>Ga0137410_10003771_pt1 | contig 10271 bp, 9 predicted proteins | sample CZODoug1_16funga_FD_108878 | JGI IMG/M metagenome (GOLD analysis project Ga0137410, IMG submission 108878) | Vadose zone soil fungal communities from Angelo Coast Range Reserve, California, USA - CZODoug1_16fungal (Illumina Assembly) | ecosystem: Environmental > Terrestrial > Soil > Vadose zone... | reverse complement strand
CTCAGCCTCTGAAAAATCCACGCTGACCGCAGAGCACGCAGTGATCGCCGGGAATCCAAGCTTTTTCTCGGCGGCCTCGGGCGCGCCATTGGTAACCGTGCGCGGCGCGTCAGTTTCGCGCGCCCGGCGTCTCGCGGACCTTCGCGTCGAACGACCCGGAAAGGTGCGTCCCGCATCGTGACATCCACTCCACGATTTGCGGGCCCGGATCGGTGATCGAATGGATCAGGGCTGTTTCCCCGATGCCAAACCAGCTCCGGCAGTCCGCGATCTCGGTGTGCAGCCACGTCCTGACCGCGGTCGATCCGCTCGCATAGCGACAGGAACGATATGTGAGCTGCGGGTGCGGCAGTCCCAGGGCGGTGAGCGCGATCAGTTGTGGAAAGTTGACGCCGGCATGGAGCGAGCCCAGGACGCTTCCCCAGAACCGCGGGTTCACTTCGATGACGTCGACCTGCCCGCTCTGGAGATTCTCGCGCAGGTCGATGTGCGCCACCCCGCTCCAGTTGAGCACGGACATGAGTTGGGTCACCAGGCGGAGCACTCCGTCATGTTCTACGAACTCGACGGCGCCGGAAGGCCGAAAACACTCGGACGGCTCGGTCAGCCCTCGCTGGATCGTGTGGGCCAACACCTTCCCGTTTTCGCAGAGCACGCTGCAATCCACGTCCCGGCCGGCGATCTCGTTCTGCACGATGGTGTTGAGGCACGCACTTGGATGGTCCCGCAAGTGCGCCAGCAACTCCTCCGGCGTGCGGAATCGCGTGATGCCCACACCGTTGCCTCCGCGCCGCGGCTTCAGCAGAACCGGGAATCGCATCGCGCCGATCGTCGCCATGAACGATCGATCAGCCGTGCAGAGGCGTGTCTCAGGATGCGGCAGGTCACTCTGCTCCAGCAGACACGCAAGTTGCCATTTGTCGTACGCCGTATCGAAGCTGACCACCGAAGGCACCGGTGTGGACAGAAACGGGAGGGCCGGAGACTCGAACGCGAGGCGGCGTATCGCGCCTGAATCGATGGCCATGCAGACGTCTGCCTCGACCTCGCCGGCAACGGCGGCGATGTGATCGATGAGGCTCCCTCCGCTTCTTGCGCGCCAGGTGTGAAAAGACGAGGCGTGTCGTGAGGCTCGAATCGGAACGTCGATCGCGCGTGACAGGATGTGCACCGGGAGCCCCGCGGCCGCGAGGCACCACACGACCGAGGGTGCAAAACTGCTTTCGCCGTCGACAATGAGAACGCTCGGCTGTTTGGACAATCAGCCAAACAATTGGCAACGGCAGTGCCAGGCGGCTCGGCCAGTTTTCAACGTGTTTTGCTCCCGGGGAGGAGAAGTCGCCAAAATGGCGGACTTCTTTCTGCGAAAGACCCACGTTTTCTTTATTTATAATCCGGCGAGGTAGCAGGTCGTTGTCACGCGCAAATGAGGACGATGCACATGGACCGACGGACAATGCTCATGAGCCTGCTTGCAGGCTCCGAAATGCTCGCGCCGCAATCACTGCCTGCGGAGGAATCGGCGCTCGCGCAGGAGCCTTCGAAGCCGGATCCCTCTCTCTACATTCCGAGGGCTCACCTGGTCGAGGAGCGCAAGTTTCTGCACGACTTCATGGACGAGTTCCCGTTCGTGGATGTCGTGACCGTGAGCCCGACGCTTCGCATCACCCACATTCCAACGGTTCTGGATCGCACAGCCGGCTCCTACGGCACGATCCTGGGGCACATCTCGGCGCAGAACCCGCAGCGCGTTACCTTCGACGGCACACACACCGCGGTCATCGTGTTTCGAGGTCCCCACGGCTACATCTCGCCGACGTGGTACGAGAAGACAGACGTGACGCCGACGTGGAACTTCTCGGTCGTGCACGCGTCGGGCCGCCCGAAGGCCATCACCGACAAACGAGAGACGCGGGAGCTGCTGGCGCGGCTCATCGCGAAGTTCGAGAAGTCAGTGGGCTCGACCAGCTACGACTTCTCGAAGCTGCCCGACAGCTACGTGTCGCGCATGATGGAAGGCATCGCGCCGTTCCACATGGACATCGAAGCGCTCGAAGGGAAGTTCAAGCTCGGACAGGAAAGGACAGTTGGCGACAGACGAGGCGTGCTCGAGCATCTTCAAGAGGGCGCCTATCGCGAGCGATCTCTGTACGAGGTGACCGACGCGTTCTACCGCACAGTGCCAAAATGAAACGAGTGCGGATTCCCGCGCTGGGTTCGCAGTTGACCGCCTGGCGCCGATGAAAACGAGAACAAAGTCTCGCCCTGCGATGTCAAGACAATCGGACGTCACCGCAAGGCGCTTCGTAGAGGAACTCGGCCGGGAGCTCGAGGTACATCGTATTCAACTGATAGTACAGGGAATCGGAGAACACGCCCTGTTCCAGAAGCGGCATCAGCGGTCGCGTCGAGGCCGAGATGACCTGCGTGCGATGTCGATCGCGGTCGAGCCAGCGGAATAGCGCGTACTGCTCGGTCGCCGTCAGATCCGACACGTTCCTCAGCACGAGCGTGCCTCCCGCCGACGGAAGCGCGAGAAGGGTGCCGGCCTGCCGGACTGTCACCGGATGCGCAAACCCTGGTTGCAGGGCCAGCAGCACCGATTCGATGGACGAACCCCCTCCGACAATCATCAGATTCGGTCGGTACTTCTGTAAGACGCGCAATTCGGTGGCCGGCAGCAGGGATGTGGCTTCGGCGGGCACTCGTCCGCGCCACGGAAAGGGATGGAAGACTTTCGAGTTCATTGCTGGGAAGCCGCAACTATCTCCGCCCGCGAGCTTCATGTCAAGTAAACTCCCACCGCGTTTGCACGGTTTTCGTTGTTCTCCTCCACACGGCATAGGCGTTGCGTAGTGTGAAGGCGTAGCCAGTGACAAGACGAATCCTGCTCGTTGAGCCCGACGCCGCCAGGCGCAAGACCTGCTCGTTGATTCTGGGCGGCGTCGCCACCGTCGACGCGCATGCGGACTTTTCGTCGGCGCGTCTCAGTCTTCTGCTGACGCCGTACGATCTCCTGGTTACGCAGCTTCGGCTCGGGCCCTACAACGGCCTGCACCTCGTGTATCTCGCCCGACGGTTGATGATTCGTAGTGTCGTCTACGCCGTCTCGACCGACCTCACCCTTGCCCGCGAGAGCCAGTCGGCGGGTGCATTTTACGAGACCGCCGAGCACCTTCCCGCCGTGTTGCCGAATTACATCGAGCATGCGCTGCCGTCCATGGACCGGCGCAATCCCGGCGGTTCGGATCGCCGCGGCATTCTGCGCGGGGGGCGCCGGGTCACCGACGTTGCGCTGAAGCAACCCTGGAAGGAACGGCGCGCGATATGATGCGCGCGGTCCATGACCCTTCCTGTTCGCGCGACGTTCACCTCTGCTGCTGCTCCTGATCGGGCCCCCGCCGGATGCGGCGGCCGCGACGCAGGCCGGCTCGCAGCCGGCGATCGTCGGGCGCATGGCCGCTGACTGGTCAGCGGAATAAACGCCGCGATGCGAGGGTTCACTCACGGGGGGAACCGACCGATGCGCAACGGATGGATTCTCGCCACTATGGCCGTGCTGGTTGCGGCGGCGGTGGCCGTGGGCGTGCCGCGGCTGCGCAGCGCTCGGAGCGCGCCCGCGCCAGGCGTCGCAGCATGCCCGGCCAACGCCAAAGCGGCCAACCTCAACTTCACACTGAAGGACATTGACGGAAAGTACGTGCGGCTGTCCGATTACAAGGGGAAGGTGCTCCTGCTCGATTTCTGGGCCACCTGGTGTGGTCCCTGCAAGGTGGAGATTCCCGGCTTCGTGGACCTGTACGCCAAGTACAAGGCCAGGGGCTTCGAGGTCGTCGGCGTCGTCGTCCTGGACAAATTCGAGAACGCCCGGCCCTTTGCGGTCCGGATGAAGATGAACTATCCAATCCTGAATGGCGACGAGCACGCGGAGGCGCTCGACAATGCCTACGGGCCGGTGTTCGGATTGCCGATGTCTTTTCTCATCGCACGCGACGGCCGCGTGTGCCAGAGGCATCTTGGCCTGCCGTCGACGGCTACGACGACCCCCGACGAGAAGGCTGTCAAGGACATCTTCGAAGCAGAGATCAAATCGCTGCTCTGACGCGTGATTACCGTCCTCCTGAACCCCTTGGCCGGGGCGGCGAACACGGCGAACATGCCCTCGCGCCTGACCGAGCTGTTCCGGGCGGCGCACCTGCCGGCGCGCATCATGTCGCCGGCGCGGGCGGAGTTTGTCGTCGCGGCGCGTGCGGCCGCGGCGTCAGGAGCCGACGCGGTCGTTGCGGCAGGCGGAGACGGGACCGTCAGCAGCGTGGCCTCGGCGCTCGCCGGAACGGCGACGCAGCTGGGCGTGCTGCCGATCGGGACGCTCAATCATTTCGCCAGCGACCTCGGCATCCCGCTCGATCTCGCGAGCGCGGTCCGCATCCTCGCCGAGCGCCGCGTCAGGCGGGTCGACGTCGGCGAGGTGAACGGCCGGACCTTCGTGAACAACTCGTCGATCGGCGTGTATCCGGACATCGTCGTGCACCGCGACGAGCTTCGGCGTCAGGGTTATCGGAAGTGGACCGCGCTTGCAATCGCGACTCTGAGAACCATTCGGCGGTATCGCGGCGTATCGGTGCGGATCTCGGCGGGAGACTCGAGGACAAGGGCGCGCACGCCGTTTGTGTTCGTCGGCAACAACGAGTATCACGTCGATGGTATCCGGCTCGGCGCCCGCGACCGGCTCGACGCCGGGCGGCTGTTCGCCTACCTGGCGCCACGGCTGCGCGGGCGTGATCTTCCCGGGCTGCTCGTCTTGGCGTTGGCCGGGCGCGCGCGGGCGCACCAGACGCACCAGACGCTGCAGTCGTTTGCCGCCGTGGAGCTGCAGATCGACACATCGCGAAGGCGCCGGCTGCGCGTCGCGCTCGACGGCGAAGTCGCGCCGATGAGCACGCCGCTCCACTATCGCGTGCGCCCGCGAGCGCTCGAGGTCATCGTACCCGCAGATTGACCTATGCGCACCATCGTCCACCTCTCGGATTTGCATTTCGGCCGGATCGACCGGCGCCTCGTCCTCCCGCTCGTCGACGCGATCTCGGTGCTCGGTCCGGATCTCGTCGCGGTCTCCGGCGATCTGACGCAGCGCGCGCGACAGCGCCAGTTCACCGAGGCGCGCGCGTTTCTCGAGGCGCTGCCATTTCCGCGCCTCGTCGTCCCGGGCAACCACGACATCCCGTTCTTCGACGTCGCGAGGAGATTTCTGTCGCCGCTCGGTCGCTATCGCCGCTTCATAGCGGAGGACGTCGAACCGATCCACGTCGACGCCGAGATGGTGGTGCTGGGGCTGAACAGTGCGCGTTCGCTGAGCTTCGGCGACGGCCGCTTGAACGCGCAGCAGATCAGCCAGGCGGTGGAGCGGCTGGGGGCATGCGCACCGGGGCTGATCAAGATCATCGTGACGCACCACCCCTTCGATCTGCCCGACGACTACGACGCCAGGCATCTGGTTGGCCGCGCGAAAAGGGCGATGGCCCAGCTGGCGTCGGTCGGGGCGGATCTCTTCCTCGCCGGGCACCTGCACGTCAGCCACATCGGCCACACGGCCGAGCGCTACAAGATCGAAGGGCACAGCGCGCTGGTCGTGCAGGCGGGCACGATCTCGAATCGCTTGCGGGGGGAAGCGAACTCGTTCAACGTGCTTCGTCTGGAGCGGCCGCACATCACGGTTTCGCGGCGCAGCTGGGACGAGGATCGTGAAACGTTCATCGAACACTCCGTGCGGGCGTTCCAACATTCGGATCGCGGCTGGATCGAATGTGAGGGCGCGGGCTGATCGGCGCACGAAGCCGGCGGTCCAGCGGCAGGGGCCTGCCAGCGTTCAGACGGCCGGTGCCAACGCGTCCGGCAATCGGGCGCATATTGCGTTAGCCTAGGCACCAAAGAGGTGCCTATGCTCCGGCAGCTTTTCCTCGCGTCCCTGCTCGTGGCGGTGCCGGCCGTGTGCGGCGCTCAAGGATCAGACAGCGCGCCGATCAGGCCGTTCACGATCCGCGTGCCCGATGCCGTCCTCGCCGATCTCAAAGCCAGGCTGGCGAACGCGCGCTATCCCGATGCGCTGCAGGGAGACGGGTGGACGTATGGCACCGACCTCCGGTATCTGAAGGCGCTCGTCGCTTACTGGCGCGACACGTTCGACTGGCGCGAGCAGGAGCGGCGGCTCAACCAGCTCGAACAGTTCACGACGCAGATCGACGGGCTGAACGTTCATTTCATTCACCGGCGATCGAAACAGCCGAACGCGCTGCCGCTGCTCATCACGCACGGCTGGCCGGGGTCGTTCGTCGAGTTCACGAAGATCATCGGTCCGCTCGCCGATCCTGCCGCGCACGGCGGCCGTCCCGAGGACGCCTTCGACCTCGTCTTGCCGTCGATCCCCGGGTTTGCGTTTTCCGACAAACCGCGCGAGGCCGGCTACGACCCCGCGCGCATCGCCGCAACCGAAGCGAAGCTGATGGCGCGCCTCGGCTACCAGAGGTACGGCGTCCAGGGCGGAGACTGGGGCGCGATCATCGGCGCGCAGGTCGCCCGGAACGATGCGGCGCACGTGGCAGGACTTCACCTCAACATGTGCACCGCGCCGCCTCCGGCGGGAGTCGATTCGAGCGCCGGCTTGTCGGAAGCCGAGCGCAACCGGTTGAAAGCGCGCGACGGGTTTCAAGCGGAGGAGACCGGCTATCAGCAGATTCAGGGCACGAAGCCGCAGACGCTCGGCTTCGCCCTGAACGACTCGCCCGTGGGGCTCGCCGCCTGGATCGTCGAGAAGTTCCGCACGTGGTGCGACTGCGACGGCAACCCGGAGAAGATCTTCACGAAGGACGAGCTGCTCACCAACATCACGCTGTACTGGGTCACGCAGACGGCCGCCTCGTCTGCGCGGATCTACTATGAATCGCGGCATGCCCCGCCGGCGGTGAACCCGCGGCGCATCGAGGCGCCCACGGCGTGCGCCGACTTCCCGAGAGAAGTGATCTGGTCGCCGCGCCGCTGGCTGGAGGCGCGCTACAACATCACGCGCTGGACCGAGATGCCGCGCGGCGGACACTTCGCCGCCCTCGAACAGCCGGCGCTCCTCGTCGACGACGTGCGCGCGTTCTTTCGCGACCTGCGGAAGTGATTGCGATCGGGCGCCCGCCCGGCCGAGAACACGTTGCCAGATCACCGAGGCTCATCGGTGAGCGCGCAGTTGTCGCATACAACTGTCGTGCATGTCGTTGGCCCGGCGACCCGATCGTCGCGCGCCCACTCGTCCCACCCGACTCACCTGACCTACGCGCCGTCGGCTAGGTATCGAGCGCGGTCGGATGCTTCAAGTGAAAGCCGGCCGCGTCCTGGTAGGCCTTCGCCAGCGCGATCAGCTCCATCTCGCCGAACGGCCGCGCGTAGAACGTGACGTTGGTCGGCGATCCGGTGTCGATGAAGCCGTTCGGCACGTTGATCGCGGGATAGCATGCGAGGTTCGCCATCGCAAAGTGCCGCTGCGTCGGAGTCTGCGGTCGCGGCGGCTCGCCGGGTGGCGTCGCCGGCGTCGTCTCCGCCGCCGGCGTCCCGGCGGCTGTGCCGCCCCGGCCGCCGGCGCCGCCGCCGGCCGGATTCGCCGCGACCACGTAGACGTCGACGTTCGCGGTCGCTTCGGCGAGCTTCATCATCATCATCATGCGGACGCGCTGCGACCGCAGGTACTCGACGGCCGGGATCAACCGTCCGTTCGGCCGCCCGCCGTTGCGCGCTTCCTTCATCCGCCCCGCACGCGCGTGCTCGTCGAAGAAGACGACCGATTCGACGTTGATCGCGCTCGTGTTCGTCGTGAACTCGGGAACGTCGATCGGAATGAATCTCGAGACGCCGACCGCTCGAAGCGTGTCGAGCGCTTTCTCGGCGTTCGCTTTCACCGTCGCATCCGTCAGCTCGTCGAACGATGCCCTGATGATGCCGACGCGCAGCTTCTTCACGTCGAGCTGCGCATTCCAGTTGAACGGGATGTCCGACACGCTCATGTCGCGGCCATCGGGCTTTGCAATCGCCTGCATCACGATGGCGCAGTCTTCCGCGTAACGGCAGATCGGCCCGAGGCGATCCTGCGTCCACGACAGCGCCATCACGCCGTAGCGGCTGATGCGGCCGAACGTCGGGCGCAGCCCCGCGAGCCCGCAGCGCGCCGAGGGGCTGAGAATCGAGCCGCTGGTCTCGGTGCCGATGCCGAAGCCCACGCATCCGGCCGCGGTGGCGGACGAAGGGCCCGCTGACGATCCGCTCGAGCCCTGCGATAGATTCCACGGGCTCTTGGTCTGCCCCCCGAACCACTGATCGCCGCTCGCCAGCTCGCCGGTCGCGAGCTTCGCGACGAGCACCGCGCCCGCGTCGCGCAGCATCTCGACGACGCTCGCGTCGTAGTCGAACGACTGACCCTTGAACGCGGGGGAGCCCCACGTGGTCTTGAATCCCTTGACCGAGATGATGTCCTTGCAGCCCCACGGGATGCCGTGCAGCGGACCTTTGTATTTGCCCGCCGCGATCTCGGCGTCCGCCTTGCGCGCCTCGGACAGACCGACCTCGTCCAGGAACGTGACGACGTTGTTCAGCTTCGCGTTGTAGCGGTGCAGCCGCGCCAGATACATCTCGGTCAGCTCCACCGAGGTCACCTGCTTTGTGCGCACCAGCTCAGCGAGGTGGCGTACGGGCCAGAAGGCGACGTCCTCGACGCGCGCGGGGCGCTTCACTGACGGCGCCGCGCTGAGATGAAACGGCTGCTTCGTCCTGTTCACCTCCATGCCCGCCACGATCGCGCTGAAGTGAAACGGCGGCGAGACGTCGTTCGGGATGTGGATCGCGCGCAGCTCCTCGTACCGCGTGAGGTTCTGGTTCGCGGAGTCGACCATCGCCTTCAGCTCGTCGTCGGTGAGCTCGAGGCCGGACAGCTTCATCGCGTCGGCGACCATGGCGAGCGTAAGTGTCTTCGCGCCCGCGTCCTGCATGCGGGCCCACGCGATGCCGGGCGCGAGCGTCGCACCGAGCCCGATGCTCGCGAAATGTGCCATGAATCGTCGTCTTGTCCCGCTCACATCGGCCATGTCCCGCTCCTGGTTGAGTCCGGCGATACTAACATCACCGACTCGGAGTTTGCCCAAGGCATTTGTCTGGGTCCGGCTGAAGCCGGACCACGACGAGCTCGCTGCACCACACGTACGTGGTGTCCGCCTTCAGGCGGACTGTTCATTCCGCGAGGCGGCACCCGCCGGCGCTGCGGCTATAATCCGCGGCATGCCATCCATCATCAGCCGCCGTCAGCTCCTGCTGTCGCTTCCCGCACTCGCTGCCGCGCGGCGCGTGATCGCGCAGACGGCAAATCCGCCGATTCGCGTGCGCGCGTTGAATCACATGACGCTCGCCGTGTCGGATCCGAAGCGGAGCGTCGAGTTCTATCAAGGCCTGTTCGGCATGCCGGTTCAGGCGCGCCAGGGCGCGACGACTCTCCTGAGGATCGGCGCCGGACCTCAGTTTCTGGCGCTGAGCCAGACCGCGGCGAACGCCGCGCCCGCGATCAACCACTTCTGCCTGACGGTCGATGGCTTCAACGTCGATCGGATCCTGAAAGTCCTCGCCGACCGCGGCGTGACGCGGAGCGACACCGCCGGTTCGACCAACGCCGGCGGCGGCGGATCGAATGGCGGTCCGATGAAGTCGCGCGTCCGGATGCGCGGCCCCGAGGCCGGCGGCGCGAAAGAGGGTACGCCCGAGCTCTATTTCGGCGATCCCGACGGCATCGTCGTGCAGCTGCAGGACGTGAGCTACTGCGGCGGCGCCGGCGTGCTCGGCAGTGTGTGTGCCGCCACTCCCGAGCCGTCGCCGAAAAAAGGGCTGCTCGCGGTACGCGACCTCAGTCACTTCACGATCAACGTGGCGAACGCCGAGCGGTCGAACGCGTTTTATCAGGAGCTGTTCGGCCTGAAGATTCAGGCGCACCAGGGACCGGCGCCGCTGCTCGGCGTCGGCGGTGGCGTGCAGTTCCTCATGTTCACCGGCGGCGCAGGGATTCCGCGCGGAGGCGCGAATGCCGCGCCGCCGCGGCCGCCGCGAATCGATCATGTTTGCCTGAGCATGGACGGGTTCGAGCCGGAGAAGATTCTGAAGACGCTCGAGACGTACGGCATAAAGCCTCGGGGAACCGCGCCTGGTCCGGCCGCTCCGCTGGTGTCGTACGTGTCGATGCGGATGGAGAACCGCGG
>Ga0137410_10003769_pt1 | contig 10273 bp, 7 predicted proteins | sample CZODoug1_16funga_FD_108878 | JGI IMG/M metagenome (GOLD analysis project Ga0137410, IMG submission 108878) | Vadose zone soil fungal communities from Angelo Coast Range Reserve, California, USA - CZODoug1_16fungal (Illumina Assembly) | ecosystem: Environmental > Terrestrial > Soil > Vadose zone... | reverse complement strand
AGGCCGCCGCACACGCCGCCTGGCCCTTGTCCTGCCGCCATAACCGCTGGCTCGTGAATCCGCGCCAGTCATACCCGCGCAGGCCGATGAAGTTGTCGAGCGCGAGCACGCCGTCGTTGCAGAACACCTCGACCCGTTCCTTCGGGAAACGTTTGCCGCCGTTGGCGAGGTAGTGAATGGTGGCGAGCGATCCGTCGGCAAACGACAGCACGATGGTCGCCTTGTCCTCGCGCACCACGATCGAAGGGTGACGACCCAGCGTCGTCATGCGCGCATCGACGATCGGATGGCCGACCAGGCACCGTGCCAGGTCGATGAAATGGCACGCCTCACCAACGATGCGGCCGCCGCCGATCTCGCGGTTCTGCGTCCAATGATCGGCGGCGATAGCGCCGGCGTTCACCGTGTAGACGATCGCCATCGGTGCGGCAACCGGCTTCAGAAGCTCCTTCATCCGCAGCACCAACGGCGCGAAACGGCGATTGAAGCCAACCGTCAGCAGGCGCGGTTGCCCGCGCGCGGCGGCCGCACAAAGGGCCGTCTCGACTGCGTCGACGTCGGCTGCGTCAATTGCGAGCGGCTTCTCGACGAACACGTGTTTGCCGGCAGCGAGCGCGGCGCACGCCAGCCGTGCGTGCGTGTCGTGCCGCGTGGCGATTACGACCGCGTTGATGCGATCGTTGCGCATCACGTCGTTTTCCGCGTCGGTCGATGCCTGCGCGAATCCGGCTTTCTGCCCGTGATGTACCGCGCTGACGCCGGCACTGCTGACGATCGTCTCGAGCCGCGCACCGGCCCGCTTCAAGGCAGGGATCAGCACGCGCGAGCCGTAGTTGCCCGCACCGATGACACCGAGCACGGCCTGGCCGCTCGCGGCTGCCGGCGCAGCGGTGAGCGCGATCCTGCGCACCGGCGCCGCACGGGCCGCAGCGCCCGCGTACTCCAGCACGATTCCAAGCGCGGAACGCTCGTTCACCAGCGCCTCGTACGCGCGCGCCGCTTCGCGCACCACAAACCGATGACTGATCAACGGCGCGACGTCCAGCTTGCCGTCGGCAAGCATGGCCAGCACCGCTTCGAAGTTGCGCTGCTCGGTCCAGCGCACGAATCCGAGCGGATAGTCATTGCCCAGCTGTTCATACGCTGCGTCGTATCGACCCGGGCCGTACGAACACGAGACCTGGAAAGAGAGTTCCTTCTCGTAGAAGTCGGCGCGATTGAGCGTCAGTCCGGTCACGCCCACCAGCACGATGCGTCCGCGCTTGCGGCTCATGCGCGCCGCCTGCGTCACCGGATCGTTCGATTGGGTCGACGCCGCCACGATCACCCCGTCGACACCGCGGCCGCCGGAGAACGCGATCCCGCGCGCGACCGGGTCTACACCGCGCGACAGGTCGCACACCTCGGCTCCAAAACGTGCGGCAAGGGCAAGTTTGGCCGGATCGAGATCGATGCCGAGTACCCGGCAACCTTGGGCGCGCAGGAGCTGAACCGTCATCAAGCCGATCAGGCCAAGTCCGGTGACGACAAAACTCTCGCCCAGCGTCGGCGCGGCGAGCCGCATGCCCTGCAGCCCGATTGCCGCGAGCACCGTAAAAGCAGCCGCCTCGTCGCCGACCCCGTCGGGCACGCGCACGCAGAGGTTCTTCGGCACGCGCACGATTTCGGCGTGTGGTCCGTTGGACACCACGCGGTCACCAACGGCAAACCCTTCGACTCCCGGTCCGACTTCCAGCACCACGCCGGTGTTGCAGTAGCCGAGCGCGAGCGGCTGGTCGAGCTTGCTGCGCACCGCGTCGAAGGTCGCAAACAATCCGTCGGTGCGAACCTTGTCGAGCACCTGGCGCACCTTCTCGGGTTGCTGGCGCGCCTTGTCGATGAACGACGCGCGGCCAAAATCGACCAGCATGCGTTCGGTGCCAGCCGACACCAGGGTGCGTGTCGTTGCAACCAGCAGGGTCCCGCGCGTTACCTGCGGCGCGGGGACGTCGGCGACGAGCGTTTCGCCGGTGCCGAGGTTCTGCAGTAGCTGGAGCATGTCAGTTCTTGTTGTCGATGAAGAGCCGGCACCACAGTTCCATCGCGCACAACGCCAGCAACGGATACGCCGCGTCGATGCGCCCGGCAGCGTCCATCTGCCGCAGCGTGGTCACGGCCGCTGGCGAGAACAGGCCGCGGGCGGCAAGGCTACGCTCGGAAAGCAGATCCGCAACCACCTCGCGCAGTTCGTTGCGCAGCCAGCGCCGCAGCGGCACCCCGAAGCCGGTTTTCGGGCGATGGATGACATCGTGCGGCAGGACCCCTTGCATCGCCTGCTTGAGGATCCATTTGCCCTCGCGTCCATGCTGCTTGAACCCGGCCGGCAGGCTCGCGGCGAGTTGCATCAGGTCGGGATCGAGGAAAGGCACGCGCACCTCGACACCCACCGCCATGCCCATCTTGTCGGTGTAATTGAGGTTGTGGTCGCAGAGGAAAAATTTGCCCTCGAGAAACAGCATGCGATTCAGGCGATCCGGTTCGCCGGCGATCGCACTCAGGCCCTCGAGCAGTGGACGCGACGGTGACCAGTCGCCGAGCGCGCTGCGCAGCCCAGGCGCAAGCAGCGGCGCGGACTCTGCCTGCGTCAGCCACGCGAAATAACTCACCAGTCTTGCGTCTCCATCGAGTCCCGCGTCGGCCAACGCGCGCCGCACCCGCCGCAACAGCGGCCGGCCGGTCGGCAGCGCGCGCGCCGTTGCACCCAAGAGTGCGCGCGCCGGTTGCGGCCACCAGTCCCACAGCCGCTCCTGCATGAGCGCGTAGTGGCGCCGATAGCCGGTGAAGATATCGTCGCCGCCAGCGCCGGAGAGAAGTACCTTGATGCCGTGCTCGCGCGCGAGCTGGCAGATCATCAGTGCGTTGAGCGGCGCGAGGTCGGCTTGTGGTTCATCCAGGTGCCGCACCATGCGTTCGAAATGCGTGACGATCTCGGGTCCGACCCGGATCGTGTGCAGATCCACATCGAGATGGCGCGCGACGCGCCGCGCGTACGGCAGGTCGTCGACGAATCCCTCTTCTTCTGCAGACGTCGTCGTCTCGATGGTGAAACACTGGATGCGCTGGTCGGGTGTGTACTTGCGCGCAAACGCCACGATCGAACTCGAATCCAGTCCGCCCGAAAGAAAGGCGCCGACCGGGACGTCAGCCACCATCTGCCGGTGCACGGCGGTGTCGAGTGTGGTGCGCACCGCTTCGGCCGCCGCGCCGGCATCACCGGTGAAGGTCGCGGTCGGATACGGCAGCTCGTAGAACCGCCAGCGTTCGACGATGCGACCATCGCGCACCAGCATCGCCGTGCCCGGTTCGAGTTTGCGCACCGATTGGAGCATCGTGTGCGGAGTGGGCGCCCAAAGGTACGTGAGGTAGAGCCAGACCGCCCGCGGATCGATCGAACGATCGACATCTGCAGACGCGAGCAGTGCCTTCAGTTCGCTGGCGAAGAGGAAGCCTCGCCTGGTCTGCGTGTAATAGAGCGGCTTGATGCCGGGACCGTCGCGCGCGATCAGCAGCGAACAATCGCGCGGATCCCAGATTGCGAACGCGAAGATTCCATTGAGCCGGGGCAAAGCCGCGCGGCCACGCTCGAGGTAAAGCCGCAGGATGACTTCAGTGTCCGATGGCCCGACGAAGGGAGCGCCCGCCGCGACCAACTGCGCGCGCAACTCGCGGTAGTTGTAGATCTCGCCGTTGTACGTGATGGTCACGCCGGTCGCTGCATCGGTCATCGGCTGCGCACCGGTCGGCGATAAGTCGATGATCGCGAGTCGCCGGTGCGTCAGCGCCACCCTCCCGTCGCTCGAGAAGAAGTCGCCTTCGCCATCCGGTCCGCGGTGCGCGATCGCCGTGTTCAAACGCGCGAGCAGTCCGCGCTCGAATTCTCCTGAGTAACCGGCAATGCCGCACATGCTGTTCTTGCGCTTCGTAACGCGTTCAGCGTGCCCCCGCGGGCGCCGGTGCGGCCGCAGGTTGAGGCAGCAGATCGAGCGAACCCAGCAATTCGCGCAGGTGTTCGCGCCTCGCCTCGAACGAAAAGCGGCGTGCGTTTACGAGACTCCTTGCGCGCATTTGCTGCCAATGCGCCGGATCGTCGGCAAGACGCGCCAGCGCGTCGGCCAGTTGCGCCGGTGTATCGCCATACAACGCGGCGTCGCCGCTGATCTCCACGATGCAGGGCTCATGGTTGGTCACAACCGGGCAGCCGCATGCCTCTGCCTCGAGGATCGCGAGGCCGAATCCTTCGCAGCGCGAAGGTTGCAGGTAAGCCGTCGCGCTTTGCAGCAGGCGCAGCTTGTGTTCGAACGAAACCCGGCCGGGCAGTTCGACAGCGTCCTCGATGCCAAGCGCACCAATCCGCGCGCGGATCGAATCGAGCGCGTCGCCGTGATGACCAACCAGGTGCATCCGGTAGTGCGGGTGGCGCGCGTGAAAAAGCGCGAAAGCCTCGAGGGACTCGAGCACCATCTTGCGGGCAACGTTCTCGCGTGTGAGGTGCGAAATGGTGACCACGATCGGCTCGCGTTCAACCTCGGCCGGGCGATGCGTCTCCAGGTCGACCGCGCAATGAATGGTGATCGGACGATTGGCGCGCGCGCCACCGAGACGGCGGAAATCCGCATCGGAGATGAATACCGTGCGCGTGGCGAGACGCAGAGCCAGTTTCATCAGCCAGCGTTTGTGCCACGGCCACGCCGCCAGGTCGCGACCATCCGTGCTGTGCACCGTGCCGATCAGGATGGCGGGTTTGCCGCGCAGGCGCGCCCAGAGCATGGCGAAAAAACCATAGCCGAACCACCACGCGTACATCGCGTCGGCTTGCAGCGAAAGGAGATCGCGCACGCGTGTCACGGTGCACAGCTCTACTCCGAGTTCGCGCAGCGCACGCAGATCGTCGCGGTAGAAGCCGACGGTGTGCAGCAGATCGGGATCGGCGAGGCGGACGTAGAAGGCGAGGCGGGGCATTCGACGATGGATTGCGGCGGCGGAGATCGCGTTCGCGCCGTCGCTCACGGTCTGGACGCTATCGACATTAGTCAACCTTCGGAACCCTGGCTGTTGCGTTGATCACGACGTTGATAGTGCCGAGCGAGTGTCGGCGACCACCTCGCTCGTCGCCACCGAGCGTCCCTTCGTGAAGATCACATTTTCGAAGTAGCCGTCGGAACCGAGCTCGTCGAGAAAGCGTCCGAATGCGGAGATTGGGTACCGTACGAACCGGTTCCTTCGGTAAACCCAGTAGTCGCTCCAAATACCACTGACGACCGATTCAAACGCCTGCAGGCTCATTCCTGCACGATGAATGCCATAAGGCCAGACTTCGGAGACCGCCGGCATGCCGACACCAAGCACGTCCCTGCCTCCCGAAAAGACGTATCCCTCGTATCCCTGGACATCGATCCATAACAACGACGGCGTTCGCTCCAGAGAGCGGACTTCAGGGAGTTCAACCACCTGCTTGAGGGTGAGTGACTGAACCTGCACGGTCCGCCGCGACGATTCGTTCTGGCGCTCCGTCGCATCCGCAGTTGGCGCAACCCGTATCCTGTGATCGCCCGGATTGCTTGGCGAGAGTTCCATCGTCAATGTCGTCTGACTCTCCCCGACCGCCATCTGAAGGCAGCGTGTTCGTGCTGCGAGTCCATTTTGCTCGATGTTCCTCAGCAGCAACTCGAAATTCCTCGGCTCCGGCTCGATCGCAACCGCGCTTTCAATCTCGTTCGCCAGGAGAAGGCCGGTGCTGATGACGCCGATGTTGGCCCCGACGTCCAACATGCTCACGCCCTCGCGAGGGAGGAAGCCTGCACCCTTCAGGAAGCGAAGAGCCTCGACAGAGTAGGCGAATTCATACTGGCGCCAGCGGAACAACGCCGCGGCGATACCGTCGTCTCTCGTTGACATCGTGAGACGGCCTTGTGCGGTCTGGATTGTCACGGCTTCATGCAGCCTGCCGTGCAGGCGATACAAGGCATGGCGCAACGCGGCGCGCGACAGGGCTGCAGCCCTTTCCGCGTATCTCCAATACGGGCTCATCGTTAGTCTTTCATATTGCCAACCGACCGGCTACGCAGGCCTTGTCTAGTCGATCTTCGAACCGTCCGTCGCTCCGTTGATGATCGCGCTCAGAGTCCGCAAGGATTGCCGGTAACCGAATCGGTTCTGGACGTGGTAGCGCGGCTCGACGTAGATCTGCCCCAGCTCCGTCGGCACGTCTGCGAACCGGTTCGAGAACGCGGCGTCCACGAAGAATGCATTGGCGCCGGTTTGGGCGTTGCAGCAGGCGAGCCGGTAGGAGAACCGCTCGAACAGCGCGTTGTAGCTCGCGAGCGACGCGCCGAAGTAGTCGTCCCCCGCCCAAGTGTGCTGTGGGTCATAGGTGATCTGGAAGCGCACTGGTGGGGGAAACTTGGCGTTGTACTCGACGATGAACAACTTCGGCCGGTTTCCTTCGGCAAGCAGTTTCTCGACAAAGTAGATGTCGTTGCCATCGAGGTCGAGCGAAATCACGTCGAGCGCGTCGGCACCGATCGCCTGCAGCCCGCGTTGCGTCAGCGCGGCAATGTTGTCGAGCGTGATCCAGTCCCGCAGGTAGGTGAAGCGCCGCGATGCCGAGCTTCGGACCTGAAACTTCAGCTCCTCGCCTCCTACCCAGAACCCCTTCCATCCGAGGGCGACAAGGATCAACGTGTTGTTCTCGGTTCCATCGCCGACGCCGAATTCGGCGAAGGCACCGCCTTCGAGCACACCGATCCTGCGCAGTATCTCCAGGGTGATGCCGTCTTCGTCACTCTGCGAAAAGCATTTCCTGCCGAACCGGTTCAGCGGATTCGGGTGCTCGCGCTGGAGCTGCCGGGTTTGGCCAGAGAGCACCAGGTCGCGCAGATCGCGGAGTTGATCCGGCGTGTGCAGGATCTCCCGGATCTTCGATGGAATTCGCTTCAAACGAGCCAGTGTCATCTCGAGCCACCCCTCCCGCTTCTCGTCGCGGCGCTACTCCCGCTTGCCGGACCGTTCATCGCGCTTGCTTCGCGAGCAGGCGCAACTCGGCCATGAACGCCACTGCCACTCGCAGTATCCCGCCGGCTACGAATGCCGCGCCCAGCGCATACAGACTCCAGTCGCCCAGCAGCCACCATGTGAGCGCGACGACCGTAATCCCCTCTGCGGTCACCGACAGCAACGCGTAGTGCGGATGTCCCATGTAAAGGCCGGCATGATAGGGGCCGAGCGATCCGACCCGTATGCCGGCTCCGAGCACGACCAGGCTCCCGACCATGAAGAGTCCGGCGTGGCACGAAGGTACAAGCGCGCTGCAGACCGGATATGCCAGCCAGGCGATCGCGATCAGTCCGGCGGTGATCAACAACGCTGCACTCGCCACCTTCACACAGTAGCGCCGCAACGCTGCCGGTTGGCGCGTTTGCGCAGCCAGCGTCAGGCTGAACGGGAAGAACGCGGCCACGATAAGCGCCACCACAGCGTTCGCCAGCGTGACCACCGCATACGCGTGGCCCACTTCATCCGGCAGCACGCGCCCCACGATCGAGACGGGAACGATGGTCACAAGCGTCGCGACCACAACCACGATTCCGGCGCTGAGGTTCTTGCGTAACACGGAACGCGGATGCCCCGCCTGATGCAGCACGCCCGGTGCGATCCGCTCCAGCGTTGCCCGCGCCATGCGCATCAGCAGCCACTGCGCGACGACGACGACCGCCACGGATGCGGCCAACGCCACCGTCGGGCCGGCGCCCGCGATGGGTGCGGCGGCCACAACCGCCAGCGCAAGGGCACGCGACGCGACCACCATCGACAGCGCAGCAACATAGCCGCCCGCCGCCTGCGCGACGCCGAGCCACAGCGTCATCGGAATTTGCGTGAGCGCAAGAACGGCAAGCAGCGAGAACCAGAGTTGCAGCAAGCCACCCGCCTGTGACGCGATGGAGGGAAACGCGCGATCGACCATCAGCCCCAACACAAGCGCCACCAAGACACCTAGCGCAAGCAACACACGCTCCAGCGCGATGTGGTCCCGGATCACGGCGCGATCGTCGGCGCTGTCGCTGTTCAGTCCCAGCCGCGCGACGGCCGGCGGCACCAGCACGAATCCACTCAGCAGGAGCACGCCGAGGTAGTTTGCCCAGTTGCTCGCCGCCGCGGCGGTGTCGAAAGCGTCCTTGCCAAACGCCCATCCGAACGCCAGCATGAAGAGGAGCGGATAGGCCCCGAGAGTAAGGCGCGTTCCGACCGAAGCGACGACATGTGACAGGTGCGGAGCCAAGTCGGATCTCGCGGCGACGGCGCTTCGCAGCGCTCAAGCCGCCGTGCCGGCCGGCCCGCCAGGCCGTTCGCCGACGATTCCGATCACGGGTGCCGCAACGATGTCGACGCGCGGGTAATTGGCCTTGAGAAGGAGCCACGCGACGGCATCGGTACAACGTTGGGCCACGTGCCCCACGAATTGTCCGGGCGAACCGATCGAACGCGCAACACCGAAGGCGGCGTGGATGCGGAACCCCGCAGTGAGCAACAACGCGCTCAGGCTTTCGATCGTGTAGCCGTGTCGATGCGTGTAGTCGGCCCACCGCGCGTACGGCGCCGTAATGAAGTTCGCCATGTTCGGAACTTCGAGGAATATGCGGCCCCCCGGTGCGAGGGCACGGAACGCAGCTTCGACCAGTGCGCGTCCTGACGGACCATCGAAGTGCTCGAGCACGTGCATCCCTACCACGCCGTCGAACTGACCCGGGCGGCCGATCAGGAACTCGATCGCATCGTCGACATGCAGTTCGGCGCGAACGCCGCGCCGGCGCAGCGCTTCGATGAGCGGCGCGTCGTTGTCGAGCGCGGCGAGCCTCGTGAAACCCGCGCGCGCCAGGAATTCCAGCATCTCGCCGTAGCCCGGCCCGATCTCGATGAAACGCGCGTCCCGCGACGCAGGAAGATGGCGTGCGTAGTTCTTGTGGAATGTGCGGATGCGCCGCTCGAAGAGGACCGCGTCGAAGCGGTCGCGCCAGTAGGCGTCGTAGTAGCTCGATCCAGCGGCTGCGCTCGAATTCGTCGGAGTCTGCATGTGCGACCTGGTAGCAGCGCTACGCGGGACGGGCCACCGCAAAAACACTCGGCGCCATGCCGATGCGGCGTCCGCTCAGCGCCATGATCGTGTTGCACACCGTCTCGAGAAACCGCGAGCGGCCGGTCCACCCGACCGCACGCACCACCACGGTCTTGAAGCCGGCCTGCTGCAACAGGAGTTCGACCGAACGCGGCGTGAAGTTGTACAGATGTGTGTGCGGCAGGATCTGGCTTGAATAGAGCGCCGCCCGCCGTCCGAGCAGGCGCACGAACAAGCGTGGCCGGGCGCGCAACTCGCGCAGCAACTTGAACTTGAGCCAGAAATAGTGGGTCGACGGCACCGACAGCGCGAGCACGCCATCCGTGGCGATGCGCTTGCGCAGGCGTTTGAGGCACGTGCGTGGATCGGTCATGTGCTCGAGCGTCTCGAAGGCACTGATGAACTGGAACGTCCGTCCGCCGAGCGTTGCATCGCCGAGCGGCTCCGATAACACGGTGCTCGACGCACCCCAGGCAGTGCGGGCCTGTTGCGCATAGTCGGGCGACAGTTCGATGCCATTCGGCGCCACGCCGTCGGCCATCGCGATCGCACCGAATTCGCCGGTCTGGCACCCGAGATCGAGCAACGCATCGCCACGCGCGACGCTGCGCAGCGCCTTCATCTCGTGCCAGTGCGCGCGGAACTCAGGCAGGCGGCTGTTGCCGATCGCTTCGGCCACGCCGCCTTTCTCCATGAATGCCTTCTGCCATTCGATCGACTCGTTGCGATACAGGCCGGCAAGGTACTCGTCGGTCACGTCGCAGTCGACATACAACGTGCCGCAGTCGCGGCACGCTGCGAGCTCGTACGCCTGTGCCGGAAGCACCGGCAAACCGAAGCGTTCTTCGAGCGGCGCCTCGGTGATCACGATCGGATTGTGACCCCGACCGCACACGTAGCAGACGCGGCTCGTCTCGCGCATCGACGCTGCGGCGCCTAGGCGACGCGCCCGTACTGGTCGTCGAACCGCACGATGTCGTCTTCACCGACGTAATCACCGCACTGGACTTCAATCATCACCAGCGGCAACTTGCCCGGATTCTCGAGCCGGTGTTTGGCGCCGACCGGGATGAACGTCGATTCGTTGGGCGACAGCAGGAACTCCTTGTCGTTGCAAGTGACCTT
>Ga0137410_10003768_pt1 | contig 10273 bp, 9 predicted proteins | sample CZODoug1_16funga_FD_108878 | JGI IMG/M metagenome (GOLD analysis project Ga0137410, IMG submission 108878) | Vadose zone soil fungal communities from Angelo Coast Range Reserve, California, USA - CZODoug1_16fungal (Illumina Assembly) | ecosystem: Environmental > Terrestrial > Soil > Vadose zone... | reverse complement strand
GCGCTCCATGCTCCGTCCGTACTGGTAACGGCCCTGGGCGTCATTCGGCAGGATTTGCAGCGCGTTGCGAAATTCGATGCGCGCCTTCTCGTAGTTCTCGGCGGCGAGGAACTCATTCCCCTTCTCCATGTGGCTCGCGTAGCGGCTCTGCGCGCCGCCGCAGCCGGCGAGAATGGCGAGCCCCACGAGGGCGATACAAAACCCGAGACCTTGCAACTTCATCTTTTTTACTTCCTCAAGACTTGCCCGCCGTGCGAAGTTGCAAACCTAGGATCGAAACTTTGCGGCCATGTGACACGCAGCCTACGCTTGCGCTACATCGGCACCACGCCACGCAACACCACCACCCCGAGCAGCAGCGCCGCCACCAGCGCACCACCGCGGGCGATGCGTCCATCCTCGAAGGCGAATTCGATGGCGTATCCGAGCGCCACCAGCTTCACGATGCCGAGACCGATGCGGGTAGCCGACGCCGAGTCGCCGACGATGATGGGCACGGAGATGGCCACGAACAGCACCAGTGCATCGAGCGTCGTGAACGCGAAGCGTCGCTCACCGCTCAACCGGAAGCGCAGCAGCACCAGCAATGCCAGAAGCCCGAACAGCGCGAGGGTGCCCGCCGAGTGCGGGGCGAACGCGCCGAGCTCCTTCTGATCGAGATAAACGAGCATCGCCGCCGCGACGAAAAGCGCGAAACGCAGCAGCATGACACTTGTCTTACGATTGCCGGACACCAGCACCACGAGCTGCGCAACGATGAGGCCGGCCGCGAGCGTGGCGATGTCCGCGCTCACCGGCTGCGGCGAGCAAGCGACCAGTGCTCCATATGCGCCGAGCAGCAGCAACAGCACGGCGCGGCAACCACGCGCCAGCCGGTCACCCTCGCCCAGCCAGCGGATACGACGCGCGAGCCCGGAGGATTCGGGCGCCGGACGCGCCCACTGCCAGCCGTGAATGCGGGCGGCTTCCAGCGCGCCGATGACCAGCGCGGCAAACAACACGAACGCGCCGCCGATCACGAGATCCGACTCGTAGCGCAGGAAGAACGCCAGCAGGAACAACGCCGCCTGCACGGCGTAGATGATCAGCACCGACTGGTAGTGATCGAAGCCGATCGACAACAGCCGATGGTGGAAGTGACGACGGTCGGCGGCGAACGGCGAACGCCCGCTGCGGATGCGCTCGGTCATCACGGTGAGCGTATCGAGTATCGGCCAGGCGAGCAGCAGCAGCGGCAGCGCGGCGCTCACGGTGCTGTTGTCGCCCTGCGTGGCCTTGATCGCCACGACACCGGCGAGAAATCCGAGCACCTGGCTGCCACTGTCGCCCATGAAGACCCGCGCCGGATGGGTGTTGAAGCGCAGGAAGCCTAACAACGCACCGGCGAGCGCGGCCGTGGTCGAGGCCACCGGGTAGTTGCCCGACGAAAAACTGATCCAGCCGATGGCGAGCACGGAGAGCAGCGTGGTGCCGCCGGCCAGCCCATCGAGGCCATCGGAAAGGTTGATCGCGTTCGTCACCCCGACCAGGAACACAAAGCTCAGGGAGAACGCGATCAGCGTCGGCAGCTCCACGCGATCGGTGAGCATCGCCGAATCGATGGACACGCCCCCGGCGCTCACCGCGAGCGCGCAGGCGGCAACCTGCGCGGCGAGCTTCCAGGGCCAGGCAAGTTCCAGACGATCATCGAGGATACCCATCGTCAGCAGGATGGCGACGCCGCCGTAGATCGCCGCCCACTCGCCGGGTTGCGCGGCCATCAGCGTGAGCGGCAACAAGGTTCCGGCCGCCATCGCGATGCCACCGATGCGCGGAATCGGCGTGGCGTGCACCTTGCGCTCGCCCGGACGATCGAGCAGGCGGAAACGCCCCGCCGCATTGGCGAGCGGCGGAATCAACGCGACCGTGATCGTGAGAGCAACTACCAGCAGCAACAGCAGCTGCATGGCGTTACGTCGGAATGTACGGGCGGAGAGCGGGAACCAGCGTGCGCGCGAAATCCTCGAGCGTCTGGTCGGCGTCGGCTTCACTCTTCCCGGCAAGGACCGGCGCGGTGAGGCGCAGCATCGCACCGTCGGTGCGATTGCGCGTCAGCGAATCCCAGAAGATGTACCACTTCACCAGGTATTCGTTGGTGAGCACGCGACCGCGCTGATCGAACCAGTAGTAGACGATTTGTTTGATGTCGCCGCGCTCGATGACCACGCGGTTCACCGACAGTGTGCCGGCGCCCGCAATGTTGATGGCACGCGGTGCGATGTCGCTGATGTGCCAGCCGCCGCCCGGAATGCACGAGCGCGGCGAATGCGCGGATTCGCCCTTGCGCTGCGAGTTGTAATACGCCACGTACAGATTCACGGGCGGCCGCCCCGTCGCGTTGAAATCCGCGAGCACGTAGTCGTCGAGCTTGAGCGCATCCAGATAGATGCCGTCGAGCCGGTCGCGCCGTCCGGTCCACGAGCCTTCATTCATCGAGAGCCGCGTGAAGTCCGGGCGCGCCGGCGGCGAATCGATGCGCTTGGGCGCGAGCATGGCGCTCACCGCGACGGCGATCGCAAGCCCGGACGCGCTCGCCACCGCCGGTGTCAGGCGGGCGAGCGTGCTCGGACCGGCGAACGGCACCGCCGGATCGAGGCCGAATTCCGTGCGCCAGCTCTTCCACGTACCCCCGATCCGCGACAGCACCATGATTTCCACGAGCAGCAGCATGGCGCTCAGCATGAACATGACCCAGCCCTGGAACTCGTGGAAGAAGCCCTCGGCCATGCCGATCCCCCAGCGCTCCACGAGCAGGCCGATCGTGCCGACGCGCAGTCCATTCATGGCGATCGACAGCGGAATGCTGGCGGCAAACACCAGCGCGCGCTTCCACAGCGGCGCGCGGTAGAAATACGCCATCACGAACGCGAGCGTGATCAGCGGGAAGAGGTAGCGCAGTCCGTCGCAGGCCGCCGCCACTTCGAGCTTGTACTCCCCGAGATCGATGACATTGCCGTCGAGACTCACGCTCACGCCGAACAGGCGAATGATCGCGACGCCGAGCTGCGAGGACATGAGCTGCAACTCGGTCGAGAGATTGTTGAGGATGAAATTCGGCAGCGGAATGGCGAGGAACAGCAGCAGCAGCGACAGCCAGATGTGTGGCAGCGAGCGCGGACCGAGCCAGGCGATGATGAGGCCGCAGATCATGACCACGAGGCCGTAGTGCACGATCGACATGAGCGCGGACATATCGCCTAACAACACGATGCCGGCGCCAAGCGCCACGACGGCCACTCCCGGCGCGATTACGCCGCGCGGCAGTTCCGCGAGCAGCCCGCGCTTGCGCCACATGAGCCACAGGGCCAGGAGCGGTAGCAGCGGCCCGTGGGAGAATTCCTGGCGCGCGCCCCACAGGTAGACGAGATAGTCCACCGCCTCGCGTTGCCAGAGGCACGCGGCGACGATGGCAGCAAGAATGACAGCGATGCCCATGGGGCGAACTTTGTAGCGAAGGTGTCTTACACCTTCATTGCAGTGGTTAGTGCGTGCGCGCGCTGTGGTTGGCCGGCGCGCGGGTGCGCAACGCTTCGGTCATCGCAAGCCCGAGGAACTGCGGCGCGGAGATGAAGGTTCGCTCCCACAGGCGCTTCGGCTCGCGGCTCAGGCGGTACGCCCACTCGAGCCCCAGGTCGCACACCCACTGCGGCGCGCGCTGCACGGTGCCGGCGAAGTAGTCGAACACCGCGCCGATCGAACCCACCACCCCGCAACGCAGGCGATGCTGGTTCTCGCGCACCCATTTTTCCTGCTTGGGCGCGGTCATGCCGACCCACAGCACATCCGGGCGCGACTCGTTGATTTCATCGATGAAACGTTCGTTGGTCTCGGGCGACCAGTCGCCATACGGCGGCGAAATCGCCTTGACGAAGGCCACTTGCGGGAAGGTGGCGATGCCGCGCGCCACCAGCTGATCGAGCACCGGCTGGCGCGAGCCGAAGAAAGTCACGCGACCGTTGCCGCGCGCATCGAGCGCGCTCATCAGTGCGCGGAAGTAGTCGATGCCGGTGATGCGCGGCCCGAGCGAGCGGCCACAGATGTTGGCGGCGATCCGCACGCCCACGCCATCGGCGACCACCGCATCGGCGTCGACCAGGGCCGACTTGAACACCGGGTCGCGGTCCGCCACCGCGAGCGAATGCGGATTCGCGCAGGCAAACACATAGGGACGCTCGAGAGTTTCACGGCGCGAGATGGCGCGAATCGAGCTGTCGACGAGATCACCGAGCCCCGTCCCCCAGATCGGCACTCCCAGCATGCTGCCCGCGCGCTGGTTCGAGTTACGGATCTGCTGGTTGCTTGGCATGCGGCTCACCCGTCGTTGTCGTTCGGGGAAAGCCTGACGGCGCGCTGTGACAGTTCGCTTGCGAAATTTTGAAGTCGGCGGCGAACGCGTGTTTCGCGCGAACGACATGCGTATGACATCTGGGCCATGCAGGCTGCGCGCCGTGCGCGTTCTCCTGGCTCACAACTTCTATCGCTCCTCCGCCCCGTCCGGTGAAGATGAGGTCGTGCGCGGCGAACAGCGCCTGCTCGAAGACAGCGGCGTCGAGGTGATTACGTTCAGTCGCCACAACGACTCCCTGCCGACGGGATTCGCCGGCGCGTTAGGCGCCGCGCTGTCGAACGCCTGGTCGTTCGATGCGTTGCGCGAGCTCCGCCGGCTCATCGCCACCACCCGGCCTGACGTCGCGCATTTTCACAACACGTTCCCGCAGATCTCGCCTGCCGCGTATCTCGCCTGCCGCGAGGCGGGCGTGCCCATCGTGCAGACGCTGCACAACTACCGCATGTTCTGCGCCAACGGATTGCTCAACCGCCACGGCGAACCGTGCGAGCAATGCGTCGGACGTGCGCCGTTGCCGGCGCTCGTGCACGCCTGCTATCGCGATTCGCGCGTCGCCACCGCCGGCATGGTGCTGGGCACGGCATTGCATCGCGCGCGCCGCACCTATCAAACCCTGGTGGACCGGTTCATCGTGCACACGCAGTTCGCCGCGCAACGCTTCATCGCGCACGGACTGCCGCCGGAGCGCATTGCCATCCGCGGGAATTGCCTGCCGCACGATCCGGGCGCGGGTCGTGGCGACGGCGGCTACGCGCTGTATGTCGGGCGGCTCACGGCCGAGAAAGGCGTCGGCACGCTGATCCGCGCGTGGCGCCAGCTGTCCGGAATTCCGCTGCGCATCGCGGGTGACGGCGAATTACGCGCACCGCTCGAGCGCGAAGCGGCCGGTCTGCCGATTGAGTTTCTCGGGAGGATTCCAGCCGCGCGCGTGATCGAGCTCATGCAAGGCGCGGCCATGCTCGTCGTGCCGTCGGAATGTTATGAAGGATTTCCGCGTGTCGTGGTCGAGGCGTTCGCGACCGGCGCGCCTTTGGTGGCGGCCAATCTCGGCGGACTCGGTGAGCTCGTCACCGAGGGAGTCGATGGCGTGAAATTCCGCTCGGGATCCGCTGCCGATCTCGCGGCGGCCGTGTCGCGCCTCTGGCAGGCGCCGGGCTTGCGTGCGGCCCAGCGCGCGGCGAACCGCGCGCGCTTCGAACGCGAGTACTCGCCGCAGGTCGGACTAACTTCCCTGCAGGACGTCTACCGGCAGGCGCTGGCCTGAATCATGAGACCCTTGCGCGCCTGAACGACACGAGGCCGCCAAGTGCCGACAGCATCAGCAGCCCCGCCGCGGGCAAAGGCACCGCGGAGACTTCTACCGAAGTGACGTTGCCATTCACCTGTGCGAAGAATCGGCCATTGATGTCAGCGGAGAACCGGAACGCTGTGGTCGACGCGGCGGCGAAAAACGCCTCGACTTCACTCGACGTTGGGAAGTTGTGCGAGGTCAGCGCACTCGGCGCCACAGGTCCTGAGATCGAACCCGCGAAACTCACGCCGCGATTGAAGCCATTGACGTTCGCGCCGCCCAGGGTCGCGTTGATCTCATCGGTTACGGTGATGCCGGTCGGTTGCACGGAAAAGGAATCATTCACCACGGACATCTGGCCGAAGCCGTTGCCGGCGTTGAAGGTGAGCGGAATGGATCCGTTCGCAAAGCTCAGCGTGGCTTTCGATGAAGCCGTTGGCGAACAATGAAGACACCGATCCTTGCGTGACGGCCGGCATGTCATCGTCGAGTGTGAGCGTTAGCACGTAGCCTTCGCCCGCCGAGATATCGAATGGGATGGCGGTCGTGCTGCCGGTGAACAGTGTGACCGTGCCGCGCACCGCCCAGTTGACGATGTCGGCCTGCGCGGTGGGCGCCACGCACGCGGCGGCCAAAACCAGCAGCAAAACTGCGATGCGATGTGACATGACACGCTCCTTGTGACGAAGCGAAAAACCTAGCGCGCCGGCGCGACGGTTCCGTGACCGATTTGAGAAACGCGCAGTGTCCCCGGGTCTGGCCCCTGCGCGGTCGCGCGTCTGCGCTGCGCGAGCTCGACGAGTGCGAGCGCGGCGAATCCGTAGACGATGACACCGAACCCGGCGGCATAGTTGAGCGTGTTGTCGGTGAGCAGCGTCAACACGTACATCGGGTGCAATCTACCGCGGCGTTGTCACTACAGCGATGTCGCCGTTTTTGCAGCGGGCGTAAGACGTTCGGTGCACACGAAGAAGCGGTGTTTCTCGGACGACCAATTACTGGTATTCGTCGAGAAATCGTAACGCACTCGTCAAGAACTGTGGCCACAGTGGGCGCCGCTGAAGCGTGTTTGCCCGGATGTGCATAGATTGTCAACGGAGGACAAGCCGATGGTCAGGTACATATTGATGCTGTTGTCGCTTCTGTGTCTTTCTACTGTCGTGACGGCCCAGACCTCGGTTTCCTCGCTAGGCTTGAATTGCGTCCAGCCAACTGCGATCGGCGACGGCGTCGCCGACGACACCGCAGCGTTGCAGTCCGCCTTCAATATGGCGGGGACGGATTGGCGCGCGGTGTGTCTTCAGCCGGGCTACTACAAGTACAGCAGTGACCTCACGCTGCCGAGCCGTGTCTCGGTGTACGGACTCACTGGCAGCTTCAACAATCGCGTTGAACTGCGCCCTACCAGCGGAGCGCGCCTGGTAATTGATGGCGCGCCGCTCCCCGGCGCCTGGCACGTTCGCAGTTCGATTTCGAACATCACAATCCAGCTTGCCGCGTCGCAAACCAGTGCGATCTACATCAATCAGGCGTATCACCTGACGCTCGATCATGTGGCGATCTACCGGGCGGACTTCGCAACCACCGCCGCGCTCAAAATCGCAAACGTCACCACGCTTGTTTGCAACTTCTGCGTAGTCTGGGGTAACCAATCGTCCCCGGCGGGCACCGGGGTCCTTGTGAACTCATCCGATGCCGTGATCCAGATGAATTCGCCGGACATCGAGGGCATGAACGTCGGCATGTCGGTCACCGGTGGCGCTCAAGTGACGATGATCGAGGCTTGGTTCGAGAAGAACATCACTGGCTATGTGCACAACACTACTTTCGGCACGGGCAGCGCGCGTCTTTATGGTGGCCTGATCTCGCTGCCGACCAGTGGCGCCGCCGCCACCGGAATAGATGTGCAAGGCGATCACTTGCTCGTTCAGGGCACGTTGTTCCGCAACCTCACCTCGAGCTCGTACGGAATCGCACTGCCCAAAGCGGCCTACACGGACGTGAAACTCCTCGGAATCCCATCGATCTCATCGCCCAACACTTTCAAGCCCGGCGCGAATCTCATGGGGGTGCAGGTAGATCCACCGCAGCCGGCACGCCTATCGCCCTCCAAAGTTCACTTCGTTAAGCAAGTAACAAGCGGAGCGCTCACAGATATTCTCAGGTTCAGCTCGTTCACCGAATTTGGACGCTTCCGCCTAGTTCTCACGGCGTACGACGGCAATGGCTTTCAGACAAAGCAATTCGATTTCGGGGTGACATCGAACACCGTCAACGGCACCTTGGTGACCACGCCCCTGTCGACCTACACCAACGCCAACTGGAATCTGGTGCTCGGAACGCTGCAGTTCGGAGTCAGCGGCAGTGACCTCATCTTGCGTATCACGGCGACGGAGTCGGGGGTCTTGGGCACGGGGCACAATCCCACAGTCGTAGGTGAACTCGAAGCGCTGAATTACGAGCCGAGCGCCGTGAGAGGTGCGATCAACATACTGTGAGTTGACTGCTGCGCAGATCGGCATTGTGACTTCTGCCGTGAAACGGAACTGCGCTCGCCCGCATTTCCCACGGCGGGGCTGATTTCGTACGGTTCTGGCCTGGAGGTCACCCGCAGGCGATAAGCAATCGGCATTTGCCGAGTTGACGTCGAGATTGGGCGCGGTTCAGCGCGCCGTGGTCAACTACACGGTCAACGCCAAGCACCTCCATGTTTCTGCCCGATCAAACTAATTGGCCGTCGCGCCTGATCCGTGAACAAGTAGTGAATCCGCCTTGCGCGCCACGATCTCATGCGCAGCCCCGGTCGGACGCCGCGCCCTTTCCACCAGCGCCTGAGCGGCGAAGCCGTATACCAAGACACCGAACCCCGCGGCGTAGTTCAGCGTATTGTCAGTAAGCAGAGTGAGTAGATAGACAGGAATGAGAGCGCCACTGACGCGCGCCGAAATGGTAAGTGTATCGGGAGTGGTGCGCCGCACGTCGCGCAATATGCGTAGCCACAAGGAGCCCAGGCCCAGTAGGTAGATGGAAAGCCCGACCCAGCCGAGCTCGAGGCGTATCCGATACACCTCCGAGTGCAACTCGGAATGAAAAGAATCTTCAGTCTTGATCCAGGCATCTACCGCTCCTGCGCCGGCCCCCACCCAAGAGGACTTATCGGCGAACGCGCGATGCGCCCGTGCCCATAGCATGGTGCGGCCGGAGGTATTCACGTTCGCGAGAAACTTGTCAGGATCCGTGACTAGTGCGGACCACTGCACTCGCTCGGGAACGAAGAACATGCGCTGCATGAACGCGTCGCTGGTCACGATGAGCACGCTGACCACTATCGCGATCGCGATGAATACCGGCGTGGCCACCGCCCGGGCGCGCGACAGGTGAATGACGGCGACGCCCAGCACGGCTCCCGCAATTGAATTCCTGACGAAGGCCAGCGCGACGCAGGCAAACAGGAATGCGGCCAGCAACAAATGCAACGCCCTGTGCGACTGGAGAAAGCGGCAGTACGCGGCGAGGGCCCCGCAGACCACCAGGAAAGAGAAATTCGCCGCGCTGGCGTACGGCGTCGCCAGCGCCGGTATGCCGAGAATGCCGTGCTTCGCGGGCAGAGGGGCGATGACGCCGCCGCTCAGCGTGTTCGCGAACGCAAGGATCGCAGCTACGACGCACGTGAAGTAGAGAGCGGATTCGAGCCGACGGATCAGTGACGCATCGGGCCTGGTGACCAGCAGCACCCAGAAAAAAAGCATGGGAACGGAATACTTCGCGAGCATCCGCACGCCGTAGAGAAAGCTGTCCGCCCAAGTAAGACTAACGACTGCCAGCAACATGAAGAGGAAAAACGCCGGGGTTCTCACGATCAGCTCGGGTAGTTTTCCCATGGAGGCGATCAGCGCGGCGAAGCAGCCGATGACGATGGCGAACGACCACACTGCCACGCCCGCCATTCCGCCGATGGCGACGAAATACTTGGTGTCTCCGGTGAGCATGGTCAGAGGGATGCCCGCCATGGCCACGATCAGCACCACGAACGCGCGGCGGTTGACCATGCCCAGAAGGATGGTCAGCAGAAGCAGAGCCCAGAACAGCGCGTTACCCACGGATCAAACCTTGTTTACCGAGCCGAGCAGGATATGTTCGCCTGGATATCGCAGACGAACGCGCAGCAATCGCCAGCCCCACCCCGCCAGCAGTGCTTCCACCAGTACCAGCACGGCGACGAACACTGTGGGAGTGTGCAGGCTGAGCCCTGCGGTGAAGGCGGCAATGGCGGTGATGCTACAGGTGGTATGCATGCGAAACAGCGCCTTGAACTCGCACGCGCTGCGCAACAGGCTGGTCGCGATGGTCGTCATGCCGCTGAACGCGAAATACAGCACCCACAGGAGGATCATCGGACGCAGATGCTCGAACGCTGCGGCGAATAAATGACGCTCGATCAACGGCAGCGACACCATCAGCAGCAGGCCATAGATCGACGCGAGTCCGAGCACGAACAACGCGGACTGCATGGCCAGTCGATCGAGCTGAGAACGTGGCTCGCCAGTGACGAGCATGCGCGAAGCCTCGGGCCTCAAGATGTTGGCAAAGGACAG
>Ga0137410_10003764_pt1 | contig 10278 bp, 8 predicted proteins | sample CZODoug1_16funga_FD_108878 | JGI IMG/M metagenome (GOLD analysis project Ga0137410, IMG submission 108878) | Vadose zone soil fungal communities from Angelo Coast Range Reserve, California, USA - CZODoug1_16fungal (Illumina Assembly) | ecosystem: Environmental > Terrestrial > Soil > Vadose zone... | reverse complement strand
GTTCGCGCTCCAGGAGATCTCGTTGTCGGCCAGCATCGGCATCAGCATCTTTCCGGCGGATGCCGCCGACGGGGAGTCCCTCGTCAAGAACGCCGATGCGGCCATGCATCACGCCAAGCGAAGCGGCCAGGGCGGCGTGGAAATCTTCAAGAAGTCGATCAGCACGCGCGCAGCCCGGCATCTCTCGCTGGAGGCCGACCTGCGCAAGGCATTGGAGCGTCAGGAGTTCAGCCTGAACTATCAGCCGCGCCTCGGGCTCCCGGACTTGGGTGTCGAAGCCGTGGAAGCCTTGCTGCGCTGGTCGCACCCGCAACGCGGATTGGTGCCGCCGGACGAGTTCATTCCGCTCGCCGAGCAGAGCGGCCTCATCGTCGAAATCGGCGACTGGGTGCTGCGGGAGGCCTGCGCCCAAGCGCGCCGCTGGCGCGATGCGGGCAAGCCGCAGTGGCAGGTTGCGGTAAACGTGTCCGGCGTTCAGTTTCGCGACGGCAGCCTGGTGCGCCGCGTGTCGAGCGCCATCGATGCGGCCGGCATCGATTCGCGCACGATCGAGTTGGAATTCACGGAGGGCGCGCTCATCGAGTATTCGAGTGCGGTGAACAAGGCGGTCAAATCGCTGAAGGACCTGGGCGTGGCGACGGCCCTCGACGATTTCGGAACCGGCTACAGTTCCATGTCGTACCTCCGGCATTTTCCCATCGACACGCTGAAGATCGACCGCGTCTTCGTGCGCGACATCGCCTCGAAGAGCAAGGGCAACGCGCCCCTGGTGGATGCCATCATCGCGATGGCCAAGAGCTTGGGATTGGCGACCGTTGCCGAAGGCGTGGAAACCGAGGCGCAGTGGCACTACCTCCGCGATCGCGACGCGAATCAGGTGCAGGGATTCCTGTTCTGCAAGCCGATCAGCGTGCCTGATTTGGAACGCTGGCACACCGACTGGCTGCATTCCAATCTACTGCGCACCGCGAGCGTGGCATAGGAGCCCGGTCTCGCGTCAAGGAGTCTGGTCCCGCCTGCGCCGCCAGATGGTTTCGGTCCCTTGTTCATGGCGCGCGAGAACACGCGCAATGACGAACAATAGGTCCGACAGGCGATTCAAGTACCGGAGTGCGTCGGGCGCCACTTCTTCGGCGCGCGCCAACGACCAGCTGCGGCGCTCGGCACGGCGGCACACGGCGCGGGCCACGTGGCAGGCGGCGGCGGCCGGGCCGCCGCCCGGCAGTATGAAATCCTTGAGCGGCGGAAGAGTCTCATTGAACTCGTCGAGCTTCGCTTCCAGACGCAGGATGTAGGCGGGCGTGATGGTACGGTAACCGGGAATGCACAATTCACCGCCGAGATCGAAAAGATCATGCTGCACTTCGAGAAGGCAGTCCTTTACTCCGGCGGGCAGGTTCGGTATCGCGAGCACCACACCGACCGCACAATTCGCCTCGTCCACCGTGCCGTAGGCCTCGACTCGCAGGCTTTCCTTGGGTACCCGGGCGCCGTCGCCGAGACCGGTGCTGCCATCGTCGCCCGTACGTGTGTAAATTTTGGTAAGCCGATTGCCCATCGAACGGTCTCCACGTTGAAGTGCGACGGTAGCATAGCTTTGATAACGTGGCAGGGAGGAGCCTCAGACAGGCTCCGTGCCCCGGAGACCGCCCATGACCCTCTCGCCCGAACTACAGGCGGCGCTCGACGCCGCTGCCGAAGCAGCCTCGATCGCGCGATCGATGTACCAGCACAATGTCGAAGTGCGCTTCAAGGCCGACAAATCCCCCGTCACGGAGGCGGATATACGCTGCGAGTCCGCAATCCGCGCGATTCTCGAAGCGCGCTTCCCGGACTACGGCTTTTTCGGCGAGGAAACCATGGCCCGCGGCATGGACGCCGACAACGTGTGGTTGGTGGATCCGATTGACGGCACCAAGGCATTCGTCCGCGAATATCCGATGTTTTCCACGCAGATCGCGCTCATGCGGCGCGGCGAAATCGTTCTCGGCGTATCGAGCGCGCCGGTGTACGGCGAACTCGCCTATGCCGAACGGGGATGCGGCGCGTTCCTCAACGGCCAGGCGCTGAGCGTCAGCGCGATCGCCGATCTGGAGTCGGCGGCATTGTCCGCGGGCAACCTGAAGACCTTGGCCACCGGCAGCCGTTGGGGCCGATACGGCGGATTGGTGGCCCGCGTCGGGCGCATCCGCGGCTACGGCGATTTTCTGCACTACCACCTGCTGGCGGCGGGCAAGATCGATGCCGTGATCGAATCCGACGTCAATATTCTGGACATCGCGGCCTGTGTGGCGATCGTGTCGGAGGCCGGGGGACATTTCACGGACCTTGGCGGCGCGCCGATCACGCTCCAATCGAATTCCGTGCTTGCGACCAACGGCCGGCTCCATGCGCAGGTATTGGCCGCCCTGAGTTAGCGACGGTGCTTCCTCAGCTGCATCGCAACGCCTGCCGCCGGTTCACGCCTGGTAGAACACGCGGCGCCCCTTGGCGTCGAGTTCGTCGAAGCGGGTGTCGTAGAGCTCCGATAGATGGGCCGAGGTCAGGGTTTCCGCCACGCTGCCCCATCGCCAGTCTCCAGCCCTGCCGATGAGCAGCGCATGATCGGCGAACCGCGCCGCCAAATTCGGATCGTGCAATGTGACGATGACGGCGGCGCCCGCATCCGCGCGCGCGCGCAGCAACTGCAACGCTTCGATTTGATGGTTCGGGTCCAGCTGGTTGGTCGGCTCGTCGAGCAGGAATATTCGAGGATTTTGCGCCAGCACGGCGGCCAGAGCCGCCCGCCGCCGCTCCCCGCCCGACAACGTAAATATGTCCCGTTCTTCGTAACCCGCGAGTCCCACGGCGGCGAGCGAGTTGCCGGCGATCGCGACGTCGAGAGCCGACTCCCATTGCCAATGGCCGATGTGCGGGTGACGTCCCAACAGGACCGTGTCGAGCACCTTCGCCGGAAACGGATCCTCGACGTTCTGCGGCAACAGGGCCAGCTCGCGGGCGAGCGCGCGTCGTGTCCACCCGGCGATCGGCCGGTCATCGATCAACAGCTCGCCCGCTTGCAGAGCCCGCAGTCCCGCGAAGCTGTGCAGGGACAGGCTCTTGCCGCAGCCGTTGGGTCCGAGCACCACGAGAATCGAACCCGCCCCTACGCTAAGATTCAGGCCGCGCACCAATACGCGGGATTCGATGCCGATATCGACGTTTCGGCATTCGAGCAATGCGCGGCGCGCGTCATTCGGCATTTTGCCGCCAGCGTATCTCGAGCGCCGTAGCGGCGCCCACCACGACTTCGTCGAGGTTCGAGACTTGTTCCCATCGGTCACGGGCCAGCATGCGGCGCCCGGCCATCAACTCCGCGTACTTTTGCGGAAACAAAGGGGTTTGCCCCGGATCGCCGAAACCATCCGGGAAGCGCGGCGCGTCGTCCGCAGGGTCGTACTTGTCGGTTGCACCGACCGTGTGCAGCAGTTCATGGGCAATCACGACGTTGTTCTCGGCGGTCATCTCGGGGGCGGCGAAGGCGTACACCACGCCGATCAGTCCCTTGGTAAGCCCAAGCGAATGCGGCACCGTCCGGGTGACTGCCGGGTCATGATAAAGCACGAACATGCGTACGTCCTCCGGCTCGTGTGCATGCCGGCTGGCGCGCCACGCCCAATAACGCAGCTTCAAACTCCAAAAGCCCGTGGCGACGGAACCCGCCGACGCGGCGCGCTGCGGGGGTCGATCCTCGAGCGCGGGACGCAGCCGCGACCGGAAGGGCTCGTCCGTGCGCAGGTGATAGCGGGCCGCCCCGCGCACGAAAAAGCGGTCGATGGCCTTGAAGTCCCGCCCGTCGAGCGAAGCGACATAACGCCGGGTGACCGGGCTCTCGTCATCGGCGATTGGATAGATTGCGACGAACAGAGGTTCGCGCCACCGGGTACTCCGATAACGATCCTGCCACGTGGTGAGGGCGACCAGCACCAGAATCAACAGCAACGCCGCGACGCGCAGCGTCTTCCACCACCGTACGCGCTGGGGCGCGGGCCGGGCGCGCGTTGTCAATCGGACGGGCCGACACTGAGGGCGTCGAGCTCACCGTCAGCGGCGGAGTAGGAAACCAGCATGGGCTTGCAGCACACGGGACAGTCCTCGATATACGATTGCTCGGGCACCGATAGATCGAGAGTCAGGGAAATGGTTTCCCAGCAATGCGGGCAGGTCGCTTCATGACCTTGTAGAAGATTCATCGCCAGACTCCTTTCCTGGTCGCGCCAGCCCTGATCCCAGGATACCAAGGAACGAACCCGTACGCCCGCGCCGGGCCGTGACCGGGCCGGCCGATCACGGCCCGGGGCACCGCCTAGCGCGGCCCCGCGGCACCGCCTAGCGCGGTTTGGCGGATCTGCGAATTGGGTCTCATATTCGGTGGTATCTGAGATTTCGCGGCCGGACCCCCGCCTTCCGTAGCCACAAATGTGATCCAAGCGGTCTCGGAAAGTCCGTATTTCCTCAAGGATATCGCTCTGTTTGACGTCCAACCATTTGCCGCCACGGGAGTGCAGGGTGCCGACACCAGCAAGCAAGCACGATCCGGCCGCCGCACGCCCTTCGGAGGGCAGCGCGGTTGCGCCCTCAAAAAGGCAAAAGCTGCAGGCGCTTCTCGTTACTTCCGATGATTCGCTGTGGACGCAGATCGCTGCGGTCGGCGATCACTGGGCGCCGCGGCAGGTCGACTCGGTCGATGACCTGATCGCCACGACCCAAGCGGGGGGGCCCGCGGTCGTTCTGTGGGATGCACGAGGCCAGGCAGCCGCGGCGGCCGTGCTCGCGCGCATTCAGATGCACTCGGATCGCTACGTCATCGTCGCACTCGACGCTGCCGACAACGCCGCCGCCTGGGAGACCCCGCTAGCAGACCGGCAAATTGCCGCACACCTACCGTTGCCCATCGTTGTGGATGATCTGATCGGCGTGCTCGAGCGTGCCCGGGAAGAGATCAACGAGCGCGTGGCGCTCCTGGGCGATGGCAGCGGCGCGACGGAGCATCCGCCGCGCGGCCCGCGGAAGGCTGCCGCGAAGCTTGTCGCGATCGTCGCCTGCGTGCTGGGCGTCTGCGCTGCGGCGTTCATGCTTTTTCGGCACCAAGACGTCGCCGTTGCCGTCAAATCCAAACCAGCCGAGGCGTCCCCGCAATCCACTGAGGTCGCGACCGGATCGGCAGACGAGACAGCCGACCTGCTCATCGAGCGGGCTCAGCAAGCCATGCTGGACAAGCATTACCTGGATCCTGCCGAGGGCAGCGCTTTATCCCTGTACCGTAGTGTCCTTCTGCTGGATCCCTCGAGCGGAGAGGCCGCCCAGGGATTGAAGCGGCTTGCTGAAATTCTGTTCTCGAAAGTGCAATCCGCACTGGACGAACGCAAGTTCGACGTCGCCTTGCAGGATCTCGAAACCGCGCGCAGCATCAATCCCGGCGACAGCCGCCTGGCGGCGTTCGACGAGCGTCTGGCTGCTCTTAAGACTGAACTTGGGCCCGCGCAGATTCAGGCAGCTCTCAACGCGCAAAATTTCGACCGCGCCACGCAGCTGATCGATGAGGCGGCGCGGGCGCGAGTGCTGACCGGCGCAAAGCTCACTCAGCTGCGCGACGAGGTCCGACGGCGGCGCGAGCAGTCCGACACCGGCCGGCTGGTTACGCTCATCGGCGCCCGATTGCAGCAGGATCGTTTGATCGATCCGCACAACGACAGCGCCGCGTTCTATCTCGATGAGGCGCGGCAGAGCGGCGCAAGTTCCGCGGCGCTGCAGGAGCAAAACCAGGAATTCATCAAACGTTCCACGCTGGCCGCGCGCGGCGCCATCGACCAGCGGCGCTACGGCGAGGCGGACCGATACCTCACCGAGTTGAAAAACTGCGGCGCCGCGGGACCGGTCCTGGCGGCCCTGCAGCACGACCTCAATGCCGCGCGCAGCCAGACCGCACGTGAAAAATCCGATCAACAGCAGTTTCTCGATTTGGCCCGGAGTCGGCTGGCGCAGGGCAATGTCACCGAGCCCGAAAACGATAGCGCGTTCTATTATGTCAATCAGCTTCGAACGGCCGATCCGCAAAACACCGGCCTGCCGCAGATAATGAGCGCGGTGCAGCAGAAAATGATCGAGCGTTCGCGGGAGGCGCTCGAAGCGGCCGATCTCGTGAGGGCCGAGGCGGTGCTTCGGCAGGCGAAATCTCTCGGGGACTCCACCGACCTGGCCGCCCTCAATGAGCGGCTTCTGGAAGCCAAGCTGAAGGCCGACAGCGGTGCGCCGGCTTCGACAGGGAGCGTGCCGGAGGTGGCGGAGAATGCGTTAACCCGCCTCAAACCGCTGCAGCCTCGATACCCGCCCCGGGCATTGACCCGCGAACTCGAGGGCTGGGTCGAAATCGGCTATACCGTTACGCCCAAAGGGAAGGTCGTCGACGTCAAGGCGCTGCGCGCCGACCCCGTCGGCGTCTTCGAGGCTTCCGCCACGGACGCCGTGCTCCACTTGATCTATAAGCCGTTCACCAAGGATGGAACTCCCATCGCGGTGACGACCAAGATTCGCGTCGCATTTCGCCTCACCGCAAAATGACCCACCCCATAGCCACCGCTTCCGCGGATGAGGAGCGTCGCGAAAGAAGTGCTGCCGCGGCAGGCCGCGCGGCGGCCGGTCTGTGCCTCATCGTGCACGACGACATGGAAATACGCCTGCGGTTGGCCGCGCTGGTGCGCAAGGCGCTGCCCTCGCTCAATGCGGACAGCGTCGACTGTGCGGCGTTCGCGAAGATGAGCGCCGAGCGCATCGGCTCCTACGTCGCGGTTCTTTTGATCGTCGAGTTCAGCCTGCCGGCTGACGAGCCTCTGGCAAATCTGGTGCGACTGCGCAATCTGGCGCCGCTCCTTCCCATTCTGGTATTTGCCCGAGGCGGCGACGAGCGCAGCGCCGCGCGCTCGGTGAAAATGGGCGCCTCCGATTACTGGCCGATTCACGCCGTGAAAGTGGAAGAACTTGGGCTGGCCCTGAGTTCCTTGACCGTGAATTCACGCGGGGGCGGAGCGGCGGTAAAACCCAAGCCGGTCGATCGCTGGCGTCAGCCGGAAATTGCCGGATACCGGCTGATGAAAAAAATTGCGCAGTCCGCGAGCGCGAGCGTCTATCTGGCCCAAAACGACGATCTGGCTCAGCCGGTTGCGTTAAAGGTGCAGGCCATCGAGGCCGTGAAAACCGCGTCCGAGGCGGATCGTCAACGCTTTGCCAGGGAATGCGAAATTCTGTCGGCATTGAATCACCACTCCATTGCCGACGTCCTGGATTTCGGCATTACCGCCGACTATCTGTATCTCGCGCTGGAATATTTTCCATGCGGCAGCCTACGGGAGCGATTGAAGAATCCGCTTCGCGAGGCCGATGCATGCAGCTATGCGCGCCAGATGGGCGAGGCGCTGCAAATCGTTCACGCCGCGCAAATAGTGCATTGCGACCTGAAGCCGTCGAATGTCATGCTGACCGACGACAATCGGGTGGTCTTGATCGATTTCGGGTCGGCCCGCCGCCAACTCGTATCCCGCGATTTGTCCCGGTCGGACCTCGGTACCGGCACGCCTTACTATGTGTGCCCGGAGCAAATTGCGGGCCACGAGCCCGACGCGCGCGGGGACCTGTACAGCCTTGGGGTCGTGCTCTTCGAGATGTTGACGGGAACGCTGCCCTTCACGGGCAAAACGTTGGCCGACTTGTTCGACGCCCACCGGTCGGCAGCGGTCCCCCGCCTGCCGCAGCACCTGTGCCGCTACCAGCCCATCGTCGACCGCCTGCTCGCAAAAAGCCCGGATGATCGATATGGCTCCGTCGATTTCTTTCTCGAGGCCTTGAACGCCGCCCGCGGCGCGGCAGCGATTCGACCACCGGCATCCCTGGCCCAACAAGGGAGCAACTGATTCATGAATTTTCTTTCCCCGAAATCCCTGATACCGCGGATCGGCCCCGGGGGTCTCGTCGTTCTGGTCATCGTGCTCGCGTTCAGCTTCCTGGTGACCGTGCTGGTGCCGGGGCTGGAACTCGCCGGCGAGCTGGTCGATACCGCGGCCGCACTCAAACTGGTCGGCGAGCAGCAGCGCAATCCGACGATAGTCCGGGCAGCCCTCGACTCGCTCCATGACCGGCTGAACGCGCGCGCCTATATTCAGGAGTCCGCAGATCAATTGCGCGACGCGACCAAGAAGCTCGACGCCGCGCTGCCGATAATGAACGCTCCGCGCCCCGCGAACTGGTTTGCCTTGACCGGCGATACGGGCGCGACCGCGGAATCGATCGCCGGAAAGCACGCGGTGGAAATCGGCAAGCTTTGGGCGGCCGAACGCGCGGCATTGAATCCGGTGCTCGAATACACCGGCGTTCCGTACGACGACAGTGAGTCGGCCGGCACCGCCCTCAATCAAAGCGGCCGGCAATTGGAGCGAGAGGTGGCGGCCGCCATCCGCACCAGCCATCATGCATTGCCCCTGCTGGACTCCGAACTACTCGCGGTCTCCGGCGATCTGCAAACGACGAATGCCAGGGCGGCGAAGGAGCTTCGGCGCGTGATGCTGGCGGGTCTGGCCATCGCAGGCATGCTGGTGCTGCTCGTGACCATCCTTCTCAACGCCCGGCGGCGACAGGAAGAAAGCCTGCAGCTGGCCCGTCAGCAAACCACCGATATCCTCCGAACAGTCAAGGATGGATTATTTCTCCTCGATCATAACCTCGAGATCGGAACGGCCTATTCCGCTGCGCTTGAAACCCTGTTCCAGCGCAGCGACTTCGCCGGCCTTGCATTCGAATCCCTGCTCAAGAAAATCGTGTCCGAAAAAACTCTGGCCACCGCCTTGAAATTCGTCAAGGTCCTCTGGTCGGAGCGGACCAATGAAAAGCTGGTCAAGTCGATCAATCCCCTGGGTGAAGTCGAGGTACATCTCGACGCCGGCCGCGGCCGGTTCGAAACGCGCTATCTGCAGTTCGAATTCCATCGCGTGCGGGTCGACGGCAGGATAACTCAGGTACTCGTATCGGTTTCCGACGTCAGCTCGCGAGTGGCTCTTGCCCGTGAACTGCAGACCTCGCAAAGCCAAGCCCAGGCCCAGGTCGACACCCTGCTCGGCATTTTACACATCGATCCGCTGCAGCTTGCGTCGTTCCTGAACGATTCGAACGCGGCCATGAAGATGATCAACGCGGTGCTGCGCGAGCCGGCCAGGGAAGAGGGCGTGTTCCGCAAGAAGCTCGATACCCTTTTCCGGCAGGCGCACGCGGTCAAGGGTGAGGCGGCGGCCCTGGGCCTCTCGTCGATCGAGAGTCGCGCCCATTCCTTCGAGGACGACCTGAAGTCTCTGCGGGAGAAGTCCGACCTGTCGGGAAACGACTTCCTGCCGCTCGTCATCAAACTCGACGACCTCTTGACGCACCTGCAGTCCGTCGGAGAGCTGGTGTCGCGACTGTCGCGCCTGCAGCCTATGGCGCTCGAGCTCCCGCACACGACCACCGATGTGATCGTGGGCGGCACACATTCAATCGATCGATCCGACGGTCTGATAAGCGCGTTGCAGCAGCTTGCGGAACGCGTCGCAAAGGAGCACAAGAAGGAGGCGGCTCTCCAATGCGTCGGCTTCGACGCGGTGCCGGAACAGTACCGCCGCATCGTCAAGGATGTCTCGATCCAAGCGGTTCGCAACGCCGTCGTGCACGGCATCGAAGCGCCGTCCGTCAGACTGGCGGCTGGAAAGCTGGCACAGGGTCAGGTGCGGCTCACGTTCCAATCATTGGGCGACGGCGGTTATAAATTCTCGGTCGAGGACGACGGCCAGGGGCTGGCCACCGAGCGCATCAAGCAAGTCGCGCTCGAAAGGGGATTCGTCACGCCGGAACAGGCGGACGGCCTGGACGCGAAGCAGATCTATTCACTGCTGTTCAAGGCCGGGTTTTCCACCGTCGAGAATGCCACCAAGGACGCGGGGCGCGGCGTGGGAATGAACTTGGTCGCCGATCTCATGCACGAGGTCGGAGGCCGGGTGGGTGTCGCCACGGCGCGTGGCCGATTTACACGCCTTACCGTAACGCTGCCGCCCCAACCGAAGCGCGCGGACGACACGGCGGCAGCCTAGTGCAAAGCAACGAGTCGAGAACGATGAAACTCATGATTGTGGACGATTCGAACATCATCCGCAGCCGCATCGAGCGATCGCAGCAAATCGATCGGCTGGAAGTGGTCGGCGCGGCGAGCAACGGGCGCGAGGC
>Ga0137410_10003763_pt1 | contig 10278 bp, 9 predicted proteins | sample CZODoug1_16funga_FD_108878 | JGI IMG/M metagenome (GOLD analysis project Ga0137410, IMG submission 108878) | Vadose zone soil fungal communities from Angelo Coast Range Reserve, California, USA - CZODoug1_16fungal (Illumina Assembly) | ecosystem: Environmental > Terrestrial > Soil > Vadose zone... | reverse complement strand
GACGCGAGCCAGTCCATGAAGCGCGCCTGATTGCGCGCATCGAGTCCGTTCGCGACTTCATCGAGCAGCAGCAACCGCGGCCGGCTCGCCAGTGCGCGCGCGATCAGCACCAGCCGTCGCTCGCCATAAGAAAGCGTGAGGAATCGGCGCTCGGCGAGCGCACCGATGCCAAGACGCGCGAGCAGCGCCGCGACGCGCGCCTGCTCGGCGATGCTCAGCTCCTGCATGGGAATATCGGTGCGATGCACGCCGGTCCCGACAATCTCGTGCGCGCGAAAATTCCACTCGTAGTGTTCATAGCGGTCCTGGCGCTCAGGTCCGACGTAGGCGATTTCCTCGCTGAGTCCCGCGGGCTGGTCGAAAGATTCGCCGTTCCAGCGGTAGCGGCGCAGTTCGCGCCCCGTGGGCTTGGGCCAGACGGCGCCCGACACGAGTTTCAGCAGCTGGGTCTTGCCGGCACCGTTGCCGCCGATCAGCAGCCAGCGCTGACCCGGGCGAATCGACCACGAAACGTCGCGCAACACCCGACGCTCACCGCGATCAAGATCGATGCGGCGAAGCGTGACGGAGATATGCGGGGAAGAGTGAACGCGGGTCGGCATGCCGGCGCGGAAGCATACCGGCGAATCGCGGGCAACGGGAAACGTCAGGACGCGATGACGGGCGCGGGCTGGTCCGTGGGCAGTCGCGCGTCGGGCGCGTAGGCCGGCAGGTCCGCCTGCGCAAACAGCGTATCGAAGTCGGCGGCGAGCACACTGTCGAACAGTTGCTCGATGTCATCCAGCACGAAATAGGTCTTCTGGTACGCGTCGATCAGGTAGTTGGTGCGCAGCACGCGCTGCAGATCGAAACTGATACGCGCGGGACCGGTCGCGCGCGTGGCGTAGATGGTCTCGCCATTCGAGGACAGGATGCCGGCGCCGTAGGCGCGCAGGCCGCGCCCCGTGGCAACCATGCCGAATTCCACCGTGTACCAGTACAGACGCGCGAGCATCTTGAGCGCCGCCGGATCGCGCGCGTGCGCACCAATCGCGCCGTACGCCTGGATGAAGTTCGCGAACACCGTGTGCGCGAGCATCGGCAAATGTCCGAAGAAATCGTGGAACAGATCGGGCTCGACGAGATAGTCGAGCTCGTCGCGGCGACGCATCCACACGGTTACCGGGAAGCGCCGCTCCGCAAGGTGCGCGAAGAAATCGGCCTCGGGGATCAGACCCGGGACGCCGATAACCTCGAACCCGGTGAGGCGCTGCAGTCGCTCACTGGCTTCTTCGAGCACCGGAATGCTGTGTGCGTCCACGCCTAGCAATCGCAGGCCCGCCATGAATTCCGGGGCCGCGTGTTCGTTGAGCAAGCCGGACTGGCGCTCGAACAAGGTGCGCCAGATGGCGTGTTCGTCGGCGCTGTAGCCGTCGTAGTTCTGGGAGATCCGGAAATCGGGAGCTGCGTGGGCGTAGTCGCCCCGCAATTTCACGGCCGACTGGGTCGGCGCAACAGGTAATCGAGCCATGCGCGCATCTTCTCTCTGGAGGAATGCGGAAAAACAGCAATTTTCATCCGGAAAACTCTCAGAAATGAGTGCCTTTCACCAATCCAGGCAAAGAATATGCTCAAATCCACCAACTATGAAGCTCGACAAGACCGATCGACGCATCCTCGACGTCCTGCAGCGGGACGGGCGCATCAGCGTCACAGACCTCGCCGAACGTGTCGGACTCTCGCCGACCCCGTGCGCGCGTCGCGTCCGTCAGCTCGAAACCTCCGGGCTCATCCAGGGGTATGCAGCCATCGTTGATCCGAAACGCGCCGGCGCCACCATCCAGGCCATCGTGCAGATAAAGCTGGAGCAGCATTCCGACGAAATCGTCGAGCGCTTCCGCAAGACACTGATCGAACGGCCCGAAGTACTCGCCTGTTACACGATGACGGGGGAGATGGATTTCCTGTTGCACGTGATCGTGCGCGACATCGAAGCGCTGTCGGATTTCACGATGCGCCGCCTGCTGCGCGTCAGCGGCGTGCGCGATGTGACGTCCTCGATCGTGCTGGAGACGGTCAAGCGCTCGCCGGTGATTCCGCTCGAGGCGCTTGCGCCGGAATGAGCGTGCCTGGTTAGCTCGAAAGGCGCGCGAGGACGCGTTCGACGACGTGATCGCAGCGTTCGGCGCCGAAATCGAAGATTTCGGAGCTTTCCCCATGCAGACGGCGCGACAGTTCCCCGCGCAGCAGCCGCTGGGCGCGGAACAGGCGGGTGCGCACGGTGCCCGCGTTTATTTCCAGACATTCGGCGGTTTCGCGCACGTCGAGTCCTTCGACTACGCGCAGCACGAAAACCATGCGAAAGTTTTCCGGCAGTGCGTCGATGGCGTGCTCGAGCAGCGCGCGCGCATGCGCGGCCTCCACGAATTGATCCGCCGTCGGCGTCTCTGCCGCCGCGGGATCTTCGACCTGGTGCGCTTCGTCACCGATTTCGTCCAGTGAAACGGTGTCGCCGCGTATGCGCCGGCGGATCATCAGCGACTCGTTGAGCGCCACTCGCATGAGCCATGCGCCAAACTTTCCTTCGGGGCGATAGCTCTCGAGCTTCGTGAACGCGCGCAGATACGTCTCCTGCACCGCGTCTTCTGCGGCATCGCTATCGCGCAGCACGCTGCGAGCGACGCGAAACAACCGGCGATTGTGCCGGCGCATCAGCGCCTCGAACGCCACGACATTCTTCTGGCGGACGAGTTCGACCAGCCGGTCATCCGGCAGGTCGCTCAGGGCGCGCCACTGTTCGGGTCGGCGTGGGACGGATTGCGGCAGGATCTCGGCCATGCACGAACAATGCACCGCGCGGCTGAATTGTTCCCGTTTGAAGTGAGCGCTACCTGCTGCGAAGCAGCAATTCCCGACATTGTTAGCCGCCTGTCAGAGATTTGCGCGCGTTCTTAGACTGGATTAAGTTTCGCGCACGCTGCCTTCAGCGTCGTCACATCATCTTGGGGGGACTGCTAATGAAGGATTCATGGAAGGGCGTACGCGCCACATTCGCGCTCCTGATGCCGCTCGCGATAGCGCTGCCGGCTGTCAGCGTCGGACAGGCGCCGGAGGCCAACGAGCTCGCCGAAATTACCGTCACTGCCCGCAGAGTGCAGGAAAACCTGCAAGACACGCCGATCGCCATCACCGTGGTATCCGGGGACTCCCTCGAAAGCCGCCAGATTTTCCGCACCGATGCGCTGGATCAAGTGGTGCCGAATCTGCAGTTCAGCAACCAGGCGCCGCTCGCCGGCAACAACTCGTCATCGCAGATTTTCATTCGCGGCATCGGGCAAACCGATCCGACTTCCACGGTGGATCCGGGCGTCGGCCTCTACATCGATGAGGTGTACATGGGGACCGCGATCGGCGGCACCATGAATTTCCGTGACATTTCCGACGTGCAGGTACTGCGCGGACCGCAAGGCACCTTGTTTGGCCGCAACACCATCGGTGGCGCGATCCTTTTGACCACCCACGAGCCCGGCGACGAATTCGGCGGCGCCGTGCGCGTCGAGGCGGGCTCCGGCCAGCTTGGCGAGTTCTTCGGGGCGATCGATGCGCCCTTTTCCGACACGGTCAAGTCGCGCTTCTCGTTCGGCATCCGCAAGCAGGATGGTTACGTCATAAGAAATTTCGACGGACAGGACCTGGGCGATACCAACACCTACACCGCAACAGCCAAGATCAAATGGAAGCCGAGCGATGCATTTTCCGCGACGTTCAGCCTCGACTACACCAAGGCGGATGAAAACGGCACGGCGCTGGTGTTCGCGGCGATGAACGAAGCGGCAACTTTTCCGCGCGCCGCGAGCTTCGACGCCGGATGCCCGGGCATGCCCAACGTCGGCACAACCGTTCCCGCCACGGCCGATCCGCGCTGCGCCAACGACGCGCAGGGCGCGGGCCCGTTCCACAACAACGGCACGTTCCCGCTCGCCAGCAAGCTCGACAACTACGGCACCTCGCTCAAGCTGGATTTCACGCTGAGCGATGCCCTGTCGCTGAAGTCGATCAGTTCGTGGCGTGGCATCAGCTGGGAAGGCGTGCGCGACGCGGACAACACGCCGTTGACGATTCTGCACACGCTCTACGATGTCGATGGCTGGCAGTGGAGCCAGGAGTTGCAGATGACCTATCAGACCGAAAAGGTCACCGGGGTCGTCGGGGCTTACTACTTCGCGCAGGGCTCGGACGATATCGCGACGATCGAGCTCAATACGCCGGCGCCCGGCATCCAGCGCGACAGCGACAACAACAAGGTCGACAACAAGAGCTGGGCCGCCTTCACGCAATGGACGCTCAAGTTCACTGACAGTCTGTCCGGCACGGTCGGCGTGCGCTACTCCACCGACAACAAGGGCTCGTATCCGGATCAGTACGACTTCGCCAATCCGGGCGCTCCTCAGGTGCCGAAGCAGTGGTATCGCGATGATTTCAGCTCGACCACGCCCTCGGCATCCCTGAGCTGGCGCGCCGCGGAAAGTGCGATGTTCTACGTGAGCTACGCCGAAGGCTTCAAGGGCGGCGGCTGGAACAGCCACTTCAACGCGGTGCTGACGCCGGCTGAACAGGCCGCACTGCAGCGCTTCGACCAGGAGGAAGCACAGACCATCGAGCTCGGCGCGAAACTCGACTTGTTAGACCGCAGGTTGCGTCTCAATGCGGCCGTGTTCACGTCCGACTACACCGACATGCAGGTTACCTATCGCGGGCCTCTGCCGATGGGCGTTGCGCCATTCCTGACCAACGCCGGAAAGGCGGACATCGACGGCGCTGAACTCGAAGTCACCTGGGCGCCGGTCGCCGATCTGTCCATCGAAGGCAGCGTCGGTTATCTGGATGGCGAACTCACCAAGCTCGACACCAGCAATCCGCTGCTGATCCTGCCGCCGGGCCTGGTGGTTGGAAACGCGCTCACCTATGCGCCGGACTGGCAGGTGGGTCTCGGAATTGGCTACAAGTTTCATGCCGGCAGCATCGCGCTCACGCCGCGCGTCGACGGCTCGTACCAGACGCGTACGTATTTCGACGCGCAGAACACGCGCGAGATCGCGCAGCTCGATCCGTTCACGGTCGTGAACGCGTCCTTTACCATCGCAGGGGACGAAGGCAAGTGGCGCATTCAGTTAGGCGTCAACAACGCCACCGATGAGCTCTATCCAGTTGCCGGCAATTCGTCGCTAACCACCGGCAGCGGCTATGCGGAGATCGGCTACGCACGGCCGCGGGAATACTTCGGTTCGTTCACCTACGACTTCTGAAGACGCGATACCGGGAATGTTGAAAAAGCCCGTCGCGAGGCCGGCCTTTTCTATCGTCGAGCGTATATTCGCCGGAATCCAGCGCCGTTCACGCGCGCATGAGTCAGCACCATGAAGCGCCGATACAAGATCCTGAATGGTTTTCTCGCGTTTCTCGGCATCGCAGTCGTGACGCTGTGCCTCGTCGTGAGTCACGACTCGCCGTGCAGCGCCGCAGCGCCGCTGCCGAACGGTGTGATCATCATGAAGGCGTGGAAGTATCGGTGCTATGGCGCACCGGAAGTCCTCAAGTTGGAGCTCGTCGGGAAACCCGGGCCGGCGGATGACGAGCTGATCGTCAGGGTGCTCGCCGCGTCGGTCAATCCGCTCGACTGGCACTATCTGCGCGGCACGCCGTACCTGATGCGCATGGAAGTCGGCATCGGTGCGCCGACGGAATCGTCGCTCGGCGTCGACTTCGCGGGCACGGTGGAAGAAGTCGGTAAGGACGTCAAACACTTCAAGCCCGGTGACGCGGTGTTTGGCGCGCGCACTGGCGCGTTTGGCGAATACGTCCACGTGCGCGAAAGCCGCAATGTCTTATTGAAGCCCGCGAATATCTCGTTCGAAGAGGCGGCCGCGGTGCCGATCGCCGCGGTAACCGCGCTGCAGGCGTTGCGCGATACCGGAAAGCTGAAAGCGGGACAGAAGGTCCTGATCAACGGCGCATCCGGTGGCGTCGGCACGTATGCGGTGCAGATCGCGAAAGCCCTGGGCGCGGAAGTCACCGGCGTGTGCAGTGGCCGTAACGTCGAGATGGTGCGCTCGCTCGGCGCCGATCACGTCGTCGATTACACGAAGGAAGACTTCACCGCGGGAACTGACAAATACGATCTGATTCTCGACAACGTCGGGACGCACTCGCTCTCGGAGTACCGGCGCGTGATGAACCCCGCGGGAATTTTCGTGATTGTTGGCGGGCCGAACGAAGGCAAGTTCCTGGGGCCGATGACCGGGATCATCAAGGCGAAGGCGTATGGGCCGTTCGTCAGCCAGCAATTCCTGTTCATGCTCGCGCAGTTGAATCCGCAGGATCTCACCACGCTGCGCGACATGCTGGCGGCGGGGACGATCAAGTCGGTGATCGATCGCACTTACAAGTTCGAGGACGTGCCGGCGGCGATTGCGTATCTGGAAACGGGGCGCGCGCGCGGGAAGGTGATTGTTAGGATCGAATGAACTCGCTTCCCGGCTAACAATGCCCTACCATGCACGCGTTCGACTTATGGCACGGACGCCTCCCGTGAATAACAACATTAATGATTGGGGGGATAAGATAATGAATACCGAAAAGATCGTTGGAATTATCGGCGTCGCGGTCGCAATCGTTGGCGCGTTCGTCGCGATTCCGCAGGTGGCCGTCGTCCTGCTTGTCGCAGGTCTCATCGTCGGAATCTTCGTGATCAGGGACGACCACGTGCGCGTCATGGTGACGGCACTGGTGCTGACCGGCCTCGCCAGTACCTTCAACGCGGTTCCAGCGGCCGGCACGTACATTTCAGCGATCTTGGCAAACATCGGTGTACTCGTGACGGGAGTCGCCGTGACGATCATCCTGAGAAATATCTACGCGCGACTGAAGCCCTGAGCGGCGAGCAGAACGCAAACGAAAAGGGCCCCGCATCTCACGGTGCGGGGCCTTACTTTTTCAAGGCGTGAACGGGACAATCCATGATCATGTGGCGCGCCCGGACGGATTCGAACCGCCGACCACTTGGTTCGAAGCCAAGTGCTCTATCCAGCTGAGCTACGGGCGCGTGGGGAGCGGATTCTAGCCGCAAACGCCTGGATTGAGCGCGCTCAATGTGCCGCCGCCGCATCGGGCACGGCGCCGGCACGTTGCGTCGTGCTCCGCTTGAGCAGGAACACCAGCGGAACCATGAACAGGTAGCTCAACGTGATCACCTTGAAGACAGCCAGCATCGCTCCCATCTGCGCCTGCCGGCCCACCTCGCGCGCGACCACGGCAAGTCCACGCGGATCGGTGGGCGAAACATGCAGGCGGCGCAGGTAGGCGACCAGCGCGTCGTGATACTGCGTGACATAGGTGCCGAGCTCGTTCCAGAGGATCTGCGATTGATGCGCGAGAAGTGTTGTGACGATGGAAATTCCGATCGCCGATCCGACGGTGCGTACCAGGCTGAATAACCCCGCTGCCTCGGCCATGCGGTGGCGATCGAGCGTGGCGTATGCGACTGTCGACAATGGCACGAACACGAGGCCAAGCCCGATGCCCTGGAGGAATGCGGGCCAGATGATGTTCATCTGCGTGACATCGAGCGAGTAGTAAGTCATGCCGTACGAACCGGCTGCACCGAACGCAAGACCTGTCAGCACCAGATAGCGAGCATCCACGTGTGACACCAATCGTCCGACCACGATCATGCTGACGGCGGTGGCGATGCCGCGTGGCGCCATGAGCAGGCCGGTGGTGACGATCGGGTAACCCAGCAGTCCCTCTAACAACACGGGCTGGAGCACGAGACCGCCGAACATGCCGAGCCCCATGCAGGCAATGACGAGCGAGGACATTCCAAAATTCCGGTCGGTGAAGATCCGCACGTCGAAAATCGCGACCGCGGGGCGCCGCAGGCTGTGCGTAATGAACACGGCAATGCCGACAATCGCCGCCGCCGCGGCCCAGCGAATGTCCAGACCCTCGAACCAGTCCTGCTGGTTGCCGCGATCGAAGACGTACTGCAGTCCGGCGATGCCGATGGCCATGAAGCCGAAGCCAAACCAATCCATGCGGCGATCGCGCCGCGCTGAATCCGGCACGAATTGCGCCGCGAGGAACAGCGAGAGAAGGCCGATTGGCAGGTTGATGTAGAACGTCCAGCGCCAACTCGCAACGTCGGTGAGCCAGCCACCGAGCGTGGGGCCGGCAACCGGGCCCACCATCACACCCAGGCCCCAGATCGCCATGGCCTTGCCACGTTCATGGGGTGGATAGGCGTCGGCCATGATGGCCTGCGATAGCGGCACCAACGCAGCGCCAAATATGCCCTGCAGCAGACGAAACAACACGATCTGCGCGACGCTCTGCGAGATACCGCATAGCGCCGATGCCGCGACGAACCCCGCTATGCAAATGAGCAGAAATCTCTTGCGGCCCAATACATCGGTGAAATAGCCGGTGAGCGGCATGAAAATGGCCGCCGACACCAGGTAGCTCGTGAGCACCCAGCTGATCTGATCGGATGTCGCGCCGAGCTCGCCTTGCATGTGCGGCAGCGCAACGTTGACGATCGTTGTGTCCAATACCTGGATGAGCGTCGCCGACATGACGGCGAGGGTGATCATGAGCCGGCTGGCCGCGGCCGGGGCCACTCCCGCCTCGCCGAACTCGGCGTTCGCGTTCACGGCGCCGGCAGATCCATTGCCACGAGGATACTGCACGAGACCTTGTGCAACAGCGTCGATTCCTCGTCTTCACTCCACCACTTTGCGAGGCGGCTGCGATATCGATGACCCACGACGATGAGATCCGCGCCGATGCGGTTGGCCACCTCCGGGATGTGCACCATCGGATTTCCGAAGACGAGCTGTCCGTTTGCGGGCACTCCATGATCCTTGAGCCACGTCACGCCCTCGGTGAGTAGCGCCTGCGCGGTTTCCTCCTCGCAGCGCACCAGCTCGGGCGTGACGCCCTCGGGCTCGGCGGTCGACAGCATGTTTCGACAAATGGCCAGCAGATAGGCGTGCGATTTCATTGCCACCGCCACGTCGGCGCCCTGGCGCAGCGCCCGCCGTCCTTCCACCGTGCCGTCGTAGCAGAGAAGTATGTTCTTGAACATCGCGCCTACTCCGGCGCGGCGATGTTGACTGTGGCAGTCGTGCCGATCCGCAGCGGCAACTCGGGAATCGGATTCAACAAGCGCACTCGCACCGGTACACGTTGTGTCACCTTGACCCAGTTTCCGGTGGCGTTCTGCGCGGGCAGCAGCGAAAAAGCCTGACCGGCGCCGCCCGAGAGACTCTGTACCTCGCCCTTGAATTCGTGGTCCTTGTACATGTCGACGACGATCGTCGCCAGCTGTCCTTTCTTGATCCGGCGGAGCTCGGTCTCCTTGAAGTTGGCGTCCACCCAGTAATCCGCATCGCCGATCACGGTGAAGATGGGCACCCCGCTTTGAACTATGCTGCCGGGACGCAGCTCGAAATTTGCGACCAAACCACTCGCGGGGGCGGTGATGCGTGTGTGAGCGAGATCGAGATTGGCCTGCGCGAGCTTCGCCGCCGCCGCGCGTACTGCGGCGTTCTGCGCACCGGCCTTGCCCAGTGCGCTTGTTGCCTGCTCGAGATTCGCCTGCGCGGCTTGAACCGCGGCGGCTGCCGTTTGCGCCTGTGTGCTCGTTGTCTCAGCGCTCTGCTTCGAAATGAGTTTCTGCCTGGTGAGCTCCATGGCGCGCTGCTCGGTCGACTGCGCGTTGCGCAGCTCGGCGCTGCGCTGCATCACCATGGCGCGAGCCGCCGCCACCGCCGCGCGATCCTGCGAACTCGATTGATAGGAGAGCTCGAGTTGCGCTTCAGCCGCCTCCACCGCCAGTTGATAGGGCTCCGGGTCGATTTCCAACAGCAGGTCGCCACGCTTTACCGCCTGCTGATCTTGGATCCAGATTCGGGTCACGGGACCCGACACCTGCGCAGCCATCTCGATTCGGTCCGCGTTCACGTAGGCGTTGTCGGTGCTCACGAAGAGCTTAGACAGGCGCCAGTAGTGCATCGCGAATCCGACGGCGACCAGCAGAAGGATGGCCGCGATTGCCCACTTGACGACCTTCGCGGGCGAAACGCGATTCCTGGCCACGGCAGGTGGCGAAGCTGAAGCGGCCGGAGTCGATGGGTCGTTCATGCGTGTACCTGCGACAAGGGTCGCGCCATTGTCCGGAAAGTCTGGCTGCCTGCAATCAGTGAAAGGCCTGATCGGGAGATGTGGTGCGTGACCCAGCCT
>Ga0137410_10003762_pt1 | contig 10279 bp, 12 predicted proteins | sample CZODoug1_16funga_FD_108878 | JGI IMG/M metagenome (GOLD analysis project Ga0137410, IMG submission 108878) | Vadose zone soil fungal communities from Angelo Coast Range Reserve, California, USA - CZODoug1_16fungal (Illumina Assembly) | ecosystem: Environmental > Terrestrial > Soil > Vadose zone... | reverse complement strand
CGTCTTCGTCTTCGACCGCGGAGTCGCTGAGAGTCTCTGGCTTCTTTTTGCGAAAAAGGTCCGTGATGCGATTGCGCGCGACGCGAAAAAGCCAACCGGTCACATGTTCAATCGGCATCAGCAGGCGATTGGCTTCCACCAGTTCATAGAAGACCTCCTGGAGAATGTCTTCTGCGTCGCGGGAATCGGGCACGCGACGGCGGATGAAATTGCGCAGGCGGGATCCTTCGACCGCAACGACTTCGGAGATTTGGCGGTCTTGCTCGGTCATCGCGGTGATGCTCGCCGGCTCATTCATTCATTATTGAAGACGAACAGCGGCCGCAAATATTGTAGTGATTTAAGTGATTGGAGATGACTGATTGATCGGTGGCTTCGGCGGAGCCAGCGCGAGCAGAACGGCACCGATGACACTGAAGACAGCCCCGGCGATCAGCAGGTCGAGGCGTTCATTCGCAAGGTGGAGTGCCATGACAGCCATAACAGCGGCGTGCGCAAAGCTCGACCATGCGGCAAAGGTGATCACTCTGCGATTCGCCGACGGGTTACGCGCTGTCAGCAGCAAGAAAATCCCAAGCGTGAAATACAGGCTCATCATCATCGGCAAAGCGTCCTCTTTATTCGCCTGCCAGCCGTCCCGTACAGACGTTACCAGGGGATAAATAGCAGCCGTAAAAAGCAGTCCCACCAACACCAATACGACCTTCAATGCTCGTTCCCGAATCATCGTCTCCTCCCGGCGGGCCCTTCGTGGCCCAGGCTAAACGGAAAGTCCTACGCTAGGACAGAATAAGAACAGACTTAAGGTGCAGCCACGTTTGCTTTTGCCGGCGCAAACGCCAGCAGGATTATGCCGATGACGGCAAACATAGCCACGCCGATCAGCAGATGCACGCGTTCGCTCACATCGCCGACCGACTGTACCGCCATAACGCCGGCGTGTGCCAAGCTCGACCACGCAGCAAAGGCGATCAGACTGCGGTGCGAGGCAGGGTTGCGCGACGCCACGAGCAGGAAAACTCCCAGCGTGACATAAATGGAAAGCATCATCTGCAGGGTCGGTTCCTGACGCAACAAGAAAACCAAGGGGTAGATAGCAGCTACAAAGAGTAGTCCCACCACAACCAACGCAACCTTCATCGGTCGTCCTCGGGTCATGGCTTCCTCCTGTCAAATCCCAGTGACACCTCAATCGGAACTGACTGTCTGAGCACGGGCTCCGTTTGTTCCATACATTTTTGTAAACCAAACGCGAAACAACCAGAAAATCAGCAGGACCAGTGGCAGGAGAGCCGGAACAAACCATACGGCTGCTCCCCGCCACGCCGCAGGAAACACTTGTTGTTGTCCCAGAAAGAAGGATCCTGTCGCAACGAAAAACGAAAAGCACATGCGCCAGAGATGCCGGACGACCCGCTTTCCTCCAAAAACGCCGCCTCGCGCGAGCATGCGAATGTCCCCCGCAGCGGCAAGCAAGACCACAGTCGCCAGGAAGAAGAACATTCCTGCGGGCACTCCTCTGATTGTTCCGCTCGGGCTTCTTGCCGCCTCGAATCCGAAAGTAAGCATGCCAGTTCCGGCTGCCAATGCGACCGCAAGCGCAATCCAATCGAGAATGTTTCTTTCCCCGTCCCGCCGCCTAGCCGTCAACCATGCCGTTGTCACCAAATAGCACGCAAGAATTCCCCCGAACACGTTGTTCATTTCGTGTTTCATCACCGCCAAAGTCGACCCGCTGGAACCCATAGCCAGCATCGCTATTACAAACATGTTTCCAACAATTCCATGCCAGCGTGAACCTTTGCGAAATGTCATCGCTGCGGCGCCGGAGAGTATTCCTGTAATTCCCCCGCAAATATGAAGCGTCAGCAGGATAAGTCGCATCGCTTCTCCTTCTTTGCCAATTAAATCGGCTCGCGATTCCGTCGAATCCGCACCGCTGCCGCCAAAAAGATCGCTGCAGCAATCCATCCGAGCCAGAGTCCGGGGTCGCTCAAAAATCTCCACGGCGTCAGATGTGTCGACGGCATCATTCCAGCCCCTTGTTCTGCTTCCATTCCTCCAGAGACGCGGTACCCAATCCACTCAGCAAAATGCGATGTATTGAACACCAGCTTTTCAAGCATCCCTACGCAGAAGGGCGGCAAGACTGCCCAGACCAGTGCCGCGCGCCGCGCCCACGCGGAAATCAGCAGCATCCAGCAATAAATTGGTGCGTACCAAAGAATGTGCACTGTCACCATGTGGTAGAGCAGCCCCAGCGCCTCTTGCACCAAAGATAGCTGCGCCCAGAGCGGCCACGCACTCAATCCGTTCAAAGTCAGCACCACGCTGCTTAGCACCAACATCACGAAACCAGTGATAACGAGGACGATGTACGCCACCGCAGGTAAAATCAAAAACGGAATGCTTGCCTTGGAGAGTACCGTTGTCAGGTCCGAAACCGGCAGCGACTTCCAGAACAAGATGCTCCGATCCTTGCGTTCACCCTGAAGCGCGTCCAGGCAATAGAAAATCTCGACGATCATCGCGACCAGCATGATGGCTACCGCCGCGAACTCGTAGGAACTTCCAAGCGCTTTCATCTTTGCCGGAACGGTTATCGCCTCGCGCATTTGCGCGGGCAATCGAAACAACGTAAGCAAAAATCCAAACAAAAAAACGCCAGCTGCGGCCACCGGCCCAATATAAACGGCGCGGTGCTCCCACAACTCCCGCCGCACACACCAATAAAATATTTCCGTCCAACGGACCGTCCTCGCTGCTGCTCGCGCTTCTCCCGCCAAGCTTTGTTGTGCGACATTCGCTTCCGGACTCATCGCACGCCTCCCGCCCCGCCGTACCCTCCTACCACTGCGACAAACAGATCCGCGATGCTCGGCGTCCTCGCTTCCCCCAGCGTTGTTAGTTGTTTTCGATCAGCGCCGTCGAACAGCAGGATGCTTCTCCCCAGCGATTGCCTTTCGTGCATCGGTCGCAGCCCCCTCGCAGCTTCCAGCTTGTCCGGAGGCACTAACACTTCCGTGTACCGCCTCTCAAACTCCTCCATGCTGCATTTCAGCACGATTCGTCCGCGGTCTATGAACATCAGGTCCGTCAGCACATCCTGAATCTCGTCCACTTGGTGCGTCGTCACTACAATCGTCCGGCTTCGATCGAAGTAATCATTCAGCAACGAATCGTAAAACTGTTTCCGAAACAAAATGTCCAGCCCAAGTGTCGGCTCATCCAGCACAAGCAGCCTCGCGTCAATCGCCATCACCAGCGCCAGATGCAGTTGGGCCACCATTCCCTTCGAAAGTTCCTTCACTCTGCTCGTCCGCTTGATGCTCGTCTTTGCGATAAATCCTTCCGCTTTCGTACGATCGAATCGCGGATGCACTCCCGCAACATAGTCGACCGCCTGCGACACGCGAATCCATCGCGGCAGCACAGCCACATCCGAAATAAAGCAAGCGTCGAGCATCAGCTGCTCGCGGCTCGTCCAGGGATCGCGTCCCAGTACCTTCAGTTCTCCCTCATAGGGAATAAGTCCGAGAATTGCGTTCAGCGCCGTCGTCTTTCCAGCGCCGTTCGGCCCGACAATCCCCAAGATGCGCCCCTCTTCGACGCGCAAATCGATCCCATCCACCGCGACTGTCGTTCCAAAGACTTTGCGGAGCCCGCGCGCCTCAATGCATGCCATGTTTAGCGTTCCTCCTCTGCCTTGCCCTTCCACAAATCTTCAGCCTTCAACCCGAGCCGTCGAATCTTCTTCAGCACTTCCGGCCACTCTTCCTTCAAGAAATCTCTGCGCTCGTTTTTCATCAGCGATTCCCGCGCGCCATCTTTCACGAACATGCCCAGCCCGCGCTTGCTCTCCACCAAATTTTCGTCCACCAATTCCTGATAACCCTTCAGAACCGTGAGCGGATTGACCCGGTATTCCGCCGCCACATTGCGCACTGATGGCAGAGGATCGCCTTCCTTCAGCACTCGGTCGAGGATCATCGCCACGACGCGGTCCCGAAGCTGGCGGTAAATCGGCTGATTGTCATTCCACTCACGGTCCATCAGATTTCCTGATAACTCCTGTCCATCAACATCCCTTCAGGACTTCGCTCGTTGCAGCTCAAAGTGTGCGTGGACCGGCTTTTCTCCCTCCATGAAGGTCCACTCCTCGGAGTGATGGTTCGCGTCGATAGCAGTGAACACTGCATGGTGCATATGCCCGTATTGCGTGCTTCCGGCAACGTCAACAAACTCGAATTCCACCGTCTTTCCGTCCGACGTCATCTTACCGGCCATGCGGGGCCGATTGCCCGCATCGCAATAGTGGGTCAACAGCAAGCGATCGCCGTCCAGATAAAACATGGTGATGGGATCGTCCGGCCTTCCCAATCCGTTCATCTCGTGCAGAAGTGCATTGCCCATGGACGTCACGCGCAGTGTGACATGCAGGGACTTGCCATCAAGGTCGGTTCCGGTGCCCGAGAGTACACCATCCCAGGAACCCGCCAGGCTTTTCAGTTTGTCGAAGGATTTTTGCGCGTCCGACTTTTGCGCGTCCGACTGGGCAAAAGCCAAAGTGGACAGCGACACAAAAACAAGGACGGAAAGCATACGGCGTAGCGATTTCATGTTTCATTCTCCTTACTTTCTTTACTTTCGTCTTAGAGTCACTCGCGTGCGCAGGCGCGGGCAATTCCAATAGGTGTTATAGTATGCTATAACACTAGAGCACAGCGCAAGCTTTTTTATCTTTTGTCAAAATAGGGGAAGAGCCGTGAAATCAGGCCGCCGGCACGCCGCGAATCCGAGACGTGCCCGGATTTTCTTTAAATGAAGCTTCCTCCGCTTGTTTGAGTCAACAGATGCCCATCCTCTATTACTTGTCCTAAAATGCTCGTACTGGGACGACAGTCAAGCTACGGTAGGGCTAGTGGACGGAGACCAGATGGAACTATGGGACGACGACCTCACGAGGTTTGAGGCGAGCGGTGCCGCGAGCGCGGCGCTCGAAGCGCTTCTTTCAGAATCGATAGCCCCGCTTTGATCATTTCTCTGCCGCGTGGCGCACTCGGAAGTCGATAACACGTTGTTCCGTGGCCTGCATTTCGTGTTCTTTGTTCATGCAAAAGGGCGTCCGTCACCGGAGCTATTTCCGTTCACCGCAGCTTGCGAAATATTTCTCCGCTTCGAATTGCAACTGGGGCATTTCCATAGCCGGAAGCTTCTATCCTCCGGCAGGACCACAGCAAGATACATAGGCAGCGCGTCTTGCGAGCACCAAACCTCAGGCATCATGTCCTGGTCGAACTCATTCCCATTGTGCGTGACAGTGAAATATCCGTGCGAGCTACTGTAGTGGACTAAGCAGTCAGGCTCCGGGCAGGCATACGCCAGAGTCTGCGCTGCCCCGCTGCCAGTGTACAGAGGAACTTGCGTAAGTCTCATCTGAAGATGATGCTCGTGGCAGAGGGGTTGAAGCGCCCCGTTCTTCTGCGGGGGCCTCCTGCGCGTTCGGAAGCATTTTAGAGGCGTCTTATCCAATGGAGCCCGGACTGGAGAGGCAGATTGCGTCGGAGTATTTTTTTCCATAAATCACCTCGAGTGGACACCCACCTTCGTATTGGGCTCAACGCAAATCGCGTGCCAATCCACAGGCGGACGCATTCACTTGAAACAACTGGAGATAGGGAATCTTAAGGAGTAAGTCGTCGCTTCGAGTTTTTTCCACAATAGGAAGAAATTACAAGCACCAGTACGCTCGAATTCGCCTTTTGCATTGACGGGTCATCTCTTAGCTGACGGAGAGCCCTGCGGAAGTTGTTAGGAGTGCGGTGACTAGTTGGAGAAGGCGGTCTCCCCCTCAGAGCGAGACCGCCTTTGGGTTGTTACATAGAGGTACTGCACGCAATCTAGCTCTATAGGGAGTGCCGGTCCATCCGGTAACGACCCGATTAGAGCCTCCGGTCAATCCTTGCGCGCGGCAATTTTGTGTTGGCTCATGCAATCTTTCCGCTATGACACATTCCGAGCCTTGTTAGGCCTTCTTCAAAGCACGAGCGACCAACTCGTCCAATCGTGAAAGCAAAAGTTTTAGGACGGGAGACTCGTTCGACCTCTTGTAACCGAGAACCAAATCAATAGTCGGCGCATCTCCTTTGAGAGGACGGCTCGTTACAGACGAAGGCAGAAAGTTCTGCGCGTACGCAGGCAACAGCCCCACACCGCGCGTCGACACTATTAAGGACATTCCCATGGAGAGATGGTCCACCTCGTGAGCTGGCGTAATATTGATTCCGGACCGTTTCAGGTAATCGTCGATGACTACGCGGAGTACAGGCGCCGTGTCGGACACGGTTATGAAAGCCTCTCCTACTATGTCTTGCGGGCCAATCGCTTCGAGTGCCGCGAGACGGTGATCGCTGGGCAAAACGACAACCAGCGGCTCCTTGACGAGAAGTTCATACGCAAGGTCTGTCGCACCTTCTTCCCGTCGAAGAAAAGCCGCATCAATCTTCCCGTTTGAGAGTGCTTCGGCAAGGCGAGGGGAGTATTGACTCGAGATCATCACATCTACATTAGGCAGTTCATCGTGCAGGATTCGCAAAGCTTCGGGCATCCACGCCAGTTCGTGTCCAGTCAGAAAGCCCATGGTGAAGCACGGCTTGGCTGGGTGTGCAAGCCGCCGGGCAGCTTCGCCGGCGGCTTCCACTTGGGATAACACTAAACGCGCATGACCAAGAAATGCCATGCCGGCCGGTGTCAATTCAACGCCGCGAGCGCCCCGCGTCAGCAGTTGCGCTCCGACCTCTGATTCAAGATCCCGGATCTGCCGGCTCAGCGAAGGTTGTGACGTGTGCAGCGTTTGTTCTGCCGCAACGGTCAGACTTTCTGCCTCAGCTACCGCAACGAAATAGCGTAAGTGTCGTAATTCCACTTGCATCTCCATGCTCTTGAGGCATCGCCCTCAGCCTACAAAGTATCGCGAAAGTCTGCTACATCGAGCTTGCAGTGCGCATCAGAAGGGTGACTCGAGTATGCGGCAGAAAGGCTTGACGCCTCGTCAGCCATGCTTGGTTAACAGGGCTAGCTGGCTCAATAGAAAGAACAACGGGTTCTCAATAAGGGAGAAAAGCAATGCCTAAGAAACTAGAAGGAAAGATTGCACTCATTACGGGCGGTTCACGCGGCATTGGGGCCGCAATCGCAAAGCGTCTGGCCGCAGACGGAGCAAACGTGGCCATCACCTACACGAAAGGCGCAGACGCGGCCGCGTCGGTCGTTAAGGAGATTGAACGCGCAGGCCGAAAGGCGATCGCAATTCAGGCGGACGCCGCCGATGCCGCCGCCGTCAAAGCCGCAGTCGAAAAGACCGTCGCGACCTTCGGCCGGCTGGACGTCCTCGTGAACAATGCCGGCACGGCCATTCCCAAACCGTTCGAGGAGGCCACGCTGGAGGAACTGGACCGCGTGATTGACATCAATATCCGTGGCGTCTTCGTTGCAACGCAGGCCGCGCTGAAGCACATAAAGAAGGGCGGCCGCATCATCACAATCGGTTCGTGCGTAGGGGAACGCAACATGACGCCCGGCCTCACGCCGTATGCGGCGACAAAGGGAGCCGTCAAGATGTTCACGCAAGGCTTGTCCAGAGAGGTCGGGGCCCGCGGCATCACGGTTAACAACGTCCAGCCGGGTCCGATCGACACGGATTTGAATCCCGCCGCCGGCGATTGGGCCACGCCCCAGATTGCCAACACAGCACTCAACCGCTACGGATCGGTTGACGAAGTCGCCGCACTGGTAGCGTTCGTAGCCAGCCCGGAAGCTTCGTACATCACCGGCGCCAACCTCACCGTCGACGGCGGCACCAACGCTTAACCGCTGCACGCTTTAAAGAGGAGAGTTACACAAAATGAGTTCAACCGTTGAATCGAAAAACAAAGCGCTCGTTCTGGAAGCGTTCGACACACTATTCAATAAACGCGACTACGTTGCAGCCGAGAAGTTCTGGTCACCTCACTACATCCAACACAGCGCTCATATCGCTCCCGGCCGTGAAGGCTTGTTCGATCTCATCAAGAGCCTTCCACCAACGCTCAAGTATGAGCCAGGAACGATCGTAGCCGAGGGAGATTTTGTAATCGTGCACGGACGGTTTTCGGACTTCGGCTTGCCCGTGAACTGGATTGCTGCAGACATACTTCGTATGAAGGGCGGGATTCTGCTCGAACACTGGGATGTAATCCAGGACGAGGCGACGCGTGAATTGTCAAAGAGCGGCCTGCCCATGTTCGGCGAAAAATTTCCGACGGGAGCTGCAAGTAAAAGATAAAAGCCTCCGTCGCTCCATTTACACAAAAGAATCTTTCGAATGTCCTTGACACGCACACTCACGAAGAACAGTATCGGTACGAAGTTTCGCTGTTTGAGGCGAAACGCCCGCTTCTCAGTCCATTTGCAGCTTCGTTAAAGGACAAGCTCCGCATCGAGCGCCAACTGGGCAGAACCTACCGGGTTCTTTTTATTCCTCGCGCGGGGCCCGATCTCCTGTTCGACGTACAGGTTGCACAACCAACACGCCAGCGGTTTAAGGCCAGATTGCTCAAGCACTACTCGCTAGATGCGAGTAGGAAGTTCGTTTCTTTCAAAAAGGAGATTCACCATGTCTGAACAAAACAAAAATATCGTACGCCGTTTGTTCGAAGAAGTTTGGAACAAAGGCCAGGTGTCTGTGGCAGACGAGCTCTTTGCGTCTAACTACACTCACCACGACAGTTCCACACCGGACCTCGGCCGTGGCCCCGAGAGTGAGAAAAAGAGAGTAACCCTCTATCGCAATGCCTTCCCCGATCTTCGCCTCACGATCGACGACATCCTTGCCGAAGGCGAAACCGTAGTGGCTCGCTGGTCTTGCCGGGGCACCCATAAGGGCGATCTCAACGGGATTGCGCCAACAGGGAAGCAAATCAGCATCACTGGTGTGAGCATTGCCCGCTTTACGAACGGCAAAATGTTCGAAGGCTATGTCAACTGGGACGCTTTGAGCCTCATGCAACAGCTCGGAGTCGTTCCTGAACTCGGAAAGGCAAAGGCCGCCGGCGCATCCGCCTCCACAAGGTAACGTCCAGGCTTCGTCGAAAATCGGAAGGCCCGATCATACATCGGGCCTTCGGTTCGATCTCCGCATCCCGTCGTTGAGACTTCCCGCCGGAACATTTAACTTGAATACTGACTGACAGCAGGATTCAAGGTGTTGTCGCGGACGCCGTTTCGCCCACCAAGCACCGGAGGTGCGACAGCTAGCCCAGTGCACGCACTGGGTCCGAATGCCGCACCATAACGAGCGCCGCAGGCGCGGCACTTGATTCTCGCGTGTCGCGTCAGGCCAATTCGCGCGAACAACGGCTGCGTCATCTGGTCGGGGTGGCACATTCAGAAATCGGCAGTAACTTCTTGCGTGGCCTACCTCTTGCGATTCTGGTTTGCGCAGAAGGTGGGCGTTCTTTTCTTCCTGTATCGGAAATCTTCAACCCCGCCATTTCTCCATCGTCGTCTCGCAGCTCTGCAATCTTTCACTCAAAGGGCATTGACTGGGATTTTGGCACGGAACTCTTTACGCGAACCTTCGTATAGTTCGTGGAAGGAGTTCAAACGCGTGCGATTCCTTTCTGCCATCCCCATCGTAATCATCGGCCTCGCCGTCTCCGGCATGCCCCAATGTAGGTCCAGAGCTTCAGCTCCGCCTCTTTTCCTGTTTCAGGAACAGCCACCACAAAAATATCCGCCTCCAGGCCAGTTGTTCGACATCGGCGGCCGCAAACTGCACCTGAATTGTTCCGGCAAAGGAAGTCCAACCGCCATCTTGGTGGCCGGTGGAGGTGCCTATTCCATTGACTGGGCTCTCGTACAACCGAAAGTCGCGGAGAACACGCGGGTTTGTTCCTACGACCGAGCCGGGCTAGCATGGAGCGATGGTCCCGCCGACGAAACGGTCGAGCAGACGATCGGCGATCTTCATGCGCTTCTGCGAGCGGCCGGAGAAAAACGGCCGTACTTGCTGGTCGGCGCATCCATCGCCGGAATCTACATTCAAGCCTACCAACATGCTTTTCCGGAAGAAGTCGCCGGCCTCGTTTTCACCAACAGCAGCAATCGCGTCGGCCTGCAGGCAAAAGGGAAGGCCGGTCTCCTTTGGGACCTGTCAGAGGATGACGTGCGGTCAGCATTCCCGCCGTCATCTCCACCCTTTGATAAGGGAGCTGCGCCTACTCGCGAAGACGAGCCTTTT
>Ga0137410_10003755_pt1 | contig 10283 bp, 12 predicted proteins | sample CZODoug1_16funga_FD_108878 | JGI IMG/M metagenome (GOLD analysis project Ga0137410, IMG submission 108878) | Vadose zone soil fungal communities from Angelo Coast Range Reserve, California, USA - CZODoug1_16fungal (Illumina Assembly) | ecosystem: Environmental > Terrestrial > Soil > Vadose zone... | reverse complement strand
TGTCGATCTCGGTCTGCCCGGCCGTACCCACCTCGTGGTGGTGCACCTCGACGTCGACGCCCGACGCCATCAGCGCCAGCATGATCTTCGAGCGCAGGTCCTGCAGCCGGTCCACCGGCGGCACCGGGAAGTACCCCTCTTTGTGCCGCGGCCGGTGTCCCTGGTTCGGACTCCCGTTCGTCCCCGAGTTCCAGATCCCCTCCTCGGAGTCGATGTGGTAGTAGCCCTCGTGCGCGTTCTGGTCGAAGCGTACGGAATTGAAGATGTAAAACTCCGCCTCGGGCCCGTAGTACGCGGTCGTGGCGATCCCCGACTTGACGAGGTACTGCTCCGCCTTCTGCGCCACGTAACGCGGGTCGCGCGAGTACCGCTGGCCCGTCACCGGGTCGGACACATCGCACGTGAGCGACAGCGTCGGCACTTCAAGACACGGATCGACAAAGGCGCTCGCCGGATCGGGGAACAGCAGCATGTCGCTCTCGTTGATCGCCTGGAACCCGCGGATCGAGGAGCCATCGAACCCGATCCCCTCGGCAAACAGGTCTTCGGTCAGCTCTTTCAGCGGGATCGAAAAGTGCTGCCAGGTACCGGGCAAGTCGGTGAACCTCAGGTCCACCACCTGCATGCCGGCCTCCTTCGCCTTCCGCACCACGTCTGCGGGCGACGCGCCCGCCGCCGGCTTCGCCGGGGTGGATGTGGTTGGCTCCAACGTCGCGGTCATAAAGTCGGTCTCCTAGAACGGTCCTTGAGCGGGGAACGCACAGACGATGCCACGAACGAAGCGGGCCCGGGCATGCGGGAAACTACAGGGGGCGTTGCGAGGTGTCAACCGTTTCGTGTCACCGACGCAACACATATCCCCCGAGTATGCTACAGACAGTCCGGAGTGTGCATGGGTGCGAATGGAAATGTGCAAATTATGCAGTGTTCTCCACGCACCGCGTCAACCGTCAAGTGCCGCCACGAAGTGCCACAGCTCCACAGCCGAAAATTCCCCGAAGCGCTCCTGGACCTCACGCTCCGACAGCTCGAGAAAAATCCAGCTCGTGGTGCGGCGGCGCTCCCCGTTCACGAAATGCACGCGGCCGCGCACCGCACCCACCTCGGCGTCGGGCTGCATCTCGACGAACACCTCCCACCGCTCTTCACCGCGCTTCAGCTCGCCCATGTGCTTGGCGCGGTCTTGGCCCGGGAAGGTGGCGCTCATGAGGTCCAATCGTGGCTCATGAGACTACACTACGCTGCCTCTCAGATTCCTGCCAGTTAGATTCCGGCCTCAATGAACTGTCACGCGTGCGGAGCGTCTCTCGCCGCCACAGCGCGGTTTTGTCACAAGTGTGGTGCCCAGGTGGCCGGCCCGCAGGCGTCCGGATGGCGGGCCGGCCTCCCCTGGGGCGTTGCCGGGGCGGCGTTGGGGGCGCTGTTGACGGTGCTCGCGCTGCGGCTCGGGGGTTCGTCGGGAAGCGGGGTGCGGGATGCGGGAGGGGTGGAGGATGGGCCGCCTCCCGCATCCCGTGTCTCGCCTCCCGATATTTCTCAAATGTCCCCCGAAGAGCGCGCGACCCGGCTCTACAACCGGGTGATGATGCTGCACACGCAGGGCAAGGCGGACAGCGCGGATTTCTTCCTGCCCATGGCGCTCCAGGCGTATGCGATGCTGCCCGCGCTGGACGTGGACGCCCGCTACCACATCGGGGTGCTCGACCTGACCGGCGGCAACGCGGCGGCGGCCCTGGCCCAAGCGGACACCATCCGCCGCGCCGTCCCCACGCACCTCTTCGGGTTCATGCTGCGGGCGCGGGCCCTCGACCTGCAGCGCGACGCCGCCGGCGCGCGCCGGGCGTACGCCGACTTCCTCAAGCACGAGGCCGCCGAGCGTACGCGCCAGCGGCCCGAGTACGGCGAGCACGCGGAGAACCTCGATGCGTTCCACGCGCAGGCGGCGGCGATCGCCGGAACGCCGACCCGTGGCGGTTAAGGGGCCGCAGGCGATCCACCTGGCGCACAGCCCGGACGCGGACGACGCGTTCATGTTCTGGGCGCTCGCCGCCGGGAGGATCGACACCGGCGACCGCCGATACGTGCACGAGCTCGGCGACATCGAGTCCTTGAACCGGCGCGCCCTCGCGGGCGAGCTGGAAGTGACGGCCGTGTCGCTGCACGCCTACGCCTACCTCGCCGATCGCTATGCGCTGCTCGCCCACGGGGCCAGCATCGGCGACCGCTATGGGCCTCGCATCGTGGCCCGCGCGGGGCGCCCCGCCGATCCGCGGGCGGCGCTCGGTGACGGGAGCCTGCTCGTCGCGGTCCCGGGCGAGCTCACCACGGCGTTTCTGGCGCTCAAACTGTACCAGCCGGCGGTGCGCCACGTCGTCGTGCCGTTCGATCAGATCGAGGAGTACGTGGCCGCGGGCCGCGCGGACGCGGGGCTCCTCATCCACGAGGGGCAGCTCACCTACGCCGACCATGGGCTGCACCTCTGGGTCGATCTCGGCGAATGGTGGCACGACGAGACGGGCCTACCGCTGCCGCTCGGTGGCAACGTGGTGCGGCGCGACCTGGGCGACAGGCTGATGCGGGACATCGCCGGCGATCTCAAGGCCAGCATTCAGTACGGCCTCGCCCACCGCGCCGAGGCTCTCGCGCACGCGACGGCCTACGGCCGCGGCCTGGACCCATCGCGCATCGACCGGTTCGTCAGGATGTATGTCAACGCGTACACGGTGGACTACGGCCCAACCGGCCGACAGGCCGTAGCCGAGTTGCTCGCTCGCGCCCACCGTGCGGGCTTGCTCCCGGGGCCGGTGCAAGTCACCTTCGTGGCAGGTCAGTGAGGGTTGTGGAGGTTGCCTCCACCAACCTCCCTTAAGGAGGACCGCCGTGGCCGATGTGACGGGTCCCGTCCAGATCCTTGTCGTGGACGACGAGGAGCCCATCCGGAACGCCCTCAAGAAGTTCCTCACGCAACAGCAGTACGAGGTGTACGCCGCGGGCACCGGCGACGAAGCCCTGCAGCAACTGCGGCGCCACCGCATCGCGCTCATGCTGTGCGACATCCGGATGCCCGGCACCAGCGGGGTCGACCTCGTGCCGCAAGCCATCGAGATCGAGCCCGAGCTCGCGATCCTCATGCTGACCGCTGTGAACGACGCAACCAGCGCCGCCCTGTGCATGCAGCGTGGCGCCATGGACTACCTCACGAAGCCGATCGAGCTCGCCGACCTGGGGCGGGCGGTCCAGCGGGCGCTCAAGCGGCGCGAGATGCTGCTCGAGAACCGCCAGCTGAACCAATGGCTCAAGGAGGAGGTCAGCACACGCACCGCCGAGCTCCAACGCGAACGCATGAAGCTGGAGCGGCTCTCGATCGCCACCCTCGAGGCCCTCGTGAACGCCCTGGAGGCGAAGGACCCCTATATGCGGGGGCATTCGGCCCGCGTTGCCGACCTGTCCGCCACGGTCGCCCACGAGCTCGGATTGCCGGAAGAGGAGGTCGAGCACGTGCGGGTCGCAGGCCGTCTGCACGACATCGGGAAGATCGGGACGCGCGAGTCGGTCCTGAACAAGCAGGGGGCGCTCACCCCCGACGAGTTCGAGCACGTCAAGCAGCACGTGGTCATCGGGTCCCAGATCCTCGCGCCGCTCTCGCACCTTGGCGACATCATCCCGGCAGTGCGTCACCACCACGAGCGGTGGGATGGCACGGGCTACCCCGACGGGCTGCGCGGCCAGGAGATCCCGATGGGCGCGCGTATCATCGGCGCCGCCGAAGTGTTCGACGCCCTCAGCACGTCGCGTGCCTATCAGGAGAAGATGAGCCCCGAAAAGGCGGTGGAGCGGGCGGCCGATCTGTCGGGCACGGTGCTCGATCCCAAGGTCTTCGAAGCACTGGCCTCGGTGGTCGCGCGGCGCCGCACGCTCGTGTTCCTCGACGAGGGCGGCGCAACGTCTACCTGACCGGTTCCATTCTCGTGCTGATCGCCGTCACCGGCGCCACCGGGTTCGTGGGACGGCACATTACCACGGTGCTGGTGCGCCGAGGGCATGTGGTCCGCGCGCTGGCGCGTAACCCGAGCCAATCGCGGGCCCTCCAGCACCTCGGCATCGAGCTCGTCCCCGGCGATCTGGCTGACGCGGCGGCCCTCACGACACTCACTCGTGGCGCGAACGCCGTCGTCCACCTGGTCGGCATCATCGTCGAAACGGGCCGCGCCACCTTTCGCGGCGTGCACGTGGAGGGCACCCGCCGCGTGGTCGAGGCCGCGCGCGGCGCGGGGGTAGAGCGGTTCGTGCACATGAGCGCCGTGCGCGCGCGGGACGACCCTGACGCGACCCCCTACCATCGGACGAAGTGGCACGGCGAGGAACTGGTCCGCACGTCGGGTCTGTCGCACGCCGTCTTCCGGCCGTCGATCATCAGTGGCCCGGAGAGCCCGCCGATCCGCACCCTCGCCCGGCTGCATCGCTGGTCCCCGGTCGTGCCGGTGTTCGGCGACGGTCGCTTCCCCACGCAGCCTGTCTGGGTGGAGGACGTCGCCCTCGCGTTGGCGCTCGCCGTCGAACAACCTGCGCTCGTCGGCGCGTTCGAGCTGGGCGGACCAGAGGTCCTGACCTACGAGGAATTCCTGCTCGCCATCGGCCGGGCCGCCCACCATCCTCGCCCGCTCGTGCACGTGCCGCTCGCGCTCGCGCGGGCGGCCGCTCGTGCGCTCGACCTGCTCGGCGCCGCGGCGCCGCTCACGAGCGATCAGCTCCAAATGCTGGTCGAGGGCAGCGCCACCCCAGCGAACGCCATCGAGTCGGTGTTCGGCATCCGGCCGCTCCCCTTCGAGCAGGGGTTGAACCGCTATCTCGCGCCCAGTCGAGGATGAACCTCGTACGGTGCGCGCTCCTGGCAGGGACGATCTCGCTCGGCTGTACTGCCGCGTGGGCGCAGGGCGGCGGGCCGGACTCCGTGGTCTTCGTGTTGTCCGCCGCCAGCCGGTTCGAAGTGAAGACGGGCAAGGCGGGGCTGTTCGGCTTCGCGGGCCACGCGCACGTCGTCCGCGCCCGCGGGTTCGCGGGGCGGGTCGTTTACCACCCGAACGCGCCCTCCGAGTCGCGCGTGGAAATCGTCGTACCGGCGGACAGTCTCGATGTCCTCACGCCCCCCGACACGGACGAGATCCGCAAGGTGACTCAAGTCATGCGGACCGACGTGCTGCATGTGGACGAGTATCCAGTGATCAGCTTCGTTTCCACGGGCGTGATCCCGACCGTCGACGGATTTCAGATCCAGGGCAGGCTCACCGTCGCCGGGCAGACCCGTGAGGTGAGTTGTGACATTCGCGCCGAGGTCGGAGCGGACACATTGCGGGCGACTGGCGGTTTCTCGGTGAAACAGACGGATTACGGCATCCGGCCGTATCGCGGCGGGCCGGCCGGTACCGTTCGCGTCGCCGATCGCGTGACCTTCACCTTCGAGGCGGTGGGGATCCGCTCGACCGGGCCTTAAAAAAACCAAACCCGGGGCTGACAACTCCCCGGGCTGGCGGTCGGGCGAAGTGGCCGTCACACTTCGGCCGCGACACTTGCACAGATGCTCTTTCCTGATACGGTTGGCTCGGTGGGATGTTTCACAACCCACCCGGCCGGCTTCGGACTCCACCTCGTTTGATGCCCATCCCCCAGGATTGGTTGCACGCACGGGCTACCGCCGTTTCACCCTTCCGAGGCGGGACACGGTGATGGTCGCGACGTGCGTTCCTCGTCGCAACACGACCGTGGTATTGGACAGGCCCCATGCGATGCCGATCGGTTCGAAGACGACGACCGGATTCGACACCTCGAGTGTCACGCCATGCCGATCCGGGCCCGGCCAGCGATGCAAGTCCGCCCACGCGTCCTCCCTCCAGCGGTCGATCCGCAGCGAGTCGGCGGCGATCACAGCCCGGCTGCGGGTGCCTTGCATGACCGCCGCACTCCGGGCGACGGCGATCGCCGTGATTATCTCCTGGGCCGCCGTGTCGACCGCGATCCAGTCGCGGACACCGGCCAGGCGAGGCAGTGTGACGGCCGTCACCACGGCGAGAATCGCCAGCACGACCAGCAGTTCGGCGAGCGTAAGGCCCCGGCGCATGAGCCGGTAATAGGGGGAGGGGGGGTTGTTCGAGCGGTATCCGAACGATGCGGCGAAAAGCCAGAAAACGCGAAAACTGCGGCCTAACGGAAGGAATCCGAAAACGCTATGTTGTGAGCCGGCCGCACGTTGCGATGAGGCATGGCCCCTGCCCTAGTGTGGCGCCAGCTAGCCAGCCTCACACTCGGAGACATTAGGAATGCCGGTTTCGCGTCTGAAGTTCGAATCGCTGCCACACGCGATCTTCCTGCAGCGGGTGTCAGGTCCGGAATCGGCCACCACGTTGGAAGCGCGCCTGGGACAGGGTGCGTTTCTCGCGCTGCGGCTGGTGGACCTGCTCGCACAAGACCGGGCTCCGGTTTCGAAGGATGCTTTCCATTATCAGTGGGTGGCGACCGATCGGTTCTGCCGTGAGCTCCGCGCTGCGGCCACCGAGGGCGCGCACGTGCACGGGATTGCCGAGAGCGCGTCGGACTGCTACCGCCTCGGGGAAATCCAGCTCATCTCGCCAGCCCTGTTCGCCTACGCGCACTTTCTCGAGGCCGAGCTGCGGCTCGAAGAGGCGCTCGATGTGCTCTCGACGCTGCTGTTAGTGGTGGGGAACCGGCTGTCTTCGAGCGACGCGATCGCGGCGCAGCTGCGATACGCGCGCGTGCACCGCAAGCTGAACCGGTTCGACGAGGCGGACACCGCCTATACCGAAGCCGGGGAGCTGGCTACGCTCGCGGGCGACCGCTATTCGGCCCTGCTCAGCCGCATTGGTCGGGCGAACACGATGCTGGGCCGCGGCAACCTCGCGGACGCCCAGCGCCGGCTCGACGGGGTCCTCGCGGACGCCCGCGCCGCCGGCGAGCGGGACGTCGAAGCGCGTGCGGAGCAGGGCATCGCGGCCGCGTTCTACTACATGGGACAGTCCGCCGAGGCGATTCCGCACGCATGGCATGCGTTCCAGCTGTACGAAGAGGACGATTCCCAGCTCCGCGCGTTGGGCGACGTGGGAACCATGCTCCTCAGTCTGGGCGATGCGACCGGAGCGGAACGAGCGCTGGCAGAGGTGTTCCGCCGCGGCCGCACCCAGGAAACCGTCAGCAACGCCCTGATCGAGTTGATGCACTGCGCTTCGTATCGACGGGATCACGTCGGGTTCGCCCGCTGGCGGGAGCGGTGCGAGGACCGGCTCGCGGATATGCCGCCCAACATCCGGACGGACTTCTACCTGAAACAGGGAATCGGCCAGGCGCGGTTCGGCCGGTACCGCCGTTCCGAAGTGCTCTTGAAGGAGGCGCTCGCCATCGCGGGCGCCGCCGGACTGCATGAATTCGAGTTCCGGATCGAGCGGATCCTGGCGGGGCTACCGGACTGCCACCAGGCGATTGGCCGGGAGACGCAGCTGGCGACGGAGCCAGTGGTGCAAACCGCCGAGCTACGCGAGGTTTCCGAGTCCCTCGCGCAGCTCGGTGGCTGAGATGCCTAGCGGCAGGTGTTGCTGTTGTTGATGTCGCAGCCGTGGCGGGGACCGGTAGCGTCGGCACAGGCAACAGTGGAGAGAGCGAAGGCGACGGCGAGCAGCGTGAACAGGGCGCGAATGCGGGACATATGACCTCCGAAAACCATGGTGTGGAGTCGACGCAACAGGGACACCACAACCTGGGTGCGGAGGCGTCCAAATTTTAGGGCGATTTTGCGGCACCGTAGGGCGATTTTGCGACATTTAGGGGTTTTGGGGGATTCATGCTCGTATTAGCCGCCGTCCCCGACGTCCAATTCCACAAACTCCGCCGGGCTGCGGGCTCCCGGTTCATCGTCGCGCAGGTTTCAACTTGGGACGATGTGCTGACCGCGATCCGCGGTCGGCCCGTCGAGCTGGCGGTCGTGGACCCGCTCCTGTCGGGACACGCGCGCTCGCAAGAGATCGAGCGGCTGCGGGTGCTGTTCCCCTCGCTCCCCTTGATGCTGTACACCACCCTCACGCCGCGCACGGCCGGGGTGCTCTTGGCGCTGGGCCAGCGGGGCATCCAACACGCGGTGTTCGCCAACTACGACGATCACCCGAGCCGGCTGCGGGAAGTGCTCGGCCAGGAAGAAGCGCGCTCCTCGTCGCGGCAGCTCCTGGACCAGCTGGCCGACGCGCTGGCGCCGCTGCCGAGCGAGCTGCGCTGGGTGCTCGAAGAGGCCTTGCGCTCGCCCGGCGAAGTGCAGACCGTGGGACAGGTCGCGGTGCGGGCGCGGGTGGACCGGCGGACCTGCGAGCGGTGGTTCACGCGCGTGGGCCTGCCGTCGCCCCGGCACTTCCTCTCCGCGGCGCGGGTCCTGTACGCCCACCGTCTGCTGCAGGATCCGGGCTTCACCATCGAGGACGTGGCGAAGCGGCTGGGCTACGCACAGACCAAGACCCTGCAGCTGCACGCGCGCGCCTATCTCGGGCTCACGGCGGGAGAGATGCGCCTGTCCCTCGACTCGAGCGAAGCGTTGGCGCGCGTGGTCCAGCGCTTTCTGACGCCGCAGCAGGCGCGGGCCTCCGCCTCATGAACGCCGCGCCGCGCACCATCCTCGTGGTGGACGACGAGGCGCCGTTGCGCCGGGTGCTGGAGCGCTCGCTCTCGCGCCACGGGTTTCGCGTGATCGGCGCGGGCTCGGCCGAGACGGCGTACGAGTTGCTCGGGGCCGAGCAGCCGGACGCCCTGCTGCTCGACATCCACCTCCCGACGATGTCGGGGCTCGCGCTGTATCTCGCCATCGTGCACCGCTGGCCGGTGTTCGAGGGCCGCATCGCGATCATGACGGGGGATGCCGAGGCGGACGAGGTGCGCACCTGGCTCGAGCGGCACCAGTGCGTCGTGATCCGGAAGCCCTTCAATCTGCGCGAAGTGACAGATTGGCTGAGCGCGGTATTCCGGATCGGCGAGGAGCGCGCGCGGGGAGGAGCCGAGGCGTGACGGGAGCGTCGCACGCCGAGCCGCTGCACACGCTGCGGGAGTATCGCAACCTCGCCCCGTGGAACCTGCGCGATCTCGCCGCGCTCGTGGGGGCCGTGCTCGATGCGTCCGCGATCACACCGATCAACGCGGCCGCACGGGCGCAGCCGAGCGAGCGGACGATCCGGTTCTACGTCACCAGGGGCCTCGTGAGCCCGCCCGAAGGACGCGGCACCGCGGCGACGTACTCCTACCGTCATTTCCTCCAGCTTCTATGGATCAAGCTGCGGCAGATGGAGGGGACGACGCTGGCGACGATCATCAAGGAGATGCAGGACCAGACCGGCGACGTGCTGGAGCGCCGCGCCGCGCAGGCCCTGGGTGCCTCGTTACCCGTGCCGGACCGGCTGGCGCTCAAGAGCAAGGGCACGCCGCCGCGCGGGAAGTCGGGACGGGCGTTGACGGCCTGGCTTGCGCGCGACGCCGCGCGGGACCCCGAGAGTCCGAGCTCCTGGCACCGCATCCCGGTGGGGCGGGGCGTGGAACTGCACATCGAGACGGCGCACCCCCTTGCGCGCCTCGGGCCCGAGGACTCGGCGGTCGCAGAGGCGGTGCGGCAGGCACTCGCGAAACTCCTCCCATCGGCAAACGCGTAGGGTCGAATCACCTCGGAACGGAGTGACCATGGGCTCGATCATTTTCCTGGTTGTCCTGGTGGTCGTGGTGGGGTGGGTAATCGGCACGTATAACGGGCTCATCTCTCTCAAGAACCAGACGCTGAACGCGTTCAAGCAGATCGACGTGCAACTCAAGCGGCGCCACGATCTGATCCCCAACCTGGTCAATGCCGTCAAGGGAGCCATGGAGTTCGAGCGATCGACGCTCGAGGCCGTGATCCAGGCCCGCAACCAGGCCGTAAAGGTCAACGCGACGGGGCCCGAAGGCATCAAGCAGATCAGCCAGGCGGAGAACGCCCTGTCGTCGGCGCTCCAGCGTCTCATGGTAGTCGTGGAGCAGTACCCCCAGCTCAAGGCCACGGGCAACATCGGCCAGCTGCAGGAGGAGCTCACGTCGACGGAAAACAAGGTGGCGTTCGCGCGCCAGCTCTACAACGACACGGCTACCCAGTACAACACCAAGCAGCAGCAATTCCCGACGAACACGGTCGCGGGACTCGCCAAGGCGCAGACCGCCGATCTGTGGGAAATCGAGGATCAGGCCGAGAAGGCCGTGCCGCAGGTCGATCTCTCGAT
>Ga0137410_10003751_pt1 | contig 10286 bp, 8 predicted proteins | sample CZODoug1_16funga_FD_108878 | JGI IMG/M metagenome (GOLD analysis project Ga0137410, IMG submission 108878) | Vadose zone soil fungal communities from Angelo Coast Range Reserve, California, USA - CZODoug1_16fungal (Illumina Assembly) | ecosystem: Environmental > Terrestrial > Soil > Vadose zone... | reverse complement strand
GGCCCACGTGAGATCGATCCAGCGTTCCGGGTCCGCGCGGCGCGCGCGTTGCGCGTTGGCGCAGTCGGCCTGATGCACGGCGAGCCCGTGATCCTTGCGCATGTGGCCGACGATCGCGTCGCCCGGGATCGGACAACAGCAGTTGGCCATCGTGAGCGCCATGCCTTCGGTGCCGCGGATCACGACCGGCCCCATCGCCGCGAACGCGGCGCGCGTGCGCTCAGGCATTGCGCCGCCCTCGCTGCCGTCGGCGGTCATCAGCAATTGCCGAGCCACGACCACGGCCAGGCGGCGGCCGAGTCCGATGTCGGCGAGAATCTCATCGCGGTCCTTGGCCTGCGCTGCCTTGAGCATCGCGTCCCAGCGCGTCGGCGTCAGCTCGTCGGCGGACAGGTCAAGCTGCTGCACGGTCTGCGCCAGCAGGCGACGGCCCAGCTCGATCGATTCTTCGCGCTTCATCGTGCGCAGGAAGTGCCGGATCTCCGCCCGCGCCTTGCCCGTGCGCACAAACGCGAGCCAGCCGGGGTTGGGGCGCGCCAATGGCCCGGTCACGACTTCCGCCACGTCGCCGTTGCGCAACTCGCTGCGCAGGGGCTGGATCTCGCCGTTGATGCGGGCCGCGACACACTTGTTGCCGACGTCGGTGTGAATGCTGTAGGCAAAGTCCACCGGTGTCGCGCCGCGCGGTAGTGACACGATCTTGCCCTTGGGCGTGAAAACATAAACCTTGTCCGGGAACAGATCGACCTTGATGTTTTCCATCATCTCGGTCGCGTCGCCCGTCTGGCTCTGGATCTCGAGCAGCGACTGCAGCCACTGATGCGTGCGCGATTGCAGCTCGGACAGCGATTTATCGTCTTCCTTGTCCTTGTACATCCAGTGCGAGGCAACGCCGGATTCCGCGACGTGATGCATTTCCGGTGTGCGCAACTGGAATTCGATCGGCGTGCCGTACGGGCCCAGCAGCGTAGTGTGCAATGACTGGTAGCCGTTGACCTTGGGGATCGCTATGTAGTCCTTGAAGCGGCCGGGAACCGGCTGATACAGGCCGTGCAGCGCGCCTAGCGTGACGTAGCAATCGGTGCGCGTCGGCACCACGATGCGAAAGCCATAGATGTCGAGTACCTCGGAAAATGACAAGTTCTTCTCGACCATCTTGCGGTAGATGCCGAAGATGGTTTTCTCTCGCCCCTGGATCTCGGCCTTGATCTTGGCCGTGACGAGCGTTCGGCGCACGGCATCGAGGATTTTGCCCAGGACCTCGCGCCGGTTGCCGCGCGCCGCCAGCACGGCCTTGCGCAGCGTCTGGAAGCGCAGCGGATAGAGATTGGCAAAGCTCGCGTCCTGCAATTCGCGATACAGGGCGTTGAGCCCGAGCCGGTGCGCGATCGGCACGTAGATGTCGAGCGTTTCGCGCGCTATGCGGCGGCGCTTGTGCCAGTCCATCGCCGCCAGCGTCTTGACGTTGTGCAGGCGATCGGCGAGCTTGATCAGGATCACGCGCACATCGCGCGCCATCGCCAGCAGCATCTTGCGGAAGCTCTCCGCCTGCTGCTGCTCGGTGGAGTCAAAGTGGAGGCGATCGAGTTTTGACACTCCGTCGACCAGCTCGGCAACGGTCGGCCCGAAGCGCTCTACCAGCTCCTGCTTGGCGATGCCGGAATCCTCCAGCACATCGTGCAAGAGGGCCGCCTGCAACGCAGCGGCGTCCAGCTTCCACTCGGCCAGCGTTTGCGCCACAGCGATCGGATGCGTAATGTAGGGCTCGCCGCTGCGGCGGAACTGGCCCAGATGCGCGGCGTCGGCGTATTTGAACGCCTCCTTGACGCGGGCGATGTCGGCGTTCGAAAGGTATTTTTTCAGCCGGTCGGTCAGCTGCGAAAAGCTGACCACGCCGGCGGCGATTTCGGCGGTCGCGGCGTCGCTGCGCCAGACCACCTGGCCCGCTTTGCGCAGCGCCCGCGCCGCGCGCCGGGCGAAGCCCGGACGCTCTGGTTCGGGCAGAGACAGATCGGAGGAAACGGAATCGGCGGCCATAAGTTGCGTCCCGGCAGCAGCCCGATGCTTGGGCGTGCTAAGCGGGAAAGGCCACCGCTTCCCGCGGGCGGTGCCGGCTAACCGGCCGGCAAGAAAAGACTGCGCGAGTCAATTGGGCGCCTCCGATGCACTCTGCACTGCTCGCGCAGGTGCGCGTCTTCGGCCTTCAACCGGCCAATGAGTTGCCCCTGCGTGCAACGGGATGCAAGGGCCCGCTAACTCGGCACCTTGCGCAGCATTTCGATGCCGACCTTCTGGGCTGCGATTTCGCGCAGTGCGGCCACCGGCGGTTTGTCGCGGGTCTCGATTTTGGGCGCATGTCCTTGCGCTAATTGGCGCGCGCGATACGCCGAGGCGAGCGCGAGCTGAAAGCGGTTAGGGATGAATTTCAGGCAATCGTCAACAGTAATGCGGGCCATGGGCGTGTCCGAAAACGGCGAGCGTGATGCCGGAACCACTGGCACCGCAGATCGGGCGATCTGCGTGTCCGCGGCTGGCGTCCGAGCGCGGCCGCGATTTCCGACGAGGAGACCCTATTGTAGCGGACGCAGCTACTGCGGAATGCCGAGTGCGGCGAACAATTCGTGCCGGCGCGCGGCCTGCGCTGCGAAGCGCAGCCGTGCCGCATTGACGATCGCCGTGAGCTGCGCCAGCGCGACCGCAAAGTCTTCGTTGACGATCACGTAGTCAAACTCGGGCGCGTGTGCGATTTCGCTGCCGGCCGCGACCAGTCGCCGCTCGATCACGTTCTGTGGATCCTGGCCGCGCTTGTGCAGCCGTGCGCGCAGCGCCTCGATCGATGGCGGCACGATGAAGATGCCAACGGCAGCCGCGAACGCCGCCTTGACCTGGCGCGCGCCCTGCCAATCGATTTCGAGCAGTACATCATGGCCCGCGCGCGCGCTCTCCTCGATCCAGGCGCGCGAGGTCGCGTAGAAATTACCATGCACTTCCGCGCTCTCCAGAAACTCGCCGCGGGCGCGGCGCCGCCCAAATTCAGCGACCGACACGAAGTGATACTCGCGGCCATCGGTCTCGCCCGGTCGCGGCGGCCGGGTCGTAAAGGAGACCGACAGGCGCAGCGCCGGGTCGGCGGCGAGCAACGCGTTGACCAACGTTGACTTGCCGGCGCCTGACGGCGCCACCACCATGAACACGTTGCCGGCGAAGCTGGGTCCGCCGCTTGCGGCTAGCGCTGCAGTCGCCATGGAGTTACTCCAGATTCTGCACCTGCTCGCGCATCTGCTCGATCGCGAGTTTAAGTTCGACGGCGGCGTTGGTCTGCTCGATCGCAGTGGCCTTTGACCCGAGCGTGTTGGCCTCGCGATTCAACTCCTGCATCAGGAAGTCGAGCCGCCGCCCAACCGCGCCGCCCGCGGCAAGTACGCGACGCACTTCAGCGACGTGCGTTTGCAATCGCTTCAGTTCCTCATCGACATCGGCGCGTAGTCCGTACAGCGTCACCTCTTGTCGGATCCGCTCGTTGAGTTCGTCGCGCGAGATGACGCCACTGCCGGCGAGCGCCGGCGTCAGGGCGTCTTTCAGGCGCTCGGCAAGGCGCCGCTCGATCGCGACTTGCAATTCTGGCAGACGGCTCGTGATTTCAGCTGCGATCTGCCCGATGCGATCGCAACGGCCAAGAAGGATTTCGCGCAGCGCGCCGCCTTCGCGTTGGCGCGTCTGCTGCAGCACGTCGAGCGCCTCGGCAAGCGCCGCCGCGATATCCTGGCGCTGCGCCTCCGCATCAAGCGCCGGCGCGTCGACCACACCGGGCCAGGAGAGAATCTCGGTGACGGTGGGCGGCAGCGCCTCGGGCAGGGATGTGCGCACTTGGCGCGCCAGCTCCGCCAAGTGCGCGACGACAGCGCCGTTGACGCGCGCGCTGGTCGCGGCGGCCTGCCGCTGCAGCGAAACACGGCATTCGACTTTGCCGCGCGCCACGCGTGCCGTCACCGCTTCGCGCACCGCACCTTCCGCCGCGCGCAGCTCATCGGCGACGCGAACAGTAAGGTCAAGAAAGCGGGAATTGACCGAGCGCAATTCAACCGCAACGGTTCCCAGCGCGCTGACTCGGCTGGCCATGGCAAAACCGGTCATGCTGGCGACAGCGGCCATCAAAGCGTCGTTTTCATTTCGGGAAATCGGTCGATTTAGGGGTCAGTTCGAGGCTTAGCACAGCGGGTTTTCGTTAGAATCGACGGGCTTTGCCCTCTGTGCTGGGCGCGGAATGACGCGCCGAGACATCATGTCGGTGATTGCAATGAACCGCGCCGATATGCGCCTGCACGCAGCGCGACGTCCCAACCGAAGACCGACAAACCCAGGAACGCAAGCAAGTCGAACAATCGATGGCTGCCCAGAACAATGCCGCGTTGCCTGAAGGTCTTGAGGTCGGTGGCTACAAGATTGTAAAGAAGATATCGAGCGGCGGCTTCTCGATTGTCTATCTTGCCACCGACGAGCAGGGGACGTCGGTTGCGATCAAGGAATACATGCCGGCGGCGCTGGCGCAGCGCAAGCAGGGCGAGTTTGCGCCGTACGTGGCACCCGAGAGTCTCAACACCTATCGCATCGGTCTCAAGTGTTTCTTCGAGGAAGGGCGGGCGCTAGCGTCGATCTATCACCCGAATATCGTGCGCGTGGTCAATTTTTTCCGCGCCAACGAAACCGTTTACATGGTCATGAACTACGAGTCTGGCCGCTCGCTGCAGGAGCACGTGGTGCGCAACCGGAGCAAGGAGCAGAAGGACGTCCTGTCCGAGCGTTTCATCCGCCGCGTCTTTACGCAGGTAATGAACGGCCTGCGAGAAGTGCATTCCAATCGGCTGCTGCACCTCGACGTGAAGCCGGCCAATATCTACCTGCGCATGGACGGTACGCCGATCCTGCTTGACTTCGGCGCTGCGCGGCAAACGCTGCAGCGGGATATCTCCAAGACCTACCCGATGTACACGCCCGGATTCGCGGCGCCCGAACTCTACAAGCGCGACGCCGAACTCGGTCCCTGGACCGATGTCTATTCGATCGGCGCCTGCATTTACGCATGTATGTCGGGAATGCCCGCGCAGGAGTCAGACCAACGTCTGAAAGACGACAAGATGCCGCAGGCGCTGCGTTCGTTTCGCGGCTTGTATTCCGGCCAGCTCATTTCGATGATCGAACGCTGCCTGCGCCTGAATTCGCTCGAGCGCCCGCAGACCGTGTATTCGGTGCAAAAGGAACTCGTCAACAACGTTCCGGAGAAGCCCGAGTTCACGTTCTCCGAGCGAACGGGCGCCCGGTTCCGCCACTTTCAGGATCGCGTCATGCGGTTCATGCGCGAGCACAATATCACCTGGTTCTAGCCATGGACATGCGAGCGCCGAATGCCGTTGCGATGAGGCGCGAGCGCGCCGCCGGCGCCGATGAAGTCTGGCCGGTGCCATGTCCGCCCGCGATCGCCTACTGATTCCCGTCGGAACGCCGAGCATGCGCTTCTCGATCTACCAGGAGAGCAAGAAGGGCGGTCGCAAGGTCAACCAGGACCGCATGGGGTACTTGTACACGCGCGACTCGATGCTAATGCTGGTGGCCGATGGCATGGGCGGCCACGCGCGCGGCGAAGTCGCGTCGCAACTGACGCTGCAGACCATGGCGTCGATCTATCAGCGCGATGCCAAGCCGCTGCTGCCCGATCCCGCGCGTTATCTCGAGGAAGCGGTGCTCGCCTCGCATCGCGAACTGCATCGCTATCGCGCCGAGCACAGTCTGCCGGAGGCGCCGCGCACGACCATCGTCGCCTGCATCGTGCAGCACGGGCTGGCAACCTGGGCTCATGTCGGCGATTCGCGCCTGTACCTGATTCGCGGCGGGCGTATAGCCGATCGCACGATCGATCATTCGCGCGTGCACCACCTTGTTTCCGCCGGTCTAATCCGGCCGGAGGACGCGAAGGATCATCCGGAGCGTAATCGCATCTTCAACTGCATCGGCGCGTTTGTCGCGCCAACGGTCGAAGTGAGCCAGCCGATGGCGCTGCGCAACGGCGACACTTTGCTGCTGTGTTCTGACGGGCTGTGGGGCACGTTGAACGACCGCCAGATCGCCGACGCGTTCAGCGCCAAGACGGTGATGCGCGCAGTCCCCGAGCTGATGGAGCTCGCGCTTTCCAATGGCGGCTCCGATGCTGACAATTGCACGGCGCTGGCCCTCACCTGGGCCGGCAGCGAGTCGATGGAAATGGTGCCGCCGACCGAAGCGCCGGTGTCGACCCTGGTGATGCCTGACGGCGCGGTCGCTTCGACGATTCAAATTCCGCGCGCGGGTGACGGCGATCTGACCTCGGAACTCACCGACGACCAGATCGACGAAGCGGTGGCCGAGATCAATCGCGCCATCGCCCGCGCCTCCAAGCTGGTCAACAAATGAGCCGCGTTGCCGGCCGGCGCAACGACGCGTTGCGCCCGATCGCCATTGCGCGCGGCTACAGCCGGCACGCCGAGGGCTCAGCGCTGATTGAATTCGGCGCCACGCGCGTGTTGTGCACGGCCAGCGTCGAGGAACGCGTGCCGGCCCATCGTAAGGGACTCGGCGGCTGGTTGACGGCCGAATACGGCATGTTGCCGCGTGCGACCCATACGCGCGGTGACCGCGAGGCCGCGCGCGGCAAGCAGAGCGGCCGCACCCAGGAGATCCAGCGCCTGATCGGCCGTTCTCTGCGCGCCGTCGTTGCGTTGGAGGCGCTGGGCGAGCGCACGTTGCAGATCGACTGCGATGTTCTGCAGGCCGACGGTGGCACGCGCACGGCGGCGATCACCGGCGCCTTCGTTGCAGCCCATGATGCGTTGTCTGGCCTGCAAAAGAGCGGACGTCTCGCGCGTTGGCCGGTGCGAGACTTTGTGGCCGCCGTTTCTGTGGGCATGGTCGACGGCGATGTGCGGCTCGATCTTGACTACGAAGAAGACTCGCAGTGCGACACCGACATGAACGTGGTGATGACGGGCGCGGGCGGGCTGGTCGAAGTGCAGGGCACGGCCGAGGGTGCGCCGTTTTCGACGGCGCAATTGATGCAGATGCTTGAACTTGCGCGCGATGGCATCGCCGCACTGGTGCGGCAGCAAAGGCTTGCGCTCGGCGTCACCTGAATATCCACTGTCCGCTCGTGCTTGAATAGTGCCCGCGGCCGACGCGGGAAGCGGATAGTCCTTTGTGCAAGCGCGCGCTCACCGCAGATCGCGATCCACCCTGTGCGCCAACTCGTTCTCGCTTCGGACAACCGCGGCAAGCTGCTTGAATTTCGGCTCCTGCTTGCGCCTTTGGCCGTGACCATATTGGCGCAGCGCGAGCTGGGCATCGCTGCCGCCGATGAGCCGTACGACACGTTCGTTGAAAACGCGCTGGCCAAGGCGCGGCATGCCGCACGGAGCTCCGGTCTGCCCGCCCTTGCTGACGATTCCGGCCTGTGTTGCGTCGCGCTCAGCGGCGGGCCCGGCGTGCGCTCAGCGCGCTTCGCCGCGGGCGATGCGACCGGCGTTGCCGGCAGCGACAACTCTCGCGATGCAGACAACAATGCCGAGTTGCTGCGCCAGCTTGCGACGCATTCCGAGCGCCGCGCGCATTACACCTGTGTCCTGGTCGCGCTGCGGGCGCCTGATGATCCGGAGCCCGTAATCGCGATCGGCCAATGGCATGGCGAAATCGCAAGGGCACCGCGCGGCAGCAATGGTTTTGGTTATGACCCGTATTTCTTTCTGCCCGATCTCGGCCAGACCGCGGCCGAACTCGGGCCCGAACACAAGAACCGGATCAGTCATCGCGCGCTCGCGATGGCGCGATGCGAGCAGGAGCTGCGTTCGCGATGGGGCTGGTGAAAATTGCACCGGCGACCGATGCGGCGCCGGTGTGCGTTGACGTCGCGAGTTTCCTGCGGGCGGGAACGCTCAACTTGCCGGTGCTGCCGCCACTTGCGCTGTACGTGCACTTTCCGTGGTGCGTGCGCAAGTGCCCCTACTGCGATTTCAATTCGCACGAACTGACGGGAGCGATCGATGCACTGCCCGAGGCCAACTACCTGTCCGTGCTGCGTGCGGACCTGGAGGCCGCGCTGCCGATGATCTGGGGGCGGCCCGTCGTTTCCGTCTTCATCGGCGGCGGCACGCCGAGCCTGCTCTCGGCCCGTGGACTGGATCAGCTTCTGTCTGACCTGCGTGCATTGCTGCCGCTCGCACCAGGCTGCGAGATCACCCTGGAGGCCAATCCCGGCACGTTCGAAGCGGCAAAGTTCGCGTCGTTTCGGGCTTCCGGCGTGAATCGATTGTCGCTCGGCATCCAGTCGTTCGACGATCGCAAGCTGCATGCGCTGGGCCGCATTCACGATCGGGCCCAGGCGCTCGCGGCGATCGAACATGCGCAGCGCGAGTTCGACAATTTCAATCTCGACCTGATGTACGCCTTGCCCGAGCAGACGTTGGGCGAAGCCCAGGCCGAGATCGAACAAGCGTTGTCGCTGGCGCCGCCCCATCTGTCGCTTTATCAACTAACGCTCGAGGCGAACACGGTGTTCGCCAAACATCCGCCCGCGTTGCCCGATGAGGACACGGCCGCCGCTATGCATGAGTCGATCGAAGCGAGGATGGCCCCAGCCGGATATCAGCACTATGAGGTTTCGGCGTACGCGCGGACCGGTCACCTCTGTCGGCACAACCTGAATTACTGGCAGTTCGGCGACTACCTGGGGATCGGCGCGGGCGCCCACAGCAAGATTTCTTTTCCGCATCGGGTCGTGCGCCAGGTGCGGTTCAAGCAGCCGGCAAGTTATCTCGCGCGCGGCGCGCGCAACGATTTCGTCGCCGAACAGGTTGAAGTGGCGCGCAATGATCTGCCGTTCGAATTCATGCTCAATGCACTGCGACTGAATGAAGGCTTCGCTGCGGACCTGTTTGCGGCACGCACCGGAATGCCCATTTCACAGATCGAACCCGCGCTGGCAGTCGCCGAGCAACGAGGGTTGATCGAACGAGACATGCATCGAATCGGGCCGACCGAACTGGGTCGCCGGTTTCTCAGCGACCTTCAGAGCATCTTCCTCAAAGGCGCCGCCACAAAATAGTGCATTCGCCACAATTGGGTGCGGCGTCTTGTAAAATTGGACGTTTGCGGTGCAATTAAGTTGAATGCTGTTCGATGTGCATGCAGATCGACGCATATCGAGTCGCGTATTGCACAAGGCCGGTGCGCGATTCGAGCTAAGCATGAATTCACGGCATGGAACGTGCTTGCACGAACCAATGGTGTGCTGAAACGCGGGCGGGAAGCCCGTGCCCCAACCTCATTTTGAAACCGCAACGACAGGAGAGCGCTGCATGGCGACCGCCAAAGACGTGATGAAAATGGTTACGGACAACGAAGTCAAGTTCGTTGACTTTCGCTTCACCGATACCAAGGGCAAGGAGCAGCATGTCTCGGTGCCGGTCAAGGTGTTCGACGACTCGAAGTTCACGGACGGACACGCGTTCGATGGCTCGTCGATTGCGGGTTGGAAAGGGATCGAAGCCTCCGACATGTTGCTGATGCCGGATCCGAATTCGGCGCGGATGGATCCGTTCCGCGAAGAGAACACGCTGATCATTACCTGCGATGTGATCGAACCCTCGACCGGCAAAGGCTACGAGCGCGATCCGCGTTCACTCGCGCGGCGCGCCGAGTCGTACCTCAAGTCCACCGGTCTGGGCGACACCGCCTACTTCGGTCCCGAGCCCGAGTTCTTCATTTTTGATTCGGTTACTTGGAGCGTCGACATGTCGGGCTGCTTCGTCAAGATCAAGAGCGAAGAGGCGCCGTGGTCCACCGGCATCGACTATGAGGCAGGCAATCTCGCCCATCGCGCTCCGGTCAAGGGTGGTTATTTTCCCGTGCCGCCGGCAGACTCGCTGCAGGACATACGCTCCGAAATGTGCCTGTTGCTTGAGCAGCAAGGCGTTGAGGTCGAAGTGCACCACCACGAAGTGGCGGCGCCGGGCCAATGTGAAATCGGCACCAAGTTCGCGACGCTGGTCAAGCGTGCCGACTGGATGCAGATCCTCAAGTACACGGTGTGGAACGTGGCCGCGAGCTACGGCAAGACGGCGACCTTCATGCCCAAGCCGGTGGTCGGCGACAACGGCTCCGGCATGCATGTGCATCAGTCGGTGTGGAAGGACGGCACCAATCTGTTCGCCGGCAATGGCTATGCGGGACTGTCTGATCTCGCGCTGTATTACATCGGCGGCATC
>Ga0137410_10003749_pt1 | contig 10291 bp, 11 predicted proteins | sample CZODoug1_16funga_FD_108878 | JGI IMG/M metagenome (GOLD analysis project Ga0137410, IMG submission 108878) | Vadose zone soil fungal communities from Angelo Coast Range Reserve, California, USA - CZODoug1_16fungal (Illumina Assembly) | ecosystem: Environmental > Terrestrial > Soil > Vadose zone... | reverse complement strand
TTGTTCCGCAGTTCCCGGGCGGTGTGCCGCCGCGTTTTGAGTGCTCGCCTTCGGCTCGCACCCGGGCGCTGCGCGCCCGGGCTCCGCGGCTCTCGGCGCTGTGGCTCGGCTCGTCGCTACCGCCGCGGCGCAGGCATTCGAGGTGCGGCCGCCGCTATCACGCGCATCGTGCGGTCAAAGTGAGACGCGACTTAGCGCCTTCGCGTTAGTGCAGGCGTGGGGTGCGGCGTTCGCGGAGGAAGAGGCGGATGAGGATGAGGCCGGCGATGAAGCCGCCGACGTGTGCGCCGAACGCGACGCCGCCCTCGGCGCTCGCCGCCAGCGAGCTCATGAGCTGGCCCAGGAACCAGAAGCCGAGCACTAGGAGCGCCGGCACGCGAAAGGTGTAGAAGATAATGAACAGCGGCAAGGCCACGAGCACCCTCGCGCGTGGGTAGAGCAGGACGTACGCGCCGAGCACGCCGGAGATCGCGCCGCTGGCGCCGATCATCGGGATCTCCGAGTCGACGTTGGGAAGCGCCTGCGCGAGCGCGGCCACGGCGCCGCAGACCAGATAGAAGACGATGAACCGCACGCGACCGAGCCGGTCCTCGATGTTGTCGCCGAAGATCCAGAGATACAGCATGTTGCCCAAGAGGTGCAGCAACCCGCCGTGCAGGAACATCGAGCTGAACACCGTGAGTGGCGCCGGCACGACGGCCCCGGGGATCTCGGCCTGGCCGAACAGCACCGCCGGCACGAACCCCAGCTGATAGATGGCCGTCTGAGCCGCGTTCGGCGGCAAGGTGATCTGCCAAATGAACACGAGGACGCACGCCGCGATGATGCCGATCGTCACGATCGGCGTGGCGCGGACGGGGTTGTCGTCGCGCAGCGGGATCATCGGCAGACCCGCTCGCGCGCGGAGGCGGCGATCAACGCGGGTTCGGCGCCGCCGGGGCGACCGCGTCCTCGGTCCGGGCGGTTTTGTCGACAGGCTCCACCGGCACGGTGTTCTCGACGCGCCGCACGGACGCGAGGTAGCGCTCGGGCGGCAGCCGCGAGCGCAGCACAGGGAACGGGATGCCGCGTTTCTCCGCGACGACGCGCGCCACCACGTCGTGATTGACGGCCGCGCCGGCCGGATTTCCGGCGCGCTCGAGCGCCGCCGCAAGCGCCCGCTCGGCGTCGGCCACGAGCTCGCTGTCTTCCTCAGCGAGCGGCGGGTGCACCTCGAGATAGAGGTCGTTGCCTTGCCAGGCCGCGAGCACCGGCTCGTTCACGAGCCGCACCGGCGTGCCCTTGGCCACGCGGCCGAACAGCGCCTCGATATCCTCGGGATAGAGCCGGATGCAGCCGTGGCTCGAGCGCATGCCTACGCCCGCGGGGGTGTTCGTGCCGTGGATCAGGTAGCTCGGCAGCGATAGCGTGAGCGCGTAGCGGCCGAGCGGATTGTCGGGCCCCGCCTTCACGACGGCCGGCAGCTTGTCGCCACGGTCGGCGTGCTCCTTGCGGACCGATGCCGGCGGATACCACACGGGATCGCGCGCCTTGCCCGTCACCTTGGCCTCCCCGATCGGTGTTTCCCAACCTTCGGCACCGATGCCGATCGGATAGCTGGTCACGGTCATCACCGGCGCAACCGGCTCGGCCGGCGTCTGCTCCGCGACCTTGGTCGCCGCGACGGTTTCGGCAACGGGTTTCGCGGGCTTTTCGGTCGCGAAGTAGAACAGCCGCATCGCCGGCACGTTGATCACGATGCCCTTGCGCGGCGCCTCGGGGAGGATCGTCTGCGTGGGCAGGTAGACCGGCGTGTCCACGCCCGGCAGCCACTTGTCGACGGTCGGGTTCGCGACTCGAAGCTCCTCGTACCCGAGGTCGTACACGCGCGCGATGGCGGCGAACGTGTCCTCGTAGTGCGAGAACAGCACTTGGGTCTCGCCGATCATCTGCTGATCGGCCGCGAGCTCGAACTTGCGCGTCTCGAGCGGCGCGAGCCGCGGCGCGCGCGGGTCGGGTGTCGCGACGACGGCGGCCGCCGGGGCCGGCGGCGCGGGAGGCGGACTGGACGACAACAGAGCGCAACCGCCGAGCGGCACAAGCGCGAGCGCGCAGAAGGCCGCGTTGCGCAAGGATCGGGCGTGCAGAGCGATTCGTCCGAGCATCCGACGTGAAGTATACAGAAGCGCCGCGCGAGGGCACTGTCCGGGAAAGGCGACGCTCCGGTCAGCCGCGCTCCGGTCAGCCGCCGGGGGCGAATCCTCCGATCACTAGGTTCCCCGTGGCGACACCCGCTCTCGCGACGTTTCCTCTTGCGACATTCAAGTACCGCGCGCCGGTGCGCGGCTCGCCGATCACGCCCTCGCGCGTGAGGAACCGAACCGCGACCGATTGCGTGCCGCCGTCGCGCCCCGTGCGATACACGCCGAAGTGCAGATGCGGCGCGGTGCTGTAGCCGGTGTTGCCCGACAGCGCGAGGCGCTGGCCGCGCTGCACGCGATCGCCGACGCGCACCTGCACGCTGCCGCGCTGCAGGTGGAAGTACTCGCCGGTGGTGCCGTCGGCGTGCAGAACCACGACGAAGTTCGCGAGCCGCGCGCATTCGTCGCTCCAGCAACCCGTGGCGTGCGAGTCCTCGGCGAGCACGACGACGCCCTCGCGCGCCACGTGCACCGCCGTGCCGGCCGGCATGCCGAAGTCGACGGTGAACTGCTCGGCGCCCCGATGACTGAGCCGCGCTCGGTAGCCCTGGGTCACGGGATAGCTCTGGTCGTCGGCGTAGGGCAGCCGATACGCGTAGGTGTCGTCGTGATCGGCATCGACGGCGCCGACGACGACCTCGTGCCGGTCCATCGTGCTCGACCAGAGCGGCCGGCCAACGGAGGGCGGCCGAATCGTGAGCCCGAGCGACGCGCGGCTGCCGCCGGCGTCGAGCGGCGCGGGCACGCCGTGGCCCCGAGCCGCGTCCGCCGCTTGCTCGCCCGACACCAGCGGTGCGAGGGCCGGCGCCGGGGCGATCACCGAGGCTGGCTGCGGCGCGCACTCGCGAGGAGCGCAGACACGGTCCGCGTTCGCGACGCCGCTTGCGAGTAGCGCGCCGATCCCAAGGAGCTTCGTGCAGCGGAGCCGGGCGAGCCGGCCCGGCAAGGCGAATCCCTTCATCCTCATCGTTCTTGTTATTCGCGGATGGGCTTTGTCGACAGTATGCCCGAGCCCTCACGCGTGTGAGCGCACCTTCGACATAACCCGCCACGGCCGGCGCCCGGCTCGACGGCCTGCCGCCCTGGGTCCCGGCCGGCGAAGCGGCGGCCGATTGGAGCGGTTGACATCTCTACATCTGTAGGAATATAAATCGACGAACGTAGAGGTGGAGACTCCGATGAAGAGCGGGATCGCGGTGTGGACGGCGGTGCTTGCGACGATCGCTTACACGAGCTCAGCCGGAGCACATCACTCGGGTTACATGTACGCGACGACGCCCATCTGGGTGAAGGGCTCGGTCGTCCGTTTCGAGCACGTCAATCCTCACACCATCATTACGTTGGAGGACAAGGCCGCAGACGGGCAGGTTCGCCGTTGGGCTGTCGAAGGTCCCGCGCAATCCGGGCTCGATCGCAGGGGTAGCGACATAGACGTTCCAAAGGTCGGCGACACCCTTAGGTTCTGCGCCTTCCCGTACAAATCCGCGGCAGAGATCTCGCGCGATCCCCGCATAAGGCCATCGGTGGACCCGTCGGCTCGGCGCTCGTCACCGGCTGCCGACGGCTCGGCGCCGCAGTTCGTTGCGGGGCACGTGATGGTGATGCCGAACGGGAAAAAGCAGCTCTGGGAACCCCACGGCGTGATCGGCGAGTGCGTCCGCAGCTCGGACGATCAGAGATCGTCGTGGCTGGACTTCATCAACTCGAGCCCGAGCGCTCGGCTGGCCTGGTGCGACCAGCTGGGATATGCGCACGTTCAGTCGAACGCGTCGTTGAGGGAGCTCGTAGAGGAGATGGACAGCTCGCTCGCGCAGCCCTGCAAGTAGACGTCCCCGCCGCCGAGCCTCAGCGCGACAACAGGCTTTCCGCCCCGGACAGCATTCGCTCGGGTAGCGACCGCCGGCGCTTGTAGCTGAGCGTGTAGACGTCGCGCTCCTTCGCGGCCTCGAGCAGGAAGTCATCGCTCGTGCGCAACTCGTCTACGAGCTTGAGCTCGAGCGCGCGGATGCCGTACCAGTGCTCGCCGGTCGCGACCTTCTCGAGGTCTACCTGCGGGCGGTGCTCGCGGATCTGATTCTTGAACAGCTCGTGGACCTCGTCGATCTCCTGCTGGAGCTTCTCGCGGCCCTCGTCGGTGTTCTTGCCGAACATGCTCAGCGTGCGCTTGAACTTGCCGGCGGTGAGCATTTCGTAGTCGACGCCGTGCTCGTCGAGCAGCCGACGGAAGTTCGGCAGCTGCGCCACCACGCCGATCGACCCCACGACGGCGAACGGCGCGGCGAGCAGGTGATCGCCGACGCAGGCCATGAGATACCCGCCGCTCGCCGCCACCTTGTCGATCGCGATCAGCAACTTGAGCCCGCGCCGCTTGACCCGCAGGAGCTGCGACGCCGCGAAGCCGTGCTCGTGCACGGCGCCGCCGGGGTTCTCGAGCCGCACCAGCACGTGATCCTGATCCACCGCGATGGCGAGGATCGCGGACACTTCTTCGCGCAGCGACGCGCTCGCGCTCGCGCGCAGGTCGCCTTTGAAATCGACGACGAAGAGACGCGGACGCGTCGCCTCCTGCTTGGCGCGTTCCTTGGCGGCGCGTTTGCGCTCCTTTTGCCGCGCCTTCGCCTGCTTCTTGAAGCCGCCCTTACCCGCGATCGCGCGCTTCACCTCGTCGGCGGTGTCCTCGTAGCGGCGATTCAGGTGCTCGATCACGAGGCCTTCGGCCCGGCCACCGCGGCGGCTCGACACGATCAACACGATGACGACCAGCACGAGCGCCACGAGCGTCGCAAGCTCGACGAGGAACAGGCCGTACGCGGACAGGAACTCGCTCACTTGGGAGTGAGGCCTACGTTGTTCTTCTCGAACACGCGGTCGGCGCGGTAGCTCGAGCGAACGAGCGGCCCGGCCACGACCTCGAGAAAGCCGCTCGCGAGCCCCCACTGCCGGTAGGTCTCGAACTCTTGCGGCGTGACGTAACGCTCGACGGGCAGATGATTCGGCGTGGGACGCAGATACTGGCCGAACGTGACGATGTCGACGGCCACGCGCTTCAGGTCGTCGAGCGTCTCGAGGATCTCGTCCTCGGTCTCGCCCAAGCCGAGCATCAGGCTCGTCTTCGTGAGCACGTCGGATCGATAGCGCTTCGCATGGCCGAGCACGGACAGCGTCTGGCCGTAGCCCGCGCGCGCGTCGCGGACGCGATGCGTGAGGCGCTTCACCGTCTCGACGTTCTGCGCGAACACGTCGACGCCGGACTCGAGCACCGTCCCGACGTCGGGCAGGTTGCCGGCGAAGTCGGGCGTCAGCGCTTCGACGGCCGTCTCCGGGCACGCCGCCTTGATCGCGCGGACGCAGTCGGCGTAGTGCCGCGCGCCACCGTCGGGCAGATCGTCACGGTCGACGGACGTCAGCACCACGTACTTGAGATTCATGAGCTTCACGGTGCGCGCGGCGTTCTGCACCTCGTCGGGATCGAGCCAGCCGCGCGGATTGCCCGTGTCGACGGCGCAGAACTGGCACGCGCGCGTGCACACCGCGCCCATGAGCATCAGCGTGGCCGTGCCGTTGTTCCAGCACTCGCCGATGTTCGGGCAGATCGACTCCTCGCAGACCGTGACGAGGCGGTGCGCACGCACCGTCGCGCGCAGCTCCTCGAAGCGCTCGCCGCTCGGGATACGCGCCTTGAGCCAGGGCGGCTTCGGTTCGCGCGGTACCGAGCTCCGGTCCTCGCGCGCCTTGACGCCGTTCTTGATCGCGGTGAAGCCCTGCTCGGTCTCGTACTTGGAACCGCTCGTGACGACGGGAATCCCGCGGAACTCGGACATCGTGGCTGCTAACATGCGCTCTGAGGAGGCCTCGAGTATCGCACGTTTGCCCCCTCGAGTTTATGGCTCGCTATCGACCCCCACGGCCCGAAAGCTCGAAGTACATCACGCCCGAAGGCGCCGGCGTGCTGCGCCGCGAGCTCGATGAGCTGTGGCGCGTGAAGCGCCCGGCGGTGACGAAGGCGGTATCCGAGGCCGCCGCGCAGGGCGACCGTTCCGAGAACGCGGAATACATCTACGGCAAGCGCCAGCTCGCGGAGATCGACCGGCGCGTTCGCTTCCTCCGCAAGCGGCTCACCGGCATTCGGGTCGTCGACACGCAGCCGTCCGACACGAGCAAGGTGTACTTCGGCGCCTGGTTTGCCGTCTGCGACTCGGATGGCGCGACGCGCGAGTACCGGCTGGTGGGCCCCGACGAATCCGCCTTCGCCGCCGGCAACATCAGCATGGACTCCCCACTCGGCCGCGCCGTGCTCGGCAAGGCCGTCGGCGTCGAGCTCGCCGTCGGTACGCCGGAAGGGCAACGCGTCTACGAGCTGGTCGCTATCCGTTACGGGAAATAGGGCTACGGGAAATAGGGACAGGTTACTTTTTCGCCGGCGTCGTCGGGGTGGCTCGGCAGATGACCCAGTCGGCGGAAAAGCAACCTGTCCCTGTTTTCGGCCGCCAAAAAAATGCCCGGCCGAAGCCGGGCGAGTCACAGGGGGAACCGTCGGGAGCGCGGGCTACTGCAACCGCGCCCAATTGATCAGGCGAACTTCGCCAGACCGCAAGTCGAAGTTGCGAGCGAGCAGTGCCTCGATATCTTTGGTCTCGAAGCGTTGCTCGGTCGGCTGGTTTACCTCGACCACACCGCTGAACTCTTGGTCCGATCCCTCGGCCGCTTCACCGGTGAGAACGAAGTGCGTGTAGTACTTGACGCCCATGCTCGGTGAGTGTAGGTGCCGGGTCGCGAGAGGTCTGTGATTGGCTGCACAGATTTATTCGCGGCCCCGAAAGCCCATGGAACACCAGCGCCGCCGCGGAAGAAACCTTCATATCCGGGCTATTGACATATTTTCTTGAGGCAGCTTATAGAGGGTGACCAATCTTGGGGTACCCGATCTAGATGCTCGGCAAACGGCTTTTCCACGCGCTCGCCTGCGCGCTGCTCGTCCTCCTCGTGTCCGCGCCCGCGGCGCGCGTCGAGGCGCAGCAGGACCTGCGCGCCACGCTGTTCGTCGACGCAGACCGCGCGCGCGAGACTGCGCGCGCCGCCAACGCCGAGCTGCTCGCGCCCGACGCATTCGCGCGCGGCAACCAGTCCTACACCACGGCCGAAGGCGACCTCGAGCGCGGCCGCAACATGGAGCGAATTCGCGCCAATCTCGCGGCGGCGTCGACCGCGTTCAAGGAGGCCGCCCAGGCGGCGGAGATCGCGAACGTCACGCTCGCGTCGCTGATCAAGACGCGCGACGACGCGAACAAGGCCAACGCCGCAACGTTCGCGGCCCAACCCTGGACCGAAGCCGGCGCCGGATTCACCGCCGCAGCCCGCCGGCTCGAATCCGGTGACATCCGCGGCGCGCGCAGCCGCGCCGACGAAGCCGAGAAGCTGTTTCGCGACGCCGAGCTCACGGCGATCAAGGCCCAGTACCTGAGCCAAACGCGCGCGTTGCTGGCCGAGGCCGAGCAGATGCGCGTGCCGCGGCTCGCACCCACCACGTTCGCGAAGGCGCAGTCGCTACTCGCGCAAGCGGAGATGGAGCTCAGCAACAACCGCTACGACACGGACCTGCCGCGCAGCCTCGCGCAGCAAGCGAACTACGAAGCCCGGCACGCGATCTCGCTCGCGAAGGTCATCGGCGCGATGCGCGACCAGAACCGCTCGCTCGAGGACGTGATCCTGAGCTACGAGGAACCGCTCGTGCAGATCGGCGCCGCGGCCGACAAGGTCACGCAGCTCGACAACGGAATCGAGCCCGTCACCAAGGACCTCGTCTTGTACATCGAGAGCCTGCGCGAGCGCGCGGCCCAGAGCGACCTCGATCTCACCGACAGCCGCATGCGCATCGCCGACCTCGAGGAAGAAATCCGCGGCCTCGACGAGCGACTCGGCGGCGTGTCGCAGGAGCGCGTGGCGCTCGTGCAGAAGCTCGAGGCCGAAGCGCGGCTCCGCGAGCAATTCGCCACGATAGAGACGTCGTTCCAGCGCGACGAGGCGCGCGTCTCGCGCGAGGGCAATCGCGTGGTGGTGCGGCTCGTAGGCATCACGTTCCCGAGCGGCCAAGCCGACATCAACCCGAAGTTCCGCCCGCTGCTCGAGAAGCTGCGCGCTGCGGTCGACGTGTTCCCGCGCTCGCAGATCGTGATCGAGGGTCACACGGACGCGTACGGCAGCGACGAGGCAAACCTCGCGCTGTCGCGCAAGCGCGCCGAGGCGATCGGCGCGTATCTCACGAGCACGCTCGGCGTGCCGGCGTTTCGGATCAGCGCGGTGGGCTACGGTGAGACGCAGCCGATCGCGAACAACGACACGGCGCAAGGGCGCGAGCGGAATCGGCGCATCGACGTCATCATCGAGCCGCAGCTCGAGTCGCAGTGAGTCGTTCTGTTTCTTGAGTTGAGGCCGTGCGCGCGGCCTCAACTCAAGAAACGACGCATTGTCGACTCGAGCCAGTCGGCGACGAGCTCGCCGAGTCGCGGCTGTGCGAGGTAGCCGTAGGCTTCGTGGACGTTGAGGCCGACGTCGGCGTGGAAGAAGTTTTCGAGGTCGACGTAGTCGTCGATCGACTCGACGAGGCCGAGGTCAAGCATCTCTTGGAAGTGCGGCGCGAGGCGCGGTTGCAGCGCGGTCGTGTCGCCCTTCGCCGCGAAGTTGACCCAGCGGCGGATGTTGGTGGGGTACTTGGCTGCGCCGGTCTCGCCGCAACCGCCCAGACGGCGGCGGACGAAGTGCGTCGCAAGGGGGCTACCCATCGTGACGAAGAGGTCGACGCGGCCGCCGGCGGGCTCCACGTGCGACAGCTCCCAGAGAGTGTCGTAGGCAATCACCGAGCCCAAGCTGTGGCCGATCAGCAGCACTTCGGCGCCGGCGCCCCACGCCTCCTCGAGCGCGCCGCGCACACGCGCGCGGATTGCCGTGCCGATGCCGTCGCGGTTCCTGGAGTAGCGGTTCGCGTCGTGCATCTGCGCGCGAATTGCGGGATCCGCGAACCAGCGCCCGAGCAGCGGCACGGCGTCGCCGATCATGTGCGACAGGCGCGCGACGCGGCGCGGCCAGGAGTCGACCGCGCGGCGGTCCGCCTCCGTTGGCGCCTCGTGCACGAGCAGGCGCTCGATGCCCGGCAAGTCGAGCGTGATGTCGCGATAGGTGCCGTAGAAGAGGTAGGTCCAGCTCACCAGTTGAAACAGCCGCGCGTCCGCGGCGAGCGCGTGCGCCGCGCCCGGCCGGACGCGCTCGAGCGCCGCGACCAACACCCGGCGCAGTTGCTGCTCGTAGATGTCCGGCGGCGGCTTCGGCTTCAGGCCGGGGACGAAGATGATGCGTGCGCCAGTCAAGTCTCTGCCGTCTCCACCCTCGCGCACGCTCGCGGTATAGTTCGCAGACTCTTCGTCAGCGCTGCCCGCAAGGAGAATAGGTCGTGCGGTATCTGCATACAATGGTGCGCGTGAGCGACCTCGACGCCTCGCTCGACTTCTACTGCCGCAAGCTCGGCTTGAAGCAAATCAAGCGCACCGATCACGAGGCGGGCCGCTTCACACTCGTGTTCGTCGCGGCCGAAGGGCAAGAGGACTGCGCGATCGAGCTCACCTACAACTGGGACCCCGAGCAGTACAGCGGCGGGCGCAACTTCGGCCACGTCGCGTACGAGGTCGACGACATCTACGCGACCTGCCAGAAGCTCAAGGACGCGGGCGTCACGATCAACCGGCCGCCGCGCGACGGTAAGATGGCCTTCGTCCGCTCGCCCGACAACATCTCTGTCGAGCTCCTCCAGAAAGGCGACGCGCTCCCAAAGCGCGAGCCTTGGACGTCGATGCCCAACACCGGCTCCTGGTAACCACCCTCTTCCGCTCGCCCCCGCGCTGACGCCAACGCTCGGCTGTGGCGCGCGCGTCGCGTGTGCCTCCGGCGCGGCGGTAGCGACGAGCCGAGCCACAGCGCCGAGAGCCGCGGAGCCCGGGCGCGCAGCGCCCGGGTGCGAGCCGCAGGCGAGCACTCAAAACGCGGCGGCACGCCGTCCGGTCAATGCGAAACCGAAGAACGACCGCGTTTTGAGCCCCGGCGAACGCGCCGTGGCGAGGCCG
>Ga0137410_10003747_pt1 | contig 10293 bp, 4 predicted proteins | sample CZODoug1_16funga_FD_108878 | JGI IMG/M metagenome (GOLD analysis project Ga0137410, IMG submission 108878) | Vadose zone soil fungal communities from Angelo Coast Range Reserve, California, USA - CZODoug1_16fungal (Illumina Assembly) | ecosystem: Environmental > Terrestrial > Soil > Vadose zone... | reverse complement strand
CAGAGGTTGGCAAAAGCTACGGCTTTTACGCAAACGACGAGTGGAAGATTCGCCGACGCCTTAGCTTGAGCCTGGGTCTGCGGTACGATTATCAGCAGCAACCCTATGAGCGGCGCTGCGGAACTTCGACCTTCGATCCGTTCGATGTCAATCCGCTGAACGGATTGAAAGGGCGCACCAAATACGCCTGTGTGGATTACGGGCGGGCTTTTTCCGAAGACGACAAGAACGACATCGCGCCGCGCATCGGGTTTTCGTGGGACGTGTTCGGCAATCAACAGACGGTGCTGCGCGGAGGATACGGCATCTTCTATTCAGCGTTGTTCACGTACTATAACGGCAATTACGAAAGCACGAATGGCTTCGCTTCGACTTCGACCGCCTACAATCCGCCGAACGGCAACGGCCTGTTGACCGCGTTTCAATTGCAAAATGGCTTCCCGACCGCGCCGAATCAGCCGCAAGGCGCGAAGCTCGGCGCGAACCTGTTCGCCACGTCCGGCAGCTCTCTCAAAGAGCAAATTTCGCGGACGCCTATGTCGCAACAATGGAATCTGTCGTTGCAGCAACAACTGCCGGGCGGCTTCCTGGTCGAGGTCGCGTACTCGGCCAATCACGGCACGCATCTGGTCGCGGGCGATTACGATTTGAACCAGGCTGATCCGGCGCTGATACGCCAGTTCGGACTGGCCGGGCAGTTGACCAACAGCGTGCCTAACCCGTTCGCGGGCAAAGTGCCGGGCGCGTTCGGCGGCGCGACGATCCAGCAGTCGCAGGCGCTGCGTCCTTACCCGTATGTCGGCGCCATCACGGCGCGCGCGCCTCATCTGGGCAATTCGAGCTATCACGCGCTGCTCGCTTCGGCGGAGAAGCGGTTCTCGAAAGGCTTCACGATGCTCGCGTCCTACACTTTCGCCAAGCTGATCAGCGATTCGATCTTCAACCCGCTCAACTTCGTCGGCACGGAGGGCGGCAACGAGTACGGATATCAGAACGGCCTGTACAACCGCCGCGCCGAACGCGCCGAAGACCCGTCGAACGTGCCACATCGTCTGGCGCTGAGCGGCCTGTTTGAATTGCCCGTCGGCAAAGGGCGCCGGGTCAATGTGGAGAATCGCTTCCTGGACGCCGTCGTCGGCGGCTGGCAGCTCAACACGATCACGACGATCGTCGCGGGCACGCCGCTGGTCGTGCGCGGCGCGAACAACGGGCTGGCGAACCGCCCCGACTGGGTCGGCGGTCTGGAACTGCCGAGCGGTTTCACAGATCCAAATCCGCAAAGCGGCGCGCTCTGGTTCAACACGGCGGCGTTCATCAACCCGGCGCTCTACACGTTCGGCAACGCGCCGCGAGCCATCAGCCAGTTCAGCAATCCTGGCGCGGTGATCGTTGATCTGTCAGTCTTCAAGACGTTCCGGCTGGCTGAAAAAGTGAGCCTGCAATTCCGAGCCGAGGCCTTTAATGCGCCGAATCACGTCAACCTGGGTTTCCCGAATACGAGCTTCAATCCCGGCCCGGACGGATTGAACCGCAGCGACACGTTCGGGCGCATCACCAGCTCGCGCGATCCGCGCCAGATGCAGTTCGGTCTGAAACTGATCTACTGAGGACAAGCGATCATGGCGGTTGTGTTGAAATCCTGTGAGGCCATGGGAACGCGCTTCGAGGCGCTCCTGATCGGAGACGACGCGCAGCATCTGGACGCTGTGGCTGTCGCCGTGATTGAGGAGATCGTCCGGCTCGGCGGCGTTCTTTCCCGCTTCGATCCGCGCAGTGAGATTGCCCGGGTCAATCGGGAAGCGGTCCACGCGCCGGCGCGAGTGGACAGGGAAGTGTTCGGGTTGCTGGAAAAATGCGAAGAGGCTCGCCGATTGACTGCGGGATACTTCGATGTCACTGCGTCGCTTGGAGCGGCTGCCCGCGCGCCGGCGCTGCGACTTGATGCTGAAATCTGCGCGGCGCAATTCACCGGCCCGGATGTGGTCATTGATTTGGGCGGCGTCGGCAAAGGCTACGCGCTCGACCGGGGGCGCGAAATCATGCTGCGATTCGGCGTGACTTGTGGATTGTTGCACGGCGGCGCGAGCTCCGTACTGGCCGTCGGCGCGCTTCCTGGCAAGGGTGGCTGGCTTGTCGCCGTGCGCCATCCGTTGACGCCCGATGCGGCGCCTGTGGCGCAATTGGAGTTGGTGGATCAAGGGTTGTCTTGCTCCGCCGTGCGGCGCCCCGGGCAGCGGCAATCCGACGTGTTGAATCCGTTGACCGGGCGACCGCTCGATGGAGACGCCGCTTGCGTGACTCTTGCGGCGAACGCGACGAATGCGGAGATTTTTTCCACCGCGCTGCTCGCGATGGGAAGGGAAGAGGCGAAGCGTTATCTTGAACGGGCGCCTCATCACGGGTTGGCCGCCGGTTGGTTTGAACCCGGCGATGGCTTTACCTGGATTTAATTGTGAGACAAGATTCCGTCTTGCTCCACATTCCACGGGAGGTTTCCCGATGCCCATCACACGCCGAACATTTCTGGAAACGGCGGGAGCCGCATTGACGACGAGAGCTATGCTGCCCGCCCGTGACGAACTGCCCGTGCAGGTCGCCGTGATCGGTACGGGCGCGCGCGGCTCAGACCTCATCCGCGCGTTGACGACGATTGAAGGCGTCGAGCTTGTCGGTGTCTGCGACGATTACCCGCCGCATTTGGAGCAGGGCGCAAAGTACGCCGGGCCGAAAGCGAAGACTTTCGCCGACTATCGCAAGCTGCTTGATGAATTGAAGCCGCAAGCCGTCGTGGTTGCCGTCCCGCTGCATTTGCATTACCGGATCGCCGCCGATTGCATTGCCGCCGGGCGCCATCTCTTTCTGGAAAAGACGATGTGTTACTCCATCGCCGAGGCGCAGAAACTCGCCCGGCAGGTGGCCGTTTCGAATCGAGTGTTTCAAATCGGACTGCAGCGGCGGGCCAATCCGATATACAAACAGGCTCGGGCAATGATCGCGGCGGGCATGATCGGACAGGTGACTTCGATCAAAGCGCAATGGCACCGCAACAACTCATGGCGGCGCCCCGTTCCGGTCCTGAAGACCGACGCGAATTGGACGGCGCTGGAACGGCGGCTCAACTGGCGCTTGTACAAAGCCCATTCCGGCGGGTTGATGGCCGAACTCGGCAGTCATCAGATGGATGTCGTTAACTGGTTTCTTGGCGCGCATCCGAAACGTGTCTTCGCTTCGGGCGGGATTGATTATTACCGCGACGGGCGTGAGGTCTTCGATAACATCTCGTGTTTGTACGAATACGAAATTACACCGTCGGACCAGAAGCCTTACACCGTGCGCGTCAGCTACACCTCGCTCTGCAACAACGCTTACGAGGGCGCGGCCGAATTGATCATGGGTACGAAAGGGAGCCTCTATCTGACCAGCGCCAAGGGACTGCTCTTTCAAGAGAAGGGCGCGGACGTCGTGTCGTGGGAAGGCGGCAAAGATAAAGCCGCCGCGGACGCCAACGCCGCCGTCGTCACCGCCGGAAAGACGTTGAAACTGTCGAACGATCCGTGGGCGCACCGCGGCGCGCCATTCGAGATTGATATTGAAGAAGGGAACGATACGCGCGACGAACTGGTTTCATTCATTGACCACATCCGCCGTAGCGACCCGAAGACCATCGCCGACGCGACTGTTGGGCTGAACGATTGCGCGACGATCCTGATCGCCAATCAGTCGGCTGAGATCGATGGGTGGGTCGCATTTCCTGTCTGGTCGTCAAGGAGCTGATATGAAACGTCGCGACTTCTTAACCACCGCCGCCAGCGCCACTGGCTATTCAATGTTGATCAAAGTGGATGCGCTTGCCGATCAGCAAGACAAGCGTTCCGCTGACGAGATTCGGAAAGAACTCGAACGCATTGCGCCGCAGAGCGGCCGAACGCCGGCGCCGGCGGAGCGCAATATGACGATGGTGGATTTGAGCTGCGACGTGCTGGTCGCGGGCGGCGGATTGGCCGGCGTGTTGGCCGCGGTCAGCGCCGCTCGTCACGGGGCCAAAGTCGTTCTCGTCCAGGATCGCTCGCGGCTCGGCGGCAATTCATCGAGCGAAATCAAGATGCATGTCGTCGGAGCGAACAATCATAAAGGCCGCCCCGGCTGGCGCGAAGGTGGATTGTTGGAAGAGTTCCGGCTCGATGACGCGGCTAACAATCCACAACGTTGCTGGGAGCTCTGGGACTTGCTGCTTTACGACAAAGTCGTCAGCGAGCCGAACATCACACTGCTTTTGGAAACGACCCTCTATTCCGTTGAGGTGAAAGACAACGTGATCCAGCGCGCGCAGGCGCGATGTGATCGCAGCGAACACATCTACCGCATCGCGGCGAAACTTTTTTGCGATTGCACGGGCGACAGCCGGTTAGGGCTGGAAGCGGGCGCGGAGCTTCGCGTCGGCCACGAATCGCGCGACCAGCACGGCGAATCGCTCGCGCCGCTGACGACGGATAACAAGACGCAAGGATGCAGCATTCTTTTCACCGCGCGCGATTTCGGTAGGCCGATGCCGTTCACTCCGCCCAAGTGGGCGCGCAAGATCACCGAGCGTGAGTTGAAATCGCGCCCGGTCAAAACATGGGAATACGGCTATTGGTGGATTGAGTGGGGCGGGCACATGAACACCATCCGCGATAACGAGCGCATTCGATTTGAACTGCTCGGCATCGTGATGGGCGTTTGGGACCACATCAAAAACTCCGGCAAGTTTCCGACGGCGACGAATTGGGCTTTGGATTGGGTTGGCATGCTGCCCGGCAAACGCGAAGCGCGCCGGCTGGTCGGCGATCACATCCTGACGCAGCAAGACCTGATGGGACTCAACCCTGAATTTGAAGACGCCGTCTGTATCGGAGGATGGAATTTGGACGAACATCCTCCGACCGGGTTTGAAGACCCGGAACTGCCGCCTTACGTTTCGATCAAGCTGCCCGGCGTCTACAACATCCCGCTGCGCAGCCTCTACAGCAAGAACATCCGCAACCTGTTTATGGCCGGGCGTAACATCAGCGCCACACACACCGCGTTCAGCTCGACTCGCGTGATGGGGACGTGCGCGGTCGAAGGGCAGGCCATCGGCACGGCGGCGGCGCTTTGCATTCAACACAATCTGCCGCCGCGCGGTTTATACGAAGACAAGGCGAAGCTGAAGACGTTGCAGCAGACGTTATTGCGTGACGACCAGAGCATCAGGGGGCTGAAGAACGAAGACCCGCTCGACCTCGCGCGCAAAGCGACTGTCACCGCTTCCAACGAGCGCGAGAACTGCCAGGCTGCGAACGTCATCAACGGCTGGGTGCGCGCGCTGCCGGGGTATGACAATCAGTGGGCCGCGCCGCTCGGGGCGGACGGCGCGTGGCTGGAACTCGCCTGGGACACGCCGCAGACCATTCGCCAGGCGCATCTCACATTTGATTCCGGCTTTCAGCGCGAACTAACGCTTTCGTCTTCCGACGCGGCCAACGTGGACATCGTTCGCGCGCCACAGCCGGAGACGGTCAAGAAGTATTCCGTCCTTTATCAAACCGAGGACGGGGAAGAGTGGACGGAGTTGGCCAGCGTAGACGACAATCACCAGCGGTTGCGCCGTCACTATTTCAAAGCTGTGAGCGCGAAGCGCGTCCGCATTCACGTTAAAGAGACCAATGGCGACCCGCTCGCCCGCATCTTCGAGGCGCGCTGCTATGTTTAATGGAGTTAGATTGAAGGCGGCTTTATATTTTGTCTCACATTTTTTGTTGGCAAAGCTCATTACCAAAAATGTGAGACAAAAGATGGCGCCGGATCGCTTACGGCGACTTCGGCTGGCCGTTGCATTGGTGTTGATCGCGCTGGCAATCGTCAACGCGCGGGATCCCGAAGGCGCGAGGGCGCAAAGCTCATCGCCTCGCCGAATTGATTTCAACCGCGACATCCGGCCCATCCTTTCCGACAAGTGCTGGGCCTGTCACGGCCCCGACGCGCCGAATAAGAAGATCAGGCTGCGCCTGGATTCCGAAGCGGCGGCGCTCGCCGATCTGGGCCGGGGCCGCCGCGCCATCGCGCCGCGCCATCCCGAACAGAGCGAACTGGTCAAACGTATCAGCGCGACGGACGCAGACATGCGTATGCCTCCCGTTTCATCGGGCCGCGCGCTGAGTCAGGCCGAGATCGCGTTGCTGACCGAATGGATCGCGCAGGGCGCGACGTGGCAGACGCATTGGGCATTCATCCCGCCGCGACGTCCGCCGCTGCCAGCCGTCAAAGATCGGCGGTGGCCGCGCAATGCGATTGATTATTTCGTGCTGGCGCGGCTGGAGAAAGAGGGACTCACGCCCGCGCCCGCGCCCGACCGCGCGACGCTGATTCGCCGCGTCTCGCTCGACCTGACTGGCCTGCCGCCGACGCCAGCCGAGGTGGACGCCTTCCTCAAAGACAGGTCGCCGCAGGCTTACGAGAAGGTCGTGGATCGTCTGCTCGCCAGTCCGCGTTACGGCGAACGGCTGGCCTTCAAGTGGCTCGAAGCGGCGCGCTACGCCGACACGAACGGCTATCAGCTCGACGGCGAGCGCATCGCGTGGCGCTGGCGCGATTGGGTGATTGAAGCGTTCAATCAGAACAAGCCTTTCGATCAATTCATCGTCGAACAACTGGCCGGTGACCTGGCGCCGAATGCAAGTCTCGACCAGAAGATCGCCACCGCCTTCAATCGCAACCACCGTATCAACTCCGAAGACGGCATTGTGCCGGAAGAATACGCGGTCGAATATGTGGTTGATCGCGTGGACACCACATCCACGCTCTTCCTGGGCCTGACGATGGGCTGCGCGCGCTGCCACAATCACAAGTTCGACCCGCTGACGCAGCGCGAGTATTACCAGCTCTACGCCTACTTCAACAGCATCCCCGAGGACGGGCGCGCCAGCAATCACGGCAACTCCGCGCCCTGGATCGCCGCGCCGACGCTTGAGCAGCGACAACAGTTGGTGAAACTGGAAGCCGGGATCGCGCAGGTTGAGAGGCGAATGGCCGCGCAACTGAAAAGCGCGGCGCTCCCCCGACGGCGCTGGGAGCGGTCACTTACCGAGCGCCCCGGCGCGCAGTGGGCGCCATCCGATAACCTTGTCTTCAGCCATCCGCTTGATCGGGCGGGGAAGGTTGAAGCTTACGAGGTCAAGGCCGACCGTTCATTGCAAGCCGAAAGCAAGCCGATGGAACGCGGCTTCAAAGACGGCGCGCCGCAATTCGTTGAATCGCCCACGGGGCAGGGCGCTGCCTTCGACGGCAAGCTCTATTACGACGCGGGCAGGATCGCCGACTTCAACTACCGCGACCGCGTCCGGGATTTCAAAGAGAAGTTCGCCATCTCAGCCTGGTTCTACGCCGAGAGCGAACAGGGCGGCGCGATTGTGACGAAGACCGCCGACAACGCCGCCGAGCTGGAGAACAATCTGCCGAAGTCGCGTGGCTACGGACTGTATCTGGTCAACGGCAAACTGCATTTCAATCTGGTCAGCGTTTGGGCCGATGATTCGTTCCGCGTCGAGACCGAGGCCTCGCCTGCGCTACGGCAGTGGCATCACGTCGCCGCGCTCTTCGACAGCAGCGAGCCTTACGAGAAGGCGCAGATTTATCTGGACGGCGAGAAACAGCCGTTGAAGCTCAATCATCCGCGACTCTTCCGCAACTTCGCCGACGGCGCCGCCAGATTGAAGATCGGCGCGGGCGGCGGCGAGCAGTGGCTCTTCAAAGGTCGGATTGACGACGTGCGGATTTACAACGCGTTGCCCGATGCGCGGCAGATCGCCGTGCTGGCTTGCGCGGATTCACTCGACAAGATTGCGGCTATTCCGCCATCACGCCGCACAACTGCGCGGAAGCTGAAATTGCAATGGGCTTTTCTCGAACAGGGCGCGCCCGCCGCCTTGCAGCAAACGTGGCGCGAGCGCGCGGAATTGGGCGGGGAGCGGGCGCGGCTCGAAGCTTCGTTTCCCACAGTGATGGTGATGCAGGAGCTGCCGCAGCCGCGCCCGGCCTTCGCGCTCAAACGCGGCGCATACGATGCGCCGGGCGAACAGGTATGGCGCGGCACGCCCGCCGTTTTACCCCCGCCGCCCGCCGGCGCGCCGAACAACAGGCTGGGGCTGGCGCGATGGCTGGCGCAGCCGGAACAGCCGCTTACGAGCCGCGTCACGGTCAATCGCTTCTGGCAGATGCTATTCGGCGTGGGCCTCGTCAAAACGGTCGAGGACTTCGGCGCGCAGGGCGAACTGCCTTCTCATCCTGAACTGCTCGACTGGCTCGCGGCGGAATTTAGGGACGGGGCGAGTAAACCAACCACCAGGCGCCAGGCGCCAACTACTGCTTGGAACGTCAAAGCGTTGCTCAAAACCATTGTTATGAGCGCGACCTACCGCCAGTCGTCAACAGGCGCCCCGGAGTCGGCGCCGCGCGATCCCGACAACCGGCTGCTCGCGCGAGGCCCGCGGGCGCGGCTGGCGGCGGAGGTGATCCGCGATCAAGCGCTGTCCATTGCGGGCCTGCTGGTCGAGAAGCGCGGCGGCGAATCGGTAAAGCCGTATCAGCCCGCCGGGCTCTGGAACGACATGGTTTTCAAGGAGATTCAGTACGTGCAGGATCACGGCGAGAACCTTTACCGCCGCAGCCTCTACACTTACTGGAAGCGCACCATCGCGCCGCCGGAGATGGTGACCTTCGACGCCGCTACGCGCGAAAGTTGCGTCGTGCGCGAGACGCGGACGAACACGCCGTTGCAGGCGCTCAACCTGATGAACGACGTGGTCTACGTCGAAGCCGCGCGAGTCCTGGCTGAGCGGATGATGCGCGAAGGCGGCGCGAGCGCGGACGAGCGACTGCGATTCGCATTTCGGCTGGCGACTGCGCGGCTGCCGAACGCGGCGGAGTTGCAGGCGCTGCGCGAGAGTTGGCGGGCGCAGCTTGAATACTTCGCCAAACACCCGGCGAAGGTGGAGCAATTATTGAAAGTCGGCGAGAAGCCGGCAGACGTGACGTTGAATCAGACCGAGTTGGCGGCGTATGCGACGGTGGCGAGTCTGATTCTGAATCTGGATGAAGTGATTACACAGCATTGATATGAATCCACTGCACGAAACAAAACTGTTGATGACGCGCCGCCATTTCTTCGGCCGTTGCGGCGCCGGGATGGGCGCGGCGGCGTTGGCGCTGCTGTTTGAAGAGAGAGGCCTGGCGCAGCAGGCGGGGCTGGCCGGTCTGCCCCACTTCACGCCGAAGGCGAAGCGCGTGATTTACCTCTACCAATCGGGCGCGCCGTCGCAGCTTGATCTCTTCGACCCGAAGCCGCAACTTGAAAAATATCGCGGCCAGAACCTGCCCGATTCGATTCGCATGGGACAGCGGCTCACAGGGATGACGGCGTATCAGTCGAGCTTTCCGACCGCGCCCTCGGCCTTCAGGTTCGCGCAGCGCGGCGAGTCGGGAGCGTGGTTGAGCGAACTGTTGCCGCATACGGCGCGACACGCCGACGACATCTGCTTCATCAAGTCCATGCGCACTGGGCAGATCAATCACGACCCGGCGGCGACGCTCATCATGACCGGCTTTCATATGGCCGGTCGTCCGAGCTTGGGCGCCTGGTTGTCATACGGGTTGGGCAGCGCAAATCAGGACTTGCCGGCCTTCGTCGTGATGGTGTCACGTGGGACGGGCAACACGGACGATCAGCCGCTCTATGACCGGCTGTGGGGCAGCGCGTTCCTGCAGCCGAAATACCAGGGCGTCAAGTTTCGCAGCGGCGCCGATCCGGTCTTGTACCTCTCCAACCCGCCGGGCATTGATGGCGTGGCTCGTCGCCGCTTCCTGGACGATCTGGCGAAGCTGAACCAGATGCGACAGCAGGCGACAAACGATCCCGAAATCGGCGCGCGCATTGCTCAATACGAGATGGCCTTTCGCATGCAGACCAGCGTACCCGAATTGACCGATCTATCGAAAGAGCCGGAGCGGACCTTTGAACGCTACGGCCCAGAAGCGCGCAAACCGGGCACATACGCGGCCAATTGTTTGCTGGCGCGGCGGCTGGCGGAACGCGGCGTGCGGTTCATTCAACTGTTCCATCGCGGCTGGGATCAGCACAACAATTTGCCGAAACAGATCGCCAATCAGGCGCGCGACACCGATCAGCCGACGGCGGCGCTGCTTCAGGATTTGAAAGAGCGCGGTATGCTCGACGACACGCTCGTCGTATGGGGCGGCGAATTCGGGCGCACCGTTTAT
>Ga0137410_10003745_pt1 | contig 10294 bp, 4 predicted proteins | sample CZODoug1_16funga_FD_108878 | JGI IMG/M metagenome (GOLD analysis project Ga0137410, IMG submission 108878) | Vadose zone soil fungal communities from Angelo Coast Range Reserve, California, USA - CZODoug1_16fungal (Illumina Assembly) | ecosystem: Environmental > Terrestrial > Soil > Vadose zone... | reverse complement strand
GTATCGCGGCTCGTGGCTCGACTTCGAGTTCGACCCGAAAGACGCCGTGTTCGCGCGCATCGATCGTCGCCGCAAACTGCCGGTGTCGATCATCCTGCGCGCCCTCGGCATGAACGAAGGCGAGATCCTCGACACGTTCTTCGACAAGAACCATTTCTTCATCGCCCGCGATGAAGTGTCGCTCGAGCTCGTGCCGGCGCGCCTGCGCGGTGAAACGGCGACGTTCGAAATCCGCATCGGTGACCAGGTCATCGTGGAAGAGGGACGGCGCATTACCGCACGCCACGTGCGTCAGCTCGAAGACGCCGGTGTGAAAAAGCTCACCGTGCCGCGCGAGTACATCTACGGCAAGATCCTTTCGCACGATGTCGTGAACACCGACACCGGTGAAGTGCTCGCCAAGGCGAACGAAGTGCTCACGGCCGCCTCGGTCGAGAAGCTCATCGAAGCCAACATCACCGAAGTGAAGACGCTGTACACCAACGATCTCGATCGTGGTCCGTACATCTCCGACACGCTGCGCATCGATCCGGCCAAGACGCGCCTCGAGGCGCTGGTCGAGATCTACCGCATGATGCGTCCCGGCGAACCGCCGACCAAGGACGCCGCGGAAAATCTCTTCAACAATCTGTTCTTCAACCAGGAACGTTACGACCTGTCGGCCGTGGGCCGCATGAAGTTCAATCGCCGCGTCGGTCGCGATGCGATCACGGGTTCGTCGGTCCTTTCGAAGGAAGACGTCCTCGATGTGCTGCGCGTGCTCATCAGCATCCGCAACGGCGAAGGCGGCGTGGACGACATCGATCACCTGGGCAATCGCCGCGTACGCAGCGTCGGTGAAATGGCGGAGAACGCCTTCCGCGTCGGCCTCGTGCGCGTCGAGCGCGCCGTGAAGGAGCGCCTGACGATCGCGGAAAGCGAACCGCTGATGCCGCAGGAAATGATCAATGCGAAGCCGGTGGCGGCCGCGGTGAAGGAATTCTTCGGCAGCTCGCAGCTGTCGCAGTTCATGGACCAGAACAACCCGCTGTCGGAAGTGACGCACAAGCGTCGCGTCTCGGCGTTGGGCCCGGGTGGTCTGACGCGTGAACGCGCCGGCTTCGAAGTCCGCGACGTGCATCCGACGCACTACGGCCGCGTGTGCCCGATCGAAACGCCTGAAGGTCCGAACATCGGTTTGATCAACTCGCTGTCGGTCTACGCGCGCACCAACCAGTACGGCTTCCTCGAGACGCCGTACCGGCGCGTCGAGGCTGGCCATGTCACCGACAAGATCGAATACCTGTCGGCGATCGAAGAAGGCCACTACGCAATCGCGCAGGCGAATGCGGGCATCGATACCAAGAACAACCTGACGGACGATCTGGTCTCGTGCCGCTTCGAAAACGAATTCACGCTCATGCCGCGCGATCGCATCAATTTCATGGATGTGTCGCCCAAGCAGATCGTGTCGGTCGCGGCCTCGCTCATTCCCTTCCTCGAGCATGACGACGCGAACCGCGCCCTCATGGGCTCGAACATGCAGCGCCAGGCGGTGCCGACACTGCGCGCCGATACGCCGCTCGTGGGCACGGGTATGGAACGCCCCGTCGCCATCGATTCGGGCGTCACCGTGGTTGCCAAACGTGGTGGTCTCGTCGACTCGGTCGACGCCTCGCGCATCGTCATCCGTGTGAACGACAACGAAACGAATGCGAATGAAGCCGGCGTCGACATCTACGGCCTGACCAAGTACACGCGCTCGAACCAGAACACCTGCATCAACCAGCGTCCGCTGGTGCACGCGGGCGACATGATCGCGCGCGGCGACGTGCTGGCCGATGGCCCGTCGACGGATCTGGGTGAGCTCGCGCTCGGCCAGAACCTGCTGGTCGCGTTCATGCCATGGAACGGCTACAACTTCGAAGACTCGATCCTCATCAGCGAACGCGTGGTGCAGGAAGATCGTTTCACCACGATTCACATCGAAGAGCTGACCTGCGTGGCGCGCGACACGAAGCTCGGCCCCGAGGAAATCACGGCCGACATCCCGAACGTCGGCGACGCGGCCCTCGCGAAGCTCGATGAAGCGGGCATCGCGTTCATCGGCGCCGAAGTGCGCGCCGGCGACATCCTCGTCGGCAAGGTCACGCCGAAGGGCGAGACCCAGCTCACGCCGGAAGAAAAACTGCTGCGCGCCATCTTCGGTGAGAAAGCGAGCGACGTTAAAGACACGTCACTGCGTGTTCCGCCGGGCATGGACGGCACGGTCATCGACGTGCGCGTGTTCACGCGCGACGGCGTCGACAAGGACTCGCGCGCGTTGTCGATCGAGAAGGCGGAAATCGAACGGGTTCGCAAGGATCTGGGCGATCAGCAGCGCATCCTCGAAGACGACTTGTTCTCGCGCGTGCGTGACATGCTCGTGGGCAAGATCGCGGCCGGCGGACCGAACCGATTGAAAGGCAAGATCGAGACGCAATACCTGGATGAGATCGCTCGTGAGACGTGGTTCGAGATCCGTCTCGAAGACGAAGACGCGAACAGCCAGCTCGAGCAGGCTTCGGAGCGTCTGAAGCTGCAGCGCAAGGCGCTCGAGAAGCGCCTCGATGAGAAGAAAGCCAAGATCACGGCCGGCGACGATCTCGCCCCGGGCGTGCTCAAGATGGTGAAGGTGTACCTCGCGGTGAAGCGCCGCGTGCAGCCGGGCGACAAGATGGCCGGCCGTCACGGTAACAAGGGCGTGATCTCGACCATTGTTCCGGTTGAAGACATGCCGTATCTCGCCGACGGTACTCCGGTCGACATCGTGCTGAATCCGCTCGGCGTGCCTTCGCGCATGAACGTCGGCCAGGTGCTCGAAACGCACCTCGGCTGGGCGGCGAAGGGTCTCGGACTCAAGATCGGCAAGATGCTCGAGGGCCAGGCCGCGATCGTCGATCTGCGCAAGTTCCTCGATCAGATCTACAACCAGACCGGCGGCCAGAAGGAAGATCTCAACTCCTTCAGCGACGCCGAAGTCATCGCCCTCTCGAAGAATCTCTCGAAGGGCGTGCCGATCGCGACGCCGGTGTTCGACGGCGCCTCGGAAGCGGAGATCAAGAAGTTGCTGGAGCTCGCGGATCTGCCGCTATCCGGACAAATGCACCTGTACGACGGCCGCACCGGCGAGAAATTCGAACGCCAGGTCACGGTCGGCTACATGTACATGCTGAAGCTGAACCACCTGGTCGACGACAAGATGCACGCGCGTTCGACCGGCCCGTACTCACTCGTCACACAGCAGCCGCTGGGTGGCAAGGCGCAGTTCGGTGGCCAGCGCTTCGGCGAGATGGAAGTGTGGGCGCTCGAGGCGTACGGCGCTTCGTACACGCTGCAGGAAATGCTCACCGTCAAGTCGGACGACGTGAACGGCCGCACGAAGATGTACAAGAACATCGTCGACGGCAATCACCAGATGGATGCGGGAATGCCCGAGTCCTTCAACGTGCTCGTCAAAGAAATACGCTCGCTCGGAATCAACATGGAACTGGAGCAGGACTGACATGAAAGACTTATTAAAGCTCTTTAAACAGCACGCTCCCGTCGAACAGTTCGACAGCATCAAGATCGGGCTCGCATCGCCCGACATGATCCGTGCCTGGTCCTACGGCGAAGTGAAGAAGCCGGAGACGATCAACTACCGCACCTTCAAGCCGGAACGTGACGGCCTGTTCTGCGCCAAGATCTTCGGACCCGTGAAGGATTACGAATGTCTGTGCGGCAAGTACAAGCGCCTCAAGCATCGCGGCGTCGTCTGCGAGAAGTGCGGCGTGGAAGTCACGCAGGCCAAGGTGCGCCGCGAGCGCATGGGCCACATCGAGCTCGCGAGCCCGACCGCGCACATCTGGTTCCTCAAGTCGCTGCCGTCGCGTATCGGTTTGATGCTCGACATGACGCTGCGCGAAATCGAGCGCGTGCTCTATTTCGAAGCTTTCGTCGTCATCGATCCAGGCATGACGCCGCTGCAGCGCGGCCAGTTGCTCACCGATGAAATGTATCTCGAAGCCATCGAAGAGCACGGCGACGAGTTCGACGCGCGCATGGGCGCCGAGGCCGTGTGGGAGCTGCTGAAGAGCATCGATCTCGCCGCGGAACTGCTCAAGGTTCGCGAAGAGATGGCGGGCACGTCCTCCGAGACCAAGCTCAAGCGTTTGAGCAAGCGCCTCAAGCTCGTCGAGAGCTTCATCGATTCGGGTAACAAGCCCGAGTGGATGGTCATGACCGTGCTGCCCGTGCTGCCGCCGGACCTGCGTCCGCTCGTGCCGCTCGATGGTGGCCGCTTCGCGACTTCGGATCTGAACGATCTGTATCGCCGCGTCATCAACCGTAACAACCGACTGCGCCGCCTGCTCGAGCTCAACGCTCCGGACATCATCGTGCGCAACGAGAAGCGCATGCTGCAGGAAGCAGTGGATGCGTTGCTGGACAACGGCCGCCGCGGCCGCGCGATCACCGGCACCAACAAGCGCCCGCTCAAGTCGCTCGCCGACATGATCAAGGGCAAGCAGGGCCGCTTCCGCCAGAACTTGCTCGGCAAGCGCGTCGACTACTCCGGCCGCTCGGTCATCGTAGTCGGTCCGACGCTGCGCCTGCACCAGTGCGGTCTGCCGAAGAAGATGGCGCTCGAGCTCTTCAAGCCCTTCATCTTCCAGAAGCTGCAGATCCGTGGCGACGCCTCGACCATCAAGGCCGCCAAGCGCCTGGTCGAACGTGAAGGCCCGGAAGTGTGGGACATCCTCGAGGAAGTCATTCGCGAACACCCGGTGCTGCTGAACCGCGCACCGACGTTGCATCGTCTGGGCATCCAGGCGTTCGAGCCGGTGCTCATCGAAGGCAAGGCCATCCAGTTGCATCCGCTCGTCTGCGGCGCGTTCAACGCCGACTTCGACGGTGACCAGATGGCCGTGCACGTGCCGCTGTCGCTCGAAGCGCAGCTCGAAGCCCGCGCGTTGATGATGTCTTCCAACAACATCCTGTCGCCCGCGAACGGCGACCCGATCATCGTTCCGTCGCAGGACGTGGTGCTCGGCCTGTACTTCATGACCCGCGAAAAAGTGGGCGCGAAGGGCGAGGGCATGATGTTCTCCGACACCCAGGAAGTTCACCGCGCCTATGAAGGCCGGCAGATCGATCTGCAGGCCAAGGTCAAAGTGCGCGTGCGCGAGTGGTCGAAGAGCCCCGAAGGCGTATTCACTGAAAAACTGCGCAAGGTGGACACCACCGTCGGCCGTTCGCTGCTCTCCGAGATTCTGCCGAAGGGACTGTCCTTCGATCTCGTGAACCAGGACATGACGAAGAAGATCATCTCCGCGACGATCAATGCGTGCTACCGCGCGCTGGGTCTCAAGGAAACGGTCATCTTCGCCGACCAGCTCATGTACACGGGCTTCCAGTACGCGACGCGTTCGGCGGTGTCCTTCGGCATCGACGACATCGTGATCCCGGAACAGAAGACCAAGATCGTCGCGGCCGCCGACAACGATGTGAAGGAGATCCAGGAGCAATACGCCTCGGGTCTGGTCACCAACGGCGAGCGCTACAACAAGGTCGTCGACATCTGGTCGCGCGCCAATGACCAGGTTGCGAAAGCCATGATGGAAAAGCTCGGCGTCGAAGACGCGATCGATTCGTACGGCAAGGTGCAGAAGCAGAAGTCGTTCAACTCGATCTTCATGATGGCCGACTCCGGCGCCCGCGGCAGCGCGGCGCAGATCCGCCAGCTCGCCGGCATGCGCGGCCTCATGGCCAAGCCGGACGGCTCGATCATCGAGACGCCCATCACGGCGAACTTCCGCGAAGGCCTCAACGCCCAGCAGTACTTCATCTCGACGCACGGCGCCCGCAAGGGTCTGGCCGACACGGCGTTGAAGACGGCGAACTCGGGTTACCTCACGCGCCGTCTCGTCGACGTCGCGCAGGATCTCGTGGTCACCGAGCCGGATTGCGGCGCGGTTCTCGGCCTCACCATGATGCCGCTGGTCGAAGGCGGTGACGTGGTCGAAGCGCTCGGCGAACGCGTGCTGGGTCGCACGGTCGTCGAAGACATTCTCAAGCCGGGCACGGACACCGTGTTGCTGCCGGTGGGTACGCTCATCGACGAAAAGATGGTGCGACTCATCGAACAGGAAGGCGTGGACGTCGTCCAGGTTCGTTCGCCCATCACCTGCAAGACGCGCTACGGCGTTTGCGCCACCTGCTACGGGCGCGACCTCGCGCGCGGCCGGCAGATCAACATCGGCGAAGCGGTCGGCGTCATGGCCGCGCAATCGATCGGCGAGCCGGGCACGCAGCTCACGATGCGCACGTTCCACATCGGTGGCGCGGCGTCGCGAGCCGCTGCGGCCTCGTCGCTCGAAGTGCGCAACAAGGGCACGCTGCGCTTCCACAACGTGAAGACCGTGCAGCACGAGAAGGGTCATCTGGTCGCGGTTTCGCGCTCGGGCGAAATCGGCGTGGTCGACGAGTTCGGCCGCGAGCGTGAGCGCTACAAGATTCCCTACGGCGCGGTCATCAATTCGAAGGAAGGCGACAAGGTCGCGGGCGGACAGGTCGTGTCCACCTGGGATCCGCATACCCATCCCGTCATCACGGAAGTGGCTGGCCACATCAAGTTCACCGACTTCGTCGACGGCCTGACCGTCACGACGCAGGTGGACGAAGTCACGGGCCTGTCATCGACCGTGATCCTCGATTCGAAGCAGCGCGGCGGCAAGGACGTGCGTCCGACCGTCAAACTGCTGAACGCCAAGGGCAAGGAAGCCACCTTCCACAACACCGAGATCCCGGCCGTGTACACGCTGCCGCCGGGCGCCCTGGTGAACCTCGAAGACGGCGCCCGCGTATCGGTGGGTGACGTCATCGCGCGCATCCCGCAGGAATCCTCGAAGACCCGCGACATCACCGGCGGTCTGCCGCGCGTCGCGGATCTATTCGAAGCCCGCAAGCCGAAGGACCCCGCGATTCTCGCGGAGAAGAGCGGCACCGTGAGCTTCGGCAAGGAGACCAAGGGCAAGCGCCGTCTCGTCATCACCGGTGACGATGCGGAGAAATACGAAGAGCTGATCCCAAAATGGCGCCAGCTCAACGTGTTCGAAGGTGAAGGCGTAACCCGCGGCGAAGTCATCGCCGACGGCGAGCTGAACCCGCACGACATCCTGCGCCTGCAGGGCGTCGAGTCGCTGGCCAACTACCTCGTGCGCGAGATCCAGGACGTCTATCGCCTGCAGGGCGTGAAGATCAACGACAAGCACATCGAGGTGATCATTCGCCAGATGCTGCGCAAGACCGAAGTGCTCGAGATCGGCGATTCGACCTACCTAAAGGGCGAAACGCTGGATCGCGCGCGCGCCAACCTGATGAACGATCGCCTGAAGAACGACAAGAAGGCGCCCGCGACGCTGCAGCCCGTGCTGCTCGGCATCACCAAGGCATCGTTGGCGACGGAGTCGTTCATCTCGGCGGCATCGTTCCAGGAAACCACCCGCGTTCTCACGGAAGCGGCGGTGCGTGGCCTCAAGGACGACCTGCGCGGCTTGAAGGAAAACGTCATCGTGGGTCGCCTGATCCCGGCCGGTACCGGCTTTGCTGCCCATGAGCATCGCCGCGCCAAAGCCGACGCCAACGATCGCGGCAGCTTCATGGATGTGGGCGGCGGTGTCGCCGACATCGATGAAGGCAGCGCCGGAGTGGGCGAGGGCGCAGCCGTCGAAGGGTGACATGATCCAACGAGCGGGCAGGTCAGCGTTCTGACCGATCGCTCGAGTCGATAGATAGAGGGGCCGGTAGCAATACCGGCCCCTTTTGTTGTCTGTGGAAGAAGCCCCTTATGGGCTCGGGCTGGGATTGTCGGGAAGCGCCGGAAGCGCGCGCAGGTATTCGTAGATTGCGCGCAGATCGAGATCGGTCATCTTGGCCGTAACGGGCCACGGCATGACTTGCTGTATCCGTGGCAATCCGTTTGCGCCTGATTCGATCGGGTCCTGGCCGGTGCGCAGGACGTTCGTGAACTGGGCAAACGTGAGACCTGCGGGCCGGCCCGCGCTGTCGGGTGTCAGATTCCTCGACGTAAACGGTCCGAACTGGCGGCCGCCCGCCATGTACAACGACGCATCGACCGCCTCGGGTTCGCCAAAGAACGGATTGCCGCCCGCCGCAAACGCGGAATGCGTGACGCTCGAATGTGTGTGGCACTCGCTGCAACTTCCCTGCGCATTGACGATGTAGCTGCCGAGACCCACCAGCAGCGGATTCTTGCCGCGAAGGTTGGTGAGCGGCACCGGTGCAATTGCATAGCCGGTGCGTATTTCCTTGAGTTTGAAATTCAGCTGCAACGCCATTTCGCGTTCGCTGTCGCGACTCCTGTCTCCCGCCTGACTCATCACGGCGCCCGTGATGAAGCATGCGGCAAAGACGCCGACGGTCAGCAGTGGTCTTGTTCTCATGGCAGATCTCCCGGTGTTGATGGCAGGCTTAAGCCTTTATGGCACTCAAGTGGCTTTATGGCACTGAAGTGCCATGAACGCAAGTGCTAGACTTTCCGCGTGCCAAATTCCCGCGCCGGCCGCCCCCCCACCGTTCCGACCGAGACCGGCCGGGTGCGCCAGAAAGCCCGCACCCGAAACCTGTTGGTCACGACCGCGCGACGGCTCATCGCCTCCGGAAGGCGCCCGACCGTGGCAGAGGTCGCGGATGCCGCGGAGGTTTCTCGCCGCACGGCCTATCGCTACTTTCCCTCTCAGAAAATGCTGGTGAGCGACGCGGTGCTCGATGCCTTGCGCCCGGTGATGGAGGCGGCGATTGCAGCGGTGACGCCGGCCGCCGATGCCAATGCTGATGACCTGGAAACGTCCGTAGACGCCATGGTCGTCGCGATGCAGCGGCTGACGGTCGAACACGAATGGTCATTGCGCACCATCATTCATGAGACCGTCCTGCACCAGGGCAGCGCCGAAGTCCGCCGTCGCGGACGCCGGGTCGAATGGATCGAGATGGCGATGAAACCCTGGCGGGCGCGACTCGGGGAGGCCCGGCACGCGCGGCTGGTTGCGGCGCTTGCCCTGTGCGTCGGAATCGAAGCGCTGCTCGTATTGCGAGACATCAGTGGGCTTTCGCCTGCACAGGCGATCGAGATGAGTCAATGGATGGCGCGCGCGCTGGTGAATCAGACCCTGGCCGAGCGAGCGACGGTGCGCCGCAAGCCGAAGGGATGAAGGCCGGGCTCCGGCGGCCGCGGTACGGCGCGCCGGAAGCGTCGGGAAAGCACCAATCAGTGGCAATTTCGACCGTACGTGCGGCAGGTCAGAGTGCATGCTGCTGCAGCGCACCAATGCGTTGACACCCCCCCGTCACATACCTAGAATCGCCGGCCTTTGTCGCCCCACCCCGAAACCGGGCAGGGGCGTAAATAGCGGATACATATCACCGGGCCAGTCTCCAAAAGGGATTGGCCCGGTGTTCATTCGTCCGCGCAGTGGATTTAAAACTGGAGTAAGCATGGCCACAACGAGCCAGTTGATCGCGAACCCGCGTCGCGTCAACAAAGAGAAGACGAAAGTGCCGGCCCTCGGCGCAAGTCCCCAAAAACGCGGCGTGTGCACGCGTGTCTACGCGACGACGCCTAAGAAGCCGAACTCGGCCATGCGCAAAGTGGCGCGTGTTCGTCTCGTGAACGGTTACGAAGTTTCTTCGTACATCGGCGGCGAAGGCCACAACCTCCAGGAGCACTCGGTTGTGCTCATCCGCGGCGGTCGCGTCAAGGACCTCCCCGGCGTTCGTTATCACACCGTACGCGGCACGCTCGATTGTGCCGGTGTCGGCAATCGCAAGCAGGGCCGCAGCAAGTACGGCGCCAAGCGCGCGAAGAAGTAAGGACTCCTAACAATGTCACGTCGCACAGCAGCCCCCGTCCGTCACATCCTGCCGGACCCGAAGTTCAACAACGACATGCTCGCCAAGTTCATGAACGTCGTCATGAAGAGCGGCAAGAAGTCGGCCGCCGAACGCATTCTCTACGGTGCCATCGATCGCATCGTCGAGAAGTCCGGCAAGCCCGCCAATGATGCCGTGGCCATGCTGTCGACCGCGCTCGACAACGTGAAGCCGGTGGTCGAAGTGAAGTCGCGCCGCGTCGGCGGCGCCACCTACCAGGTGCCCGTGGAAGTTCGTGCCCAGCGCCGCCAGACGCTCGCCATGCGCTGGGTCATCGAAGCCGCGCGTGCGCGCAGCGAAAAGTCGATGGCTTTCCGCCTCGCCCATGAGCTCATGGACGCTGCCG
>Ga0137410_10003744_pt1 | contig 10295 bp, 10 predicted proteins | sample CZODoug1_16funga_FD_108878 | JGI IMG/M metagenome (GOLD analysis project Ga0137410, IMG submission 108878) | Vadose zone soil fungal communities from Angelo Coast Range Reserve, California, USA - CZODoug1_16fungal (Illumina Assembly) | ecosystem: Environmental > Terrestrial > Soil > Vadose zone... | reverse complement strand
CGCTTGAGCGTGTCTTCCGCGGTCGTCGTACCCTTGCTGTCCGCAGTCTTGGTCGCCGTCGTCTCGAGCATGGATCCTCCATTCGTAACACTTGTCTGCGACAGCAAGGATTCGCGTGGTTCCGGAACGCCCTCGGGCGCTCTTCCGGCGCTTGGCCGGAAGAGCGCCATTCAGGCGTCAGCGCGTCGCCAGCTTCGCCGCGGCATCGACGGTCGCGGTCCGATTCGTGTACGTGCCGCGCAGGGGCTTCAGGATCAGAATCGCCATCAGCGCCGCCACGATGTTGAGCACCGCCGCCGCCATGAATACCGGGTGCCAGTTTCCTTTGGCGGCAATGACACTGGTTAGCGGTACCAGCAGCGCGGCCGTCCCTTTCGCGGTGTACATGAGCCCGGTGTTGGTGGTCGCGTAGGTGGCACCGAAGGTATCGGTTACCGTAGAGGGGAAGAGGCTGTAGATCTCGCCCCAGGCGAAGAACACCAGGCCGCTCAACAGCACGAACATCAGGGGGTCGGTACCCAGGTTGGCGAGCGCAATGATGCCCACGCCTTCGAGCGCGAAGGCGATAAACATGGTTTGCTCACGCCCGATCTGGTCGGAGACCCAACCGAAGAATGGCCGGGTCAGGCCGTTCAGTATGCGGTCGATGCTCAGGGCGAAGGTGAGCGCCGGCATCGTCAGGCCGATGAGGCTCACCGGGACGTCGGCGACCTTGAAATCCTTGGCGATGGGCGCAAGTTGCGCGGTCGCCATGAGACCACCTGCCGCCATCATCACGAACATGGCATACATCACCCAGAAGACCGGGGTCTTGAGCATCTCGAGCGGCTTTGCCTGATAGCGGCTGGCGCCGGGGGCCAGCTTCGGGGGCGCCACCATGAAACTCACCGGCGGAGCCAGGATCCACCAGCCGACCACCACCACGACAATGCCTTGAAACAGACCGAAGGTCAGGAAGGTGTGCTCGTAGCCTTGGCTCTTGATCATGTGGGCGATGGGAATGATGGTCAGCGCCGAGCCCATGCCGAAGCCGGCCGCGGTCAGGCCCGCCGCCAGGCCGCGCCGCCCGGGGAACCAGCGCACCGCATTGCCGATGCAGGTGCCGTACACGCCGCCGGCGCCGATGCCACCGAGCGCCGCCGCGAAATAGAACATCCCCAAGGAATCCGCGAAAGAATTCATCGTCCAGGCGATGCCGCAGAGCACACCGCCGATCACCACGATCCACTTCGGACCGAAGCGATCCACCAAGTACCCTTCCGCGGGCACCAGCCAGGTCTCGAGCAGCACAAAGATCGTGAAGGTGACCTGAATGGCCGCCTTGCTCCAATGGTATTTGTCGCCGATGGGACCGACAAACAGCGTCCAGCCGTACTGCAGGTTGGCGATCATCACCATACAGATGATGCCGATGATCAACTGCGCCCATGGTTGGGCGAAGATTGAGGTGGTTTGAGAATTCGAATCGGTAACCATCGATGCTCCCCCTTCGTCGACTAAGTTGAAGAAGCCGTCAGCCGGTTGGTATGAATTTCTACGATTGGTAGCACGAGCCAGCGTTGGACTTGTTGTCAGGTGCCCTCATGCAGGTGGGACCAGATCGCGCCTGCGGAACCCGTCTTCGATCGTCGGCACCACAATGAGGCCCTGGAACGGTGCATGGGATCAGCGCTTTTTTTGAACTGCAGCCGACCATATGTGATATATCTCGGCCTTGTCAACACCAGGTTCCGAGCGCTGGAAGCGCGCAAGTGTCAGCGCGGAGGGGCCTGGAGAAGACTTTGGGAGGGTAAACCCGCAGATTGATGCACCAATTTGGGGAAAATCACCCCGGGATGATATCTGATATATCGACTGAATTGATGCAGTGCGTTATGCGTTCCGGGGCCTCGTTGGACGTAGTACTGTGCGCACTGCTCGGGCAGGAACGGGGAGCTGCATGAGGGCGATCGCGACGCTCCTGGCTAAGCGCAGACCGGCGGGACAGCTTGCGCTGGCGCCGCTCAATTCCGTGAGCCTGCGTGATCAGGCATATGCCTTGCTCAAGGACGCCATCGCGAGCACCGACATATACAGCGAGCGCCAGCCGCTGCGACTCGATGAGCGGGAGTTGATGCAGGCGCTCGGCGTGAGTCGAACCCCGGTGCGCGAGGCGCTCTCGATCCTGGAGCAGGAGGGCTTTGTCAGGACGGTTCCACGCCGCGGAATCTTCATCGTCCGAAAATCGAAGCGCGAGATCATCGAGATGATCCAGATGTGGGCGGCGCTGGAGAGTATGTCGGCGCGCCTGGCCACGCTGCAGGCGCCCGACGCGGAAATCGGCAAGCTGCGCCATCTGTTTGATGAGTTCCAGAACTCCCCGCCCGCGATGCATCTTGACGAGTATTCGGACGCCAATATCGCCTTTCATCAGATGATCATCCGCCTGGGCGGCTCGCAACTGATCGCCGACGCGACCAAGAATCTGTTCCTGCACGTGCGCGCGATCCGCAGGGCCACGATCTCGCAGAACGGGCGGGCCGCACGCTCGATCATCGATCACCTGAAAATCATCGAAGCCCTCGAGCGGCGCGACACCGAGCTCGCCGAGCGGCTGACACGTCAGCACACGCTCGACCTCGCCGCGCACGTCGAACGCTACTGCGAGTTCCTCGATTAGCTCGCCCGGCGGCCGCGCGGCCGCTTGCTGCGCGGCGGCGCCCGGGTCCCGGCCTGCACCAGGCGCTCGATCAGCGCCGCACCCTGGTGCATCAGGAAATCCTTGAATGCCGCCGCTACCGGCGGCAGGCGCTTGGTGCGGTTGTGCACCAGATACCAGTTCAGCATGGCCGGAAAGTCCTGCACATCGAGCACCACCAGGCTGCCGACCAGCAGATCAAGACCGATGGTGTGGGCGGAGAGGAACGCGATGCCCATGCCGGCGACCACCGCCTGCTTGATGGTTTCGGTGCTGTGAATCTCCATGGCGATGTTGAGGCGGGAAAACTGCCGACCGAACACTTCGCGCATTGAATTCCAGGTGTCGGATCCCTCTTCGCGTTGTACGAAGCGCTCGCGGTTGAGAGCCGCGCGCGGAATCTGCCGCGCCCGGGCGAGCGGGTGGCTCGGTGCTGCCACAATGACATAGGGATGCGGCGCGAACGGCATCGCGACGATGTCCATATCGCGCGGTGGCCGCACCATTACGGCGAGATCGGTGAGATTGTCGGCGAGCTGGCGCAGCAGGCCCTCGCGATTGTGCACCGTGAGATTGAACGTGATTCCCGGATGGCCTGCACCGAAGGCCGCCAGGACCCGCGGAAAGAAGTAGTCCCCGGCGCTGATGACTGCGACGTTGAGGCGCCCGCCGGTCACTCCCTTGAGTTGCGCCAGCGCCTCTTCGGCTTCCCTGATGCGCTGGGTAATAGCCTTGGCACACTGAAGCATTTCCTCGCCTGCGGGCGTCAGGTAGGTCTTGCGACCGATGCGCTCGAACAGCGGCAACCCGACCTGGGACGCGAACTCCTTGAGCTGCGTCGAGACCGCCGGTTGCGACAGGTGCAGCTCTTCGGCCGCACGCGAGAAGTTCATGTGCCGGGTTGCCGCCGCGAACACCCGCAGCTGCCGCAGCGTCACGTTCTTCATGCCGCCAGCATACCGTCCTCGAGGTATTCTGAAAAGCTTATGGTATCGATAGAAAGCTTTAACTTTTCTTCTGATACGGCCGGGGGTAGGCTGACCTCAAGATGCATGGAGTCAGCGATGTCAGACGTTAGCGAGACTGCAGCGGCCGATGCGACGAGCGACCTGCTCGCCGCGGAACTCGAGGCGTACAACCGCGCGTTCTGCGAACTCGAACTGCCATGGCGATGGGATGTCCAGACATTCCGTCATCTCGTGAGCGTCGCGCCTGACCAGGATGTCGTCGGCGCCTACGTGGAGCGCAACCAGGCGCACCTGCTGCGGGTCTACGAAAAGGCGTTTCTGCGCAACCTGGTACTCTCCGCCAAGGACCGCTGCTGGCGCGAAGCGCAGTCCCCGGCCTGGTGACGAGGCTGCCGGCTGCAGCGCGCGTCGCTGCGCCCACCTGATCGATCAGCCGCTCGCCGGCGCACGCTGGCGCACCGGGTCGCCGAAAACAAAGGGGAGCGCGATGAAGATCGCCATCGTCGGTTGCGGCGCCATCGGCGGTTACGTGGGCGCGAAGCTGGCGGCGGCGGGTGAGCAGGTCACCTTCATCGTGCGCGGCGCGAATCTGGAGGCGGTGAGCAGGCGCGGCGTCAGGCTCATCCTCGGCGATGGCAGTGAACACCTGGCGAGCAACGTCGTGGCTGCGCAGGGCTGCGCCGCCGCGGGCGCACAGGAGCTGGTGATCCTCGCCGTAAAGGCCCATCAGCTCGAGGCCGTCGCCAGCGATGTACCGCAGCTGTTCGGCCCCGACACGGTCGTCGTGACCATGCAGAACGGCATCCCCTACTGGTATTTCCATCATCATGGCGGTGAACTGGCCGGCAGCGTGGTGCGCAGCGTGGATCCGGGCGGCGTCATCGCGCGGATGATCCCCGCCGCGAGAGTCGTCGGCTGCGTGGTGTATCCGGCCGCCGAGCTCATCGCCCCCGGGGTGGTGAAGCATATCGAGGGTGATCGCTTCCCGGTCGGAGAGCTCGACGGCACGAGCAGCGAGCGCGTGCGACGGGTTTCGCAATGCTTCGCGCGCGCCGGATTCAAGGCGCCGGTGCTCGAAGACATTCGCGCCGAGATCTGGCTCAAACTCTGGGGCAATCTCACCTTCAATCCCATCAGCGCGCTGACCCGATCCACGCTGGCCGATATTTGCCAGTTTCCAGCTACGCGCGCGCTGGCGGCGGCGATGATGACCGAGGCGCAGACCATCGCGCACAAACTCGGCATCGTGTTTCGCGTCAGCCTGGACAAGCGTATCGCCGGCGCCGAGAGAGTGGGCCAGCACAAGACTTCGATGCTGCAGGATGTCGAGGCGGGGCGCCCGCCGGAGCTCGAGGCGCTGGTCGGATCGGTGGTGGAGCTGGGGCGTCTCACCCGCACGCCCATCCCGCATATCGACACGGTGTACGGTCTCACGCACCTGCTGGCCCGCACGATGGCGTTCACCCGACAGGGAGCGTAGCGAGTAAGCTAGCGTCGGTGAAACCCTGGAATCTGTGCGCTGGGCGCCGGAGAGCTTAGCTGTGCCTGGCGGCCGGATTGATAGCGCGCGCCCCTTCACCCCGCTGGGTATCGCGGTACTCACGATTTCCGATTCGCGCGACGCGGCCACGGACACCTCCGGTGACCTGCTCGCCGAGCGCATCGTCGCCGCGGGCCATCGCCTGGCGGCGCGCGCGCTGGTGCGCGACAGCAAGCTTCACATTCAACAACAGGTGCGCAGCTGGATCGACGATCGCGACGTGGACGTGATCATCAGCACCGGCGGCACCGGCCTCACCGGGCGCGACGTGACACCCGAAGCGGTGCGGGAGCTGTTCGAGAAGGAGCTCGAAGGATTCGCCGTGCTGTGGCATCTCGCCTCCTACGAGACGGTCGGGGTCTCCACCATGCAGTCCCGGGCTTGCGCGGGGATTGCCGGCGGTACCGTGATCTACGCACTGCCCGGATCCAATGGCGCTTGCCGCGACGGCTGGGACAGGTTGATTTGCCCGCAGCTCGACAGCCGTCACCGGCCGTGTTCGATCGTGGAAGTCATCCCTCGCTTTCAGGAAACTTAGGGCGCGGATCTCACGCGATGCCTGCAGATCGAGCTGACCCGGCCTCTGCCGGGGACACGGTTGAGGTCGCACGCACCAAGATGCTGGCCGCCGTTGCGCCACTCCCGCAGGAGCTGATCGGCACCGAAGCGGCAGCCGGGCGCACGCTGGCCGCCACGCTGCAGGCGGCGCGGGCGCAGCCGCCATTTCGCTCCTCTGCCATGGATGGTTACGGTGTGCGGGCGGCCGATCTCGCGCTGGGCCGATTCACCGTGCTGGGCGAAGCGCTGGCCGGCAGGGGGTACGCGGGCGGCCCCCTCGGCGCCTCCGGTGCGGTACGCATCTTCACCGGCGCGCCGGTTCCCGAGGGCGTGGACGTCGTCGTGCCCCAGGAGCGCGCCAGACGCGAGGGCGAGACCGTGTGGCTGGACGTGCCGGCGCCGCTGCGCACCAACATCCGCGCAGCGGGCATCGACTTCAAGGCGGGTGACCTGCTGGTGCGAGGCGGCACCCGGTTGCACGCCGCTCACGTCGCCCTCATCGCCGCGGCCGGCATCGGTTCGGTGAGCGTCACACGCCAGCCGCGGGTCGCAGTGCTGGCCACCGGCAATGAGATCGTGCAACCTGGCGCGCGCGCCGCTCCCGAGCAGATTTTTGACTCGGTGAGTTTCGGACTCGGCGCAATGATCGAAGACTGGGGCGGCAAACCGCTCCGGATCGCAGCGCGGCCCGACGAGACGGCGGCGATCGCCGCGGCCATCGAACACACCCTCGGCGAGGCGGACCTCGTGGTGATCATCGGCGGCGCATCGGTGGGAGCGTACGACGTCGTCAAGCAGTCGCTCGCCGGCCTGGGTCTGGCAATCGCCGTGCAGCGCATCGCCATCCGGCCGGGCAAGCCCACCTGGTTCGGCACCATCGGCGGCAAGCCGGTGCTGGGGCTCGCGGGTAATCCCGCGGCGGCCATGGTGTGTGCGCACCTGTTCCTGCGTCCGGTGGTGCATGCGCTGCTGGCGCGCGAGTCGGATGCCGCTGCCAGCGTCGCGGCGCGCCTGGAGGGGGAGGTCGGTGACAGTGGCGCGAACGAGTGTTATCTGCGCGCCATGGCGCGAACCGATGCAGAGGCGCGAATGTGGGCGCGCCCGTTTGACAATCAGGACACCTCCCTGGTGTCGGTCTTTGCCGCGGCCAACGCGCTGATTCGCCGCCCCGCCGGTGCCAAGGCAGCCGTGAGCGGCACGGTCGTCGAAGTGATGTTGCTCGATCGCAGCTGAGCAGTACCGCCGCCTTCCAAGGCGCGCTGATCTGCGTCAGCACACCCGCTGCGGCATTGGTTTACAGTTCAGCTGCATGAGTCCGGGCCCGTCAGAGGAAACGCGCATACCGCTCGGCAAGAGTGGTCTCGAGGTCGCGCCCATGGGGTGGGGAATGTGGCGCTTTGCCGGCGCCGATCGGGCCGGCGCGCGCAGCCGGGTGGAGGCCGCCCTCGAGATCGGCTGCACGCTGTTCGATACCGCGGACATCTACGGGTATGGCAGAGGCAGAGGCTTCGGCGATGCGGAGTCCCTGCTCGGCGAGGTCCTGCGCGAGGCGCCGCAGCTGCGCGATCGCATGGTGTTGGCGACCAAGGCAGGCATTGCGCCGCCGGCGCCGTACAACTCATCGACGCGCTACCTCCTCGATGCCTGCGATGCTTCCCTCGGGCGTCTCGGGGTGGAGCGGATCGATCTGCTGCAGATTCACCGGCCGGATCTGCTCGCTCACCCTGCGGAGGTTGCGGAGGCTTTCGAGCGCTTGCGCCGCGCAGGGAAGATTCGCGCGGCCGGCGTGTCGAACTACACGGCCGCCCAGGTCGATGCGCTCTGCGCTCACCTGCCGTTCGATCTCGCCGCAGTGCAGAACGAGTTCTCGCCCCTTGCGATCGAGCCGCTCGCGGATGCCACTCTGGACGCGGCCATGCGCCGCGGCATGGCGGTCCTCGCGTGGTCACCGCTGGGCCAGGGTCGGCTGGCGGCACGTGCCGGGGAGTCTTCTCACGACGCGCGCGCGGATGCGGTGATCGCTGCCCTCGATGCCGTGGCGGGGCGGGCGGGCACGCCGCGCACGGCAGTGGCATACGCCTGGATCATGGCTCACCCCGCACGACCCATTCCCCTGATCGGCAGCCAGAATCCGGCACGGATCCGCGAGGCACACAGCGCCTATTCGGTGCACCTGACGCGTGAGGAGTGGTACCGGATACTGGTCGCGGCGCGCGGTGCGCGGATGCCCTGAGGACTGTCGCGGTGCAGCGGACGACGCAGCTGAACAAACCGCGGCAACAGGGCTAAGATTCGCGGCGGCGGATATCAATATGAATCACCCGGGATGGCGCCGCGCGCTGCGGCGCGAGCTCGCCTGGCTCATGACCCTGAAGGTCGCGGCGCTGGCGCTGCTGTGGTGGCTGTTTTTCTCGCCTCCGCACCATAGCCCCGTGGACGGGGAAGCGGCGGGCCGGCGATTCGCGCTGACGCCCGGGGCCGTCAGCGCGCCGACCTCAACCGCTGCGGGCTCCGGAGAACAGCCGTGATTGACCTCGCGGTCGTGAATGTGTCGCGCCTGCAGTTTGCGCTGACGGCGCTGTATCACTTCCTGTTCGTGCCGTTGACGCTCGGACTGTCCATGAACCTGGTGATCATGGAGGCGGTGTACGTGATGACGGGGCGGGAAATCTGGAAGCGCATGACGCGCTTCTGGGGCGTGCTGTTCGGCATCAACTTCGCAATGGGAGTTGCCACCGGCATCACCATGGAGTTCCAGTTCGGCACCAACTGGGCCTACTACTCCCACTACGCCGGTGACATCTTCGGCGGGCCGCTCGCGCTCGAGGGCCTGGTGGCGTTCTTTCTGGAAGCGACGTTCGTCGGCCTGTTCTTCTTTGGCTGGGAGCGGCTCTCGCGTGTCGGACATCTCGTGGTGACCGGGCTGGTGGCGCTCGGCTCGAGCCTCTCGGCGCTGTGGATTCTCATCGCCAACGCCTGGATGCAGTACCCGGTCGGCGCGCAGTTCAACCCGCAGACGATGCGGATGGAACTGCTCTCCTTCAGCCAGGTGCTCTTCAATCCGGTGGCGCAGGCGAAGTTCGTGCACACCGTGGCAGCCGGTTACGTCGTAGGTTCGGTATTCGTGCTGGCGGTGAGTGCCTGGTATCTGCTGCGCGGCCGCAACGTCGACATCGCGAAACGTTCGATGGCGGTCGCGGCGAGCTTTGGCCTCGCCTGCGCGCTCTCGGTGGTCGTGCTCGGAGATGAGTCCGGGTACCTGGCGGGCGAGAACCAGAAGATGAAGATCGCGGCGATCGAGGCGGAATGGCGCACTGAGAAACCACCGGCGGGCTTCACCGTATTCGGATTTCCCGACGTGCGGGCGCGCACGACACACGCGGAGCTGAAGGTGCCGTGGCTGCTGGGACTCATTGCGACGCGCTCCATCGATCAGCCGGTGCTGGGTATTTTCGATCTGGTGGCGCGGGCCCGCGTGCGCATCGAGAGCGGCGTCGAGGCACACGCGGCGCTGCAGGCGCTGCGCGCAAATCCAGCCGACGCTGCCGCGCAGGCGCGCTTCGCGGCGCACCAGGCGGATCTTGGCTACGGGCTGCTGTTGTTGCGTTACGTCAGCGACCCGTCCGCCGCGACATCCGGGCAGCTCGAACAGGCCGCGTGGTCAACGGTGCCGAATGTGCCGGTACTGTTCTGGAGTTTCCGGGTGATGGTAGGACTCGGCCTGTTCTTCATCCTGCTGTTCGCCACGGCGTTCTATCTGTCCGCGTGCCACCGCTTCGAGCAGAACCGCTGGTTCCTGCGGATTGCGTTCCTCAGTCTGCCGCTGCCGTGGATCGCCGCGGAGCTCGGCTGGATCGTTGCCGAGTATGGCCGCCAGCCGTGGTTGATCGACGGGCTGTTGCCGACGTTCCTCGGCGTGTCGGTGACACCGGCCAGCAACGTCTGGCTATCGCTGTCCGGTTTCGTGGTTTTTTACTCTGCGCTGGCGGTCGTGGACGTGTACCTGCTGGTGCGCATGATCCGCCGCGGACCGGACGGACTCGGGTACTGGCCGCCCGAGCGCGCACCGGTTGGCGCGCAGTGAACAGGAGAGGGCCGTGCCCGACTATGCAACCCTGCGCCTGATCTGGTGGCTGATCCTGGGCGTGCTGTTGATCGGCTTCGCGATCATGGACGGCTTCGATCTCGGCATCGGGGCGACCTTTCGCTTCGTCGGGCGCACGGATGAGGAGCGACGCGCGCTGCTCGAATCCATCGAGCCGGTCTGGGACGGCAACCAGGTGTGGTTCATCCTCGCGGGCGGCGCGGCGTTTGCGGCGTGGCCACTCCTGTATGCGGCCTCGTTCTCGGGCCTGTACCTCGCCATGTTCGTGCTGCTGCTCGCGCTCATCCTGCGGCCCGTGGGGTTCATGTACCGCAACAAGATCGCCGATCCGCGCTGGCGCAACGCCTGGGACTGGGCCTTGCTCGTCGGCGGCGCCGTCCCGGCGCTGCTGTTCGGCGTGGCTTTCGGAAACCTGTTCCTGGGCCTGCCGTTTCATTTCGATGAGCT
>Ga0137410_10003741_pt1 | contig 10297 bp, 6 predicted proteins | sample CZODoug1_16funga_FD_108878 | JGI IMG/M metagenome (GOLD analysis project Ga0137410, IMG submission 108878) | Vadose zone soil fungal communities from Angelo Coast Range Reserve, California, USA - CZODoug1_16fungal (Illumina Assembly) | ecosystem: Environmental > Terrestrial > Soil > Vadose zone... | reverse complement strand
CTTGACTGGCATCTGCCTCGAGCACATTCAGAAGTGCGCCCGCACGCGCGACCTGGGCTTTATCGCGCGCGCCGCGGAAGCCGCCGGCAAGGCCGACAATTGGCTCGTTACGCTGTCCGATCTGATGGTGCTGGTGACGCTGTTCCCCAAGTGCACCCACTAACGGGCGCTTGAACCTAGTTTTTGGAAGGCCCTCATCTCGCATGGGGGCCTTTTTCCTTTTTGGCGTTCCTTTTGTCCGTGCTACATTTCCGGTATGGTCGCCCGGCCTAAACCTCGTCCTCGCCTCGCAGTCGCTCTGTTTCTCTCCGCGGTGCTTCTCTGTAGCGCTACCGCCACAAACGAGTCGGCTCCTCGTTTCAATGCCGTTACCACCTCCGGGGAGAAATTCAACAATGCCAGTATCAAGGGCAAGGTCGTGCTGCTCGAATTCTGGACCACGTGGTGCAAATTCTGCGTCGCCGAGGCGGATTACGTAGACAAGCTCGACAAGGAATACCGCGAAAAGGGTCTGATCGTTCTTGCCATCAACGTCGGCGAGCCGAAAAAGCTGGTTAAGAAATACCTCGAGCAGCATCCTCGTTCCTGCCGCATCGTCCTGATGGAGGACACCAACCTCGCGGCCATGTACGAAGCGACTGTCTATCCCATCTACGTCGTCATAGATAAGGACGGCAACATTTCCGACGAACAACGCGGCGCCGGCGGCGAAGAAGCGTTGCGCGCGCTCTTGGCGCAAGCCGGAATCGGCCGCAAAGTAGACACGGTGTACGAGTAGTTTCGGTCGCACAATGTGGTCCGCATTTTTTCTTACCCGTTTTCCACGCAGCAGAACTAACAACCCATTCATCCTGAATTCACAATCGCCCACTACCCTCTCGAAACCTGTCTTGACGGAGAGGGCGCAACGCGCCCAGCTAAATCTATCCAGGTCCTTGAGAGGACATCATCGTGAAGAAAGTAAGTCTCTTTGTTCTTGTATTGCTTGCAGTGTGTGTTTTTGCACCTTCTTCTCCCGCACAGGATGCGCGCGGGCCCTGGACGCTCGAACAATCCGGCGCTGCCGTGGGACTAAAGTCCGCCGGCTATTGCGACGCAAACGGTGTGCAGGTTCCAAATCCCAGCGTCGAGCGCATGCAGCCCTACTATTTCCCTTTCATCACCGGGCACGGCCGTCATTTGCAGGGCTATTTTGACTATCGCCCCAAAGATATTGATGAGGCCGTGGTAGCCGCTTCCTCTGACGACGCGGGCCGCACATGGAACTTCCAGCAAAAAGTTCTCGAACTCCGCACCACTTGTCCCAACCAGCTCCAGAAAGATCCCGACGGCGACAAGGACAACAAAAACGACGGCAACAATGACGACAACGGCGACGACGGCCAAGGACATCAATTCATCCTCGACATTACTGGCCATACCTATCTCTACACGCTCGATCGCGCGAACAATCATATTGATTCGGACGATCTGTACATTCACGAACTGTCACCGCAGCCGGGCGTTCCTTTGAACGGCGCTCCCGCGGCGAATGATGGTCCAACGGACGCAACCTCTTCGCTTCCCGAAAATTCATTTCACACCGCCGGCCTTTTGAATCCCGACGGCATTCTGGGCGTTGTTCCCGGCTCCTGGCCGCTGAAAATCATTTACGAGCAAAAAATCCTGAGCGGCGACAACACAGGAACGACGGCGCTTCCGGCGTCGCAGCAATGCAATACGTTCTGGGCCAGCTACTACGCCACGAATCCTTTCGGAACGGCCGTGAACGACGACATCACTTACCTGCGCCTGGCGGAAACCACGGATGGCATCCACTTCAAGGACGATGGTCCGCTGCAGGGCCTGAACGATCCCACCGACGTAACTGCCAGCGGCACGCGCTGGCTGGCGACCGCGGGCACGATCCTGAAATTTGAGGGCGGGGAGTACGGCCTGCTCTTTTCCGGAGGCGGTTGCATTGACGGCGATTCCGACGCGTTCCACTACATCGGCTACGCGCAATCGCGCGATCTGATTCACTGGAGCGTCGTGAACGGAATCAACAACCCGATTCTTTCCACGAACCCCTACACGATTACCGTGGATGCAAGCGGGCTGCCCATTTTCAATGGCGCGCAGGGAACCACAATCACGGTGCCGGCAACGACTCCGGTCGTTGGCCCCACGAACGGCTTCCTCGCAGGACGCGTCTATGCGCCCAGCGCGACGCTTTTCGGACATCACGACCTCACCGTTTTCTTTGCCGGGTACCACACTCCCAAGCCGAAAAATGGTTTGGGCGATTACCGGACCATCGGGCGCGTGAGTTTGCATACGGACCGTTTCATCGTGGACGCCAGCACCAACGTCGGCTCGTCGAGTGATAACGACCGGGACTCTGACGACGACTAAACGACGCATCACTGAGCAGCAATGACGGCCAGGCCGGAAATTCCTTTCGGCCTGGCTGTTCTCTTTCTCTCTTGACGAGCCACCATCTTCCTTTTCCTGTCCACTTTTGGAGGCGGTTTTATTTCTCCGTGTAAATCGCTTCCCCGTTTCGGATTGTGGAGTGCACTTTGGAAAATGCCGTGGCGTCCTGTGCGGGGTCAGCACGTAGGATTACCAAGTCGGCGTCCATACCGTTCGCGATGCGTCCGCTATGACCCGCGTAACCGAAGCGCTGTGCAGGATTCGTAGTGAGTGAAGCAAGAATCTGCTCGAAGTTCATCCCGGCGCGGGACATCCATACGAACTCTTCTGAAGTGTCGAACACTTCGATGTAGCCCACGTCTGTGCCGAAGAGCACCTGTCCACCCGCTTGAGAGAAAGCTTGCAATTGCTGCGCCGCTCGGCCCATACCCCCTTCGATATTCTCGCGGGAAGCGCCGGCTTTTTTGCCTTCGACATCCCACAACGTCAGCGTGGGGGTCAAGGCGATGTGCGCTGACACCAAGCGTTTGGCAAAAGGTGCGCTCCAAAGTTCATCGGCGGGAGTGGTATGGGCCAGGATGTCGGCCCCACTCGTAAGGGCCACTTCGATTCCCTGATTGTTGGAAACGTGGGCGAAGACAGGCTTCTCGTTGCGGTGGGCTTCCGCCACGATCGCCTGCGCCAGATCCAAGGGCATGGTCAAGATGCTGTTTTGCTCGATAGAGTTTGCGAAAATCTTGATGCCGTTGGCACCGTCGTGCACCTGCTGGTCCACTCTTTCTTTCCCTTGCCCGGCCGATTCAACCTCGGGAACGAAGATGTGATTGGCTTCGAGGTATGCCTTCACGTAGATGGGCGTTCCACCCTTGCCCCAGAACGGCTCGCCGACGGTAAGAATCCTCGGTCCTTTTACTTCGCCGCTTCCGATGCGACGGCGAATGAGTGTCGTGTTCTCCAATACGGACGCGATGTCATAGACGGTTGTGAATCCCCAGCGCGTCAGCATTTCTTCGAGTTGCAAAGTGATCTGGCTGGACGTGAGTTTTTCCGCGTGGAGCAGACCAGGCGGAAGGATGTGAACATGGCTGTTCCAGAAACCGGCAGTCACTACAAATCCTTTGCAATCAATTACGGTTGCGCCGCGCGGAACTTTGATGGCAGCGCTTGGCCCAACGGCAAGAATGCGTCCGTCATGCACAAGGATTGAACCGTTTTCAATCGCCGGCTCGCTTGGTGAGGGATAAATCTTTGCGCCCACAAGAACAAGGTCCGAGGCACGGCTTGTGGTGCAAGCGCAAAGCGCCAAAAACAAAAAGAGAATAGACAGAGCAAATCGAACTCGCATGTTTGCACTATACGCCGCTAGTACAGAAGAGGCTGCTTCCCTCCGGCTTGTTTTATTCCTACTCATCAAGATTTCTTCGGCCGTTTTCTGATATAACCCACACAACGGAACTACCTCTCCCAAAAACAGTTTCGGAATTAATTCGCCCATCCATCTAGGAGAAAAACGCCCATGCCCGTACCCGCGCTAGGTGAACAAGAGTCTGCAAAGCTTCCGCTGAACGAACAAGATGCTGCAAAGCTCGCACTAACCGAGCCAGCGAAAAAGATATCGGACCTGAAAACCAGACAGTGGGAAATTGCCAAGAATGCCGTAATAATTCTCGCATTCCTCGCTGCTGTATCTCGCGGGGAACTAAAATATCCGAAACATTGGGACTGGCTGCTGTATGCCATCCCATGCCTTGTGTTTGCGTACTTCTGCACAATTTTTTGGCAGGTATTCTCGAATACCGGTAGATACATGACAGTTTATAGGAAGGCAGCACAGAAACTCTTTTCGTTGGACGCGTTTGAACTTTACTCTCAGAAGGACCCTGGACAACCTGATCGAGGACGAGGGCCGACTCTCCATCTTCTTGTTTTCTGTGGTTGCTGTTTTGTTCTTGTTAGTTCTTTTTCAGATTTACGTGCCATCCAACAAGCCAACTGGGGCGCCCGCCGGCACACAAACATCCTCGCGCGCAGTTCCGCATGCTGATTCAGCGACTGCTAAAATGCGCTCAGAGTGGTCATGAGGGTTTCTTCGTCGGGTCCGGCTCGAGCCGTTGGCGCTTTTTGTGTGGTGCGGTTCTGGGTTGCTCGGTTATTTCGATTGGTGCGAGGGAAATCGCCGAAGTCAATCTCAACGCGGGTTGTATCTTCCGCGTTTAGGGCGAGTTCGCGGTCAATAAAACACCCACCATCCACACCTGTCCACGCTCCAATTTGCGATCTGTGATGAGGATGTCACCAGAGCCACTTAAAGTACCTTTATTTTCAACACTTACAATAAACAGGGGAGGGGTGGGGTGGGGTGATTATGGTTAACCAAATCCACGCAAGTCACCCAGCCTCTCTGGCCCAGCCCTGCAGGCAAACGACTGTTGCGTTGGGGCATCCCAATGGGTAGGTTGGTCCTCATGAGAAACAGGTACCTTTCGATTGTGGGTTTGGGCGCGATGATTGGTCTGGGATTCTTGCTAACGGCGCGATGCGCGGTGGGACAGGCTCAATCTCCTCCTGGGCCGGACACCAGCAAGCCTGCTGCGGAGAGTCCTCAACAAGATCAAGATAAGCGCGCATTGCCCGGCGGAGCGCCTAATGGGAAGAAATTGGTTCTGAAGGATGGAGACTACCAACTCGTTCGCGAGTACACACGGAACGGGGAGCGCGTGCGGTATTACAGTTTGGAGCGCGGCGCGTGGGAGGAGATTCCGGCGTCCATGGTGGACTGGGCAGCGACGCAGAAAGCGGAAGCGGCGACTGCGGCGCAGCACGATGCGGAATTGAAGAAGCTGCACCAGCAGGAACAAGCTTCGCGGATGGACATGGCGCTGGACGTGGACGCGAGTTTGCAGACCGGGTCTGGCGCGTTTCTACCTTCGGGGGAAGGCATGTTTGCCGCGCAGGGAAAAACCATTACGCTGCTGGAGCAGGCGGGGATGGACCAACACCGTGACAAAAAGCAATTCCTGAAACAGATCATGATTCCGGTGCCCATCGTGCCGAGCAAGACGAACTTCGAATTGCCGGGCGCGCACGCGACGATGCGACTTGATCCTTCGCACCTGGAATTTTATTTGCGCGAGGCGCCGCCCGATCCGGACCACACGTCTCCTGTGCGAAAGAGCAGCCGACCCGGAGAGTCTGGGCCGGAAGTGGAGCTGATTCGCGCGACGGTGAAGGGAAACAAGCGGCTGCTGGAGCAGATCCAGTCACTGTTTGGGGAAAAGATGGATACCTCGCGAAAGACGGTGCTGCTCCAGCGATGGGAAGTGGCACCGAACGTGTACCCGTTTACGCTGGGTGAACAGATGGAGCCGGGGGAGTATGCGCTCGCGGAAATGTTGCCGGATGGAATGAATTTGTACGGTTGGGATTTTGGGGTGGACAAGGGGGCAGCGAAGAGCGTGGAGAAGAAGTAAGAGTTCAGGGAGAAGTGGCGGACTAAAGTCCCGCCCCTGCACCAGCAAACACATCGACGTAAGAAACGAGCAAGGAAAATTATGGCTTGGAAGATGTGACCGTCGTGAAGGATTCGCGGAGGACGGCGAGGACGTCCAGGATACGGAAGGGTTTTTGCAGGAAGACGGTGCCTCCAAGGCCGCTGCGGTCTTCGGAGCCGGAGACTAGTTCACCCGTCATGAAAATGACGATTGGTTTGTTTGGACCCGCTGCGGCCACGACGTGAGCGGCGGCTTCGTGGCCGGAACTGATGCCGCCAGTTGCGCCGAGATTCAGATCGCAAAGCAACGCATCGAAATTTTCCGTGGCGGCGAGTTTTGCGGCTTCTTCCGCGGAAGCCGCGCATACTACGCGGAGGCCGTGGTTCGACAGGCCTTCTTCAAGCAGCGAGCGGATGCTTTCCTCGTCGTCGAGCACGAGGATTCTGCGGCCTTTTACCGCCGTGGGCACGGGAGGCTTGGAGCTCGCGGGAGTGGCATCGGGGTCGTGATGCCCCTTTTCGCCGTGCGAACCGGCGTGCGCAGTACCGCCTTGCGAAGTGTCGCGATGTGTCGGCGAGGACGGCGATTGCTCCGGCGCAGCGGCAGGCAGAACGACGGTGAACGCACTGCCACCGGCGGGAAGGGATTGCGCTTCGACGGTTCCACCGTGTTCGCGAAGAATCGCGACGCAAATGCTGAGGCCGAGACCGGTGCCGCCGCCCGGACGCTTCGTGGTGTAAAACGGATCGAAAATTTTTGAAGCCGCTTCCTGCGAAATTCCGACGCCATCATCCTGAATGGTGACAGTGACTTTTCTGGAGGAGGATGCGACGCGAACTCGGATGCGGCCGGAATCGCGCACTTCGCAGATGGCCTGCTCGGCGTTGATGACGAGATTCAGAAAAACCTGGATGAGCTGGCTGGCATCGCCGACGACGTTTGCAATTCCCTCCTGCTGCTGAAAGCTGACTTCGATGGAATTGCGGCGCAGCGAATGTTCGTGGAGCTGCAGCGTGCGTTCCAGAATATTGTTGATGTCAACCGGCTTTCGCTGCGGCGCAGCGGGACGAGCAAATTCCAGAAGATTCTGCACGATGCGCGCGGCGCGGCGGGCCTGGCGATGGGTGAGGTCGAGCTGGCGCTTCATCGCGTCGTCGAGGCCTTCGCGTTCGCGGACGAGTTCGGTGACGCCGAGAATTGCGGTGAGCGGATTATTAAGTTCGTGGGCGACGCCGGCAAGCATTTGCCCGATGGCGGCGAGTTTTTCGGATTGAATGAGCTGTTCGCTGAGACGCTTGAGTTCGGTGACATCGCGGCTGGAGATGACGACGCCGTCTATGCCACCCGCTTCCGCGGAGAGCGGGCTGAAATGCGACCGAACGTAGCGCCAATCTCCGGCTTTGTGGCGAATGCGAACTTCGAGCGAGCCGAAATTTTGCTTGCCGGAAGCGATATCTGCGTAGAGCGCTTTGACCGCGGACTGATCGTCGGGATGAACGCATTCGGCCAAGGATTTCGCCATGGTTTCCTCGACGTCCATGCCGAGGACTTCTTTTACGCGAGGGCTGACGAAGGTGTAGCGCGCCTGCGTGTCCACGACAAAGATAACGTCCGGGAAACTGTCCACGAGGCGGCGGGCAAATTCCTGCTGCTTGTGGAGGCGGCGCTCGATTTCGCGGCTGGCGGTGACGTCCATGAGGGCGCCCTGATAGCGGATGATTTTGCCGGAGGTATCGCGAACGGCGGCGGCGGTGTTGAGGCAGGTGATGGGTTTGCCGTCCTTGCGAATGAGAATGATTTCGCGGCCTTCGAGGACGGGCTGGCGATCCACTTCGGAACGAACGATGTTGCGGAGCGATTCGTCTGGAAAGACATCGGAGACTTTGCGGGCGAGCAGGTCGTCCTTGGAATCGTAACCGAGAATGCGGACGAGAGCGGGATTCGCGTCCATGATGCGGTCTTCCGGCGTGACGATGTAGATGCCTTCCTGCAGGGTTTCAAAAAGTTCGGTGAAGCGCGCTTCGTTGCGGCGAAGGGCGGTGACGTCACGTGCGAGAACGGTGATGCCGTGAACGACTTCGTCGCGGACCATAGCGTGCGCGACGCAGTCAAAGTAATGGACGGCGTTGCGATTTTTGAAGCGGACTTGCACGACGCCGGACCAATTGCGGCGCTCTAGAAATCTTGGAAGACCCTCTTGCGCGTCGGCGGTGCCCTGACCGCCGGATTCGTCCAAGAAGTCACTGAGCTTTTTCCCGATGATTTGCTGGAAATTGAGGCCGAGGAGATCGCTGAAGCGGCGATTGGCGGCGCGAATTTCGCCTTCGAGGGAAAGAGCGATGAGGACGTCGTCGAAGGAATCGATTAGATCGCGATAGCCTTGCTGCGAGCGGCTAATCATGCCGAAGAGTTGTTCGAGTTGTTTGTCGTTGGCGGAAGTGACGTCGCGCTGTTCGAGGCCGCGCACGAGTCCGCGGAGTTCGGAGATTTCCCGCGTGCGGCGCCAGGCGTACGCGCCAACAAGAAGAACCAGAGCGACCAGTCCGAATGCGGCGCCTTCGAGGCGATAGACGAAGCTACGCAGCGTACTCCATTGTGTCCATAGAAAAGCGGAAACGACGATGACGAGGATCAGGTAAATAAGGCGCAGGAGATCAGCCTGGCGCTTTTCAAAATGTTCGAGGCGCGAGGAGATGCTGACGCGATTCTGCGCGGGGTCAGTGGAGCTGCCCTTTGTCGGCAGAGTAGGCTGGGGATTATCTGGCATAGGCTGAGTGTCGAACCCGGTACAACCCCGCCGGCCAATCGAGTACCTAATATTGTAGGAAGCGCAGCGGCAAGGCTCAATGAAAGCTGAGGCAGAGAGTGCCCGAAGTGTACCTGTGCAAACGGACGACGCTGAGCGGTCGAATTCCAAAGAAAACGGCGCTCCGGGATAAACCAGAGCGCCGCTTTGATTTGGATTGTTGTGGGGCTGATTAGCCTTCTGTGGCGGCGTCGGCTTCGCCGTCCTTGCCCATGAAGTCGAGAGCGGCGGCCTCTTCAGCGGTTAGCTCGGCGGCTTCGGGAATTTCCTCGACTGGCGTCTGGACAGGCACTTCCGTCAGCAACTGAAGGCTGCGGTAGTGCTCGAGTCCGGTGCCGGCCGGGATGAGACGGCCCATGATGACGTTTTCCTTGAGGCCGCGGAGGTAGTCCACCTTGCCGGCAACGGCGGCTTCGGTGAGAACGCGCGTGGTCTCCTGGAAGCTGGCAGCAGAGATGAACGAATCGGTCGAGAGCGAAGCCTTGGTGATACCAAGGAGAAGCGGACGGCCCGTGGCGGGGCGGCTGCCTTCGCTGATGATGCGATCGTTTTCCTCGCGGAAGCGGAACTTGTCCACTTGTTCCTCGAGAAGGAAGTTGGTGTCGCCAACGTCCTCAACTTTGACCCAGCGCATCATCTGACGAACGATGGTTTCGATGTGCTTGTCGTTGATGTTGACGCCCTGGAGGCGGTAGACCTCTTGAATGGCGTTGACGAGATAGGCTTGCGTGAACTTCTCGCCGAGGACGGCCAGCAAGTCGTGCAGGTTGGACGGACCGTCAATGAGAGCTTCGCCAGCCTTGACGTGTTCGCCTTCCTGAACGTTGATGTGGACGCCGCGCGGAATGGAATATTCCTTGCTGGTTTTGCCGTCTTCGCTTTCGACGTAGATTTTGCGCATACCCTTGGCGATTTCGCCGTAGCGAACGACACCGTCAATTTCGCTGATGACGGCAGGGTCCTTGGGTTTGCGGGTTTCGAACAGTTCAACGACGCGCGGGAGACCACCGGTGATGTCTTTCGTCTTGGTGGTTTCACGCGGGATCTTGGCCAAGATGTCGCCAGGCTGAACGTCGTCTCCATCCTTGACCATCAAGTGAGCGCGCGAGGGCATGAGGTACTTCTTCTTGGTCTTGCCCGAGCTATCGCGAATCAAGATGGCGGGCTGATGCTTTTCATCGCCCGGAGGGAGAGTGACGACGTCCTGCGACAGGCCGGTGACTTCGTCGACCTGCTCTTCGATGGTCACGCCGGGACGCAGATCTTCGAAGCGAATGGCGCCGCCCATTTCCGTGAGGATGGAGAACGTGAACGGATCCCATTCGGCGAGAACCTGACCGTGGATGACGGTGTCGCCGTCGGCGACGCGGAGACGCGCGCCGTAGACGACGTGATAGCGCTCTTTTTCGCGGCCCTTTTCGTCGACGATGGCGATGATGCCAGAGCGGTTCATGGAGATGGAAGTGCCGCCACGGCCTTCGACGTACTTGAGGTCGATGAACTTGACGGAGCCGTTGTTGCGCGCTTCGAGCGTGGAACGCTCGGAAACGCGGGTGGCGGTACCGCCGATGTGGAAGGTACGCAT
>Ga0137410_10003737_pt1 | contig 10302 bp, 8 predicted proteins | sample CZODoug1_16funga_FD_108878 | JGI IMG/M metagenome (GOLD analysis project Ga0137410, IMG submission 108878) | Vadose zone soil fungal communities from Angelo Coast Range Reserve, California, USA - CZODoug1_16fungal (Illumina Assembly) | ecosystem: Environmental > Terrestrial > Soil > Vadose zone... | reverse complement strand
CGCGTCCGGTGGGGCCGCCTGGTCGAGCTCGGCGAACACACCGCGCTTCAGTGCGAGGTCCTCGAAGACTGCCTCGATGACGAAGTCGGCGCCTGCGACGGCGTCCGCAAGGTCGGTGGTCGTGCGCACGCGCGCGAGCGCCTGCTCAGCCTCCGGCTCGCCGAGCTTTTGTTTCTCGACGCGGCGCATGACATGGCCGCGGTTCGATTCGACGGCCTTCCGCAGCTGCTCGGGACTGCTGTCCTGGAGCCGCACGTCGACTCCGTGAAGCGCCGCCTGCTGAGCGATCTGCGCTCCCATGCTGCCGGCCCCGATCACGGCCAGCGCCGTCACTGGACCGAAAAAACCCGCGTCACGCGGTTCAAGGTCGCGACATTCATCACCAACCCATCGATCCGCAGCTTGCCCCGCATCAGCTTCAGCGCGACTCCCCTTCCCACCTCGTTGTAGTACACCGGCATGCCGAAGAGTCCGATCTTCAGGTTGCTGAGTCTCATCACCGTCTCCGCTTCGGCGCGGATCGTGATCGTACGGCGTGGCTCGAGACCGTTGTAGACGGTCAGCCGGCCGCGGTCGAACACCAGGGTCACACCCTCGTCGATGTCGGTGACCCAGATGCCGACCCGGGCGGTCAGCGCGTCAAAGTCTTTCTTCTTTGCCGGATTCGCGCGCACGTTGGCTTCGATCAAACCACCGAGCATTCCCGCAAACGCGCTGGGCACTTGGCTCGCGTATTCGACGAGGCCGGCCTCGCTCGCGGCGCCCTCTACCCTTCGTCTGGCCATTCGACCGGCACCCGGGTCGTGCACTCGGTCATCTCCTGCGACGCTTTCGTGTAGCGCACGATGGTCGGCAGGTCGCCTTTCAGCTTGAGCTTGCCCTGGAGCATGCCCTTGGTCGCGTCCAGCTCTTTCGTGGAGACCTGCTTCCAGCGCGAGTAAGGCGCGGTGATCACGAAATCACATTTCTGCGCATCAGCCACCGGGCCGACCTTTATGTCGCGAGCCTCGCCGTCGTACAGGTCCATCACCACGCCGCGCGACTCGGGAAAGTTCTTGTCCGGTTCAGCCTCGACGACCAGCCCGACCGTCCACTTCCACCCTTTGGCGGCCGCTTTGTAGGCGTTGGACTTGTTGACCTCGTCCTTGAACTGCTTCGCCCAATCGTCCGATGCAAACTTGACCGCCATCTTTCTCCTCCTTGTACCTGCAGCCCGCCCGCAGGCGACAAGGTTACCTACACCACGGACTACCGGCAGAGCGAGCTTTACGATGTCGCCATGGCTTCGGGAGTAGGGACGGCGCCGTACTACGAGCCGCTGTCGGCGCGTGACGCGTGGTTTCTCTACGCGGAGCGGGCGCAGACACCACTCGACATCGGCACCGTCTACGTGTTCGAGGGCGGGTCTCGGGTCCCGGGTGGGCGAGGCGCCCTCGGCGTCGAGGAGACGATCAAAGAGAGGATCCACCTGGTGCCGCGCTACCGGCAGCGGATCCATCGCGTGCCGTGGAACCTCGCGCACCCGGTCTGGGTGGACGATCCCCATTTCGACCTGGGCGCCCACATCCGCCGCGAGGTCCTGCCGCCGCCCGGTGACGGCGCAACTCTGAGGCGCCTGGTGATGCGCATCCTGGCCCGGCCGCTGGACATGAGGCGGCCTTTGTGGGAGATGACCATCGTCACCGGGCTCCGCGGCGGCAGGGTGGTGATCGTGAACCGCGCTCATCACGCGATGTTGGACGGCGTGTCCTCGGTCGACATCCTGACGCTCCTGGTGGACACGGACCCGGAGGGCTACACGCCGGAGCCACCGACGAACGGCTGGCAGCCCCGCCCCGAACCATCGAACTGGCAGCTGATCCGACCGCTGCTGTGGAACTTCGATTCGCCTCAGAAGGCCGATCGCACGAGGCTGCCCGCCGTGTGGCGAACACGGCGCCTGCCGTGGACCGGGATGCTGAAGATGAGCGGCAGGATGGTCAGGCCGAGCCCGGACCTGTTCTTCAACCGCACGATCGGACCACAACGCACCGGCCGTGGTCTGAAGGTTCCCCTCGCGGCGTTCAAGGCCTTGAAGGATCGCTTCGGCTGCACTGTCAACGACGCTGTGCTCGCCGTCGTGTCCGAGGGCCTCCACCGATGGTTCAAGGCGCGCGGCGAGAACGTGCCGGCCAAGGTTCGCGTCTTCTGTCCGGTCAGCGTCAGGGCCGACGACGGACGCAGTCGCCTCGGAAATCAGATCAGCGGCATGGTGCTGGAGCTGCCCACCGGCGATCTGAAAATCGAGGAGCGACTGCGACAGATCAAGGTGACCACCGGCGACCTGAAGCGGACGCGACAGGCGGTCGCCGCCGACAAGCTGGCTGGGCTCGCGGACTGGGCTCCCGCATCGCTCCTGGTTCTGGCCGGCCGGCTCATGTCGAACCCGCAGGCCGGCGCAAACATCAACGTCACCAACATTCCCGGTCCGCAGTTCCCGCTGTACTCAGGCGGCGCGCAGCTGCTCGAGGTGTGGCCGTTCGCGCCGCTTTACCCGTCGATGGGTCTCGGGGTTGCAATCGTGTCGTACAACGGCGACGCGTATTTCGGGCTGACGGCCGATCCAGGCATCGTCCCCGACGTGGAGGAGTTCACGGCCAAGCTCGAAGAGGCGGCCAGGGAGTGCACCCAGCTCGCCGCGTCGTAAACGTATGACGGGAAAACCCGGATGGTTTTCTAACTTTCCAACGTGAAGCGCAGCGTGTTCTGACCGATGGCGACCTGGTCGCCGTCGGCGAGCTGCTTCTCGATCACCGGCTCACCGTTGACCAGCGTGCCGTTGGTGCTGCCCAGGTCGCTGATCCAGAAGAAGCCGGAACGGACCTCAATCCTGCCGTGATGCCCGGAAGTCGCCGGGTCGCCGACCACGACGTCGTTGTCAGGCGCGCGGCCGATCGTCACCATCTGATTGGGCAGCGCCACGATCCGGCCCGCAAACGGTCCTGACTCGAAGGTCAACAGCGCGGCAAACCCCCCGCCGGCGGCAATCTCCTCGGGAGGCAGCGCCTGCAGCGACACGGTGCGTTTCGAGTCGGACGTCCCATCCGAATGCTGCCAGGCAGGGATGATCGAGGTCGCCTCGTCGAACGCCTCTGGCACCGTGGCCTGAGTCCCATTCCCCGGCGCGGTGCCCGACGGCCATCGGAGCATCGTCGCCCGCGTGGAATCGGTCGTCGCCGGTTCGGGGACGGCGGCTTCTGCCGCCTGCGCGACCGGTTCAGGTTCGGCAGCTGCGACGAGCTCGGGTTCTGTGACCGCAACGACAGGCTCGACCTCGGCCGGCGCTGATTGCTCGGCCTGCATCCATGGGCCTGAGGTTGCGACCGGCTCAGGTTCCGGTTCGGGCTCGGGCTCGGGCGCCGCAGCGACAACCGGCTCAGGCTCAGGCTCCGGCACGGGCTCGGGCTCCGCCGCGACAACCGGCTCAGGTTCGGGCTCCGGTTCGGAGGGCGCCTCAGGCTCCGATGAGATCACCGGCTCAGGCTCGGGCTCCACCGCGACCACCGGTTCGGGCTCGGGCTCTGCTTCAACCGCCAGCGGTTCCGGTTCGGGCTCCTGCTCCGCCGCGAAAACCGGCTCGGGCTCTTGCACAATTTCCGATTCGGTCTCGGTGGCCGCCACCTGCAGCTCGGGCGCTGTCTCCTCGCTCTCGGGCGCCAGGTCGTACTCCGCCCCAGGTTCGGGTAGGTTGGGCAGGGCCTCCGGCTCGAACATCTCAGGTGCCGGGCCACTCGATCCCACCAGTGGCTCGGCCGTAGCCACAGTCTCGAGCTCGAGCGTCTCAGTTTCGTCCGCCGTGGGTGCCGCAGCTTCGACGGGTTGGGCTTCGGGCTGCGGCTCGGCTGCCGCCGTTTCCTCGCGGGTCCGCAGAGTCAGTGTTGGCAGCACCTGCGTGGCTTCTTCCACGACGCGGTCGGTGGCGGCCGTGCCCAGGAACCGCTCATACCAGCCGCCGATGCGTCGCAGTCGCTCAACGCGGCGATCCGGCCGGCCGCTGCGCGAGAGGTCGTGCGACTCCTCGGGGAACCTGACCAGCTCGACGGTCTTGCCGAGGAGGCGCATCGCCCCGAAGAGCTCTTCCGATTGAGAGATGGCACAGCGAAGGTCCATCTCGCCGCACGTCAGCAGCAAAGGCGTCTGGATGTTCTGCACGTAACGGATGGGCGAGCGTCTCCAGAGCTCGTCCAGGTCGGGCCACGGCGGAGGACCGAGCTCGAGCGTGCCCCACAGCACGATGTCGTGCTGCGAATACTCGCTGACCAGGTTCGAGATCGAGCGCATGGAGACCGCCGCGGAGAACCGGTGGGTCTGCCCGATGACCCAGTTCGTCATGTATCCGCCATACGACCCCCCGCCGATTCCCATCCGGTTCGTGTCGACGTATCCGGTCCGTTCGATGATCTGGTCGACCGCGCTCATCAGGTCCAGGTAGTCCTTGCCTCCCCAGTCCCGGACCACCTCGCGCCGGAAGCGCTCGCCATAACCGTCAGATCCCCGCGGATTCACATAAAGAACGACGTAGCCCATGCCGGCGAGGATCTGCAGCTCGTGGAAGAACGCGTAGCCGTACTGGCCATGAGGACCGCCGTGAACCTCCAGGACGAACGGGTGCACCTTACCGGCGTCGAATCCATCGGGCTTCAAGAGCCAGCCCTCGATCACCCATCCGTCGGGAGCTGTGAACTGGTGCCTCTCGGGCTGGGCCACATAGCGCTCGCGCAGCCATGGGTTCAGGTCCGAGAGGCGGGCCTCCGCACCCTGCGTCACCATGTGAAGCTCGCCCGGGCTGCTCGGGTCGGATGCGGCGAACGCCAGGACCCCGGAAGCGAAGTCGAAATCGAAGATGCGTCGCTGGCCTCCGGCCTCCTGCCGCACATTGCCGTCGAGGTCGCTGGAGTAAGCCGTGGTCACCCCAGGGCCGCTCGCCAGGAAGAAGATGCGATCGCCTTCCGGCGACCAGCAGAGCCGGCTTCCATGCCCCGCACGCATGTCGGTGATCACGCTGTCGTTGACGCCCTGATCGAAAGCCGACGTCAGGCAGCGCGGACCTCCGCCTGTCAGCGGCACGACCCACAGCCGCTCCAGGAGCCCAGCATCCAGGCCGTTGGGCGCGATGAAGGCGATCAGGTCGCCTCGAGGCGACCAGGTGGGCGTGCTCAGGTAGAAGCCGCCGCCCAGCCGCTGGCGCTTACCAGACAGGTCGACCAGGTACAGGTTCAGCTCGCGCTGAAGGTCGGCGCCCGGCTCCGCATTCCCCGACGTGACGAGCCGCGCGCTGTCCGGCGCCCAGTCGTATCCGGTGACGTCCCACGCACCCTGTGTCAGCTGCGTGACTGCGCCCCCATCCGCCGGCACGGTGAAGAGGTGGTGGTACCTGCCGTCGACGAAGCCCTGGCCGTCGTGCTTGTAATCGAGCCGGCGCGCGATCCGCGCCACGGGTGCGCGGCGCACCTGCTCCCTGCTTTCCGGAGGCCGGGGATCGTCCACCACCGCGTCTGGATCGGACTTCACGGTACCGATGAACGCGACCTGCTTTCCGTCTGGCGACCAGAGGGGGCCCGCGGCGCCCTCTGGGATTGAGCTGAGCTGGCGGGTCTCGCCGGTGCCGAAATCGAGCACGAAGAGCTGATCCGCCGGACCGACCTTGCTGATGAAGGCGAGCCGGCGCCCATCCGGGGCCCACTCAGGCGAATGGTCTCTGCGGGGCCCACCCGTCGGCTCAACCGGCTCGGGCTCGAGCAGGCGTCGAACCACAACGCGGCTTCGGTTCTGTCTCGAGTCCGCGTCGGCCCAACCTAGCTGATACGCGACGCGCTCGCCGTCCCGGCTCAGCCGGACGTGGTCGATCCAGCGAAATCGGTACAGGTCCTCAGCGCGAACCGGCCCCCCCATGAACAACCCTCGATGCTATCAGTCGGTCACGTGCTTTCGGTAAGCGTGTGCTCGATCCCCGCGCCGTATCGTCATGTGGTACAGCAATTCAGATGATTGGGCTCAGCCGCCGCCAGACCGCGCTTTACGGGTTCTGCTGGGGCGCGCTCGCCGGCCTGGCGCTCGTGGCCCTCATGTACCTGTCGAGCATCTTGCTCGGGCTGAAGCCGCTGCCGCAGCTGCTCAACCAGCCGCTGCTGTCGATCATGCCCGGCTTCATCTTCGGCTTTCTGATCGACACGCTCCAGCACGCCGGCAAGGTCGTCGAGGAGCTTGGATTGATCGTGGCGATGGTCGCCGGTCTTGGCCTGCTCGGTTCGGCCTGGGCGCTGGCACGCCGGCGGTTGCAGTCGCAGTACCTGGCCCTGGCCTTCGGCGGAATCGGCTGGCTTGTCGTTTGCGCGATCCTGCTGCCGCTTTCCGGCGTGGGCTGGCTGGGTTTGAACGACGGTCCGGCCACGCCGCTGATCTGGGCAGCCCTTTTCGCCGTATACAGCGTCGTCCTGCAGCTGGGCGGCAACCCGGCCGGCGAGGTGGGAATGGATGGCGGGCGGCGCCGTCTGCTCAGCACGGTGCCCATCACGATCGCGGCGGTCAGTCTCGGGGCGCTCGCGTACAGGCTGCTCCCCGGCTGGTACCAGGCGATCTTCAAACCTCCGGAGGCGGGCTTGCGAGGTCCCTCCCCCGAGCTGACGCCCGTCGGCAACTTCTACGTCGTCTCCAAGAACTTCGGCGACCCGTCGGTGGACGCACAGAGTTGGAGCCTCAAGCTGGGCGGACTGGTCGAACGGCCGACTCGTCTCTCGCTATCCGAGCTGCGCGCGCTTGCCGGCACCAGCGAGTACGTGACCATGGAATGCATCAGCAACAACGTCGGTGGTGACCTGATGAGCACCGGCAGCTTCACCGGGGTGAGGCTGCGCGACCTCGTCGCGATGGTGGGCCCCAAGCCGCAGGGCACGTGGGTGGCTTTCGCCGCGCGAGACAGTTACACCGAGAGCCTGCCGCTGAGCCTCGTCGAGGGGGCGCCGGAGATCATCGTGGCCTACGCGCTGGATGGTGCACCGCTGCCGATGAGCCACGGGTTTCCGGCCCGCATGATCATCCCCGGCCGTTACGGGATGAAGGGTCCGAAGTGGCTCGACAGCATCGACATCGTCAATCACGAAAGCGGTGGTTACTGGGAGCAGCAGGGTTGGGATCACAACGCGATCGTCAAGACGACGGCGCGCATCGACGTGCCCAATGACGCCGATATCATCAAATTGGGGCCGGTGGCGGTCGCCGGCGTGGCGTTCGCCGGCACGCGTGGAATCAGCAAGGTCGAGTACAGCACCGACGGCGGATCGAGCTGGAACGAGGCTCCCTTCCGGCCGCCGCTGTCGACATTGACCTGGGTCCTCTGGAGTGTCGAGTGGACGCCGCCGCGCGAAGGAAGCTACCGGCTCATGGCGCGTGCGATCGACGGGATGGGCAATCCGCAGGACCAGAGAACCGCGCCCAGCTACCCGAGCGGAGCCACCGGGTATCACATCATCCAGGTGTCTATCTCAAAAGGTTAGGGCTCGAAGGCTTAGGGCAGCACCCCGACGGCGAACATGTAGCCGTTGGAGTCCTCCAGGCGGCATTCGCGCCAGCCGTGCTGGAAGGTTTGCGTCGGAACATTGACGGTGAAGCCGCGCTGTCGGGCTCGCGCTTCGACCTCATCGGGGTCGAGGCCAAGAATGCGTATCTCCGCTCCGGTGCCCCTTTTGCCTTCCGCGGCCAGGCGGGCAACTTCGCCCGGGAATCGGTCGAATGTGTGGTCGGCGTGCAGCATGAGGTGCGAGCCCTGCGGTCCCTCCACGGCTGCGAAGTCAGGGTCGCTGTACAGGGCCTTCAGACCGAGGACCTCGATAAAGAAAGGCAAGCTGGCCTGCACGTCGCGAACGAGCAGGTTGACGCTCAATCCGGTCAGTTGTTTCGCGAACTCGGACGCCGCCATCCACGGATCGCCGGTGCGCTTGCGCGTCATCATTCCGCCGTTATTTCATCGTCCACAGGGCTTTGAGCGTGTCCCAGCCCATGCGGAACATCCCTTTCTCGCGCAACATCTTGAGGATGTTCGACTGCTTCTCCCACTTCGACTTTCCGTCGACTCTGAAGAACTCGTCCAGTGCGCGGTCCATCACCTGCGGGTACTTGGTCAACATCTGAGGGTTGTGCTCGAGCAGCGGGACGGCGCCGTCGTACTTGCGCATGTCGGCCATGATCCACGAGTTGTCGAGCAGGCCCTTGTACTCGGCAAGGCGGCGTTCTGAAAAGTCGTCGACCTCTTTGGCGTGGATCACAGCCTGGGCCGCGAGCCGCCCCGATTCCATGGCCAGATTCGAGCCCTCGCGGTGCACCGGGTTCGACAGCATGGCGGCGTCCCCGCACACGAGGTAACCCGGTCCATAAACCTTGGGAATACCGCGGTACCCGCCCTCGGGGATGAGGTGGGCGAGGTACTCGACGGTCTCGGCCCCACGCAGCAGCGGCTTGACCGCCGGGTGGTTTTTGAAATGCTCCATCAGATCGTTGGGGCTGCGCAGAGTCTCGTTGAACTGGCTCAGCAGCGCGCCTCCTCCCACAGAAAGCGTGTCCTTGTTGGTGTAGATGAACATGAAGCCGGCCATGCCCATCGTCGAGTCGCCGAAGCATTCGAGGGTGCAGCCCTCGCCTGGTTCGCAGTTGAACCGTTCCTCGATCAGGCCCGGTTCGAGCTGCATGATCTCTTTGACGGCCATCGCGACCTCGTTGGGTCGGAGCTTGCGCCGCAATGGCTTGCCGTTGATGACGGTTTTCTCCAGCAGGCCCGCACCCAGACCGATGCCCTCGCACACGATCACGACCTCCGCATAAACGTCATCGCCGCGACCGGTTCCGACGCCCACCACGCGGCTGTTCTTGACGATCAGGCGATCCACCACGGTCTCCGGCACCACCACCGCGCCCGCCTTTTCGGCCTGCTCCGCGAACCAGGCGTCGAAGCGTGCGCGCAGGACTGAGAAGGAGTGCGGCCTGGCCCGGTTCCGAAGGTTCTTGTAGTCAAATCCGATCACCGCTTCAGGGGTCATCATCCAGCGGCGCTCTTCGATGATCGGCCGCTCGAGCGGAGCCTCCTTCCAGGCGTCGCCTACGATCTCTTCGAGGAAATGGTTGTAGAGGATGCCGCCCATCACGTTCTTGGAGCCGGGCTTTGTTCCGCGCTCTAGCAGAGCGACCTGCAGCCCGGCCTTTGCCATGGTGAGCGCCGCCGCCGTGCCGGCCGGACCGGCCCCGACGACCACGGCGTCGAACCTCTCCTCGTCAGCCACTTACGCAAATTGAAGCTCATTGGGCTGACAGGCGGCGGGGGCTCGGGAAAGACGACTGTCTCGAAGATGCTGCGCGACCTGGGCGCAGTGGTGATCGACGCGGACGAGGCTGCTCACGCGGTCTATGAGCCGGGCAGCCCCGGCTTCGACGCCGTGGTTCGCGAATTCGGCCCCGACTACGTGCGCGACGAGCGCATCGACCGCGCCCGACTCGGCGAGCTCGTCTTCAATGACGCCGGCGCGCGCCGACGTCTGAACGCAATCGTCCACCCGCTCGTCAGGGAATGGATGGCGGCCCGCACGGCTGAGGCAGCGTTGGGCGGGGCGGCGGTGGTCGTACAGGATGTGCCGTTGATCTTCGAGAACGGATTGGAGCGGCTCTATTCGACGGTCATCCTCGTTTACGTGCCCGAACATCAGCAGCTGACCCGACTGGTCGAAGGTCGCGGCCTCAGCGAGGACAGGGCTCGCGCAATGATCTCCGCTCAGATGCCGATCGAAGAAAAACGCAAGCTCGCGCATCACGTGATTGACAACAGCGGGAGCCTGGAAGCGACGCGGCAGCAGGTCGAGTGGCTGTGGGACCACCTGGTGGCTAAATAACGCCGGCCTGCTTGAGCTCCTCGAGCTTTTTCTCATCGACGCCAACCTCGGCCAGGACCGCAGCTGTGTCCTCGCCTAGGAGAGGTGGACCTTTCCGGCGCCAGTCTCCGCGCATCTGAACGGCCGGCCTCACCTCAACTCCTGTCTTCAAGTTGGTGATCAGCCCGCGGGCTGCAACCTGTGGATGTGAGGCCACCTCATCCAGCTCGAGCACGGGTTCGCAGCACGCATCAAGTGCGGCGAGGTCGCGCTCCCATTCCGACCGCGACTTTGAAAGGAACACTTCCTCCATCGCGATGTGCACCTCATCACCTTCAGCGCCCCCTGCAAACTGGAGCCCGACGAGGTCCGGCCTACCGACAGCAATGCAGAGCGCGGCCCAGAACTTCGG
>Ga0137410_10003735_pt1 | contig 10304 bp, 11 predicted proteins | sample CZODoug1_16funga_FD_108878 | JGI IMG/M metagenome (GOLD analysis project Ga0137410, IMG submission 108878) | Vadose zone soil fungal communities from Angelo Coast Range Reserve, California, USA - CZODoug1_16fungal (Illumina Assembly) | ecosystem: Environmental > Terrestrial > Soil > Vadose zone... | reverse complement strand
TGCGCTCTCTTGTCCATACCTGCCTCCATGACTTTGGGGCGGGCACTATAGCAGGCGCTGAAACAGTCCCGTGAGGCTGGAGACGCCGAGCTTGGCGTAGGCGCGCTTGCGGTAGGTGCGCACGCTCGAGACGCGGATTCCGAGCGCGGCGGCAACCTCGGTCGAGGTGCGCCCGCGCAGCAGCGCCGAGCAGACCGCCGTTTCGCGCGCCGCGAGAATCGGGCACAACGCCAGCAGGCGGGACTCGACCACCGGATCGCGCAAATGGCGCGAGATCAGGCTGGCGAAGACGGGCGCGGCGCGGGAGAAGCGCTCGAACGCAGCCGCGCTCGGGCCGCGGCGCGAAGGCAATAGCACGTGCAGGCCATACCACTGACCGTCGCCGGCCGGAAACAGCGTGGCGACGCGCGACGCGAAACCAACCTCCTCGAGCAGCGCGCGGTGCCCTGGGTGCGGCAACTCGTCGCGCTGCAGGCAGGTGGTCACGACGCAGCCCTCGCGGATGGCGCGACGCGCCGGGTCGTTGGCGGCGTAGCGGCCCGCATACTCGCCGGTGTGCTTCGCAAGGGGGGCGCCGCCTTCCCGCCAGTCGCCGATCAGCATCCGCGTGCCTTGCGGGCCGCCGAAGGAATAGACTGCCGCCGCCGCGCCGTCGAGCATGCGCTCGGCCGACGAAAACATCTGGCGGGGAAATTCGGCGGTACCGAGACTTTCGATCAGGCGGCACAGGTTTTCGGGCGCGGTGCCATCCTGTGCCGGGACTGTGGCGATCCTCAACTGTCCTCCCATGGGGGGACAGACGCCCCCGGGGAAACTAACCTACCATATCGAAGTCGCAGGACCTCGTTCAGAGACAGGAGGCGCCATGTTCCAACGCCTGCACCACGTAGCCTACCGCTGCCGCGATGCGCAGCGCAGCGTTGATTTCTACACCAAGGTCATCGGCCTCAAGTACGCCGCCGGGCTGGTGCCGCCCGAGAGCGTCTCCAGTCCGTCATGGCCGCTCAACGAGCCCGGGCAGCCGCCGCGCAAGGTGGTGGGCGAGCCGGCGGACTCGATCCACATCTTCTTCGAGCTCGGCGACGGCAGCTACCTGGCTTTCTTCGACGTCCCCGGCCCAGAGGACGAGCCCGAGCGCACGCCGTGGTGGGTGAAGCACATCGCCTTCGAGACGCAGAGCATGGACAAGCTCCGCGCCGCGAAGCAGCGCCTTGAAGCGCACGGGGTGCAGGTGCTCGGCCCGAAGGACCACGATCTCTGCCAGTCGATCTACTTCATGGATCCCGACGGCCATCGCCTCGAGATCACGGTGCGCACCGAGACGGCCGATACATGGAAGCGCCTGGAGGCCGACGCGCCCGCGAACCTGGAGCAGTGGAACGCGCTGAAGAAGCGCAAGTACGGCCAGTCGCCCGCGCCCCTGCCGGAGAACGTGCCGGCCATGCCGGCGGACAGCACTATCGTTCCGGCCTAGTGAGGTGCTTCCTCGCGCTGTCGCTCGTTCTGCTCGCGGGCGCAGCGGCGGCGCAGTCCTATCCCCAGAAACCGGTGCGCCTGCTGCTGACGTTCAGCGCCGGCGGGCAGGCCGACATCCTGGCGCGCGCGGTGGCGGAGAAGATTCGGCCGTCGTTCGGCCAGCAGATCATCGTCGAGGCACGGCCGGGCGCCGGCGGCAACCTGGCGATGGAAGCAACCGCGAAGGCCGCTCCCGACGGCTACACGCTGGTTCTCGGCACTCCGGCGGTGGCGATCAACGGCGCGCTCTACCGCAAGCTCTCCTACGATCCGCTCAAGGACCTGGCGCCGCTGTCGATGGTCGCCTTGGGGTCCTACGTGGTCTATGCCAGCGGCACACTGCCGGTGAACACCGCGGGCGAGCTCATCGCCTACGCGCGTGCCCGGCCGCGCGCGCTGAACTACGCGTCGGTCGGCGTCGGCAGCGGCACGCATCTAGCCGCAGTGCTGTTCACTCTCGCGGCCGGGATCGAGATGTCGCACGTTCCCTACAAGGGCATCCAGCAGGCCGCGCCCGAGCTGGTTTCGGGCGACGTGCATCTGACCTTCAACGCGCTCGGACCTCTGGCGCAATTCGTCCAGAGCGGGCGGATCAAGATGATCGCGGTATCGGGCGCGCAGCGCTCGCCGCAGCTGCCGGATGTGCCGACCATCGCGGAGTCCGGCCTGCCCGGCTTCGAGGCCTACGGCTGGTACGGACTCTTCACCACCGCCGGCACGCCGCGCGAAGTGTTGCAGAAGCTGAATGCCGAGATCGTCAGCGCAGTGAGCTCCCCCGACCTCAACGAGCGGATCCAGGGCATGGGCCTGGTGCCTGCGCCGCAGTCGCTCGACGAGGCGGCGGCATTCGTCACCGCGGAAGCAGCGAAGTGGGGCCCCGCGGTGAGGGCTTCGAACGCGTCCGCCGAATGAGCTTCGAAATCGCCCCGGAGTGGGTCCACATCCAGTACCCGGAGACTGCCCAGTTCCGGGAGGTCTACGGGTTCGTCGGCTCGCAGGGGATGGTCAACCTCGAGGGCCTGCGCTACCTGCCCAAGAACAAACCCTCCAAGACCCTCGCTGTATACATGCACCCGGCGACCACGCTGCAGCTTCTGCCGATGCCGCAGGCGATGGCGAAGGCGGGCGTGCACGTGCTGTGCGCGGGCTCTCGCTTCGCCAAGAACGACACGCCGCTGATCATGGAGAAGGTGGTCCTCGACCTTGGCGCCTACATCCGCCATGCGAAGGAGAAATGGGGCTACGAGAAGATCCTGCTGTGCGGCTGGTCGGGCGGCGGCTCGCTTTCGCTTTTCTACCAGTCCCAGGCCGAGAAGCCGGGCATCACCCACACGCCGGCCGGCGACGAAGTGAATCTCAAGGACGCGAAGCTGATCCCGGCGGACGCGTTCATCTTCCAGGCCGCACATCTGTCGCGCGCGCATACGTTCTCGGAATGGGTCGACCCCAGCGTCATCGACGAGGCCGACCCGGACACCCGCGACCTCGAGCTGGACATCTACAACCCGAAATGCCCCAACCAGCCGCCTTACTCGCCTGACTTCATTTCCCTGTTCAGAAAAAAGCAATTGGAAAGAGTGCGACGCAGGACCGCCTGGGTGAAGGAAACGCTGCAGCGGCTGAAGAAGCTCAACACTGGCGAGCTGGAGCGGGGGTTCACCACGTACCGCACGCTGTGCGACGTGCGCTTCATGGACCCGACCATCGAGCCCAACGACCGCAAGCCGCGCTGGACCTTCGTCGGCGCACCGGAGACGGCCAATACCGGCCCGATCGGTCTGGCGCGCTTCTCGACCCTTCGCGCCTGGCTGTCGCAGTGGTCGCCGGACGACTCCAATGCCGACGGGCCGCGCTGCGCGGGCGACGTCTCCATCCCGATGCTGGCGATCGAGAATTCGGCCGACGACGCCGTCCCCCAGTCGCACACCGGCATCATCCACGCCGCCGCGGCCAGCAAGGACAAGACGATGAAGGTGATCAAGGGGGCCACCCATTACTACCAGGGGCAGCCGGAACTGCTGAAGCAGGCGGTCGATCTTTGTGTAGGATGGATGGATAAACAGAAACTGCTCGACTGAGGAGGGGACATGAAGCGCTTTTTGCTGCTTTCGCTGCTGTTCATCGTTAACGGTGCATTCGCCGAGGAGACGATCAAGATCGGCGTCGTTACCGACCGGGTCGGCGTCTCGAAGCCGTATTCCGAGCCCGCCACCGAAGGCGTGGTGTTCGGCGCCGACGAGATCAACCGTAAGGGCGGCGTGCTCGGCCGCAAGATCGAGCTGCTGATCGAGGACGATCAGTCCCGCCCGGACATCTCCGCGGCGCTGGCGCGCAAGCTGGTCGACCAGGGCGCGGTGTTCATCCTCAGCGTCTCGCTCAGCCCGGCGACGCAGCAGCAGCAGACGGTGACCATGGAGGCGAAGACGCCGCAGATGACGCCGATGAACTCGGCCGACTACCTGACGACGCAGCTCAACAATCCGTATTTCTGGCAGACCGGGCCGCTTGGCTCGACCCAGGGCGCGACGCTGCTCGCGCACGCCAAGGCGAAGAACTTCAAGCGCGTGGCGTTGATCACCGACAACTCCGACCTGGGCGCGGCCATCGCCAAAGCCTTCAAGGGCGCGCTGGAGAAGGCGGGCATGCAGATCGTCGCCGAAGAGGTTGTGGCGCGTGGCGCGACCACCGCGACGCCGCAGATGCAGAAGATCCGCGCCGCCAACCCGGAGGCGATGTTCCTCGCCGGCGTGCTGACCGCGGAGAACGTGCTCATCTTCCGCGCCTACAAGGAGCTGGGTGTGAAATTCCCGATCCACTCCTCGTACAACCTCTCGGTGCCGATCTACGAGACGGTGGCCAAGGGGCTGGTCAACGGCATCACCTTCGTCGACGCCTACGACCCCGACAAGCCCGAGGTGAAGGCGTTCGTCGCCGCGTACAAGAAGGCGACCGGCAAGGACTCGCAGAACCTGCACGGCTACGGCTACGACGGCATCAATCTGATCGCGGACGCGATCCGCCGTGCCGGCTCGACCGACAAGGAGAAGATCCGCGAGGCGATGCAGAAGACCAATTACGCCGGCGTGATGGGCAAGCAGGGGATGAAGTACAGCTTCCCCGAGGGCAAGCGCGCGGGCTTCGACCCGGACGGCATGGTGGTGCGGGTCTACGAAAACGATCGCCAGGGCAAGGTGCTGCACGTAGGTCAGAAGTAGCCGGCAAGGAGAAAGTCATGATCAGATTGCTTGTCGCTGCGGTTCTCGTCGCGGCGGCGCCCGCCTTTGCGCAGGACAGCATCAAGATCGGCCTCATCGTCGACCGCGTCGGCTTCGCCAAGGCCTGGTCGGAGCCCATCACCCAGGGCACGTTGTACGCCGCGCGGGAGCTGAACGCCAAGGGCGGTCTACTGGGCAGAAAAGTCGAGCTCGTGATCGAGGACGACCAGTCGAAGCCGGAGCTGTCGGCGGTCGCCGCACGCAAGCTCGAGGAATCCGGTGTCGCGTTCATCCTGTCCCTGACGCATACCGTGGCCGCCCTGCAGGCGCAGACGGTCACGGTGGAGACCAGGACGCCGCACCTCGCGCCTTCGCTCACCGTCGACACGCTGACCACGCAGGTCAACAACCCGAACTTCTGGCAGACCGGTCCGCTTGCGTCGACGCAGATCGCGACGCTCCTCTCGTACGCCCGGCATAAGAACTATAGGCGCGTCGCGCTCGTCTCCGACAATTCGGCGATCAGCCAGGCGACCGGCAAGGCGTTCAAGGCCGAGTTCGACAAGAACGGCCTCCAGCTGGTGGCCGACGAGATACTGCCCTCAGGCTCGCAGTCGGCAGAGGCGCAGATGCAGAAGGTGCGCGCGGCAAAGCCGGATGCCATCTTCCTCGCCACGCTGCTCACGCCGGAGAACCTGCTGGTGCTGCGCTACTACCGCAGTCTCGGCATGAAGATCCCGCTGATCGGCAACTACAACCTGGCGGTTCCGGTGTACATGACCGTGGCGAAGGGCCTGCTCGACGGGCTCGTCTTTGTCGATGTATGGGATCCGGCGAAGCCGCAGGTGAAGCAGTTCATGGCCGGCTATGCGAAAGAGATGGGCGCGGAGCCGCATAACCTGATGGGCTACGGCTATGACGGCGTGATGATGGCGGCGGACGCCATCCGCCGCGCCGGCGGCACCGACAAGGAGCGGGTGCGCCAGGCAATGCAGGCCACCAGGGGCTACAAGGGGGTGCTGGGAAGCATGGACTCCTCGTACGGATTCGACGACGGCAAGCGCATCGGCTTCGATCCCCAGGGCATGGTGGTGCGCATGTACGAGGGCGACCGGCAGGGGCGGGTGCTTCACGTCGGCACGAAGTAAGGAGAACCTCCATGGAACGCTTCGTTCCCATCCAGGGCCTGCACCACTGGGCCTACCGCTGCCGGGACGCCGAGGAGACGCGGCACTTCTACGAGGACCTGCTCGGCCTGCCGCTCACGCACTTCATCCGCGAGGACAACTACGCCGGCACCAGCGGCGAGCGGGTCGACAAGTTCGTGCACATCTTCTTCGAGATGGCCGACGGATCATCGCTGGCCTTCTTCGACCTCGGCGACGACACCGCCTCCGAGCCCTCGCCCAACACCCCGCGCTGGTGCAACCACATGGCGCTCCAGGTCGAGTCGCTCGCGCACCTCGAGCGGGCGCACAAGAGCCTGGTGGCGGCCGGCGTGGACGTGGTCGGACCGCTCGACCATGACGGCTGGGTGAAGTCGATCTACTTCTTCGACCCCAACGGCGCCCGCCTGGAGCTCACCACCGTCACCGGTGCCGACAAGATGGACGCGTACCGCGCCAGCGCCCGCTCGGACCTCGACCGCTGGACCGAGGAGAAGCGCGCCGCGAAAGCCAGGCGCGCCGCCTGACAGGCTGCACGCCGACAAGACTCAAAAAGCTGTTGGACTAGAGGAGGGGAGATTCAGGATTTTCTCGAGCTCGCCGTCAGCGCGACGGCGTCGGGCTGCATCTATGGCCTGATCGCGCTCGCCTACCTGCTGATGATCCGCCCGACCGGGATCATCAACTTCGCGGTCGGCGAATGGGCGATGGTGGCGGCCTTCGGCGGCCACCTGCTGCTTTCCCGGTACGAGTGGCCGTACTTCGCCGGCATGGTTGCGATCGTGGCGTTCATGCTGCTCGTGGGCTGGGTGAGCGAGCGCGTCGCCGTGCGGCCGCTGGTGGAGAAGGGCACGGGCGTCCTCGCTCCCATCCTCGCGCTGCTCGGCGTGCTGGTGATCACGCGCGAGATCATCTCGGTCAGCTTTCCCCCCGATCCGATGCCGGTGCCCTTCCCGTTCGGCATCGGCCGGCTGGAATTCGGCCCGATCGGCGGCTCGTACCAGAGCTTCTTCATCATCGCGGTGACGCTGGCGGTATTCGCCGGAAGCTGGTTCTTCTTCGAGAAGACCCTCTGGGGGCGGAGCTTCGAGGCGGTAGCGCTCAACCGCCGCGCCGCGGCGCTGATGGGTATCAATCTTTCGCGCGTTACGGCGTTCTCGTTCGCGGGCGGCGCAGCCGTCGCCGGCCTCGGCGGCCTGCTGGTCTCGCCGAACATCTCGGCGCACTACCTGATGGGCGTGCCGCTCGCGATCCAGGGCTTCACTGCACTGGTGATCGGCGGCGTGGGGCGGGTCGAAGGCGCGTTGCTCGGCGGGCTGCTGCTCGCGTTCGCCGAGCAGTTCACCGTGCGCTACGCGCCGATCCCCGGCGGGTTCGCGCAGGGCGTGCCGCTTCTTTTCCTGATGGTGTTCCTGGTCTTCCGGCCGACGGGGTTGCTACGGGCCAGAGCCTGAGCCGCTGGCTGGGCGCGTTCGTCGTGCTCGCGGGCGCGGCGTTCCTGCTCGGCGACTATCACAATGACGTCTACCGGAAGATGTTGCTCTGGGTGACGCTGGCGATCGGCTACAACTTCCTGTTCGGCATCTGCGGCCAGGTGTCGTTCTCGCACTTCGCGTTCTACGGCATCGGCGCGTATTCGGTCGTCATCCTGCTGTTCCACTTCCACGTGCCGCTGCCGCTCGCGATCGTGCTCGGCGTCGCGGTCTGCGTCGTGGTCGCGCTGGCGGTGGCGATTCCCTCAACGCGGCTCGAGGGCTTCTACCTCGCGCTCGCGACGCTGGCGCTGGCGCAGCTCTTCGTCGTGCTGCTCAACGAAGGCGGCGAGATCACCGGCGGCACGGGCGGCATCGCCAACTACCGCCTGCCGGCGATCTTCGGCATGCAGATGCGAGGCCCCTGGTACACCGCGGTCATTGTTTTCGTCTTATTGATGACCTACGCAACTCTGCGAAGACTCGATCATTCCTGGTTCGGACGGGCATGCCGCGCCGTGCGCGACAATCCGGAAGCCGCCGCCGCGATGGGCATCAACGTGGCGCGCACCAAGGTGATCGCTTTCACGCTGACGAGCGCGCTCGCCGGAGTCGCGGGGATGGTCTACGCGTTCGTCGACAACACGGTCAATCCGCCGATTTTCGGCCTGGAGAACGCGTTCCTGCTGCTCTTCATGGTCATCGTCGGCGGCAGCGGCCGCCACGCGGGCGCGGCGATCGGCGCGGTGCTGCTGTTCCTGCTGCCGTTCTGGCTCTCGCCGCTGGTCGGCCACCACCACGTGCTGGTGTTCGGCGTGCTGATGCTGGCGGCGATTCTCCTGCAACCGAAGGGATTGATCGGAATATGGGATCGACTCGGGACCCGATTCTCGAGGTAAGGAGCTTGAGCAAGCGCTTCGGCGGCCTGACCGCCGTGAGCGAGCTCGACTTCGAGGTGCGCGAGGGCGAGATCCTCGGCATGATCGGCCCGAACGGCGCGGGGAAGAGCACGACCTTCAACCTCATCGCCGGCAGTTACCCAGCGAGCTCGGGTGAGGTTTTTTTCGATCAGAAACCCCTATTGGGGTTGCCGCCGCATCGGATTGCGGCTCGCGGAATTCTGCGTACCTTCCAGCACAACCGACCGTTTGAGGGCATGCCGGTGATCGACAACGTGCTGGTTGGGGCGCACAGAAGCTTTGGAGTTGATTTATTTGGCAGGAAGTCAAAGAACAAAGAGCACGAAAAGCGCCTTCGGGCGGAAGAGCTCATTGAGTTTGTCGGCCTAGGCGGGATGGCGCAAGCCGACGTCGGCACGCTTTCCTTCGGCCAGGGACGGCTGCTCGAGATCGCGCGCGCCCTCGCCGGCGAGCCGCGCCTGATCCTGTTCGACGAGCCCGCCGCCGGGCTCGCGCCGGCCGAGCTCGATCGCCTGGCGGAGATCATCCGCGGCATCGCCGCGCGCGGCATCGCGGTGCTGCTTATCGAGCACGACATGCATTTCCTGCTGCCGCTCGCGCACCGCGTGGTGGTGCTCAACTTCGGCGCCAAGATCGCCGACGGGCTGCCGGACGACATCCGGCGCAACCCGGCCGTCATGGACGCTTACCTGGGAAGCCATGCTCCGCATCCGTGACCTGAAGGCTGGTTACGGTGCCGCGCCCGTGCTGCAGGGCGTGGCGCTGCACGTCGACAAGGGCGAAACGGTCGCGCTGCTCGGGCCGAACGGCGCCGGCAAGTCGACGCTCATGGCTGCCATTACGGGGACGATCCACCGCGCTGGGGCGATCGAATTCGCGGGACGAAACCTGGTGGGCGAAGCGAGCCACACCATCGTCGCGCTCGGGGCTGCTCTGGTGCCCGAGGGGAGGCTGGTATTTCCGCCTTTCACGGTCGAGGACAATCTGCGTCTCGGCGCGGTGCGGCTAAGCGGAAGCATCCAGGAGAGATTCGATTTCGTCTACGCGCTTTTCCCGAGGCTCGCGGAACGGCGCAAGCAGCCGGCCGGAACACTCTCGGGCGGCGAGCAGCAGATGCTGGCGATCGGCCGCGCGCTGATGAGCGCTCCGCACCTGCTGCTCCTCGACGAACCGTTCCTCGGCCTCGCGCCGATGGTGGTGTCCGAAATAAGAGCTTCTCTCGAGAAGTTGCGGCAGACGGGCGTGACCCTCCTGATGGTCGAGCAAAAGCTCGACATCGCGCTCAGCTTCGCCAGCCGCGCCTACGTGCTCATCAAGGGCAGGGTCGTCCTGGAAGAGACGACGCGGAACCTCGCACGCCGACCGGACCTGCGCGACTTGTACTTCTCGCTCGCCACCGCGCGAGCAGCCTGATGCCGGTCGCGCTCGTCCTCGCCGGCGGCTTTCTGGTCCTGTTCGTCAGCGGCGGTGCTCGCTTCTCCATCGGCCTGACGCTCAAGCCGATGGTCGACGAGCTGGGCTGGCTGCGTTCCGACCTCGGCCTCGCCGTCGGGCTCTACATGGTGGTGTCGGCGTTCGCGACCTTCATCGCCGGCCGCCTCGCCGACCGGCTCGGCGGCCGCACCATTCTCGGCGCCGGCACTGTGGTCGGTGGAATCGGCATCGGCCTCATGTGCTTCGTCGCCGCGCCCTGGCAGGCGATGCTGCTCTACGGCGTGATCTTCGCGATCGGCAACGGCGCCGCCTCGCTGACCACGGTCGGTGTCATGGTGACGAGGGCGGTGCCCGGGCGCGCCGGCGCGGCGAATGCCTTCGTCATCTCCGGACAGAGCCTTGGGCAGCTGGTGATGATCGCGATCCTCGCCGCGGTGCTGGCGCAGATCGGCTGGCGCTCGGTGTTCGTCTGGCTCGCGGTGGCGCACGCGATCTACGTCGCGGCTTTCGGCATCGATGAACCGGTCTCGCCGCTTGCTTTCGCGCGCAAAGTGCTCACCACCCCGGAAGGCTACCGCCTCA
>Ga0137410_10003733_pt1 | contig 10307 bp, 8 predicted proteins | sample CZODoug1_16funga_FD_108878 | JGI IMG/M metagenome (GOLD analysis project Ga0137410, IMG submission 108878) | Vadose zone soil fungal communities from Angelo Coast Range Reserve, California, USA - CZODoug1_16fungal (Illumina Assembly) | ecosystem: Environmental > Terrestrial > Soil > Vadose zone... | reverse complement strand
TGATGAGCTGGTTTAGATAGTTGAGCAGAGGGATACTGCTATGGCGAAGCTGATATTGAGCATGGACGGCCTGGTTCTCAAGGAAATCAACCTGACCAAGGAACGTACCACCATCGGCCGCAAGCCGCATAACGACATCCAGATCGACAACCTCGCGGTAAGCGGGGAACACGCCGTCATCGTCACTATCCTGCAAGACTCGTTTCTCGAGGACCTGGGGAGCACGAACGGGACGGTCGTCAACGGTCAGTCGATCAAGAAGCATTTCCTTCAGAACAACGACATCATCGAACTGGGCAAGTACAAGCTCAAGTATGTGAACGAGACGCCCGCCGGAGTCGCCAAGGCGGCTGATTTCGAGAAGACGATGGTGCTCCGGCCAGGTGCGATCAAGCCCATGCCGGCGCCCGCGGCCCCCGCTCCTGCTCCTGCGCACGCCGCCGCGCCGGTGGCCGCGAAAGCCATGGGGGACACTGTCGCGGGCCAGGGGCCGGCCACGACCATGCCTCCGGTATCGGCCAAGCCGGTAGGTGCTCCGCAAAAATCCGCGGCTCTGCAGCTGCTTTCAGGGGGCAACGCCGGCAAGGAGCTCGACCTGACCAAGCCGCTTACGACGCTCGGCAAGCCCGGGGTGCAGGTGGCCGTCATCACGCGCAGGCCTCAAGGTTTTTTCATCACGCACGTCGAAGGGGCGAGCTTCCCCGTAGTGAATGGCAAGCCGCTCGACGCCCAGGCTCACGCGTTGAACGACCACGACGTGATCGAGCTGGCCGGGGTCAAGATGGAATTCTTCATCAAGGCCTGAGCCCCGGCCCAGGGAACTGCCGCAGGGGGAGGAAGCCTGAAGCAGCACATCGTCCGGATTGCACTTGGCCTCCTCGTCACGCTGGTATTCCTGGGACACGCGGCCAAGGTCTACCAGATAAGGTTCGTTACCCAGCTCGACAATATCATTTACGACTACCGGCTCCGGCTGACCATGCCGGGCACGGTCGATGACAGGGTCGTCATTCTGGACATCGACGAGCGCAGCCTGGACCCGCGCGCGCTGGGCCGCTGGCCCTGGAGCCGCGACAAGCAAACCGCACTCCTTCAGAAGCTGTTCGATCAGTACGGCGTCCTCATAGTCGCGTACGACGTCGTGTTTTCGGAGCCGGACGAGAGTTCCGGTCTCCCGGCGCTCGAAAGACTCGCCAAGACGCGGCTCAAGGACGTCGGCGCTTTTCAGTCGGCGCTCGTGCAGCTGCGCCCCGAGCTCGACTACGACACGAAATTCGCGAATTTCATTCGCGGGCGGCCCGTGGTTCTCGGCTACTACTTCAACAGCGACAAGAATGCGGTCGAGAGCGGCGCCCTTCCCGAGCCCGTCCTTCCTGCCGAGACGTTCAGCGGAAGGAGGATCACCATTCTGGATTGGCGCGGATACACGGGGAACCTGCCCGAATTCCAGTCTTCGGTCAGCGCCGGGCACTTCAATCCGCGCGTGGACGATGACGGCGTATCGCGGCGCGTGCCGATGCTCGCCGAATACAAGGGCAAGTACTACGAGTCCTTTTCTCTGGCGATCGTGCGGATGTATCTCGGCATCCAGGAGGCCGTGCGAAACAAGACGACGACGGTCAAGCTGCCTGATGTCACCATCAATGCCATCCCTGACCGTTTTGTCACTCGCGGCTATACGGGTGTCGAATGGCTCGAGGTCGGGCTGCTCAGGATCCCGGTGGACGAGGAAATCGCGTCACTGGTTCCCTATCGGGGGCCGAGATACAGCTTCCCCTACATCTCGTTTTCCGACATCTGGTCCGACAAGGTGGCGCCGGAGAAACTCCGGGGAAAGATCGCGCTGATCGGGGCGACCGCGCCCGGCCTGTTCGATCTCCGCTCGGCTCCTGTGGACAACGTCTATCCGGGCGTGGAGATCCACGCCAACCTGATCGCGGGAATGCTGGACGGCAAGCTCAAGCAAAAGCCGCCCTACATGCTGGGCGCCGAGGTGGTCCTCCTTATCATCGGGGGTATCGCGCTGACGTTCCTGATTCCCCTGCTCGCACCCTTGTGGGCCTCGGCCGCGGCGTTGGCGGGGATGGCGCTGATCACCCTCCTGGACGTGGCCTTGTGGTCCTACTCGGGCCTGGTGCTGCCGCTTGCCGCGTCGGTCCTCATGACCGCGACCCTGTACACGGTCAACATGGCCTACGGGTACTTCGTCGAGGCCCGCTCCAAGCGGCAATTCACCGAGCTCTTTGGGCAGTATGTCCCGCCCGAGCTGGTGGACAAGATGGCCGAAGACCCGGAGCAGTATACGATGGAGCCGCGAAATGCCGAGCTCACCATCCTGTTTTCCGATGTCCGCGGCTTCACCGGCATTTCCGAGGCGCTGAGCCCCGAACACCTGCGCGAGTACATCAACGAGTACCTGACCGACATGAGCAACATCATCCGGGGCAAGTACCGGGGTACGCTCGACAAGTACATCGGCGACGCGATCATGGCCTTCTGGAACGCTCCCGTGGAAGACGAGACTCACCCGCGCAACGGCATCCTCGCGGCGATGGAGATGCTGCGCCAGTGCGACACCCTGAATCAGAAGTTCACCGCCCGGGGCTGGCCGACCCTGAAAATCGGAATTGGAGTCAACTCCGGAAGCGTCCGGGTGGGCGACATGGGATCCAAGCAGCGCAAGGCATACACTGCCATGGGCGATGCCGTCAACGTCGCCTCCCGGCTGGAAGGAAGGACGAAGCACTACGGGGTCGGCATACTGGTCGGAGAAACCAGCCGGAAGCTCGTCCAGGACGTGGTCTTCAAGGAGATCGACAAAATCAAGGTAAAGGGCAAGGATGAGGCGATCACGATCTACGAGCCGATCGGGATGGAAACCCACGTCGAAAAAAAGGTATTGGACGAGCTCAAGCTGTGGCAACAGACGCTTCGACAGTATCGGACCCGGCAGTGGGATCAAGTCGAAGTCGGCCTGCTGAACCTTCAGCGCGTGAATCCCGATTGCGCCCTCTACCGCCTCTACGCAAACGAGGCGGCTGGCAAGCGTCGCAATCCCCCGCCGGCAGACTGGGACGGGGTGACGGTGTTCGACGAGAAATAGTGATGGGCGCCGAACCATGAAGCTCCGGATTCTGGGTTGCAGCGGTGGAATCGGGGGCCGGCATCTGCGCACCACGTCGATGCTCCTCGACAACGACATTCTCGTCGATGCAGGGACGGGAGTGGCGGACCTCTCGCTCACGGAGCTTTCCCTGATCGATCATGTTTTTCTTACGCACTCGCACCTCGATCACGTTGCTAGCATTCCTTTCATGGTGGATACCGTGGGGGGCATGCGCAACCAGCCCTTGACGCTTTGGGCCGTTCCAGCGACTCTGGAAATCCTGCGCAACCACATCTTCAACTGGAGCATCTGGCCCGATTTTTCCCAGATCCCAAGCCCGGACAAGCCCTTTCTCCGGTACCGGGAGATCCAGGTCGGCGATGCGGTGGAGTTGAAGAAACGCAAAGTCACCGCGCTTCCCGCCAACCATGTTGTGCCAGCGGTCGGCTATCACCTGGACTCGGGAAAGGGCAGCCTGGTATTTACCGGCGACACGACGACGAACGACCCCCTGTGGGCCGTCGTCAACAAAATCTCCAACCTCAAGTACCTGATCATCGAGACCGCTTTCTGCAACCGCGAAAGGGAGTTGGCGGTCATTTCGAAGCACCTGTGCCCGAGCATGCTTGCCGAAGAGCTAGCGAAACTCGAGCGCAGTGCGGAAATCTATATCACGCACCTGAAACCGGGAGAAATCGAGTTGACGATGCAGGAAATCGAGGAGGATGCCGGTCAGTACCGGCCGCGGATGCTGCAGAACAATCAGGTGTTCGAGTTTTGAGGAGAGGCTTGGGGCGATGCACTGTCCGAGAGCGAGGAACGGGCGATGGCTAGGGTAAGCGTCGAGACGCTGAAAGGAGTCGAGCCTATTGGCTCGTTTTCCGATGCAAGGCTCAACGAGCTTGCGGGTCTCTGCCAGCTGGAGACAGTCAGCAGGAACTCGGACCCGTTTCTCGTGCGCAGCGTTGCCGGTCAGGCCGTCTATCTGCTGCGGGGAGAACTGGTGCTGACGTATCCAGACGGTTCGTCTAAGGTGCTGGTGGGAGGCTCCGATCGATCGCGGTACCCGCTCGCTCATCGAGGCGAAGTCTTTACCAGCGCCAAGGCGATCACCGACGTGGAACTGCTGCGCATCGACGACGACTTACTCGATGTCATGACCACGTGGGATCAGGTTGCCTCCGCAGATGTCCCAGCGAAGAAGAAGACCGAAAAGGACAACGGCCCGTTCGCCGGCTGGGCGATGATGTCCGGAATGTTCAGCGTGAGCAGCCTGAAGTACGGCCCTTTCTCGCAGCTGCCGCCCGCGCATATCGACGAGCTGCTTCGCCGTTTCGAACGCATCGAGGTCAAGAGAGGCGATGTCGTGATTCGCGAGGGAGCGGAAGGCGACTTCTATTTCGTGATCGAGACCGGCAGATGCAAGGTGGAGCGAATGATCGGGGGGGTATCCATGCTGCTCGCCGACCTGAAGAGCGGGGATGCGTTCGGCGAGGAGGCGCTGGTGTCCGAGGTCAAGCGCAACGCGACTGTGACCATGAAAAACGACGGCGCCTTGCTGAAGCTCTCAAAAAAAGATTTCGTCGAGCTGCTGCGGGAGCCGTTGCTGCAGAGAGTGTCCGCCGGGGAAGCGCGCGCGAAGGTGGCCAGCGGAGCCCAATGGATCGACGTGCGCTACCCGTCCGAATATCAGTACGACAAGCTTGCGGGCGCCATCAATATTCCGTTGGCGGAGATCCGCAATGCCTTCGGCGCCCTGGACAAGGGAAAGGAGTACGTGCTCTACTGCCAGAGCGAGCGCCGCAGCGCCGCGGGTGCGTTTCTGCTTGCCCAGCGCGGTTATCGCGCATTCGTGCTCGCTGGCGGCCTCTGGGGCGATGCGAGGCCGCGGTGAGTGCCGGCGCGGCGCGCCGATGTGAAGAACGCCCGGCAATATCGGGCTGAACGGTGGTAAAGTAATTGATTCTCAGGCCATTTCGGGGTAGCGGACACTAGGGTGGATTGCCAATGAGCGCGGTACTACAGACGCACCTGGGCGCGGCCGGCGACGTCAACAGCCGGCTGAATTTCCAGAAGAACCTCCAGACGGTCACCAACAAGATCCACGCCACCAGCAATGTGGACGAGATCATGCTGGAGGTCAGCGCGGACATCTGCACTCTCTTCAACGCCGACCGGCTCACGATCTACACCTTGGGCGAAGACAAGCAGACCATTGTCTCCAAGGTCAAAACCGGGCTGAACTCGTTCAAGGACCTGAAACTGCCGATCGCCGAGCACTCGATCGCAGGCTTCGTCGGCCTGTCGAAGAAAATGCTCAACCTGAAGGACGTCTACGACGAAAGCGAGCTGAGGACCCACAACCCGCACCTGCGGTTCCTGCAAGAGGTCGACAAGCGTACCGGCTATCGCACCAAGCAGATGCTCGTCGCGCCGATCGCGGAGCCGGGCGGCGGCGAGCTGGTCGGGGTAGTCCAGCTGATTAATAACAGGACCGGCGTACCCTTCGGTCAGCTTGCCGAGGAAGGGGTAACCGAGCTCTGCCAGACGCTCGCCATCGCTCTCAAGCAGCGCCAGAAACCGCAGGTTCTCAAGACGAAATATGACTTTCTCGTCAGCGACGCGGTGATCTCGGCGGCGGAGTTCGAGCTGGCCGCACGCTCGGCGCGCAAGAAGGCGGTCGACGTCGAAAACGTCCTGGCCGAGGAATTCCAGGTCAAGCTTTCGGCCATCGGCGCGGCCCTGGCCAAGTTTTTCGGAACCCCGTACGAGCCGTTCAAGCAGGATCGCATCAAGCCGATGGATCTGCTTAAGAACCTCAAGCGCGAGTACGTGGAATCCAATCAATGGGTCCCGATCGAGGACGCGAAGGAAGGTTTGATCATCCTTTGTCTCGACCCGGAGAGAATCAAGAGCTCCCGCATCGTCCAGAACGTTTTTCCTGGCCGTAAGCTCGTGTATCGCGTCACAACCTTGAAGGAATTCAAGGACACCCTCAAGGCTTTTTACGGGGCGGAGGCTGTCGACAGCGGCGACATCGGCGACATGCTCTCGGGCCTCGAGGAAGACGAAAGTCCGGTGGTCGAGGCGGGGGATGACGATGTTTCCGCGGCGGCGGACAACGAGCTGGTCAAGCTGGTCAACAAGATCATCATCGACGCCTACAACCAGGGCGCGTCGGACATCCACATCGAACCCTACCCGGGAAAAGGGAGGACCGAAATCCGTTTCAGAAAGGATGGTTCGCTGTTCCCCTATATCGAGGTCCCGGGTTCATACCGAAATGCCATCGTGGCGCGCATCAAGATCATGTGCGACCTCGATATTTCCGAAAAGCGCAAGCCCCAGGACGGCAAGATCAAGTTCAAGAAATTCGGCCCGCTCGACATCGAGTTGCGCGTGGCGACGATCCCGTCGCAGGGTGGCGTCGAGGACGTGGTCATGCGGATTCTCGCTGCGGGAGAGCCCATCCCCATCGACAAGCTCGGGCTGTCCCCCTCGAACCTGCCGAAGCTCAAGGACACCGTGAGCAAACCCTACGGGCTGTTCTTCGTTTGCGGCCCGACGGGTTCCGGCAAGACGACTACGCTGCACTCGGTGCTGGGCTTCCTCAACACCTCGGACACCAAGATATGGACTGCCGAGGACCCGGTGGAAATTACGCAGAAGGGCCTGCGCCAAGTCCAGGTCAACAAGAAGGCGGGACTCGACTTCGCTGCCGTGATGAAATCGTTCCTCCGCGCCGATCCGGACATCATCATGGTCGGCGAAATGCGCGACAAGGAAACCACCGGCACGGGCATCGAGGCCTCCCTCACCGGGCACCTGGTTTTTGCGACCTTGCACACCAACAGCGCGCCGGAGTCCATCATCCGGCTGCTAGATATGGGCATGGATCCTTTCAATTTCTCCGATGCCCTGCTGGGGATTCTCGCGCAACGCCTTGCTAAGCGATTGTGTAGCAAATGCAAGCAGCCCTATACGGCGGGCGGAGACGAGATGAAGCACCTCCTCCAGGAATATTGCTCGGAGCTGCTCAACACGGGACCGTTCAAGAAGGACGCCAAGTCCGCCTACGAGCATGTCTACCGGGACTTGGCAAAGAGCTACGCGAGCGACAAAGGCCAGTTCACGCTCTACAAAGCCAAGGGCTGCGAGGCCTGCAGCAATTCGGGCTACAAAGGGCGGGCCGGCCTGCATGAACTCCTGCTTGCGTCGGACACCATCAAGAAATTGATCCAGGAGCACGCTCGCGTCGCCGAGATCCTGGCCGTGGCCTTGGAAGAAGGCATGCGAACCCTGAAGATGGACGGGATCGAAAAAGTATTTCAGGGCATCACCGACATGCCGCAGGTGCGCGCGGTCTGCATCAAGTAGACAGCGCGCTCCACGTGGGTCTATCCGCCGCCAAGACCGGGGGGCTGTTCTTGGAGACCGTCGAAGATCTGTTTCACCGCCTCGAGCAACTCAACGAGATAGGCGCGGCGTTGTCGCAGGAAGAGGACATCGACCATCTGCTCGAGAAAATCTTCCTTGCAGCCAAGACGATCACGCGCGCCGCTGCCGGTACCCTGTACCTGCTGGAGCCCTCCGACGAGGGACCGCGCCTCAAGTTCGAAATCATGCGAAACGAATCCCTGGGGATCGCCATGGGAGGCACCACCGGCAACCCCATCACGACTTTCTATCCCGTGCACCTTTACGGAAAGGACGGCAGGCCCAACAATCAGATGGTTGCCGCTTACGCCGCCTTGACCGGGAAGACGGTGAATATCGCCGATGCATATACGGAGGAGGGTTTTGATTTCTCCGGAACGCGCAACTTCGACAAGAAGACCGGATACCGTTCGAAGGCATTCCTCACGGTGCCGATGAAGAACCACGAGGGCGAAATCATCGGCGTGCTTCAGCTGATCAACAGCATAGATCCGGCGACGAACGAGATCGGGTCATTCTCGCACTCGGACCAGCGTCTGGCAGAGTCACTCGCATCCCAGGCCGCCATAGCGCTTACGAACCGGCATCTCATCAACCAGCTCAAAAAGCTGTTCGAGTCTTTCATCAAGCTCATCAACACCGCGATCGATGAGAAATCCCCCTACACGGGAAAGCATTGCGAACGTGTGCCGGAACTCACCATGATGCTTGCCGAAGCCGTCAACGAGACGACCGATGGGCCGCTCCGGGACTTCAGCATGACCGCCAAGGACCGCTACGAGCTCGAGATAGCGGGTCTGCTGCACGACTGCGGGAAGGTGACCACGCCGGTGCACGTTGTGGACAAGGCAACCAAGCTCGAGACGATCTTCGACAGAGTCAATCTCGTGGACACGCGCTTCGAGGTGCTGAAGCGAGATCTTGAAATAGGCACGCTGAAACGCAAGATCGAAATCCTGCAGCAGCCCGGGTTGGACGAGGTCGCCGCGCGCGAGCGTTTGGCGCAACTCGACCAAGTGGCGAGGGACGGCCTGCGCCAGCTCGACAACGACCGTGAATTCTTGCGTCACTGCAACGTCGGCGGAGAGGTCATGTCGCCGGATGCACAGGAGCGCGTGAAGCGGGTGGGCACCGGCTACAAATGGATCGACGTCTCCGGCCGAACTGCCGATTTTCTGACTCCGGACGAGATCACGAATCTCACCATTGCCCGCGGCACGCTCACCAAAGAGGAGCGGGACACGATCAATCACCACATCGTCGCCACCATCAACATGCTGCAAGCACTACCGTGGCCGAAGCACCTGCAAAAAGTGCCGGAGTACGCCGGGGGCCACCACGAGCGGATGGACGGGAAGGGCTACCCGAACAGGCTGACGCGCGAACAGATGTCCGTACAGGCTCGAGTCATGGGAATCGCCGATATTTTCGAAGCGCTGACCGCCAAGGACAGGCCTTACAAGCGCGGCAAGACGCTTTCCGAGTCGCTCAAGATCCTCGGAAACTTCAGGCTGAACGGGCACATCGACCCGGATCTGTTCGACATATTTGTTCGCAAGAAGGTCTACTTGCGCTACGCCAAGAAATTTCTCGATCCCGAACAGATCGACGAGGTCGACGAAAGCGGAATTCCGGGGTTTGCGCCGTGACTGCGCCGCGGCAGGTGCGCCTATCTGGCTCCGCGCATTAGGTGCTCGATTAGTTTGCCGGTGGTGAAGTCGACAAATTTCTCGTCGTACCCGATTTCGCGCAACTGGCGCCTGAAGGCGTTTCTCAGTCTCGCCTTGCTGACGAACCCGATCTGGTCCTCACGTTCGGGCTGAAGCGTCTGAGCGAAAATCTCATCCAGGATTTCCTCGATGCGCATCCGCGAAACTGTGCGCTCGGGGTCATTGGCGATCACCGGCGGAAAGCGCACGCTAATCCGCTGCCCCAATCCTTGCACCAGGGTGTCAAACTTTCGGGAAGAGAACAGCATGGAGCTCGCGAGGCCGGGGCCTGGTTTTTGCGACCGAAGAAGAATACCCCAGGGGGAGCCGAGGAAGCCTTCCGTGCGCCCCGTCTTTGGGGCGATAGAGGCCGTGTGACGCGCAACGTCACTCTGTGCCGCAATGTGCGCTGATGGGACCGTGTGCTTTGTCACAGGGAAGTCGCAAATAGTCAATAAGCCGTCTAATTACAATTGGATAGGATCAAACGCCGAACAGGCATACCCCTTGCTCCAGGAAGCACGCAACGCCAATTTGGCGTCACAAGTGAAGGAGAAATCATGAGAACGCTGCAGAAGGGCTTCACCTTGATCGAGTTGATGATCGTGGTTGCGATCATCGGCATTCTGGCCGCGGTGGCGCTCCCCGCGTATCAGGACTACAGCAACCGGGCGAAGATCTCCGAGGTGATCCTGGCCGCCAGCGCGTGCCGTACTTCGGTGACCGAGATTTACCAAAGCGGCAACAGCGCCACGCAGGCGGCCGACTCCTGGGGCTGCGAAGTCACGGCGGCGACCGTGGGCGGAGCCTCGAAGTACGTCGCGAGCATCCACACCACCGTGGACGGCTTGGTGCAGATCGCGATCCAGGGCTTTGCGACGAGCGCCGGCATCAACGGCGCGCTGGTCACCCTGGCACCGATGAGGGACGCCACGACCATGCTGACGAAGGCCGATGTGGGCGGGATGACCGTCTGGGCCTGGCGCTGCGGTTCGACGATCGACGGCACCAACCTGAACCCGAAGTTCCTGCCGGGTTCCTGCCGCGGCTAGTCG
>Ga0137410_10003732_pt1 | contig 10310 bp, 11 predicted proteins | sample CZODoug1_16funga_FD_108878 | JGI IMG/M metagenome (GOLD analysis project Ga0137410, IMG submission 108878) | Vadose zone soil fungal communities from Angelo Coast Range Reserve, California, USA - CZODoug1_16fungal (Illumina Assembly) | ecosystem: Environmental > Terrestrial > Soil > Vadose zone... | reverse complement strand
GGCACGTGAGCCACTCGACGTAGCTTGGCATGTATCCCGTCGTATTCACGCAGCGTTGTCGGGCTCCAGCCGCAAAACTCGACCAGTTCTTGACGATCTGCGCACGGGCATCGTTTTCCGACGTCATACAGGCGTCAAATGTCTGCTGAGTCTCGGCGCCAAATATTTCAATAAGGGCTTTTTCCGATGTCCGGCAAGTTATCGCGATATCGACGGTTGGCACCCCACTTGCCGCAGCGCTCGCAACGCCGGGCGTTGCCAGGCTCAAACAGAACAGACCTGTCGCGAGAAGCTTTCGTTTGGTTGTCCATGACGGCGTTGGGTCTCCTAGCGTGACGCTGAGCTTTGGCTTCATCGTCCGTCTCCTCGGATATGGCAACCTCCTCGCCAAGTGCATGAAACCTGAGATGGAGGCAGCGCGTACGACCGAACGCCGAACGCCGACGCAATGGTTCGCCTGGAAGCCACTTTAATCAATTAGTGTGAAGGCTATCGTCCTAAACCTAGGGACAATATCACTGACCCAAAGTAGCTTTTAATGTTCAAACGGCGCTTTTGCCCATCCGGCGGGGTTCTGCCCGACGATCTTCCCCGGGATGTCGCCTTCTGGCCCATCGGCAGTTTCTTGCGCAGTTCTCCAGCATCTTGGTCGGCACGGTCGTCAGCGTGCTCGCGTTTGCGGTCCTGGTGCCCAACGCGCAGGTGCTCGGCACCGACCAGTTCCCGGCGCCCGCCGCCCAGACCTGTCCTCACTCGAGCCCGTCAAGCTATGGCTGATATTGGCCGGTGGTGTCGTCGGAGATGACCAGAATTGTATAGAACATTGGGTACCTCGCTCGGTCGGGTCGAACTTCAGGACAGGCTGCGTGTTTACACGGGGGAGTCCATCGCTGTGTACGGTTCAGGACGTGGTCGATAGGACAACACACCTGTCATTGTACGATTCCAGATAGTGGCCTTGCGTGGCGGACCAAGTACTCGTGCTGTTTCGCCTCCTCATCGGCGAGGAAGCGAATTAGCATGGCTCGGGTCGGCTGGTCGGTTTCAGACTCCAGCAGCTTTTTGATGTGGTCGATATTTGCCTTGATGACGTGTTGTTGCATAGCGAACTCCATCTCTTCGACAAAACTGGACAGAGATAAAGAACGACAGTCGCAACCGTCGTTTTTCGCATTGCGCTTCGAGCGACCACCGAGGCTGTGCGGAAAAGGTCGGTCGCTCTAACGCGCGTGCGACAGTCCTCTTCTAGGTTGCGATCGACTGCAACGACAGGCTGCACCTTTCTACGTTGGGATTCTACCGACGGTTACCTACGCAACCTTACCCAGCCAGCTACGTACGTAACCTTCTCAGCGATCCCGGTCACCGGGTTTTTGCGGTGACGACGTTTAAGACAACGAGCGCAGCTCGGCATCGTGATCGCGCTACCAGATCAGGCGCCATCACGGGAAACCGTCGCGTACATCATACGCAATCGCCCGCGACTTCAGACAATTTGGAGCGGCCTCGCTACTTTGCTGAAGCGCCGCGAACTCACCCGCTCCTTAGCTTCCTGACGCTCCGTCCGGAGGCTGCCTGAAGCTTGCTAAGCTTTCTCTCGAGGACCTTGGCTAAAAGGAAGAAATGCTGCTTCGTCGTCCGAAGTGTTTCTCGTTCTTCCGAGTTCGACGCTCTATTGTGCAGCCGCCCAAATTCCTCAGCGCGTCGATAGCACTCAGCGATATGCTCTTTCAGGCTGTATGGCATTATCCCCTCCCATGCCCACATTCCCGGGGGAATCTCCGTAGAATGCAACCTCTGCCTGGCTTGGTCGCGGTATGGCGCTAGGGGGCCGCACTTTTCCACAGGAGTCATACCTACAGAGAACCCAGTGATCCTGCTCTAGATGATTGACGCCAACCGTCACCCTGCTGTCATCCTACTGTCATCCTACTGCAACTATTTGATCTCGGGCGCTGTATTTCACCACAAGTAATGTGATCCCACGGAGCCTCTCGTCGCGGCGTCAGCTTCCGGCGGACCGCTGCGCTCAGAGTTCAAGGGCCGTCGAGTTCGGCGAGATCATCAGCCAAAGATTCAAATTGCTTGGCGACGTCGTAGGTCAAAGTCTCAAGGCCCACCTGATCGGCTCCAGCCCTCAGTGCCTCGGCATGACGGTAGAGAAGGGCCTGTGCTTCAGCCGGCTCAGTAATCTTTTTTTCGATCAATAGTTCGAGCAGCAGGCGCACGAGACGAAGCTGCATTCCAACAAGCACCACTCCCCACTCCTCGACCGCCGACGAGGGGTCATCCGCTTGATCGGGTGTATCTATCATGTTTGGATTTCCCTAGCGCATCGCACTGAAGGCATCGAAAACAAGCGTGCTGGCATCCCGGCCCCGAGAAGTAGCTGGCATGAACGCTCCACCGCAGATGGCAACGAGTGAGAGGGAGTAGGCTCAGTATGGGTCGCGTTGGATACGTCCCACAAGATAACTTGCCGCGACACCAATTACTCTAACAGTCCGGCCCGAAGGCGAAGTCAACGGATGTCCGCTCGCACATCAGCTTTCACGGGTAAAGCTAATCATGAAGAGGATGCCAATCAGCCTTTCCTCCGGATCAACGAAGTAGCGCGGACAGTCGGCGCGTAAAGCTCTTACGGATTGTGATCGACAATGAGACGCGCAAGCGCTCGCAACTCGTCGTATGACAGGGTGGTGATAGCCGCAAGTAGATCAAGCCGGTACCTGTCAGGCGACAGGTCGTGAGACATCAGTTTTTTGGAAAGTTCACGAAGTTTAATCATAAGCAAATCTGTCTCAGCGGAAAGGGGGAGAGTGCGAACTTTCTCTCAGCGCTCCAGCCTGACTTAACCACGCTTCACGAGCGGTAAAATGATAACGTAGCGTTGCACAATGTCAAATACACACCTGATTTACTATGAAAATTGAGAGTTTTCGGGCTTGCGTATCTTCCCTCCGCGGCGGCGATCGGCCTCGCATGGGTGTTCCACTGGTACTAAGGGCCTTTGTTCTTACTGGGCGCCCTCGTTGCATTCCTGCTCGAGCGACGCAAACCGAAGCTCGCCGAGGAGTTCACTTTGCCGGTGGCGTCGGGTGTGGTGGCCGGAGGCTCGCTGATGGGTGTGGTGCTAGTGTTCTGGGCCAACGGCGGCAGCATCCTCAAGACACTGTTTGGCGGTTAACGGGGCAAGCGCTCAGTTACGCTGGATATGCTCAGTTGCGCTGGACCATGCACTCACCGCCCGCGGCCTTGAGGCTGCCGCAGAACTGGTCGGCGGCGCCGGCCGACGTAAACGGCCCCACCATGGCGCGATAATAAATTCCCTTCGCGCCGAGATCGGCGCGTTGAAAGATGGCGGTCCGGCCACCCAGTTGGCGAGGGAACTTCGACTGCAGCGAACGAAAGGACGCCTGCGCGTCGGCTTTGCTGCGGCGCGCAGAAACCTGCACGATATACCCGCCGACCGCGGCATTCGCCGCAGCTGCCGTTGGGGCGCCACGCACAGCCTGTTGTCCTGGCTGCGCTTGAGATTGCGCAGCCTGCGTGGAACCAGGCCCGAGATAGTAGGTCCGATAGGCATAGGCGCCTGCGGTCCCGAGCGCGGCGCAACCGATCAGCGCGAGCGCGGTGACAAGGCCGCGACGCCGGCCCTTGCGCGGCGGGTTGTCGGGCAACTCCTCATCGTGCCAATCCATGGCGGCGGCGCGGTCGTCCGCACGCTCGTGCGCGGCCCGTGCAGCGCGCACGGCCTCCGCAAAGTCCTCTTGATACCGATCGAATCCCTTAGCGGCGATTTGCGAAGCGTGATGATCACGGCCGTGCGAATGCTCTTTGTACCGATCGTCCGGGTACCGATCGTCCAAGTACCGATCGTCCGGCGCGCCTGCGTGATAGGCACCGAGCCGCAGAAAGTCTGCGTCACGCGGCGCAAGCTGATCAAGCGCCGCGCGCAGGCTACCAATTGTCTTCCTGGGAGTGGACGACTTCCTGCTCGGAGTCGTGGACGACTTCCTGCTGGGAGCCGTCAACGATTTGCCGCGGGAAGTCGTGGACGATTTCCTGCCCGTGCGCTGCTCGATCTCGATGGTGACCGCCTCCCAGTGGCGCCCGAGCGCGCCGCTTGATCGGCGCGCGCAGGCGCATGCGAGCCAATATGCATCCTTGCCGAACTCGTTCAGCAGTTCGGTTGCCTCTTGCGCCGCCGACTCTTGCCGCGCCTGAGGCCGCACCCACCCACGCCACCCGGCAGGTCGACTCGACCGACCGAGTATCGACGAAAATTCGTCCTCGACATTGTCAACACGCACTGACATTGGCCACACACGCTACGCTTTCGACCAATGGGTCTCTTTACAGGTCTTACAGATTACAGATCTTGCAGATCGCGCCAGCCTACTTTGCGCCCGGCCGACGTCGGTAATCGACGGCCGTTAGAGTCGGTTTGGATGATTAATCCGCGTAACTGGGTCGTAACAATGGCGACGGGCACGACGCTCCCTCGCGCGATGTCCGCGTTCGTGCCCACCAACAGTGGGCGATGGATCAAACGCAGCTCACCGAGCGCGTCGATCTATGAGTACACAAACCAACGCGGCGCCGGAGTGCTTTGCTGGGAGTCGATCTTCAGCTTCCCAAATCGGTTGACAAAAGTCTACATATGTTGATTATCAGGCAATGCCGCGGAAACCCAACAACTCCCGCCAGACCAAAGCTTTGCTGGCCGCCTTTCTGGAGCAGGCCCGAGTATGGCGACATGGCTATGATCTTTCGAAGGAAACGGGCCTGAAATCGGGCACGCTCTACCCCTTGCTCATGCGCTTGAGTGAACAGGGCTTGCTGGAATCGCGCTGGCAAGAGCCGGAACGGTCTGGCCTGCCGCCGCGCCATGTCTATCGGCTGACCGCAACAGGGCTGGCGCTTGCTCGTGAACAGGAATTGGAAGCAGTCGCAGCCGAGCGCGCAGGAGCGTTGGCATGAATGCCGCGCCCGGCCGGTGTCGACGATTGGCAATTGCGCTTGCGAGGCATGCCGCATGGATGCTGCCCAGCGCACCATGGGCGCAAGCGATGCGGCACGAGCTCGACTACATCGCGAATGATTCAGCCGCCCTGCGTTGGGCATTCGGCTGCATGCTGGCGAGTTACAAGGCCCGATTGACCCAATGGCCACGGTTTAGTCCGCGGCATGCCTGGCGGCACGTCGCGACCAGCGGCGCCCTGATGCTCTTGATCGGCCTTGCGCTCCAGGAACGTGCCGGAGGCCAGACCGAGCCACCGCGGCCCGGCTTCGACGAGACGACATGTGATCTGCCCGGTGTATCGCCGGAGATTCGTCCGCGACTGCGGTGCGGCACGGTCAGCGTCCCGCGAAATTACGACAAGCCCGACGCAGGCCATTTCAAGTTGGCGGTTGTCGTTATCAAGAGCGAGCAACAGCCCTCGTGGCCGGAGCCTGTTGTCTATATCAGCGGTGGCCCCGGCTCTCCCCTCACCGTCTATGCCGCACATCAGGCCCGGACTCCTTATGCGCCCCGCCGCGATCTGATCCTCGTCGATCAAAGAGGAACCGGCAAATCTGAGCCGGGCCTGTGCCCCGATCTTGCTGGCAAGCTCTTGGAGGCCGCCCTCGCCTTCGCGGCCAGCGCTACCGAAGAGGCTTTCGCGATGCGCCAGGCCACCTATTTGGCTTGCCGCGATCAGGCGATCGGCCGCGGCCTCGATCTCACGGATTTCGGGACACAGGTTACCGCTGAGGATCTGGAGTGGGTGAGAAAGGCACTGCAGATAGAGCGCTGGAACATTTACGGCGAGTCCTACGGGACAACAGTCGCCATGACGCTGGTGGCGCTCCATCCCGACACGGTTCGCACGGTGATCCTGGATTCCATCTACCCACCCGACCCGGTACCGCTGTGGTCGACCACTGTGAATGACGCTCGCGCTGCGTTCTTCGCGAATTGTGCGCGTGACAACGTTTGCTCCGCGTCGTTTCCCAATCTCGCGGAAACCTATCGGGAGACGCTGGCGAGGCTCGATCAGCAGCCGTTGCTTGTAACGGTCCCACCGCGAATGCGACAACCCGATGATCGGGTCATGCTCACCGCGTCGCTGTTCGAGGCCGTCGTCACCAACTTGCTTTATTACCCGACCGCGTACCCGGATTTGCCCCGCGTGATCCAATCCGTTCACGACGCTGAGCCGCAAGGCCTTGGGCAAGACCTTGCACAAGTCCTCGGGCCAATTCTTGCGGCCCAACTCGCGGCCGCGGCGACACAGAACCGCGCCACACATGCGGCGGTCGAGTGCCGGGATCGTCCGCACTATCGCCAAGACCTTCCGCGCCAAGACCTTCCAGCCGGCGCGCAAGGGCTGGACCGAAGGCAATTGTACGGCGTCTGCGCTCGCTGGTCGGATGTTGGGCCCCCGCCTCTCGTTCCCGCAGGCACACGCGTGCCGACGCTGGTGTTGGCCGGCCAATTCGACCCCGTGGCGAGGCCAGCCTTGAGCCGCCATGTTGCGGACCTGATCGGCGGCAGCGCGCGCTTCGTCGAATTCCCTCTTGTCGGTCACAACGTCAGGCAATTCAGCGCTTGCGGCGCCAAGATCGCGGCAGATTTCATCGACCATCCCGCGCAGAAACTTGACACATCGTGCACCGATCGGACCTCGCCAATTCCCTTCCTCCCCAAACGCCGGTGAAAGCCCGATGCATGTCTATGCTCAAGAGAAGCGCAAAGAGAGCACCCTGGTCGAAACAGGCCGCGTGGTCGTTCAGGCCCTCCTGATCGCTCTCGTGATCCGAACGCTCCTGTTTCAGCCGTTCAATATTCCATCCGGATCGATGAAGGCCACGCTGCTGGTCGGAGATTATTTGTTTGTTTCGCAGTACAGCTACGGCTACACCCGCTATTCGCTGCCGTTTTCGCTGCCACTGTTTTCTGGCCGCATCTTTGGCTCGGAGCCGAAGCGCGGCGATGTGGCGGTATTCCGTCTGCCGCGTGACACCTCCACCGATTACATCAAGCGCGTCATCGGCCTGCCCGGCGATCGCATCCAGATGATCGGGGGGCTGCTGCATATCAACGGCACACCGGTCAAGCGCGAGAGCGTCAGCGATTTCTTGGACGATGAAAGCGGCGTCGCGATCCGGCGCTGGCGTGAAACGCTGCCGAACGGCGTGAGCTACGAGACGCTTGATCTTCAAGATAACGGGTACCTGGACAATACCGAGGAATACGTGGTTCCACCCGGACACTACTTCATGATGGGCGACAATCGCGACAATTCGCTCGATAGTCGCGTGCCGTCGGCGGTCGGCTACGTGCCGTTCGAGAACCTCATCGGCAAGGCACAGATCGTCTTTTTCTCAATCGGCGATGGCGAGCCGGCCTGGCACATCTGGAGTTGGCCTTGGTCGGCGCGCTGGAGCCGCTTGTTCACCATCGTCAGATGAGCGCATCGGCTTGCGACCAAACGCTAAATTAGCGTGAATTGGATTGGCACGAGGCGGTCCGATTCACGCCGCCTACAAGTTTGACGGCTTGTCCCGCCGCAGCTTGAGATGTACCAGCTTTTCAGATAGGTCGATTTTGGCCCAACTCGGATGACCTGCGGGCCAACCAGCCGTTCCACCAGATGGCCGACGCGGCGACCAGGTCCAGTGCCGCCATGGCCAACACGTGTCGCCGTGATCGTATATTGCTGCGTCGCAGCGAGCGGTCGAAGCGGGACCAATGCCTGCCTGGCCCATCTTCCACAATCACTACCACATCACCACGACTTTACGGTACCTTGATGACGGGCTGGCCGAATTGAGACGCGAAGTCCCATCAGTGCAATCGGCAGTGATCATCCGTTTGGTGGACATCAGAGTCATGCCATAGTTCACCGAACGGGCGTGCGCGGTAATTCGACCCGAAGGGAGGATGTAATGGCCAATATTCTACTCCGAATGCGCGATTGCGCCGGTTCGGCACTTGCGCTCATGCTCGCGGGCGCACCCGCGGCGGCCTGGGAGCCCACAAAACCGGTGGAGATCGTCGTCGCCGCCGGTGCCGGCGGCGCTTCCGACCAGATGGCGCGAATGATGCAGGCGGCCATCCAAAAGAACAACCTGATGAAGCAGCCGATCGTCGTCTCGCTCAAGGGCGGTGCGTCAGGCGCCGAAGCGCTCATGTACATGAAAGCGGGCTCCGGCGACGCCAATCGGGTTCTCATCGCCTATTCGCTGATCTATATGCTGCCGCTCTCAGCGAAGATTCCGTTCAACTGGCGTGAGCTGACACCGGTGTCGGTCCTGGCGCTCGATCAGTTCGTGCTATGGGACAACACCACGCTGCCGCACAAGAACGTGAAAGAGTTCATCGACGCCGCCAAGGGCGCCAGTCCGCCGTTCAAGATGGGCGGGACTGGATCGAAGCGCGAGGATCACGTCCTCACCGCCTTCATCGAAAAGCGCACCGGCGCGAAGTTCGTATACCTGCCCTACACGTCGGGCGGCGAGGCGGCGACACAGCTCGTTGGCAATCATACCGCCTCGAATGTCAACAATCCCTCCGAGAACCTCGAAGTGTGGCGCGCCGGCCAGGTGCGGGCGCTCTGCGTATTCGACAAGGAGCGCATCGAATACAAGACCAAGGTCGCGGGCAACATGTCGTGGAACGACGTGCCGACGTGCAAGGAGGAAGGCCTGGACGTGGAATATCTCATGCTGCGCGCCATGTTCCTCCCCGGCAAAGTCACGGCCGACCAGACAGCATTCTACGTCGATCTGTTCAGGAAGGTCGCCCAGACCTCTGAATTCAAGGACTACATGGAAAAGCAGGCGCTCAAGCCGATCTTCCTTACCGGCCCCGACATGGTAAAATTCCTTGAGGAAGATAACACTCTCAATACGCAGTTGATGAACGAGGCGGGCTTCGTCGCGAAATGACGCTGCCCGACAAACCCTGACAGCAACGGCGCGTTCAAGTGCCTTTCATTCGGATTGGAGATTTGGATGGCCGAGGAAGCTGACCCGGCGCAGAGCGACGCGTCCGCCGTCGTCGGCACCCGCAGCGCCGACATCATTGTCTATCTGATGCTCTTGGGCTTGGCCGCTTTCCTCGGGTTCGACAATTGGCGCACCGGCATGTCCTGGGAAGCAGACGGCCCGCAGGCCGGCTACTTCCCGTTCTATCTGTCAGTCCTTCTCGGCGCGGCGAGCCTCTACGGACTGGTCCACAAGCTCCTCAGGGAGAGAGGACCGGGCGAAACCTTTGTTACCAGTGAGCAGTTGCGCCGCGTGATGCAGGTCTTCGTGCCGACCTTGCTTTTCTGCGTGTTCATGCAGTGGCTCGGTCTCTATGTGGCGAGCTTCGTGTTGATCACGGGCTTCATGTGGCGCGTCGGACGCATTGCGCTCTGGAAGTCGCTGGTCACCGGGTTCCTATTCTCTATCATCATGTTCATCACCTTCGACATCGCGTTCGACGTCATCATGCCAAAAGGGCCGCTGGAAGCGGCCTTCGGCTACTAGGCAGCAGGATCGCGCGATGGAAGCTTTTGGTCTGCTGCTTCACGGCTTCAGCGTCCTGCTCACGTTCAAGACGCTGGCCTTCATGATCGTCGGCCTGGTGCTCGGCATCTTTGTCGGTGTGTTGCCTGGACTTGGCGGACCGAACGGCGTCGCCATTCTCTTGCCGCTCACCTTCACGATGGACCCGACGACCGCGATCGTGATGCTGTCGTGCATCTACTGGGGCGCGCTGTTCGGCGGGGCGATCACCTCGATCCTGTTCAATATACCGGGCGAGGCGTGGTCGGTCGCGACCACCTTCGACGGCTACCCGATGGCGCAGAATGGTCAGGCGGCCGAGGCGCTGACCGCGGCCTTCACTTCGTCGTTCGTCGGATCACTGGTCGCCGTCCTTCTGATCACTTTTCTCGCGCCCGGCATCGCTTCGTTTGCCCTGCAGTTCGGACCGCCGGAATTCTTCGCGGTCTATCTGCTCACCTTCTGCTCTTTTGTCGGGCTGGGGCGCGAGGACAAGCACAAGACGATCATCTCCACGACGCTTGGATTTTTGCTTGCCGGCATCGGCTTGGATACCGTGTCGGGCCAATTGCGCATGACCTTCGGCTGGGACGAGCTTCTGCGCGGCATCAACTTTCTGGTCGCCGTCATCGGATTGTTCGGTATCAGCGAGATTCTGCTCACGATGGAGGAGCGGCTGGCGCTGCGGGGGCACGCCGCCAGCATCAGTCTGCGCGTGGTGTTGAACGTCTGGAAGGATATGCCGCGGTACTGGATGACGCTGTTGCGTT
>Ga0137410_10003728_pt1 | contig 10316 bp, 8 predicted proteins | sample CZODoug1_16funga_FD_108878 | JGI IMG/M metagenome (GOLD analysis project Ga0137410, IMG submission 108878) | Vadose zone soil fungal communities from Angelo Coast Range Reserve, California, USA - CZODoug1_16fungal (Illumina Assembly) | ecosystem: Environmental > Terrestrial > Soil > Vadose zone... | reverse complement strand
GGTAAGCCCTACAACCGCGCGGTCGTCAGCTTCCGCGAGAATCAACGCGGCGTCACCTCGTGGCTCGCTCAACCGGGGCCGATGGGCGCGCTCGAATTCATCTCGCCCGACGCCAATTTCGTCGCGGCGGTAGTCGTCAAAGAGCCGACAGCGCTCGTGGACGACCTGTTCGAGGTTGTGAAGCAGGCCGCCCCTGACGCCTGGGAAGATGTTCAGAAATTCCAGGCCGAGCGGGGAATTGACCTGCGCAATGATTTCGTAGCCCCGCTGGGCAGTGAATACGCGTTTGCGCTCGACGGCCCGCTGGCGCCGGTGCCGTCATTGAAGGCCGTCATCCAGGTTGACGATCAACAGCATTTGCAGCAGTCGCTCGAACGCATGGTTGAGATGATCAACGCCGAGCTTGCCAGGCAGGGCAAGAAAGGCCTCGCCTGGGCTCAGACTGAAAGCGGCGGGCGTGTCTTCTACGCGCTGAGATCGCTCGATTACGGCCTGGAAGTGAACTACACATACGCCTACGGCTACTTCATCGCCGCGCCCAGCCGCGCCCTGGTCGAGAACGCGATCAAGTACAAAGAGTCGGGCCATACGCTGCTCGGATCGCCGAAGTTCAAAGCGTCACTGCCCGAAGACAAACAGGTCAGCTTCTCCGCGATGGTTTACCAGAACGCGGGCTCGATTCTTCAGCCTGTGGCCAAGATCGTCTCCGGCGCCACGGGTGAGGGCGGGCCTTTGAAATTCCGCGCCGGAATCAAGGGATTGCCGCTCGATAAGGCCGGTCTTGCTTACGTCTACGCGCTAAACGACCGGATGGTTATGTCGGTCAACAGCGAGGACGGCCCCATTGGCCTGAGCCCTTCGGACCTGCTGGGTCTGCCCGGCTCGTTGGGCTTTGGTCACATCGTCGAGATGGCCACGCATTGAGCGGAATCCGGCAAATCTGATTGCAATTGGGTTTACGGAAAAAGATAAACACAAAGGGTCAAAGGGTCAAAGGATCAAGGGGACGGCTATCACATGGCTATTCCTTTGACCCTTTGACCCTTTGACCCTTTGTGTTTATCCATATACTGAGGGTCGTAAAGTCGAATTTTATTTACGAAAACGCCAATCGGTTGGAACTTCATTCAATCGGTTGGCGTTTCCGTTTTCGCTTCACGTACAATTCGACGAACAGCAACGGCGTCAGGAGGCAATAAAAATGAGACTGAAACCAATCATCACACTAATCACAGTCATCGGGTTCGCATTAACATTAAGCGTCAGCGGATGTCGCCGCGCGAGCGATCAGGCGCAAACGGACGTGGATACGCAATCCGCGAACGTCGCGCCCAGTGACTTCAAGCCGGACGCCAAGTCTAATTCCAAAGCGGGCGCCAAAGCGGAGGGCGAAACCGCGAGCGCCGATTCGAACAAAGCTGAGACGAATTCGATTGTTGACAAAGGCGGCGAAGGCGCTGATTTCGCCGAACGCGAAGAGATTCGCAGGAGTTATACGCTCAAGCCCGGCGCGGACGTCATTGTCTCCGGCATCAACGGGCGCGTAAATGTCGAAACCGCCGATACAGACCATGCGGAGATCTTGATCGTCCGCTCGGCCAAGAAGCGCGAAGACCTGCAATTCCGCAAGGTCAACATCGACCACGATCCGAGCGAGCTTCGCATCTCCGTCGAGAATGACCGGCGCAGCATCTTCTCGGCGTTCGGATCGAGGCCCGAAGGCCGCCAGCGCGTAATGTTGAAGCTGCCGCGCAAAGTCAGGCTCGAATCCAACGGCGTCAACGGCGACGTGGCCGTCGGCGAGATAGAAGGCAGCGTCGATTTCCATGGCAACAACGGCAAGATCAACATCGCGCAGGCGACTGGAGGCGCGTCATTCCGAGGCGTCAACGGCAAGATCGACGCCACCATCGCCAAACTTTCGACAGGAGGCAAAATTGACATAGACGGCGTCAACGGCAACACCACTCTGCGCTTCGTTGGGGAAGTCAATGCCGACGTCGAAGCGCGCGGCCACAACGGCAGGGTCGAATCCGATCTGCCGAACCTCCAGGAGAACAAAGACGAAAGACGCTACGGCCATTACAGCGCCCGCATCGGGACTGGCGGCCCGCGCATTGAGATCAGAGGCGTCAACGGAAATGTCTCCCTGACGAAGGCGGAGAAGCCGAACGCGGCCGCGAAAGTCGCGACGAAATAAAGAGTCGAGATCCATCCACAAAGCTACACGAAGAGACGCAAAGAACACGATATGTCTTCGTGGCGCTTCGTGTGACTTCGTGGATGAAACATGTTGACTATGAACCCAATCATTGAACTGGACCAACTGCGAATCGAATTCGGCAAGCGGCGCATCCTGCACGACATCAAGGGTGCGCTGCGGGGCCGGTGTATCGGCCTGCTCGGCCCTAACGGCGCGGGCAAAACGACGCTGATTCACACTCTTCTAGGATTTCACAAACCGGCTTCGGGCACGGCGCGAGTCTTCGGGCGCGACATCAGAACCGAGATCAAAGATATTCGCACCTATATCGGCTACATGCCCGAACGCGACGCGTTCATCGCCAACCAGACTTGCGTCCATTTCGTGCGGCTGATGGCCGAATTGTCGGGGCTGCCTTCGGAAGCCGCGCTCGAACGCGCGCACGAGGCGCTGTTTTACGTCGGACTGGGCGAGGCCCGTTACCGCAAACTTGGCACGTATTCGCTGGGCATGAAACAACTGGCGAAGCTGGCGCAGGCCATCGCCCACGGGCCGAAATTGATTTTCCTCGACGAGCCGACGAACGGGCTGGACCCTCCGGCGCGCAAACGCATGCTGGAACTGATCCGCGAAGTCCGCGATTCGGGCAGCGCCGGCATAGTCTTTTCATCGCACCTGCTGCGCGACGTCGAAGAATGCTGCGACGAGGTGTTGATTATGAAAGGCGGTCACATCGCGGCCATCTGCAATCTGGAAGAAGAGCGCCGCGCCAACCGCCGCTTTGTCGAGATGGAGACGCGCGGCGCGACGCCGGAATTCGCCGCCGCCATCGGCTCATTGGGCTGCGAATACGCGATGACCGGCGAGCAACGCGTCAAGCTCGTGATGAGTGACGGGCTTGAAGTCCGCGACATTTACAAACTCGCCGCCGAGCGCAACGTGCAGATCCGGCGACTGAATTACAAACGCGATTCACTTGAAGACATCTTTTTAAAGGCGATGGAATAGTGCTTGGTGGTTGGCGCCTGGTAGTTGGGCTATCTTTCTTACAGGCGCCAACCACTCTGGAAAATTGCAATGGCCGTTTACGAACATACCTACAAACCCTACGAAGGCAAATTGACCTCGGCGTGGTCGCGGTTCCTGGTCTTGCCGCGTTATGCTTATCAGGACCTTTTCAAATACAAGCTCTTCACCGCGCTTTTCGTCTTGTGTTACGTCTGTCCGTTGATCTACACGATCCTCATCTACCTGCGCCACAATGTGAGCGCGTTGGCGATCTTTGGCGCGAACGCGTCCGATATTGCCAGGGAGCTTCCGATCGGCGGCACGTTCTTTTTTATCTTCACGGTTATCCAGACGTTGTTATCGTTCATCTTCACGGTGATCGTCGGGCCGGTGTTAATTTCGCGCGATCTGGCCAATAACGCTCTGCCGCTCTATCTATGCCGGCCGTTTTCACGCTTCGAATACATAATCGGTAAGATGTCGGTTTTGATGATTCTGCTCTCGGCCATCACACTGGTTCCCGGGCTGCTCCTGTTCCTGTTTCAGTCGTATTTGGAAGGGGGCGGATGGATGGCGGAAAACTGGTGGATTGCGAGCGCAATCTTCACACTCAGTTTCCTGACACTTGTGATGCTGGCGCTGCTCGCAATGGCTTTTTCGGCCTGGATCAAATGGCGCACGGCGGCGAGCGCGGCGTTATTTGCAGTTCTCATTATTCCATTCCCGGTCGGGTTTTCGATCCAGGGATTATTTAATACGACCGTCGGACATTTGCTGAGCCCGATCATGGCTTTCATTTCTCTGGCAAAGCTGCTGTTTCGTCTGGAATGGACGGACGCGATTTTGACCTCCGGCGAGGCGTGGTTTGTCTTTGCCGCTTACGCCGCCATCTGCCTGCTGATGCTCTCGCGCAAGGTGCGCGCTTACGAGGTGGTGTCGTGATGAACGATCAATGGATCATCTTCGAGAACGTCTCGAAATTTTACGGGGAAATCCTCGGCGTCAACCGTGTCAACCTGACCATCGCGCCGGGCATCACCAGCCTGGTCGGCCCGAACGGTTCGGGCAAGACGACGCTGATGAATTTGATGACCGGCCTGATCCAGCCGACGCGCGGGCGCATGAGCGTTCTCGGCGTTTCGCCGTCGAACCCGCAGGAGCTGTTTCGCAAGGTCGGCTATTGCGGCCAGTTCGATTCGTTCCCGAAAGGAATGACCGGCTACGAGTTCGTCAAATCTTTTCTGGCGGTCCACGGCCTGTCGCCAAAAGAGGCCGAAGAGAAGACCTGGCGCGCGATCGAACGAGTCGATCTGGTTGAAGCCGCCCATCGCAAAGTCGCCGCTTACAGCAAGGGCATGCGCCAGCGCATCCGGCTGGCCCAATCCATCGCTCACGAACCAGTGGTGATGATTCTGGACGAACCCTTGAACGGGCTTGACCCGATGGCGCGCGCCGAAACGATCCGGCTCTTCCGCCAGCTCGCGCAGGGAGGCCAGCTCCTGATCATTTCGAGTCACATCCTGCATGAGGTGGACAAGATGTCCGACCGCGTAGTGTTGATCAACAACGGCTACATTCTGGCCGAAGGCGGAGTGCTGGGCGTGCGCGAGGAGAAACTGGAAGAACACCCGATGCAGATCATGATCCGATGCGACCGCCCGCAGGAGTTCGCCTCGCGCGTCTTCGCTTCGGACAGCGTGGTCGAGGCCACACTGCACCAGGATAAGCAGGGATTGTTCATCAAGACGCGCAACGCCGACGCGTTCTACCAGTTGTTGAACCGCGTCGTGGTCGAAAACGGAATTAACGTCGACTCGGTCTCGCCGGTGGACGACGATCTGAACGCCGTCTACCACTACCTGATCGGATCGAACGGAGGCAGTTCGTAGTCCCGCCTTCAGGCGGAAGCGTTTGATGTCGCGGAATGGGTCTGTATCTGACGCTTCCGCCTGAAGGCGGGACTACGAACTGATTTTCGGAGGAATGAAGATGAGAGCAGCGGTTGAAGCTCAAGCGATCGAATCCGTGGCGGCGGGCCGCGAATGGTCGCTGTGGATGCGGCAGATTCGCGCGATTCTGCGAATCGAAGTGAAAAAGAATTTTTGGGGGAAGCGCGCGCTATTGATCTACCTGCTCGCGGCGATCCCAGTGTTATTGACGTTTCTGTTGACGTTCGTCGACCCCAAAGCCAGCGCCGACATTCGCAGAAACTGGACGAGCGCGCAAGAAGTCTTCGCGATGCTCATTTACAGAGGACTGATCCTGCAAACGATCGTTTACTTCGGCTGCGCGTGGATTTTCATGAACCTGTTTCGCGGCGAAGTGGTTGACAGGAGCCTGCATTATTACTTCCTCTGCTCGCTGCGACGCGAAGTCCTGGTGGCCGGAAAATATATTTCTGGGCTGGTCGCTTCGACCGTTCTCTTTACGCTGACAACGGCCGGGTCGTTGTTCTTCCTCTATTACGCGCGCGGCTACCAGGCGAGCATGAACTATTTGTTCGACGGGCCGGGGTTGAAACAGTGCCTGGCCTACGTCGGCATTACGATCCTGGCTTGCGTCGGATACGGCGCGGTTTTTATGGTGATCGGGCTTTTCTTCCGCAACCCGATCATCCCGGCGCTGCTGGCCTACGGTTGGGAGTGGATCAACTATCTGCTGCCGCCACTGCTGAAAAAGATCAGCATCATTCATTACCTCCATTCACTTTCGCCGATCCCGGTCAGCGAAGGCCCACTGGCGACGGTGGTCGATCCGACCCCGGCGTGGATTTCAATCCCGAGCATGATCGTCTTCACCGCGGCCGTCTTGATCCTGGCCAGCGTCCGCATTCGCAGGATGGAGATCAGGTACGGCAACGAATAGTTACGCAGGTTTTCCTTGGAACGCTGATGACGCGGTTGACGCTGATCATCGCGGATAAAACCCAAAAAGATCAGCCTCAATCAGCGTCATCAGCGTCATCAGCGTTCTATGAATCCGTACACTGATCTGATAGTCGGTCTAAAAGGAACTGCGTCAGATTGTCGGTCATGTCGCCCAGGTGAAAGCGCCAGGTGGGTGCTATAATCCAGCGCGTCATTCACCAACATTTTCACGGATGATCGAAGAAGAGATAAAACCGTTTGAGCTGGCCGATGAGCAGTGGCGCCCTGCAACCGGTTTTCAGCCGCTGGATTCGCGCGTCGTTAGTCTGTGGCGCGTCTCCTATCTGATCGGGTTCGGCGTGTTGTTGGCAGTCCTGCTCATTCCCGTGGTGGCCGTAGGAGTGGCCGAACCTCGGGCGCTGCTCTGGCCGGCATTTGCGTGGCTGGCGCTGGCGGGGGCGTCGGTCTGGTTCTGTTTGTGGTACCCGCCGCGTTTGTACCGCTCGTGGGGCTACCGAATTGACGCGAAGGTGCTGGAGACGCGCAGCGGAATGGTGTTTCAGCGGACGCGGCTACTGCCGCTCTCGCGGCTGCAGCACGTGGACATCGAGCAGGGGCCACTGGAACGGATGTTCGGGCTGGCCGCGCTGATTCTGCACACGGCGGGGACTCATTCAGCCAACATCAGGATTCCGGGACTGGAAGCCGCCGAGGCCACGCGTTTGCGCGACCAGTTGATCGAGATCGGGGGCGACGATGCGGTCTGAGCCTCTCGCCGCCTCGATCTTTGAAGGCCGCCTGCATCCCTTGACCATCGCCTTCGGCCTGTTGAAAGCGGCGCGCGGAATCATTCCCGCCATACCTCTGTTGCTGCTCGGCAATAAGATTTACGGCTTTGTGTTGCTGGCGGCGATCGTCGCCAGCACGGTCGCGACGGCGCTCGCGCGCTACTTTTCGTTCACATACCGCATCGAGGGCAACGAACTGATCACGCAGCATGGCATCCTCGAACGCAAACAGCGCAGCATCCCGCTGGAACGCATTCAGGAGATCCGCATCGAGCAGGGCGTGCTGCATCGCGTCTTCGACGTCGTTGACGCGAAGATCGAGACGGGCGGGGGCGAAGGCGCCGAGGCGAGCCTCTCCGTGCTTTCACGCTCTGAGGTCGAAAGACTGCGGCAGGCCGTGTTTGAGCGCGCGGCGAAGATCGGAGCGGACGCCGGACTGACGGATCAGACGGCTGGGAAGCAGGTCGCTGCAACGCCTGAGCCGATCGTCATTCAGCGCCTCGGTCTGAGAGACCTGATTTTAATTGGGCTGACAACGAATCACCTCATCTCGGCTCTGGCGCTGGCCGGAGCGATTTGGAACTTTGCTCAAGAGCATGCCCCCGAAAGCCTCCGCCGGCGGGCGGGAAATCTCCTTTACCGGGAATCATCGCGATTGTTCGCGCAGGACACGGCCTCCACGATCGCCCTGGTGATTTTGGGCGCGCTGGTTGTGATTTTGATCGGCGCGTTCTTTTCAACCGCCGTCGCGATCATTCGGTTTTACGGGTTCACGCTTTCGCTCGCCAATGAGGATTTGCGCCGCCGCTATGGTTTATTTACGCGTCGGTCCAGCAGTCTGCCCCGGCGCCGCATTCAAGTTTTGAAGATCGAAGAGAAATTGTTCCGCCGTATGTTCGGTCTGGCGACTTTGCGCGCCGACACTTCGGGCAGTCATCGGGAACACAGGGACGACAATTCGGGCCGCGACGTTCTGCTGCCGATAACGCGCCGCGGCGCGCTTGGCCCACTATTCACGACCATCTTTCCCGATTTCGACGCCGTCGGAACCGAAGCGGCCGAGTGGCGGCGCGTTTCGCGGCTCGCGATCAGGCGGGGCGCGATCAAAGGCGCGATCGTTTGCGCGCTGGCCGCCGCGATTCTCTTCGCCGCGAGTCAGCGGACTGCGGCCTTGTGGCCGCTCGCCCTGCTGCCGCTCATCTATTTCATCAGCGTCGCGAATTACCGGAACATGGGCTATGCGCTGAGCGAACGTTATTTTTGCGCGAGGCGCGGATGGGCGGGGCGCTCTACACACATCGTCCCGATCAACAAAATCCAGGCAGTCGAAGTTTCTCAATCGCCCTTTGATCGCAGGCTGGGACTGGCGACGTTGATCGTCGACACGGCGGGGCAGGCTTACACCGGCGGGGGCCCGCAGATCAGCAACCTGCCGCTTGACGAGGCGCGAGCGGTCGCCGGCGCGCTCGCGCACAGAGCGTCGGCGACCAGGTATGTCGAGAATCGAAGATTGAAGATTGAGGATCGAGGATTGAAGATCGAGAATTGAAGGTCCGGAATTGGAGATTGCATCATCGCGGGTAAGGCGATCCTCGATCTTCAATCCTCTTCGTGGTTTAATGCCCATAGCTATGGTTAAACTTAAAGATATCGAAGACGCGCGCGCGCGATTTGGGCGAGCCATTTATCACTCGCCCTGTCCGCTCTCATTGACGCTGAGCCGGTTGTGCGGATGCCAGACCTATTTCAAACTCGAAAACCTGCAGATGACCGGCAGTTTCAAAGAGCGCGGCGCGCTCAACAAGCTTTTGCAGTTGAGCGAGGCCGAAAAGAAAGCCGGCGTGATCGCCGCCAGCGCGGGCAATCACGCGCAGGGCGTGGCCTATCACGCGACGCGGCTCGGACTTAGATCGACCATCGTCATGCCCAGGCCCACGCCGCTGATCAAGGTCGTGAACACGCGCGACCTGGGCGGCGAGGTCGTGTTGCACGGCGCGAATTACGATGAGGCGCTCGCTCACGCTCAACAAATCGCGGCTAAAGAGAGGCTGACGTTCATTCACGCTTTCGACGACGAAGCTGTCATCGCGGGGCAGGGGACGATCGGCCTGGAATTGCTCGAAGAGGATGTGGCGTTCGACGCCGTGGTCGTGCCGGTCGGCGGCGGCGGATTGATCAGCGGCGTCGCCGTCGCGATGAAGGAAAACCGCCCGAATACGCGCATCATCGGCGTCGAGCCTGAGCATTACGCCTGCCTGAAAGCGGCTCTGGGCGCGGGCGAGGTCATGGAGATCGCCACGCAACCGACCATCGCCGACGGTCTGGCGGTCAAACGAGCGGGCGAGCGCACGATTGAAATCGCTCGGCATTACGTCGACGACATCGTCACCGTCAGCGAGGACGAGATCGCCAGCGCGATCTTGAAACTGCTCGAAATCGAAAAGACCGTCGTCGAAGGCGGAGGCGCCGCCCCTCTGGCTGCCGTCCTATTCAATAAGATCGCAGGGATCGAGGGCAAGAACGTCGCGATGATCGTCAGCGGCGGAAACATCGATCCGAACCTGCTCTCGAAGATCATCGAGCGCGGCCTGGCCAAGGACGGGCGCATGGTGCGCATCCGCATTCTGGGCCGTGATCGCCCCGGCGAACTGGCCCGCATCTGCCAGCACGCGGCGTCCGTCGGCGCGAACATCCTCGAAGTGACCCACAACCGCGCCTTCGCCAACCTGGAGGTCGGCGGGGTCGAAATCGATCTGACCCTGGAGACGCGCGGGCGCGATCACGTCGAACAGTTGTTGAAGGTGTTGCGCGAAGATGAAATCGAAGCCGAAGAAATGATCTGAAACTGCCACAAACTATTAACGCCATGACGTAGGCGAGGCGAGTTTCTGCCTTTCCCGGAGACTTTTATTTTGCTGATCCAATCCGATTGACATATCTACCGGTCAATCGGTACTCTCTGCCCGGTCATATTTCTTCCCGTGCTTTGCTGGCGGGAAGCTTCTTCATTAACGCAATTCGCACAACAATCGATCATCGGTCAGGATGCCCCTACCATCGTGAGCGGAGGAGATTTTATGCGCCAGAGCGCGCCTCGCGTAGCATAATTGCCGTGTAAGAAGATATTTTCACCTTGTCTTCAACCAAACTCTTGCCCCGAAAACATAGGTCGAATTCCAGTCTGCTCCGCAGGCCGGAAATGTGAATGTCCATATCAGTCAACATCGAAAGCTCCCCCAGCATTCGAGCAGTGTCTTTAAACTCCGCAAGACACTATCACCAGCAATTCTCGGTTTAGAAAATCAGGTGACTTTCACAGTGGTAAAAAAAAATATCCCTCCCAAAAAAAAATCCGCGACATGTTTCTGCTCTTTTTCGGAGTAATAGTCGGAAGTACAAGCGACGTCTCCATCAATGCCTCGAAGGTGATGTTCTCTTGTAGTGTCTTAT
>Ga0137410_10003727_pt1 | contig 10319 bp, 10 predicted proteins | sample CZODoug1_16funga_FD_108878 | JGI IMG/M metagenome (GOLD analysis project Ga0137410, IMG submission 108878) | Vadose zone soil fungal communities from Angelo Coast Range Reserve, California, USA - CZODoug1_16fungal (Illumina Assembly) | ecosystem: Environmental > Terrestrial > Soil > Vadose zone... | reverse complement strand
GTACACGCAGACGATCGGGATTTATCCGTCAGAACTCATGCCGAAAATTCGTGACCGCCTTGCCTATCATGGCGCCCAGCGCCTGGTGACGCTGGGTTATGTCGCGACGAGACGGACGATCGCGGCGCCGCAGGACGGAATGGAGCCATTACGCCGCATGTGTAAGTGGATCGTCAACGAGACGCATGATGTTGCAGCGGACCCTTATTGGCCATGGCCGATGGAGGGGGCAGAGGAACTGCGGTCCCCCGAATAGTCTTGGCGATCGACGAAGAACTGTTGTCGGCTTCAATGGTTATCGCATTTGTCCGGCCGAATGCGGCGATCCTAGACGCGGATAATGTGAACCGGGCCAGCCGCGGTGTTTCCACGATTCTCACAAAAGGTCTTTGTCACCCGTTGACAACATATACTACACAGTGCACGATTCAGTTAAGGCGGGGCCCATGAAGGTCTTCAGATTGCAAATTCAAATCCACGGAGAGCTATGATGGCCGCTTTGAATTGGATTTACCGTTTTTCGATTCGACACGCACTTCACCGAGCCTGCCGATCTTTGGAAGTCGCGTGCGCCGGCCAAGTATAAGGACGGGTGATGCACGCCAAGCGCGATGCGACGGGCCATGATTCGATGGCCTTGAGATCGCGCCGATCGGACGGGGCGTCGTGAATCGCGAGGGCACCACGGTGCCGGGTCTCGTCAACCTGCCCAATTACGACGAAATGTCGCTAGCCGCGCCGACGAGCGCGGCACCTCGGCAGTTATGACGAGGAAAGCCGGCGCAGAGATCCCCCATAAGAATGCCGAGAAGGTCTGCGGCGTGAAGGCGGCCGCATATAAGGAGAAAGGGGTGACGCCGCCCCGTCCGTCCGGTAGTTCCATACACAGCCGGCAGACGAGCCCAGGTTGCGCGTCGTGAACAGCAAGGATCCTCGCCAAGGCTTCGAGGCCTCACTGTGGGCCGCGAAAAGCCCCGAGCGGCCGCGCTGGCCGCGATTGACAGATGCCATCGCGGTCGATGTCGCGGTGATAGGAGCGGGTTATACCGGTCTCGCTACCGCGCTTCATCTGGCCCGCCGCGAGATCGATGTCGCGGTGTTCGAGGCTCGGGAGCCGGGTTGGGGCGCTTCGGGGCGTAACGTCGGGGGATGCGTACCGGACCTGGCCTCCGCACTGCCCACGGCTGTCGAAAAATGTTTCGGGCGGCGGGATATGCAGCGCATGTACGCGCTGCTCGATCGCTCGATCGCTGCGGTTCGCGCGCTTTTGGTCGATCTGGACGCGGATTGCGATGCGAGCTGGAGCGGCTTTCTCCACCTGTCGTGGGAAGCTGATCGAACAGCGGCCTTGCGTCCGCGTTTCGATAGCCTGCGTGAGCGCGGGCATGTCGTTCGCTGGCTGGATGGCGCTGACAGCGAGGCGCTCAGCGGCTCCCCGCTCTATCGTCATGGTGGTTATTTGCTCGAGGGTGCGGGTCATATCGATCCGCTGAAATACATTCTCGCTTTGGCGGCGGGCGTGCAGAATTCCGGAGGGCAACTGTTCTCGAACAGTGCGGTCACTTCAGCGAAGCGAATCGACGGCCATTGGAGTTTGACCGCCAATGGCAAGTCGATCCGGGCACGGCACGTCGTGCTTGCATCCAACGCCTACATGGAAGGGCCGGGGCGGGTATTGCGTGGCGCCATGCTGCGTATCCAGCCTTGGGCGGTAGCGACAGGGGCGCTCGACCAAACTGGCCTTGCAACCGTTATCCCCGGCGACCAGTTGCTTGGCGACAATCGCATGATTCCCTATTTTTTCCGCAAGGATCGGTCGGGTAGCGTGGTGATGCCTGCGATCGCCGGTGCCCGGCCGTTTGGCCCTCCTTCAAATGAGGAGATGGAGAACCTGCTTGCAAGGACGTTCCCGCAACTCGCACGCGCCGACATCGCCTTTCGATGGAACGGGCAGACGGCCTTCATGCGAGCGGAAATGCCGCGCCTCGCCCTCATCGAAGACGGGATGTGGACGGCATTCGGCTACGGCCGCGGCGTAGGCATGGCAACCGTCTTGGGGGCGGTTCTGGCGGACGCTTGTACCGGCGTCGCGCCTGATAAATTGGCGATGCCCGTACTACCGTTGCGGCGCACGCCGCTCGTGGAGCCGTTGCGGCATCTCTTCCCGATTGCCGCCAGCATCATGGCTCGCAAGGAGAGATAAATGACAATCGATTGGGCCGCAGAACTGCCGGTCGTGACACTACCGGACGATGCAAAATGGCGAGAGAATTTCTGCTTCACCGGCTACGATAAGACACGCAATTGCGGCTTCTGGATTCACATGGGTCGCTGGCCGCTCGATGTGAAGATCTGGCGGGAGCAGGTGCTGTTGATGCTGCCCGACGGGTCCCATCTGGTTCATCGCGCCTGGGGATGGCGGCCATCGGGTTCAGGCCCGGCCGGCGCGTTGCTGGATCTCGTTTGTATCAAGCCGGGGCATGAATGGCGGCTGCGCTATCACGGCCCGGTCCGTCGCGCCTTCGATGAGGAGCTGCTCCGCGGGCCGCTAACAGAAGGGCAGCAGATCCTGCTTGATCTCGACCTCGTCTTTCGGTCTGACCGTGATGTCTGGGATATGGGCGCCGCGGCGCACGGTCAGAATTGGGGCAAAAGCCACATCGAGCAGGTCGGCCGCGTGACGGGCGATATTGCATGGGCCGACACTGCGCTGCAGATGGACGGTATGGGGTGGCGCGATCATTCGCGCGGGGCCCGCGACATCATCGCGCAACGCCGCCATCTTTGGATGCACGGTGAACTGTCGGAGGGCCGCGCTTTCGCGGTGACCATCGTCGATCAGGTTCCCGCCTCAGACGTGCCCCAGTTCTGTCAGGTCATCATTTGGGATGGGGTACGGATAATCGAGGCGCGGTGCATCAATCCGCCCTTACTCGAATCCCCTCATGACCCGCCGGAAACGTACGAAATGGCGCTGGAAAGCGAATTGGGCACGATCCCCATCAGCGCGCGGATCACGCATAGCCTGCCTCATTCGAGCAGCCGGAGTTATGAAGTGTTCGACGGCGTCGCGCCGGGCCTTGGCCATGTGGTCGCGTACGAACAATCCACCATCCTGACGATCGATGGCGCCGAATATGAGGCGCATACAGAACGATCCCACCTGCTGCCGGCGCCGCCTGCCAAAGATTAAATGAGAGGAAAAAGGATGCTGATCGACTGCAAGCAGAGCCCGACAGCCAACTGGATCGAGGATGTCCGCGCCAAATATCCGACCGAACGGTTGGTCGACGAGGCGCTGACCCGCAAAATGCGAAATCGGAACACGGAGCCTTATTATCCCCAGAATCGGAATGAGGTCGCGGAGCGGCTGACCAAATTCCTCGCTCGGCGGCTGCCGTCCTCCGATTTCACCATTTCAGACGTCAGGACGCTCGCCGGCGGATCGTCGAAGGAGCAGTTCGCGTTTACGGTCAGCTACGGCGACGCCGACCGAGCGCCCGAACGATATGTGATTCGCCTGCAGCCAGGTGAATCGATCGTCGAAACCCACCGGCTCCGCGAGTTCCAGGCGATGCGAGCCGTCGATCAGATCATGCCCGTTCCACGCGCCCGCTGGATCGATTCGACGGGGGATGAATTGGGCCAGCCGGCGCTGATTCTCGACTTTGCGGACGGCGTCGCACGCCCGCCGGCAAATGGCCCGTTCACTCCGCGTCTAGGATTAGGCGCGCACTATCGCGGTCTTCTTGCGCCTCAGTTCCTGCAGCACTTCGCCGCACTCGCCGCTTTCGATTGGAGCGGTGCGGATATGTCGGCTTTCGATGCGCCGGCTGTGGGATCGACCGAGGGCGTCATCGCCGCGATCAACGGCTGGGCACGCGTATGGGAGGAAGACGCGGTCGAGGAATATCCGTTGATGCGGTTTGCCGAGCAGTGGCTGCGGCAGAGTGTACCGCCGATCGATCATGTCTCGATCGTTCATGGTGACTTCCGGGCCGGCAACTTCTTGTTCAAGCCGGATGACGGCCGGATTACGGCGATCCTTGATTGGGAAATGGCGCATCTCGGCGATCGCCATGAGGATATCGCTTTCCTGCTGAATCCGATGTTCGCCGAAAAGAGCGAGGAAGGGCAGCAACTCGCCGGGGGCTTCATGCCGCAGGCAGAATTGTTGGCTGAATATGAGCGGCTTTCGGGGCTGCCTGTCGATCCGATACGGCTTCGCTACTACCAAGTCTTCACAGGATGGCGCTCGGCGATCATTTCGATAGCATCGGCAACGCGGTGCGCGCTCGGCCAGAAAACGCATCAGGATATCCGCGTCGGCTGGATCAGCAACGCCGCGCCGCTTTGGCTACGTCAGATCCATCAAGGCCTTGCATTGGAGATGTCATAATGGCTCCCGATATCGGTCTCAGAATCCAGTCGATCCTGCGTTCCATCCGTGAGGTGATCATCCCGGCTTTGCCGCAGACGGAACGATTGGCAGCCGATCAAGCACAACTCATTATTGGCAATCTTCTCATCATCATCGATCAACACGAGCTGATTTTCCATTACGCGCTGACCGAACTCGCGGAGTTCAGTGGCCTGCTGCGCGATCTATCCCATGAAATCGGCGACGATAGCGGTGAGGACGACAACGGACAGAATGATATGCTGCTGGCCCGCGCCCAGTCGCTGCTCGAACTTCACCTTCCGGCCTATCGCGAGATCGATGATCTGGTACGTGCCACGAGGGGAGCGACGGATCGTCTCATCCGGTCTACCGCGGAACACAACGATTCCGTGGTGCGGCGAAGATTAGCAAAGCTGCTGATGGACCAATCCGCCCGGCAGATCGAACGCGAGCGCGCCTGGACGGCTGCTTCCGGCTTCGACCCGGATCGAAACTCCATCCCTCCGCTTGCCCATTTGCTGCGAGCCTGAGGATGCGATGGAGCGTCATCGCATAAGCGGCTGGATCATCGTCTCGATCCTGGCCGCGCTTAATGTAGTGTCGTTCGTGGATCGGCTGATGCTAAGCATCCTGATCGCGCCGATCCAGCATGATCTCCATTTGTCCGATACGTCCATGGGGCTTTTGTTCGGCACGTCGTTCGCGGTGCTCTATTCCTTTATCGGACTGCCGCTGGCGCGTGTAGCCGATAACGGCAACAGGCGGATACTCGTTACCGCGGGGGCGATCGTCTGGAGCTCCACGACCATTTTGTCGGCCTTTTCGAACGACTATTGGACGTTGCTGGGATGCCGCGCCGGCGTCGCCGTCGGTGAAGCTGTGCTCACGCCGGCTGCGGTATCCTTGATCAGCGATCTTTTCCCGCAATCCCGCCGCGCGCTTCCGACGGCGATATTCATTGCAACCAGTTCGATCACCGCAATTGGCGCATTCTTTCTCGGCGGATTGATAGTCGATCTCGCCGAGGTGATCTCACCCATGTTGGGATCATTTACTGTCTGGCGACTGAGTTTCGCCCTGGTCGGGATTCCGGGCATCGTGTTGGCGCTCGTATTCCTTACCGTAGTTCGCGAGCCCGAACGTACAGAGACATCCGAGGTGCCATTGTCGGTTCGCGAAGTCGCGAGCATCGTGACGGGCGGCCGCTTTGTCTATCTTCTCTTCTTCACCGCGTGCGGTTTGATGCAAATGGTCGCCTTCGCGCTTGTCGGTTGGATGCCGACTTTGCTTATTCGCGGCTATCATTACACGCCGGCTGGCGCCGCCTATCTGTTCGGCGCAATCGGCGTCGTTTCTGCCGTCATCGGCAATTTCAGCGCGCCGATGATCGCACATCGGCTGATGCGGGCGGGCCGATCAGACGGGATCATTATTGTGGCGATGGGATCCACGGTTATTGCGGTGATCGGACTTTGGATGGGGCTGACGTCGCAGGGGCTCACGGGCCTTATTCTCGGCTTGTTCTGCGCTCTTCCTTTTATGACTCCCGCGCTCGGCGTGTTGCCGCCGCTCGCCATCGCCATGATGGCCCCTCCACGCGCACGGGCGCAACTAATGGCTTTCTGCATCATGATCTTCAATCTCCTTGGGATAGGGGCCGGTTCTCCGATAGCGTCGATGATCGCCGGTAGGTTTTTCCCAGGTCCGTTAGGCTATGCACCCGCGATAGCGCTCATGGCCGCCCTGACCGGGCCGATTACATTGTTGCTTCTCTGTCTCGCCTGGAAACCGTTCCGGGCGCAGTTGCAGCTTGTGCGCCAATCGGCATTGGCCCAAAGGGTTTAAGCGCGGAACGGGCAGTGGCGGGCCGCCGCTGCCACTTAAAAAAAATTCGGAGTCGTTGTCTTTAACTCGATCTGCCAGAGCGGTGTGTGCCGGCGGGCGGCGACTAGCCACCCAGTCTCGTTACGGACCAGCCCATCCTCATAGCGCAGTCCACGGACCAGCGCCTTGTCGCCGACTACCACATGGGCGGTCGCAAAGATGTTGGCCTCGGCCGTGCCGGTGGCAAGGGAGATTTGAATATTGGAAACGCTATGGTTCGATGCAGTGAAGCGCACGCAGGCGGAAAATATCATTTCCGCGATAGCCTTCCCGCCGGAAATTGAGCCCTGATCAGGCGCGCCAAAATTGTAGTCGAGGACGGCATTATGGGAGAAGCAACTCTGTAACGCGTCCCGATCGCGGGCGTCGACGGCGAAGAAGTAGCGTTCGATCACGTCGCGCACGTGCAGCTTTTCAAGTGCATTTTGATCGAGTAAGCGTTGGCCGATCATTAGGTTACGATTTCTTGTTGGCGGCTCTGCTGCGAATGTGATCGGCGTCTTTTGCGATCACCAAGGCGATCGCGCCTTCCAGATATGCATCGTCTCGATCGTAGACGTCTGCGCTCACGCCCAACAGTGCTCGGTATTGGCGATAGCCGACCGCGCACGCCAGAAATTGCTCCGCCAGTATCATGGGATCTGCAATACGAATGACGCCTTTTCGCATGCCTTGCTCAAGGTAGCTTGCCAAAGTGGGAATCACCCGACGCAGTCCCGGATTGTAGAAATCGCGTGCCAAGTCCGGAAATCGTCCGATCTCCGATATGCACAACCTGAGAAGAGAAATCAGCACGGGCGAGCAGGTGAGCGAGGCAAATCTGCGGGCAATTTTGGTGATGTTGTCGATCATGTCGCCCTGTTCTTCGATCAAGTGCAACATGGGGGACACGTATTCCTCACTCATCCGTTCCATTATGGCGCGGAAGATGGCTTCCTTGCTTCCGAACTGCTTATACAGCGTGCGGCGCGACACGCCTGCTCCTTCGGCGAGCGTGTCCATACTGGCAGCATAGCCTGCACGTAGAAAGACATTTTGAGCCGCATTGAGGATTGCGAGCCGTGAATCGGCGGCACGCTGTTGGTGCCAGGTCAAGGGCTTGTCTTTGGGCATTTTTACGGTCGCTACTTTCATCTCTTCGCACACCTGAATTGGAGTCGGACCACGCGTGGGACCCGGCCTCTTCTCAACGGACGCGTTACACGTATGCGAAATTACGATTCAATTCATTGCAAGGCATTCAGATTGAATATGCGCCAATGGTTACCACAACTGCGGACTATTTTAGCAATGATTTGAACTGTTAAGAAATAGGCCGAGCCGCGAGACCCGTACCGGATCTTGCGGCTGACTTTGCAACGCGATTCGAGGAGAGCTTGCGATACCTGGGCTTCGCGCGCCACGGCGGCACGGGGGATCGTTAATCCGCACGTCACCGCATCGCAAAACAGGACTTCGCGCCGAAACACGCCGAGGTCGAGCTTGACAAGCGTATGGTATACTGCATAGACTACGGTACAATGTGGCGAGGCGGGATCTTCCAATCCGCTGCGCCCTTGAACCATGATAAATATCTAGGCAAGGCGAGGGGGTCACATTACGCGTATGCAAAAGAGGCCGCTTTCCCTACTCGCGGTGGTGCTACTCGGTGTGTGCGCCGTTGCTCGTGCACAAACCGCGGCTGAGACGGGCGCAGGCGCAAGCAGGGACACGCAAGTACAAGAAATCGTCGTTACCGCTCAACGCCGAGATCAGAGGATGCAAGACGTCCCCGTGGCCGTCTTGGCAATCACAGGCGACGATGCCACGCGCCGTGGAGTCTTGGACACCTCGGCGCTTGCGCAGATGGTTCCCGGTTTGACCTTCAACAGACAGTCGACTTCCGCAACGCCGTTTCTGCGAGGCGTAGGATCGCAGAATGGCACGATAGGAAACGAATCGTCCGTGGCGATTTACGTGGACGATGTCTACATCAACACCGGATTTGGTTCGCTTTTCGATTTCAACAACATTGCGCGCATTGAGGTTCTCAAAGGACCGCAGGGCACACTGTTCGGCCGGAATGCGACGGGCGGCGTCATAAACGTCATCACGCGTGATCCCTCCCCCACGCCGAGTGTGGATGTAAGTGCGGGTTACGCCAACTATTCCACCTACAATATGCAGCTCTATGCTACCGGCCGCATAACCGACGAGATTTCGGCGAATGTCGCTGCCTACGGACGAAAGCAGGACGAGGGCTGGGGGCGCAATCTGGCGTCCGGGGACCCCACCTACACCGGCTGGGCTTCTGGAGTTCGTACAAAAGCGCTATGGCAGCCATCCGAGGACACTGACATTTTGCTGTCGTTCGATTTCAATAAGGAGCGCACGGAATTGGGTCTCAACCTCGTACCAATTCCCGGCACATTCGGCGCCTTAGCGGAACGGTCGCCGCCGGGGTTCTATGATTCGTATTCCTCTCCGGACAATTCCTCCACCGTGCGCCAAGTTGGTGGAAGTCTCAAGCTCACGAACCGATTCGATTGGGCTACGCTCAAGAGCATTTCGGCCTATCGAGATACGCGGGCCCACTTTAATAGCGATCAGGACGGTACGCCGATCGTATTGCTTGATGCGCAGTTCGACGATTTCGATCACGATTTTACTCAGGAATTGCAACTCCTGTCACCGGCGCAATCTTCACTTAAATGGATCGTCGGAGCGTTCTTTTTGTCAGGGGAAGCAGGTTATGATCCACTGAGACTTTCTGGCAAGGTGATCTCCCTGCCCTACGTCTCTTACTATTCGAATGAAAAGACGACCTCCATTTCCACGTTCGGTCAATCAACGGCAAATGTGTTGCCTGACACGAACCTTACGCTCGGTCTACGGTATACGCGCGACAAACAAGAAATGGATATCTTTCACAATCTGGGAGGGCTGGGCGACAGCCCGGAGGGACGCGATAGTGCGACGTTCCCGAAACTGACTTACCGTGCCTCTCTGGATCACCATTTCAGCTCGGACATCATGGGATATGTCTCCTACAATCGCGGATTCAAGAGCGGTGTTTACAATCTCATTCAAGGGCCTAGTCGGGTAAGCCCTTTTGGTGCGCCCGTACCTATCGCTCCTCCGGTAAGACCGGAAGTCCTGGACGCTTATGCCATCGGCATGAAGTCGGAATTTCTGGATCATTCCGTACGCGTCGATGTGGAAGGCTTTTACTATAGGTATTCCAATCTTCAGGTCATTGAAGTCCAATCGGGTGCCGCAAAAACGGTCAATGCCGCTGCGGCGAAAATCAAGGGAGTTGATCTGGACATTGAAGTCGTACCGCTGCCGCGGCTTACCCTTGCCGGTGGAGTATCGGTATTGGACGGCCGCTACAAGTCTTTTCCGAACGGCCAAGAAAACTTGCCGAACCCGCCAAACGCCGCCATCCCCTATCCGGCCGGTTGTCCGCTGCCGCCGCCTGTACTCGTTCCTACGGTTCCCGGAAACACGCAGATTGCATGCAATTTGGCCGGCCACCGAACGATTGACAGTCCGACCGTATCGTCGACCCTGTCATCTGACTATCGGCTCCCCGTTCCGATCGGAGAGATCGATTTCAACGTTGCTTGGTCGCACACCGCATCGTACTTCTTCGAACCGGACAATGGGTTAGCCAAGCAACCGGCGGTCGATATGGTAGATGCCTCAATCGGCTTGGCGGCAGCGAAGGGGCGTTGGGACATGCGTGTGTGGGGGAAGAACTTACTACAGAAGCACTACTATTCCTACGCGGTGGAGGGATCTCTCCAGGGGAACGTCTATTCGGGGGCTCCGCCCAGAACCTTCGGCGTAACGGCGAGCATGCATTTTTGACAGCGATGCTAACATCTCGTTGGTTTTGTAATGGTATACTATACGATATAGGATACGGCCAACCTAAAGACCATCATGAGCTGCTCATCTAAGCAGCGGATCAACAACGGAGAACTTCGCATGAGCATTTTGAGCAAAATTCCGATTTTCGACATCGACACCCATTTCACCGAGCCGAAGG
>Ga0137410_10003722_pt1 | contig 10331 bp, 10 predicted proteins | sample CZODoug1_16funga_FD_108878 | JGI IMG/M metagenome (GOLD analysis project Ga0137410, IMG submission 108878) | Vadose zone soil fungal communities from Angelo Coast Range Reserve, California, USA - CZODoug1_16fungal (Illumina Assembly) | ecosystem: Environmental > Terrestrial > Soil > Vadose zone... | reverse complement strand
GCGCTCCTCGGCCGTCAGCGAGCGCACCACCTCCTCGATCACCGCCGGCGGCAGATCGCCGGCGATGTCCGCCAGCTCGTCGGCCTCCAGCGTTTCCGCGGCGGCGACCAGCTCGCGCGAATCCATGGTCGCGATCAGCGACTCGCGCACCGCCTCCGAAACCTCGAGCAGGATCTCGCCGTCGCGATCGGCCTTGACCAGGTCCCAGACCGCGAGGCGCTCCTCGGGCGGCAGCGCCTCGAGCAGGTAGGCGATATCGGCGGGATGCAGCGCGTCGAGCGTCGCTCGCAGCCCGACGCCGCGCCCGCCGAGCAGCGCCCGGATTTCCTGCACCTTCTCCTGCAGCAGATCCTCGGTTTCCAGCCGGGTGCGTGCTTCCTGCGCCGTCACGGGATCTGCGCGCCTTCCTTTTCCATGCGGGCGAGGATAGTCGCGGCGCGGCCTTCTATATAGGGCGTCGAGCGGCCGCGGACATAGCGGCGCGGGCTGGGCAGAATCGCCGCCAGCCATGCCGCCTGCTCGGGGCCGAGCGCCGCCGCGGAAACGCCGAAGTGGTGGCGGGCCGCGGCCTCGGCGCCGAACACGCCCTCGCTCCACTCGGCGACGTTGAGGTAGAGCTCGAGGATGCGGCGCTTGCTCATGGTCTGCTCGAGCATCCAGGTGATGATCGCCTCCTGGCCCTTGCGCAGCCAGGAGCGCTCGCCGGAGAGAAACAGGTTCTTCGCCAGCTGCTGGCTGATAGTCGAGGCGCCGGCGACCACCCTGCCCTCGCGCTGGTTCTTCGCCATTGCCTCCTGGATCGCCTCCCAGTCGAAGCCTTCGTGGTCGAGGAATTTCGCGTCCTCGGCGACCACCACCGCGCGCTTGAGGTGCACCGAGATGCGCGCGTAAGGCACCCACTGTTGCTGCAATCTCAGCTTGGGCTGGGCTTCAAGGCGGCTCGCCATGAAGGCCGTCGTTTCCGGCGCGTAGCGGCTCCAGTAGATGATGTGGCTGAGGAACCAGACCTGCGCCAGGAGAAAAGCGATGACGAGCGCGCCGACGCTGTAGATCAAGCCCTTCGCTACGGCGCGCAAGAAGCGCCTAGCGGCCACGCAGCTCCCGCAGCACGGCTGCAGTGTCCGGCCGCACGCCGCGCCAGACGAAAAACGACTCGGCCGCCTGCTCGACCAGCATGCCGAGGCCATCGCAGGCATTCACGCCCGCGGCGCGCGCGGCGGCGAGGAACGGCGTGTCCCGCCCGTAGACCATGTCGTAAGCGAGCTTCGCCCCCGCGAGCACGCCCGCAGGAAGCGCGGGGGCCTCGTCGGAGAGCCCCGCCGAGGTGGCGTTGATCACGAGGTCGAATCCGCCTTCGAGCTCGCCGTAGCCTTTCGCGGCGACCGAAAAGCGCGCCGCCAGCTCGCGCGCCCGCGCCTCGTTGCGATTGGCGATCGTCGCCGCGGCGACGCCGGCCTCGAGCAGCGCGCCGAGCGCGCCCTGCGCCGCGCCGCCGGCGCCCATGAGCAGCACCCGGCTGCCGCGCAGCTCGACGCCGAGGTTGCCCGAGAGGTCGCGCACCAGGCCGATCCCGTCGGTGTTGTCGCCGGAGACCTCAGAGCCGAAGGTGACGGTATTCACCGCACCCGCCGTCCGCGCGCGCGGGCTCAGCTTCGCGCAATAACGGAAGGCGTCTTCCTTGAATGGAAGCGTGACGTTGAGGCCCTTGCCGCCGCCCGCGCGGAATTCATCGGCGGCGCGGGCAAAGCTCCCCAGCGGCGCCTCGATCAGGCCGTAGTCGATGTCCTGCCGCGTCTCGCGCGCGAAACGCTCATGGATCCAGGGCGATTTGGAGTGCGCCACCGGCTGACCGATGACGGCGTAACGCTCGCTCATTGCCGCCTACTCGGTCCAGATCTTGTCGCCCTGGCCGAAGAACCAGGTGCGGGTGATCACCAGGAGGTCGGTGTCGCGCTGGATGTTCGGTGGGAATTTCGCGAACGGCGTCGCCATGCGCACGATCTTGAACGCCGCCAAGTCGAGCGCCCTCAGCCCCGAGGAGCGGTCGAGCTCGATCGACTCGACCGTGCCGTCGGGTCGGATGGTGACGGTGAGGCGCAGGTTGCCGTAGAGCTTGCCGCGCGCCTCGGCCGGATAGTTGAGCGTGCCGACGCGCTCCACCTTCACGCGCCAGTCCTCCTCGTACTGCGCGAAGCGGTACTCGGCGGCGTTGGCGCCGATGAACTGCTTGCGAGGCCGCTTCTGGTATTCGTCGACGCGCTTGTCGATCTGCGCCTGCAGCCGCATCGCCGCGAGCGCGAGATCGGCGAGATCGCGCCCGCTCGTCTGGCCGCCCGACTCGTCGTTCGGCGCCTGGCGTTCCGCCGACTTCGGCACGCGAGCCTGCGATTCGCTCGCTTGGGCGAGGACTTGCTGCTGCTGCACTTCGAGCGCGCGCGGGCGCCGCTGCGCGGAGGCGAGATCCTTGCCTGGATTCTTCGGCTCGGTGACCGGGAGCGGCGTGCGTGCGCGGCGACGCTCGTCGACGTTCCCGCCGCGGTCGAGGTTCGCCTGCGCCAGCAGCTCGGCGCGCGACGGGCGCTCGCGCGTTTTGGCATTGACGAGGACGACCTCGAGCGGCTGCGCCGCGGCCTTCCAGCGCAGCGAATCGGGAAGCTGGAAGTGCACCGCCATGAGCAGCGCGTGGAACGCGATGGAGATGCCGAGCGCCGCGCCGAGCACGCGGTCTTGACCCAGAAACGGCAGCGACGACTTCAACTTTAGCGCTCCCTCACTTCGACTTGACCTTACATCAATTCCCCAAGTCTTTCATAATTTGGGCTTTTCGACCATCCCCTCGGCCGGTCCAATCGGCGCGCTGGCGAGAATTTCACGAAACACGCACGACACATTACGCTCGATCAGGTCGACCGCGCTGATCTCGAGCGCCACGCGCGCGCCCGCATCGAGCGGTGGGAGCGATGGCACACGGGCGACCAGCGGAAGGCCCTCGAAACGCACCAGGCTTTCGCGCAGCACCACCGCGTGCGCCTTCGTAACGCCTTCCTGGAGCAGCCAGCGCAGGCTCCAGTAGTCCTCCATCGCCTGCTGATGCTCGTCGAAGCGCGCCGCGGTGATCTCGAAAGCGCGCAGCGCGGTCAGTAGGCCGTCGGAATTGCGGGCGAACGGCGCCCGCCGGCCGCCTAGCGCGGCGATCAGCTGCCATTGGTTGACGAGGTCCACGTAGCGCCGCAGCGGCGAGCTCATCCACGCATAGCAACCGAGGCCGAGCCCCTCGTGCGGCTCGGGGTGAACGCTGAAGCGCACCTTGCCGGTCGATTGCACGCGGTAGATGGCGGCGACGTCGCGCTCGGCCAGCAGCTCGCCCCATGACGAGTTCGCGAAGATCATCATCTCGGCGACGAGCTTGTCGAGCGGCGAGCCGCGCCGGCGCGGCACGATGCGCACCCGGTCGCCCTCGACATGGAAGGTGTAGTCGAGGGCTGCAGTGGAGACGCTCGGCTTGCCCCGCTTCGCCTCCAGCAGGCCGGCGATGCGCCACAACTCGCGCAACTCGGCTTCGAACGCGAGTCCCGTGACCGCGCCCGACTCGAAGGCCTGGTTGAGCACGTCGTACTGGGCGTGCCGCAGGTTGGCGACCACCGGCACGCGCTCGACGCGGCTGTGTGCGGCGCTGATGGCGCCGTCCGTCGCGACGTCGAAATAGAGCGAGACCGCCGCCTGCTCGCCGCCGTGGTCGAGCGAATAGCCGGCGATCACGTCCTCCGGAAGCATGGTGAACTTCCGGCCCGGCATGTAGGCGGTCGAGAGGCGCGAGCGGGCAATCACGTCCAGCGGCGAGCCGGGCGCGAATCCCAGGCCGGGCGCGGCGATGTGAATCCCCACTCTCAGCACGCCGCCGGCGCGCCGCTCAAGGGAAAAGGCGTCGTCGATCTCGGTGGTGCCGATGTCGTCGAGGCTGAAGGCCTGAACGGCCGCGAGCGGCAGGTCGACCGGAAGCGGCGGCAGCTCGTGCGCGGGGAAGCCGATGCCCTGCGGGAAGAATTCGTGCAGGAAGCGCTTCAGGTGAAAGTCGTGGCTGTCGGGAATGAGGCCGCAGCGCTCGAAGAGCTTCGCCGTGGTCAGCCCCGTCTCCCGGCACGCCTGCTCGAGCGCCTTGGTCTCCGGCTTGTTGCCATCAGGCGAGTAGAGAAGCTCGTCGCGCAGCGCCGCGATCTCGGGCGGGCATTCGTGGCGCGCCAGCGCCCCGGCCCAGAGCCCGATCGCCTCCTGCTGGCGCTTTTTCTTTTCCACCGACGCCAGCGCGAGCTTCAGCGTCTCCTCGGGGGCCGCCTGGAAGCGTCCCCTGCCCCGCCGGTAGAAATACATCGGCGCCGAATGCAGCTTGATCAGCACGCCGGCCGACTCGATCGCCGTCGGCGCGCGGCCGACGTATTCACGCGCCAGGTCCTGGAAAGCGAATTCGGCGTCGCCGCTGCATTGCCAGAGGAATTCGGTTTCGAGGCCCGCGGCGAACTGCCTCGCCTGCTCGAGCAGCTCTGCCCCGCCGGGGCGCTCGAAGGTGAGCAGCACCTGTGTCGCCTTCACCTTGGCGCGCCGGCCGTGCTGCGTCTCGACCTGGAATGAGGCTGGCGCCTGATCTAGCACTGCGGCTACCTTGAGGTCGCCGCCTTCCTCGTAAAGGAGCTGCATGTCAGGCGCGCGCGCCGCAGAACTGCAGGATGCGCGGCAGATGCTGAGGAAAGCTCACCAGGCTGTGGTCACCGCCCGGGATCACGACCTGTTCTGCTCCGGCGTAGCGCTCGACCGCACGGCGGTAGTCGAGCACCTCGTCGGCGGTCTCGACGAGGAGGAGATAGCGAGATGGCGTGACGCGCGGAACGTAGAGCTCCTTCCATGCCCGCAGATAATCCTCGGTGAGCTCGTAGCCCTCGCCGGTATGCAGGTTCTTCTGCGGCCCGAGATAGCTGCGCAGGCCGACGTGCGGGTCGATCGCAGGATTGATGAGGACCACGCGCGCGCCGTGCTTCTCCGCCATATAGGTGGCGTAGAAGCCGCCGAGAGAAGAGCCGATGAAGCAGGCGTCGGGAAACGCTTCGATGGCGCGGATCGCATCGCGCGGATGCGGCGGCAGACCGGGGCACGCATACTGCGCGCCCAGGTCACGCTCCTCGAGATAGCGTCCCAGGACCTGCGCCTTGTGCGACTGCGCAGAAGAGTTAAACCCGTGCAGATAGACGATCAAGCAGTTTCTCGTGGATGCCGCCAAAGCCGCCGTTGGACATGACCAGCACATGGTCGCCGGAGCGCGATTCGGCGGTCACCTCGCTCACCAGCCGATCGAGGTCATCGATGCAGCGAGCTTTCTTGCCCATCGGGCTGAAGACCGCGACCGCGTCCCAGCCGAGGCCGGCGGTATAGACGAAGGCCTGATCGGCGTCGCCGAGACTTTCGGGCAATGCGTCCTTGAGGATGCCGCGCTTCATGGTGTTGGACCGAGGCTCGAGCACAGCGAGGATGCGCGCGCGACCAACACGCCGCCGCAACCCTTCGAGGGTGGTACGGATCGCGGTCGGGTGATGCGCGAAGTCGTCGTAGACCGTGACGCCGCCGGCCTCTCCGCGCACCTGCATGCGCCGGCGCACTCCGGAAAAAGCGCTCAGCGCGGCGATACCCTCCTCGGGCGCGACGCCTGCATGCCGGGCCGCCGCGAGCGCAGCCAGGGCATTCAACTGGTTGTGGGCACCGAGCTGGCTCCATTTCACCCGTCCGAGCGCCCTTCCCTGCCACGCCACTTCGAATGCGCCAGCAGTATCCGGTTCGCCCGCCGCCCAACCTTGGGAGACCCCGAAGTGCTCGACCGGCGTCCAGACCCCGGCTTTCAGCACCCTCGCGAGTACAGGATCCTGGCCGTTGGCGACGATCAAGCCGGAACTTGGCACGATCCGCACGAAGTGGTGGAATTGCCGCTCGATCGATGCAAGATCATCGAAGATATCGGCATGATCGAACTCCAGGTTATTGAGGATTGCGGTCCTTGGGCGGTAATGCACGAATTTGGAGCGTTTATCGAAAAAGGCCGTGTCGTACTCGTCCGCTTCGATCACGAAGTACTTACTCTCGGTAAGCCGGGCCGAGACCGGGAAGTCGTTAGGCACCCCGCCGATCAGGAAGCCCGGGTTGCGACCGCCCTGCTCCAGGATCCAGGCGAGCATCGTCGAGGCGGTGGTCTTCCCGTGGGTTCCGGCGACCGCGAGGACGTGGCGGCCGGTGAGCACCTGCTCGGCGAGCCATTGCGGCCCCGAAACGTAGCGATCGCCGCGGTCGAGGATCGCTTCCATGAGGGGGTTGCCGCGCGTGACGACATTCCCGACCACCCAGACGTCGGGCTTGAGCGCGAGCTGCTCGGCGCCGAAGCCCTCGGCGAGCTCGATGCCGAGCGCGGCGAGCTGCTCGCTCATCGGCGGATAGACGTTCGCGTCGCAACCGGTGACGCGATAGCCGGCGGCTTTCGCGATCGCGGCGATTCCGCCCATGAACGTGCCGCAAATGCCGAGGATGTGGAGGTGGACCGCCATGGAGGGACGGAGATTCTATGATTGAATTCCGGGCGTGAGCCGCAAGGGCACTCGCCAGACTGGAACGCGCGCTCGAGGCCAGGGAATGCGCGAGCGCATTGCCGCCGCCGCGGCTCGCATCATGGCCGAGGACGGCATCGACGACTTCGCGCTTGCCAAGCGCAAGGCGGCGCGCAGCCTCGGCGCCGCGGAAACGGAAGCGTTGCCCGCCAACGACGAGATCGAGGCCGAGCTGCGCGCCTATCTCGCCCTCTATCAGGCCGAGGAGCATCCGCAACGCGTCGCCGAGTTGCGCGAAATCGCCCTCGACGCGATGCGCGCGCTGGAGCGCTTCCATCCCTACCTCACTGGCCCGGTCCTGAAAGGCACCGCCGGGCCGTACGCCGACATCGATCTGCAGCTTTTTCCCGAGAGCGCGAAGGACGTCGAGCTGTTCCTGCTCGAGCGCAACATCGCCTTCGAGACCCAGGAAACCCGGCGCTACTCCGGCGATCGCGTGCATGCGGTGAGCGCCTTTACTCTGGCCTGGCAGGACCACCCGTTGCGGCTTTCAGTCTTCGACCCCCGCGACGAGCGCGTGGCGCTGAAGACTTCGCAGGCGGGGCGGGTGATGCGGCGCGCGGGAATTGCCGAGCTCGCGACCCTGCTGCGAGATGCAGCGGCGTGAGCTCCTGGTTCTGGGCGGCGCCGGAGCGGCGGCCCTTGCCGCCGGCGCGATCGTCGGCGCCCTGGCCATCCAGTCGGCGAGCGGGGCGGGGAAGCTCCTGTCCGCATCGTTCAGCGATCTTTCCGGACGGCCGCGGCGGCTGAGCGAATGGCAGGGCAGGGTAGTGCTCTTCAACTTCTGGGCAACCTGGTGCGCACCCTGCCGGGAGGAGATGCCGATTCTCGACGCCGCTGCGCGGAAATATGGATTTTCCGCTGTCGGTATTGGTATCGATTCTGCGCCCAAGATCCGCGAATTTGCTGCTAACTACGCCATCCAGTACGAAATGCTGGTGGCCGGGGCGGATGCTATCCAGCTTATGAAGGAGGTGGGTAACGCCTCGGGCGGACTGCCCTTCAGCCTGGTTCTGGATCGCCGGGGCCGGGTTGCTCACCGCAAGCTTGGGCCCCTGACCGGGGCCGAGCTGGAGGGGATCGTGACTCCATTGTTACGATAAGATGCCGCCTTCTCCGGCGAAAAGACGCCAACCCCCATGGATCTACGCAAGCTCAAGAAGCTGATCGATCTCGTGCAGGAGTCCGGCATCGCCGAGCTCGAGATCACCGAGGGCGAGGAGAAGGTCAAGATCGTCAAGGGTGGTGTGGTGAGCGTCAGCCCGGGATTCACGCCGGCCGCTGCCGCGCCGATCGCCGCTACGGCGCACCTGGCGGCTGCAACCGCGGCCGCCGCGCCGGCCGCGGCTCCCGAGGCTGTGGCCCCCGTCGAGGGTCATGTCGTCAAGGCGCCGATGGTCGGCACCTTCTACCGCTCGCCGTCGCCCGACGCCAAGGCGTTCGTCGAGGTCGGCCAGGCGATCAAGGAAGGCGAGGTCATCTGCATCATCGAGGCGATGAAGCTGATGAACGAGATCGACGCCGACGCCGCCGGGGTGGTGAAGGCGATCCTGGTCGAGAACGGCCAGCCGGTCGAGTACGGCCAGCCGCTTTTCATCCTCGGCTAGCGTGTTCGAGAAGATCCTCATCGCCAACCGGGGCGAGATTGCGCTTCGCATCCAGCGCGCCTGCCGCGAGATGGGCATCCGCACGGTCGTGGTCCACTCCGAGGTCGATACCGAGGCGAAGTACGTCAAGCTGGCGGACGAATCGGTCTGCATCGGCCCGGCGCCGGCGGCGGCGAGCTACCTCAACATCCCGGCGATCATCAGCGCCGCCGAGGTGACCGACGCTGAGGCGATCCACCCCGGCTACGGCTTCCTCGCCGAGAACGCCGATTTCGCGGAGAAGGTCGAGCGCTCGGGCTTCGTCTTCATCGGCCCGCGGCCCGAGAACATCCGCCTGATGGGCGACAAGGTGAGCGCCAAGCAGGCAATGAACAAGGCGGGCGTGCCGACCGTGCCCGGATCCGAGGGTGCGCTGCCCGAGGACCCGAAGGAGATCGTCAGGATCGCCCGCAAGGTCGGCTATCCGGTGATCATCAAGGCCGCCGCCGGCGGCGGCGGTCGCGGCATGCGCGTCGTGCATACCGAAGCGGCGCTGCTGAACGCGGTCAACATGACGCGCGCCGAGGCGCAGGCGGCGTTCGCCAATCCGGTGGTCTACCTCGAGCGCTACCTCGAGCAGCCACGCCACATCGAGATCCAGGTCCTCGCCGACGAGCACAAGAACGCGGTGCATCTCTTCGAGCGCGATTGCTCGTTGCAGCGACGTCACCAGAAAGTGCTCGAGGAGGCGCCCGCGCCCGAGCTGCCGGCAAAACTGCGCGACAAGGTCGGCGAGCGCTGCGCCGAGGCCTGCCGCAAGATGAACTACCGCGGCGCCGGCACCTTCGAATTCCTCTACCAGGAGGGCGAGTTCTTCTTCATCGAGATGAACACCCGCATCCAGGTCGAGCACCCGGTCACCGAGATGATCACCGGCATCGATATCGTGCAGGAGCAGATCCACGTCGCCGCCGGCCAGAAGCTGCGCTTCCGGCAGAAGGACATCGAGGTGCGCGGCCACGCCATCGAATGCCGCATCAATGCCGAGGATCCCTACCGCTTCACGCCTTCGCCGGGAAAGATCACCTCCTACCATCCGCCCGGCGGCCCCGGCATCCGCGTCGACTCGCACGTCTACCAGGGCTACAGCGTGCCGCCGAACTACGACTCGATGGTCGGCAAGCTGATTGCCTACGGCGCGACGCGCGAGCAGGCGATCGCGCGCATGCGCATCGCGCTCTCCGAGATGGTGGTGGAGGGCATCCTGACCAACCTGCCGCTGCACCGCGATCTTCTGAACGACACGCGCTTCCTGCGCGGCGGCGTCTCGATCCACTACCTCGAGCAGAAGCTCGCCCAGGAGCAGAAAAAGAAGAAATGATGCCGTGGCTCGCCGTGACCCTGGACCTCGAAGCGGGGGCGGCGGAGGCGTTCGGCGACGCGCTGCTCGCCGCCGGCGCGCAGTCGGTGGCGCTCGAAGCGGGGCGCCTGTCCGCCATCCTCCGGCCGCACGACGATGCCAGCGCGATGATTGCGGCGGCGGCGCAATCGGCCGGCGTGGCCGCGCCGCGGTTCAGCGCGCAGCGCCTCGACGACCGGGACTGGGTACGCGCCAGCCAGGCGCAATTCACTCCGCTCGGGCTCGGCCGCCTGTGGATCGGCGCAACCTGGCACGAGCCGCCGGCGAATGCGGCCGCGATCGTGCGCATCGATCCCGGCCTCGCCTTCGGCACCGGCAGTCACCCGAGCACGAGACTGGTGCTGGATTTCCTTGAAAGAACCCTCGCCGGCGGCGAGCGTGTCCTCGATTACGGCTGCGGCTCCGGTATATTGGCCATCGCCGCGGCAAAGCTCGGCGCGGCGAGCGTCGACGCCGTCGATGTCGACACCCAGGCCGTGGAGACGACCGCAATGAATGCACGGCTGAATCAGGTCGAATTGCGCGCGCTTGCTCCCGAGTCGCTGCCGGCGACGCCCTACGACCTCGTGCTCGCGCCCCTGCTCGCGGCTCGCACAGCGCGCGGCGGCAGGATCGCGCTTGCCGGAATCCTCGAGGCACAGGCTGGCGAGCTGATCGACATCTATGCGCAATGGTTCGATGCCGCGT
>Ga0137410_10003717_pt1 | contig 10336 bp, 7 predicted proteins | sample CZODoug1_16funga_FD_108878 | JGI IMG/M metagenome (GOLD analysis project Ga0137410, IMG submission 108878) | Vadose zone soil fungal communities from Angelo Coast Range Reserve, California, USA - CZODoug1_16fungal (Illumina Assembly) | ecosystem: Environmental > Terrestrial > Soil > Vadose zone... | reverse complement strand
CACGATGCCTGATAATTCAGGATGTTGGCTGTTGAGCAGGCTGTGCGTGGCGAAATGGATGATCCGATACCGGCTGAGATTCGAACCGAGCGCGGTTGCGCGGTTGGCCGCGAAATCGAGCGCTTTGAAGCTTCCCTTCGCGCCGGCCAGCCGGGTAATCTCATCAGCCTCGCGGCGGCTGAATATCAACCGTTGAAGCTGCTGTTGCGCGTCGGTCGCGCCGACTTCGAGAGCGGAACTGAAAACCTCCCGCTCAGCGGCTGAACGGACTGCCTGTTGGCTGTTTAGCGCCGCGACATTCCCGACATTCTTTTGGATTCGCTCGTCGGCTCCTCCAAATACCGGGTCGGCGATCACCGCCACAATTTCCGGCGCCGGGGCGCGACCGGCAAGCTCGCGCCGGAGCGCCGCCAAACTCGACGCCGACGGCAGATTTACGATTTCATGGTTTATGATCAGCGGATAGGACTTATAGGTCCTATAGGTCCTATAAGGCGCCGATAATGCGGCGAACGGAATATATTGCAGCGCGACATCGGCGACGATCACCAATCGCTTCTTACCCAACCGCGCCGCGACCGGGCCGAGCAGAATCCGGCTCAAAGAGGTCGCCCATTCCGGAGTTTTCGCGGCGGGCCGAGCCAGGCGCGCCCGCAACTGAGCGCCAGTTTCCCCCGCCGCCAGCCATCCGTAAGATTGGCGCGCCAGCTCTTCGATCTCAGCCCGTTTCGGCAATTCGAAGCTCTCGATCCCGGTCGCCGTCACTGCCCAGAGATAACTGCGCTCCTCGCCGAGCGAGTATTCGAGCAGCAACGTCTCGGAGTCGAGCATTCGCTGAATCTCCGGCAGGCCGAGCGGCTGCGGGTACTTCAGTTCAGCGTAGCGCGGGCTGGTTTTGCGGATCTCCGCTTCGACCTGCCGCGACTCATCGATGAGCGAATCGAGTTCCCTCTTGACAGTCTCCATTTGCTCTCGCGTGTGCCTGTCGCTGAGCAGCCGATATTGGTATTCGGCGCTGGCGTTGATCCGTTTTTGCAGCGAGCGTTCACGTGCGAGCAACGACGCGTCTATGCCCTCGCTGATGTCCGCGCGGGCTTCGGTCAGCATCTCCAGCAGGCCGCGCGCCCGCGCGCGTTCGCTCGCTCCGAGCGCGGAAACATCGTGTCCTTCCGACGGCTGGAGGCGGTGAAGGCGCATCAACAAATCGATATAAAGCTCGTGATACTGTCGAGTGGCTCCGAAATAAGAAGCGCGCAATTGCTGGCTGGCGATCTTTACCCGAAGCGATTCGGTGATGGCGATCGCGGCTTCGATGTTGTGGCGCGCTTCGACAAGATTGCCCGGATCGCGGTCCACGTCGGACCTCACGTCCGGCTTTATGTCCAGGCTCATGTCTAGTTGGATGCGCGCCAGGTTCGCAAGCGTCGAGGCTTCACTGCCGCGATCCCCCAACGCTCGCCAGAGTGGCAAGGCCTGGCGATGGCAGTCGAGCCCTTTCTGTCTGTCGCCTAAAGAGGCGTAAAGCGATCCCAGGTAATTGAGCGCGAGCGCCTCTCCACGACGGTTTTTAAAATCCCGGAAGAGCGTCAGAGCCTGGTTGTAATAGTCGAGCGCGCCCGGCCTATCGCCCGATTCTTCATTGAGTTTACCGATATTGAGGAGGGTGGCGCCCCCGTTGTAACGGTCGCCAACGGCTTGAAAGCGAGAGAGCGCCTGGGTGTAAAAGTCGAGCGCCTTCTGTTTGGCGCCCCAGAATGCGTTGATCAAACCATGATTATTGAGCGACATGGCCTCGCCGCTGCCGTCGCCTAGAAATCGAAATAAGGAGAGCGCCCGGCCGCAGAAATCGAGCGCTTTATCATACTCGCCCAATTCAATGTGAAGCCTGCTGAGAAAAAGGAGCGCGTACGCTTCGCCTCGGCGGTCATTGACTTCGCGGGCGATTTGCGCCCCTCGATGAAGGTAATCGAGGGCAAGCTGGCTTTCGCCGAGGATCCGGTGAATCGATCCCAGGCCGACGAGCGCGCTGACCTCGCCAACGCGGTTACCGGCGGCGCGCCACAACGGCAGCGCCTGGTTGTAATGCTCTATCGCCTTTCGCGGATCGCCGAGTGACAAATAGATGGCGCCCATATTGCCCAGCGTCGCTGCGCGATCGCTGTCAGCCCGCCTAAGCGGAAGGGCGCGGTTGTAGTATTCGAGCGCCTGTTCTTTCTTGCCGAGCGCCGAGTATGCGGCGGCCATATTATTAAGAGTTTCGCCTTCTCCGTCACGGTCTTTGATCTCCTGCCTGATTGTCAGCGCCTGGTTGTAAAACTCGATCGCTTTCGCCGGCGCGCCTGATAGCCAGAGTAGAAACCCGAGGCAGTCGAGCGTCTGCCCCTCCGCCAACCTGTCCCCGATCTCGCGCCACTGGGGCAGCGCCTCTTCGTATGTTTCTTTCGCGAGTCTGATGGATTGCGCGCTTCCTTGCTCGATCAGTCGCTTCCCTTCGGTCGAAACCTTGACTGCGGCGGCTCGCGTCCGATCTTGCGGCGTCGGGGCGCGGGGTTCTTCAAGCTTCAATTCATAAGACCCGCGAGTCGCAGTCTGATTGAAAGGCCGAATCTCGAGCCGATAGTTCCCGGTTGCTTCGGCGACATAACAGACCGGCTCAGGCCCGTACCACATGCCGTCGAATTGACCGACCTGCCGGCCGTCCGGCCCAAAGAGCGTCGCCGTTAAATCCGTTTGACGTTGCGCGATGATCGCATTCAGAAACTGCCCTGAGGCGAGCCTGATAAGGTAAGAGTGAGACTCGCCCCCGGCCAGGTCGCGCTCGACTGTCTTACCCGGTTCGAGCGGATAGCCCCCATTTTGCGCGGCGACGATTGGACCTGCCGAAAGCCAAAGCATTACGGCGATGAAGAGGGAACGATAAGCGATGTTGGCGGGCATAAGGGAGCCTCGAATTTAAAGTCGAGTTGATGAGCGGGGCCGAATAAAAAATCGATTCGAGATACTCGGGAATTATACGAAGAGCGCGAGAAATTCCAAAGGGTTGTCCGGATGAATTTCCCATCAGTATTTGACCCTTTCACAACACAATCATAACGCGCCGCTAACACATACCTAACTCTGACTGAAGACTTGCCGTGTATCTTTTTGCGCGAACCTGTAAAAGTAAAAGCAGTGACCATACAGGGCGAAAATTATGATCACTATAATTCAAAAACAGAGCTCCCTATCAATTCGCGCCGGGAATCTCGAAGTCAAACTCGCGTCGAACCTGACCGAACTGGACGCCGCGATGCGGCTGCGGTTCGAGATCTTCAACCTGGAGCTTCAGGAAGGGCTGGTCTCGTCCTACGACCGTGGCTACGACACGGACGCTTACGACGCTTACTGCGATCATCTGGTCGTCAAGGACACGACGAGCGGCGAGGTCGTCGGGACCTACCGTTTGCTTCGCGGCAGCCAGGCCGAAAGACACATCGGCTTCTATTCCGAGAACGAATTCGACCTGAGCAATTTGAAGCGGCTGCGCGGCGAGACGCTAGAGCTGGGACGCTCCTGCATCGCCGCCACGCATCGTTCATTCGCGACGCTCAACCTGCTGTGGAGCGCGATCGCGAAATACGCGATCGACCGCGACCTTAGCTATCTTTTCGGGTGCGCCAGCCTGCACGCCTCGGAGGCGAGCGACGTTCAGCCGGTCTACTCTTATCTGCGCGCAAACCACTTCGCGCCGGAGAAGTACAGAGTCTATCCGGTCGAATCCTGCCGGATGATGATCAGCGAGAATGCCGGGGATCGCGCCTCGTCGCGCGCGGCGCTGGGCAAACTCTCGCCGATCCTGAAGGGATATTTGCGGGCCGGCGCGATGATCTGCGGCGCGCCCGCCTATGACGCGGAGTTCGGCACGGCGGACGTCCTGGTGATTCTGGAAATGGAGAAGATGGCCGGGCGCTACAAACAGCGTTACGCAGCCGGGGCGGAGGCGCAGGTCAGCCGATGAAACGCGTCACTAGGTTGATCGGGTTTCTCGTCGTTTGCCTGTTCTTTCTGGTTTCCGTGGCCGCCGCGCGCCCATTCCTGATCGGCTTTTCCCGGCCGGCGCGAAAGCGGCTCGTGGCCGGGCTCGTCAGGCTGTGGGCGCTGGCCTGTTTGCGGGTTCTCAGCTTGAAGATCAATGTCCACAGGCTCTCCGACGATCTTTATTCAACCCCGCGACTGCTCGTCAGCAATCACCAAAGCTATCTGGACGTCATCATTATCGCCTCGGTCTTTCCGGCGCTTTTCGTCGCGAAGACCGAAGTGAGCCGATGGCCGTTGTTCGGATGGCTTTCGAAACTCGGCGGAACGATTTTTGTCAATCGGGAAGACGCGCACAGCGGAGTCAGTTGCGCTTACCGCGTAAGCCGCGCGCTGCGTGACGGCATCGACGTTCAGGTCTTTCCCGAAGCCACGACCGGCGACGGCTCGACCGTCCTGCCGTTCAACGGGCTCTTCTTCGCCTCGGCAGTCCGCTCGCAGGCGTCCGTGCTGCCGCTGACGATCCAATTTCAGAGCGTGAACGGAAGATCGATGGACAGAGAGGCGCTCGACACGGTCTGCTGGTACGGCGAGATGAACTTCGCGCTCCACTTCTGGAACATATTAAACATCGAATCCGCGGAGGTCGCATTGATTATCGACGAACCGATTAAACCGGCGCGCGCGCAGCGGGCGAATCTTTTGGCCCGGGCGGCGCGCGAAAGAATTTTCAGAAGCTTCGCGAACGCCGACGCCATTGCGGCCGCCCGCGCGGAAGTCCCGATTGAATTCGCCAGAGCCGAAGTATGTTCTCGGCCGGAAGAACGGCCCGGGAACGAGCCCGCGACGGCGGAAGATTACATAGTCGGCGCGCTCCTCTTCTCATTCTTCTCATCAAGTCAGGGCGAAGCGATCAAAGTGGCCACGCCGCAAAGCGAAAATGAATGATAGAATGAGCAAGGTTGGTACAGTACCACGCGCGGTACTGTACCGGTGTTCCAAAGGAGAGAGTGAAAATGGCAAAACGAATTGAGAACGAATGCGCTTTTTGCGCCGAAGAGATTATTGAGGGCGAAGAGGTCGTCGGCAAAGATTGGAAAGTCTATTGCAGCGAACGATGCGCCAAAGCCGGCGAAAAGATGTCGCTTGAAGAGTGGCAAAAGGTGATGGAGAGTGGGGAAGGTGGGACAAGGGGACAAGGAGACAGGGGGACAAGGGGACAAGAAATTTCCTTCTTCTTGTCCCCTTGTCCCCCCTGTCTCCTTGTCCCCCACTCCCAATTCTTAATTCACCACTCCCTTGTTTTTTTACGTGGAATTTAACGTTGGCTAACGCAAGGTTAAGATCGAAGGGGTATAACCCTAAGCATTCTAAAGCCTAGTCCTGTGTCTCACTGGCGCTTCCGCTCGCCTGAACGGAAGCGCCCCTTTCTTTTCCGCAAAAGCGGTTGACTTCATACGTGACCGCTGGCTTAGGCGCGCAGCGCAGCGGCAACTCAGAAAAATAATGGAGTCTTTACCAGGATTTAATCCAAACTTAACCCCTTATCCCTAGAATCTTACTTTCACAAGATGCGATATTCAGCGCGCGTCTTTCCCCTGGCGCTTGTTTTTCGGAGAATCGAATGGCAAATTTCTACATTAACGACAATCACAGAGATGAGCTGCCGCAATCTCTATCAGCGGTCGGCGGGCTACATATTTTTCCAGGGGAGAATATGCGGAATTTGCCGGAATCGGCGTTGAATGAACTGCGCGATCATGTGCTGTTGATGGGCGGCGAAGTCGAGAACGCCATTGACCATGCCACTCGAGCGTTAATTGAGCGCGATACGGATCTGGCGGAGCAGGTGCTGAGGGACGACGACCGCGTTGACGCGCTGGAGTTGGAGGCCGATCGAATCTGTGTCGGGCTGCTGTCGATACATTCGTCGGAGGCGAGCGATCTTCGGCTGGTCGTCACGGCGATCAAGATCACGCCGATCCTGGAACGCATCGCCGATCACGCGTGCAACATCGCCCGCGCGGCGATCTATTTGAATGACGAGCCGCAACTCAAACCCTATTTCGATCTGCCGAAGATGAGCTGGCTTGCCTGCGAGATGCTGCGGCTGTCGCTCGACGCGTTCGCCGCTTCGGACGCTAACGCCGCGCGCGCGGTGATTGAGCGCGACGACGACATCGACCGGCTCTACGACCACATCTTTCACGACCTGCTCGACCGCATGTCTCGCGACGCGGCCGCGGCCGGGCGCGCCGCCCGGTTGCTGCTGGTCGCCAAACATCTGGAGCGCATCGGCGATTACGTCACCGACATCTGCGAGCTGATCGTTTACATGGCCGAAGCCTTAGTGATCAAACATAGCCAGATAGCGCGATGAATTGCGGCATGGCTTAGACACAGAGACACAGAGACACAGAGAAGGAGAGAAGAAGGAATGTAGAGATCGCACGGATAGAGAGTCGCTTTTTCTTCCTTCCCGCCCTCTCTCTCCCTCTTCGCCTCCGTCGTTCTGTGGCTCTGTGGCTAATCTCCGCAATCCGCAATCGAATATGAAACCCTTTATACTCATCATCGAAGACGATCCCGACATAGCCGAGAGCATTCGCTACAACCTCGAACGCGACGGCTCGTTCGTCGCTCAAGTCGCGCTCACCGGAGAAGTGGGGTTGAACATAGCGCTCGGCAAGGGGCAAAAACAGACGGGCCAGAGCGGCCAGAGCGGCCATACGGGGAGGGCGGGCGACCTGACCGGTTCGACTCCTGATCTGATCGTACTCGACCTGAATCTGCCCGGGATGAGCGGATTCGAGCTGTGCCGCCGCTTTCGCACCGAAGAAGAGACACGGCGCACGCCGATCATTATGCTCACGGCGCGAATCGAGGAGGGAGATAAAGTCCGCGGCCTGGACCTCGGCGCCGACGATTACATCACTAAGCCCTTCGGCGTGCGCGAGCTTGTCGCGCGCGTGCGAGCCGCTCTGCGCCGTTCGGGGTACGAAGAGAGGTCGCCGAAGTTTTATGACGACGGCCAGCTCAGGATCGATTACGCCGATTTTTCGGTCACCTGCCAGGGGCGGAGCGTCAAGCTGACCCGCAAGGAGTTCGCGCTGCTCGCCATCCTCTCGCGCAACAAGGGACGAGTGGCGCCGCGCGAACAACTGCTCGACCAGGTCTGGGGGCTGGAATATTACGGCGAGGCCCGCACGCTCGACGTCCACATCAGCGGCCTGCGAAAGAAACTGGGGGACTGCGGCGGCTGCATTGAAACGGTGATCGGTATTGGCTATCGTTTCCGCCCGGGCGCGGAATCCGCTGAAACAATTGATTGAACGGAAGGTTTTTAGACGGCAATGAAGAAAAAGGATTTTAGCCACGAATGAACACGAATGAACACGAATCTCTTTCTTGATCATCAACCGCCCGATTGTTTCTCATTTTGTCGCCATTCGTGAAGATTCGTGTTTATTCGTGGCTGAAATCCTTTTTATGTACAGCCACGATGACGGCTCAGACAAAGAAGATCACTCTCGCCACCATAGCGGTGGTCACGTTTTTCGCGACTTACGAGGCCGTGAAGACCGTGGTCTTTCCGCACATGAGAGTCGGCGTTTCACACGTCATTTCAACCATTATCGTCGGCGTCGCGACCGGCTTCATCGCGCGGTACGTCTTCAAGCAGCATCTCAGCCTGCTCGAGGAGCAGGAACAGACCAACCGGCGGTTGCAGAACGCGTTGGTGAAATCCGAACGCGACGAGAATCTGCTGCGTTCGATCGTGGCTTCGGTCGCCGAGGGGTTGGTCATCACGGACCGCGAGTCGAACGTGTTGATCATCAACGACGCGGCGCGCGAGTTATTGGGCGCGGGACGACGCCCCGTTATCCGGCTCACCGACATCAGCCGCGACCCGCAATTCCACAAGGTCTTTGCGAGCGCGCTCCTCACGGGCGAGCGCGCCGAAGCGCGCGTCGAAACGCGCGCGTCCGCCCCGCCCGCGCAGAGCCAGGCCGGGTCGCAAAACCGCCGCATCTTGAGACTTCATGCGGCGCCGCTGCGCTTATCCGGCAACCCAGCCGGCGCCCCCGCCGCCGGCGGTCAGATCGACGGCGTGGTCTGCGCGTTCACCGACGTCACAAAACTCGAAATGCTGGAGCGCGTCCGGCAGGAGTTCATCTCGAACGTCTCGCACGAACTCAGGACGCCGCTGGCCGCGATCACGGCCTACGCCGAAACGCTGCTCGACGGCGGCATAGACGATGCCGAAAACAGCCTGCGCTTCCTGCACACAATCCAGCGCAACGCCGAGCGTATGAAGGCTCTCGTCAACGACATTTCGGAACTGTCGGCGATCGAATCGGGCGCGGTCAGTCTGGCGATCGATCGGATGCCGCTTCGCCAGGTGGTTGGCGAAGTCTTCAACGGCCTTTCGCATCGCGCGGCCAAACACGGCGTCACGCTGCGCAATCAGGTCGCCGAAGATTTCCACGTCGACGCCGACCGGCGGCGGCTCGAGCAGATTCTGATCAATCTCGTGGACAACGCGATCAAATTCAACCACCCCGGCGGGGCCGTCACCGTGCTCGCCGCGGACTCCGAAGGAAATCAAACAATCAAGGTGAGCGACACCGGCCCGGGCATTCCCCCCGAACACCTGCCCCGCGTCTTCGAGCGCTTCTACCGCGTGGACAAGGCGCGTTCGCGCGAAGCCGGGGGCACCGGACTTGGGTTGGCCATCGTCAAACACCTGGCGCTCGCGCACGGAGGCGAAGCTTACGTCGCGAGCGAGGTCGGAACGGGAAGCGAATTCGCCATCAAACTGCCGCAACACGCGGGCGCTCCTTCCAAGGTTGAGTCAAAATCAGACTCGGAAGATAAAGTTGTAAAGGCATCTTCGTTCTAATCAGGCCCGTGGCGATGCAAATGGGCTGTCGCGTCGCCGGAAATATTCAAAACGATCTGGCCGGCAAACTCTATGAAGAGTTTCGATATTTCGACAAAGGCAGCATGGCGACTATCGGTAGCAAGGCCGCCATCGCCGAGATCGGCAAATTGCATCTGAGCGGCTTTATAGCGTGGATGGCCTGGCTGGTGCTTCACATCTTCTTCCTGATCGGATTCCGCAACCGATTTGCGGCGCTCTTCAACTGGCGTGGTCGTATTTTACCTATCAGCGCGGCGCGAGGCTGATCACCGGGAGAAGGCTGAGCCTGATTCCTCGCAAAACTGCGGTCGAGTGGGCATACCCCGTTCGAGTCTATCTCCCCTTTACCCAGTTTCGCCAATATACAAGATAACGCTGCTCATCCTTGTTAAACAATTCGACAGATGGTCCCCAATTAGGTTGATTGCTAATTTCAGCAAGACCAATAACGGCCTGATAACGCACTGCTTGGTCAGTATCATATAAGGCTTTGGATAATGGGGTTATTGCTGCGCTATCGCCAGTATTCCGAATAGCATAAACAGCAGAACGACGCACCTGAGGAGAGTGAGCGTTTAACAATCGAGTTAACGAAGGAAGCGCTTTTCGGTTTCTAACTCCCTCAAGAGCAAATGCTAGCCAGCCCAGCAGATTTGAATCGCTATCCCTACCATCCTGCATCAATGCTTTCTCAGCCAAGTTTAGATATGATATATCATCCCTTCTAAGTAACGATGCAATTGCTCTCAAACGAAGTCTTCTATCCGCTGCTTCTACTGCTCGATGTAGTGCCATAGTTGCTGAAGGAGTATTCACACTATCAAGTATCATAACGGACTGCAGGCGGTCATCTATGGAGGTCATGGTAGATATAAGAACCTGAGCAACTTCAGATACAACGCGTTCAAAGTCATTGCCTTTAGCTGGAGGAGGGTCTGGAGCAGCCACAACTGCGGGGTAATAAGGATTGCTAACTACCAATCCTTTCTGTGGATCAGATCGTAGAAAGAACATGCCAAATTGTCGAGGACTTACACCTGAATAACCTAGTGACTCTCGTGGCAATAAGTATGAAAACGCGATCATCGAAGCTGCCACCTGCCCCTTTATTGTCCTTGTTACGTTCAGGTCGACGACCATTCGCCGGGCAGTAATTGAACGGCCGCCCGCCTGAATTATGTCGCTACCTCCATCTCGCACTGACATTGCCTCCCCTACGATGATAAGGCTGGAATCCCGTGTAAGCGCCTCTATATCAAGCGATGGTACCGGAATCAGGGCAAACGCATTATAGCTCATAGCTCATATTGACTTTATGACGATTTCGGGGTGTCAATATCGTGGACTTCAAGAAAGGATGACCTCCACGATGCCGACTCGATCTAAGATACCCTCGTT
>Ga0137410_10003716_pt1 | contig 10336 bp, 7 predicted proteins | sample CZODoug1_16funga_FD_108878 | JGI IMG/M metagenome (GOLD analysis project Ga0137410, IMG submission 108878) | Vadose zone soil fungal communities from Angelo Coast Range Reserve, California, USA - CZODoug1_16fungal (Illumina Assembly) | ecosystem: Environmental > Terrestrial > Soil > Vadose zone... | reverse complement strand
CACGCAGTCGGCTCGTACCTGAGCCTGTTCAACACGAACACCGCGAGAGCCTTCCAATCCGCGAGGGGCGAGATCTTCGGGCTGAGCGTGGACTATCCGGTGATTCTGCCCGCGAAGATCGACGCCGTCACCGCGGACGACCTGTTGCGGGTCGGGCTCAAGTATTTCGAGAAGGACGAGTTCAACAAGCGGCCGTACGCGATCGCCGAAACTCGCCCCGGCGGCTGGTAACCGGACCCGGCGCCGCGGCACCCGACTCGTGACCCGGGAGCCCGTCACCGTCATCGCGACGGTCCGGAACGAGGCCTCGGAAATAGACGCGCTCCTCGATTCGCTTCTCCGCGGATCGAGAACCCCCGACGAGATCGTGATCGCGGACGGCGGCTCCACCGACGACACCTACGAGCGGCTTCGGGCGCGCGCCGACGCGGATCCGCGGGTGCGGGCCCTCCTCGCGCCGGGGAACCGGTCGCTCGGGCGGAACGCCGCCGTGCGCGCGGCGACCCACGACCTGATCGCTTGCACCGACGCGGGAGTCGAGGTCGATCCAGAATGGCTCGAGTGGCTGGTCCGTCCCTTCGAAGATGATCCGGGCGTGGACGTCGTCGCCGGCTTCTATCGTCCGACGGGCATCACGCCGTTCGAGCGGGCGGCCGGCGTCGTCTCGGCTCCGAGCCTGGGTGAGATCGACCTCGCCCGTTTTCTCCCTTCGACGCGCTCGGTCGCGTTCCGCCGCGCGGCGTTCGAATCGGTCGGCGGCTTCGACGAATCGCTCTCCCACAATGAGGACACGCCGTTCGGGCTCGCGTTGAAGCGCGAGGGACGCAAATTCGCGTTCGCCCCCGAGGCGATCGTCCGCTGGCACCCACGGGGAAACCTTCGCGCGTTCATGCATCAGCATCGGAGGTTCGGAACCGGCGACGGGGAGTCGCGCGTGCAAGGGTGGTTTTACGCCACGATCGCGGCGAAGTACGCCGCGGGGCTCGCGCTCCTCGCGGCCGGATTCTGGTTCAAGCCCGCGTGGCTGCTGCTCGCGCTCGCCGTCGCGGTCTTCGTGGGATCACAGGCCCGCCGCGGCTCCGGCCGAATCCCGGCGGACGAGGCGATCTTCCTCGTCCCACCTCTCAAGGTCGCCTACGACACGGCGTACCTGTGGGGCTACGTCCGGGGAAGAATGGGGCCACGCAGGGGGGCGTAGCTAACCGACGTGTGTTGGCGCCGCGGGGATCAACCTACGGGCGCTGTGCTGGCTCGCGGGGGAGCGGGCGCGATATGCCCGGGCGCGAGTTGAGGACCCGCCGCGATTTTGCGGCGGGCCCGGATTGTTTGAGCGACCGGGCATATCGCCCCGCTCCCTATTCCGCTCGCTGCGCAGGCGCCCTTCGGTTGATCCCCGCGGCGCCACCCACCCGCGCCGGCGACCTACGCCCCCTGCGTGGCCCCTTTCTCGACCTCGGCGGTTTCCTCGGGCCGCGGATTGAAGATCGCCGCGAGCTCGCTCCGGAGCTGGCCCTCGTCGAGATTCCACTTCAGCTCCCCCTTGTGGGCGATCGAGATCGCGCCGGTCTCCTCGGACACGACGAAGACGCAGGCGTCGGTTTCCTCGGCCAATCCCAGCGCCGCGCGATGCCGCGTGCCGAGAATCGGCGAGAGCCCGGGGGTCTCGCTCAGGGGAAGGATGCAGCCGGCCGCCGCGATCTGGTCGCCGCGGATGACCACCGCGCCGTCGTGGAGCGGGGAGTGGGGCGTGAAGACCGTCTCCAGCAATTCCTTCGTGACCGCGGCGTCGAGCTTCGTCCCGGTCTCGATGTAGTCCCGGAGCCCCATGTCGCGCTCGACGACGATCAGGGCGCCGCGCCGCTCCTTGCTCATGTCCTCGACCGCGCTCAGGATCTCCTTCAAGACGCCGCCGTCGCCGACCCGGATGAGGGCGCGCAGCAGGCGGTTCTGCCCCACGTGCGTCAGAAGGGCGCGGAGCTCCGGCTGGAAGAGGATCACGAACAGGATGACCCAGACGGTCTTGAGGCTTCCGATGATCCAGTTGAGCGCGCTGAGACGGAACCACTGGGCGATGATCGAGGCGATGACGATGAAGACGAGCCCCACGAACATCTGCGCGGCGCGCGTCCCCTTGATCATGGCGAAGAGCCGATAGAAGAGAAACGCCACGATCAGGATGTCGATCACGTCGACCAGGATCTGGGGTTTCAGCTCGATCACGCTCGGGTCTCCAGAGGAGGCGGCGCCTCGGGAATGAGGTCCCGAAGCGCTTCCGCGGCACGCAGGGCGTCCACCGTTTCCCGGACGTCGTGGCTCCGGAAGATCCGGGCACCCAGCCCGTAGGCGGTCACGCTGACGCCGAGACCCGCCGCGAGCCTTCGTTCGACCGGTGCTCCGGTGGACGCGCCGAGGAACGACTTCCGCGATACTCCGATGTACAGGGGACGGCCCAGCGCGGTCAAGAGCGGAAGCCCCCGCAGGGCTTCAAGACTCTGTTCGGCGCGCTTGGAGAAGCCGATCCCAGGATCGAGCGCGATCCGCTCCCGCTCCACGCCCCGGCTCTCCGCCAGACGAAGCCTTGCCTCGAGAAAATCGCGCACCTCGGCCGCGACGTCCCCGTACTCGCGCGGCTCGTGCAGGCGCGAGGGGGCGCCGACCGAGTGCATCAGGACGAGCCCCGCCCGGGCGCGCGCGACGTGATCGGCGATCGAAGGATCGACGACGAGCTCGCTGACGTCGTTCACCATGGCCGCGCCGGCGTCGAGCGACCGCCGCGCGACTTCGCCCCAGTAGGTGTCGACCGAGAGCGGAATGGGGAGCCGCTTCGCCAGCGCCTCGATCACGGGGCCGATCCGGGCCCACTCGTTGTCCGGCCCGACCGGCTCCACGGGTCCGGGACGCGTGCTCTGCCCACCCACGTCGATCGCGTCGGCGCCTTCCTCCGCCATCTGCTCGCCGCGCCGGATCGCCCGATCGAGGGGAAAGAAAAGACCCCCGTCCGAGAACGAATCGGGGGTCACGTTCAAGATCCCTACCACGCGCGCCCGCCGGGACAGATCCCAGGAGCCGAGCCGGTGGGCGAAGATCACGCGCTCACGCCAAGCCGGGGCTCTCCGTGGGAGCGACGCGCGGGACCGGCGCCTTCTCACGGGGGCCGCCGGCCTCCTCTTCCGTCGCGGCCGTGGCGGCCGAAGCGTGGCCGTCGCCGCGATCTCGTGTGAACGGCTCGAGCGTCTCGCCGTGAAGGAGCTTCTCGACCTCCTCGCCGTCCAGGATCTCCCGCTCCAAGAGTGCGGCGGAGAGAATGTGGAGCTTGTCGAGGTTGTCGCTGAGGAGCTGGCGCGCGCGGTTGTACGCGCCTTCCGCGAGCCCTCTCACCTCCTCGTCGATCATGATCGCGGTCTTCTCGCTGTAGTCGCGGCTTTGGGAGATCTCCCGGCCCAGGAAGACGAACTCCTCCTTGTTGCCGAAGGTGAGCGGGCCCAATCGCTCGCTCATCCCCCATTCGCAGACCATGCGGCGGGCGATATTGGTCGCGCGCCGGATGTCGTCCATGGCCCCGGTCGTGAGCTGGTTCAACACGATTTGCTCGGCCGCTCGCCCGCCCATCAGGTGGGTCAGGATCTGGAGCCAGTAGTCGCGCGAGAAGGAGTGGCGCTCGTCCTGCGGCAGATACGCGGTGAGCCCGAGGGCGCGCCCGCGCGGGATGATCGTCACCTTGTGGACCTTGTCGCTCCCCGGCTGAAGCCACGCCACGAGCGCGTGGCCGGCCTCGTGGAACGACGTACTCCTCTTTTCGGTGTCGGAGATCACGAGGCTCCGCCGCTCCGTCCCCATCATCACCTTGTCCTTCGCGTCCTCGAAATCCTGATCGTTGACGCGCTTGTGGTTCCGGCGCGCCGCGAGAAGCGCGGCCTCGTTCACCAGATTCGCCAGATCGGCGCCGACCATGCCCGGCGTGCCGCGGGCGATGATGTTCAGGTTCACGTCCTCGGAGACCGGGATGTTCCGCGTGTGAACGCGGAGGATTCCTTCGCGTCCGCGCACGTCCGGCACGTCGACCACGATCTGACGGTCAAAGCGCCCCGGCCGAAGCAGCGCGGGATCGAGCACGTCGGGCCGGTTCGTCGCGGCGATCAGGATCACGCCGTCGTTCGACTCGAAGCCGTCCATCTCGACGAGGAGCTGGTTCAGGGTCTGCTCACGCTCGTCGTGCCCGCCGCCCAAACCCGCTCCGCGGTGGCGGCCCACGGCGTCGATCTCATCGATGAAGATGATGCAGGGCGCGTTCCGCTTCCCTTGATCGAAGAGGTCGCGCACACGCGAGGCGCCCACGCCGACGAACATCTCCACGAAGTCGGAGCCCGAGAGCGAGAAGAAGGGGACGCCGGCCTCGCCGGCGACCGCTTTCGCGAGCAGCGTCTTTCCGGTCCCGGGAGGCCCGAGGAGGAGCGCGCCCTTCGGGATCCGTCCGCCCAGTCGCTGGAATTTCTTCGGGTCGCGGAGGAATTCGATGATCTCCTCGAGCTCCTGCTTCGCCTCGTCCGCGCCGGCGACGTCCTTGAAGGTCACCTTGGGGCCCGACTCGAGCGCGACCTTGGGGCGGCTCTTGCCGAACTTCATGGCGCTCGTGCCGCCCGACTGGAGCTGCCGGATCATCACCATCCAGAGGACGATCAGCCCGATAAACGGAATGTACGAGAGGGCGAGCCCCCACCAGTTCATTCCCGGAGGCTTGGAGCTGACGACCACGTTGGGGTCCTTCGCCAGGATCGCGCGTCCGATGTCCTTGTCCTCCGCGGGGAGGTAGACCTTGAAGAAGACGTAGGAAATGGGGCGCCCGTCGACGTGCGTCAGCGCGCCCTGCTTCAGCTCGCCGGCCACCTCGCGCTCCACGATCGTCGCGGCCTTGATGTTCGCCTGGTCGATCTGCTGGAGGAACTCGGAATAGGGGATCTCGTGCGTCTTTGCCCGGATCTCGCCGTAGACCTGCACGAAGACGAGGACGGCGAGGACGAGGATGACCCAGAGCAGTGCGGTCCGGAGCGGCTTCGCCGGCCCGAAGGGCGTCGGCTTCCGCTGCGGCGGGCGAGGCGGGACCGGCGGCCTCCGCGGCGCGCGATTCGACTGCTTGCGGGCGAGGGGTCGGTGATCCCGTACGGGTCGTTGGCTCAAATCGGCTCCTTGCTTCTCATTGGGATTCACGTCGGCAACGTTCCTCTTGGCCTATCGGCAGGGACGCCGAGGCTCTCTAGCATTGGATGGTGCTTTCCGCGCCGCCGGTTCCGGAAACCGGAGCTCCAACAGCACGCGGCCCCCGTCCCTTCGGGCCCGGATGCCTCCCGGAAGATCGGCCGAACGGCGGGAGGGAGTCGTGAGGAGGGAGAGGAGAGCGTCGAGATGCGTTGCGGCGAGATCGCGGACGTCCCCGTTCAACTCCTGTACGGCGTCGCGGAACAGATAGGTTCTCAAGGGCTTAGGGTAGGCGAGCAGGAGGGCGGCATCAAGCGAGATTTTTCCCTCCTCCTCGCGCTGAAGCAGCGCGGGCAGAATGCGGCGCGATTCCGCCGCAAGATACTCCTCGGCTTCGCGAATTGCAGAGGCGGCGCGCAAGATCGCCTCTCGCGCCGATGGATTCATCCGCTCCCGAATGCGGGGCAGGACCTCGAGGCGGAGATAGTTCCGCGCGGGGGCGCGGCTCTCGTTGCTCGAGTCGACGCGGTGCGGGAGCTTGAAGCGGCCGAGGTACTCGATCACCTGATCGCGCGTTACCTCGAGGAGCGGCCGCACCACGCGGATTCCGCGCACGCGCCCGCGGGGCGGCATTCCGCCGAGCCCGCGCAGCCCGGCGCCGCGGAGAAGCCGGAGGAGAACGGTCTCGGCCTGGTCGTCCGCGGTGTGCGCCGTCGCGACGCGATCGGCGCCCGCACCCCGGGCCAGCTCGCGAAGGGCCTCGTAGCGCGCCAGCCGGGCCGCCTCCTCCGAGGAAGAGCGGAGCGGGCCCACGTCCGCCGCGACGTGCGCGAGTCCCCACGCGGCCGCCAGGTCGCGAACGAAAGCCGCATCGCCGTCGGACTCGGCGCCCCGGAGCCGATGGTTCACGTGCGCCGCCACGAGCGCGGACGGACGCCCCGCGCGCGCTTGGCGTGACGCGAGAAAATGGAGAAGGGCGACCGAGTCGGGTCCCCCGGAAACGGCGACCAGGATCGGCCCCCGGTCCGGCAGGAGCCTTTGGTCTTCGAGCGATCGTTCGGCGAAGTACTCGAGCCGGGCGTCGCGCGGGTTCGGTTTCATGCGCTGAGTATAGCCCCCGGGAATCGGGGCGGGCGGGGTATGCCCGAGTGGGGGTGTAAGTTGGTGGCGGCGCAGGGATTCGAACCCCGGACCAAGAGATTATGATTCTCCTGCTCTACCGCTGAGCTACACCGCCGCCGAGCGAGGAACTCTACGAGCCGTGGCTTCACGCTGTCAAGGCAGGGGCGTTGTCCTCATTTGGGAGTCCACCATGACGGCGAGCCGGCCGGCGCGATCGTCACGGCCTGCCACTCGGGAAGATCGCGAATTCTTGCGACCACCATGGAGGCCTCCTCGTCCGTGGGACGAAGCGACAGCAGATGGAACGCCATGCTGTAGGCCGGCTCAAACCGCTGGTCTGAGACGAAGCAATCCATGAGGTACCGCCACGCCTCGACGTCTTCTTGCGCCACGCCGAATGCCGCGAGTGCCGAGGCGCCGAAGTCTCCGGTCACGCCCACCGCCCCGATCAGCCCCGCCAGAGCAGGGAGCGCGCTCCTTCTGTCCATGGCCGGAAGACCGCGAAGGAGGCATTGCGCCTCCGATCTCCGTCCGGCCGTCATATAGAGCGCTGCCGCAAGACGGCGATCGAATTCCCGCGCCTCCACGCCTCCCTGGCGCATCGTCAGAATCACGTCGACCGCTCGATCGACCTCGCCCGCCCGGAAAAGACCCAACGCCAGGAGGCGCCTCGCCCTTTCGTAATCGGCATAGCTCGGGCGCCGCCCGCAGCATCGGACGCGCAGCGAAGGAAGAATCATTTGGAATACGTCGCAGCTCGGACTCACCCAGAAATAGGTTGCTCGAGGGCGCTGAGGATCGAAACGACCGGCCGGAAGGACGCAAAGGCCGGGCTTTTCATACCAAACGCGCGGCGCCTGGAACCGAAGCAGATGCAAGTGGATGCCCCGGTCGCGCGGCAGGTGAATCGAGACGTAGACCCGCTCGCTGTCCGGGAGAGATGGCCGCAGTTTCTTCATCTCAGCCTGAACCCTGGCCAGGTCGGCGGAGATCGTTCCCCAGGCCCGTTCCGACGGCTGAAATCGCTCCCTGCCGTCGCTTCCCCTGGACCAGACGCCTAGCCCGAGGAATACCGCGACGACGGCGAAGGCGGCCCGAAAATTGGTCCGCGCGAGACCGAGAGCGAGGAGAATCGACCCGCCAATCCAGGGAAAGCAGCCGTAATACGAAAACCAATGCTTCACGAAGACCGCGGTGAGAATCCCCGGGAGCGCCGTGAGGAGCGCGCCCAACACGAGCACCGATCCGCGCGAATATTTTGGCCGGGTCCGGCCGCTATCCTTCCTCCGCCCCACCCAGTAGGCCAAGGCCAGGACGCCCAACGCCGCGAAAAGTACCGCGCTCAACTCGGACGGCCATGGCGTTGCCCGTCCGGTCGGAGGAATGTTCAGCAACGACCCGAGCATCCTGGAAACGTTGTCCGGGATCATCGAGTTGTCGATCCCGACATACCCGCCGGCGCCCGTCACCGCGCCATCGAGAAGGAGGGATCGGATCTTGGGATGCGCCGCCCCCCAGACAAGCGATAGCCCCGCAAGGCGCAGCGCGTTCCTCCTCGTCTGGGGAAGATCTCGCTCCAAGATCCACGGCAGACCCGCCAGGATCGGGAAGAGGAGGAGGGCGGTTTCCTTCGAGAGGAGCGCGGCCGCGGCGAAAGCGAGCGCGATCCATGGGCGTCCGGCCAGTTGAGAGCGAAACGCCGCCAGGGTGAAGAGAATCGCCAGGATGTCCTGCGAGCAGCTGATCCACCCGATGAGCAGCGGCACGGAGCTTGAGGAGGCAAACAGCAATCCGGCAATCAGGCCCACTCGGTCCCCGGCCAGCCGTCGAGCAAGACCTGCCAGGAGCACGACCGAGAGCGCGACTCCGGCCGCGTTCAGGGCATGGCCCCAGAGCGGATTATTCCTTCCCAGCAGGGTGAGTAGGCCGAAATAGAGCTCGCGCGAGATCGGACGATAGAAAGCCGAGCGGGCGTCCGGCAGCAGTTGTCCGAGGTCGAACGATTGGGCCCGGATCAGGAAGTCGAAATCATCGAACAAGAACGAGAAGCGAAAGCACGGAAACGCGAGGAGAAGGGCCAAGAGCGGAGGGAGGGTGAACCAAGCGATTTCGGTCGCGAGATGTCGCGACTTGTGAACTTTCATGCGCGCCCCAATGGGGGGGAGGGACTCCGGCCTCTACGGGGGGATCCAAGAGCGATCTACGCGGAGGATTCGGCTTCGTGGGGGACTTCTCAGAATCCAAATGGGGGGGCGACCCGAGCGGGGAACTTCGCACGATCCAATCACGCGGCGAGGCCGGTGTCTACCGGATAGTTGACACCCCACGACCCCGCTCGTAGACTACCTGGCTACCACGTCCCTGTGCCGGCTGGCCGGCGCGTCCCGGCCGGTTTTTCCGTAAGGAGCCATCCGAACCCATGACCCGCATGCTCGCCGGAGGGCTATTCGTCCTCCTGCTCACGGCCACCGCTACACCCGCCGCCGCTGACGAACTGACCGGTTCCGGCGGAGTGGGCGTCCGTGGCGGCACGCTCTTCTTCACTCAAGACAAGACGATCACCGCGAACTCGCAGCCGCGGATCTCCGGCGACCTGGTCCTGAGCTACGCCTGGACCGACCACCTGACCGCCGACATTACGGTCGGATGGGCGTGGAACCGCCTCGAGACGCACGATCCGCGATTTTACGTTGTGACCGTCGTGCCTCTCTTCCCGCTGGGGCTGCGGTATAAAATGCGGGACGGGAGCGCGATCCGTCCCTATCTGGGGGCCGGCGGCGGGTTGTACAATTGGTCCATCCTCTCCCAGGATCTTGGGGCGGCCAAGGACCCGGTGACGTTCGAGCGTCTGCGCCGGGTCGACCTGGGAGCCTACGGAATCGTGGGCGCGGAGCGGCAGATGTCGAAGCACATCACGATGGTCCTGGACGGGAATTACACCCACATCTTCGCGGACGACAAGGACCGGTTCCCGTCCGGATACAGCGGCGCCAAGTCGTACTTCCAGTTCCGGGTGGGCGTCTCGTTCTGGTTCTCGCTCAGCGAGCGCATCGACACGGGGCTCCCCGACTAGACCGATGAAAACCTTTGCGACTCCGCGCGACAAGATCTCGGGCCACGACCCGGGGGGTCGTGCGCCGCGCGTCGTAGAGGACCTCGCGCTCACCTTCGACGACGTCCTGCTCGTGCCGGGCTACTCCGAAGTCCATCCCCGGGACGTCGACACGTCCACGCTTTTGACCCGCGACATCACCCTCAACGTTCCGGTCGTGAGCGCCGCGATGGACACCGTGACCGAGAGCGCCCTCGCCATCGCGATCGCGCAGGAGGGGGGGATCGGGATCATCCACAAGAACCTCCCAATCTTGGAACAGGTTGAGGAGGTCGATCGCGTGAAGCGGTCCGAGAGCGGGATGATCGTGAACCCGATCACCCTGTCGTCGGACGCCCCGATCGCCCGCGCCCTCGAGCTGATGGTGAAGTTCCGGATCTCGGGCGTGCCGATCACGGAGGGGAAGCGCCTGGTCGGCATTCTCACCAACCGGGACCTGCGCTTCGTGAGCGGCGCCGACCTGAAGGTGAAGGACGTGATGACGCACGAGAACCTGATCACCGCCCCGGTCGGAACGACCCTCGAGGAGGCGGAGCGGATCCTCCACAAGCACCGGATCGAGAAGCTGCCGGTGGTGGACCAGGAGATGAACCTCCGGGGCCTGATCACCGTGAAGGACATTCAAAAGCGAATCCGCTACCCGCGCGCGTGCAAAGACCACCTCGGACGTCTTCGCGTCGGGGCCGCGATCGGTGTGGCGCAGGACAACCTGGACCGCGCGGATCAGCTGGTGCGGGCCGGCGTCGACGTCGTGGTCGTCGACAGCGCGCACGGCCACTCGAAGGCGGTCATCGAGACGACCCGCGCCCTGAAGCGCAAGCATCCGAACTTGCCGGTCATCGTGGGCAATGTCGCGACGGCCGAGGGAACGCGCGATCTGATCGAGGCGGGCGCCGACTGCATCAAGGT
>Ga0137410_10003715_pt1 | contig 10337 bp, 13 predicted proteins | sample CZODoug1_16funga_FD_108878 | JGI IMG/M metagenome (GOLD analysis project Ga0137410, IMG submission 108878) | Vadose zone soil fungal communities from Angelo Coast Range Reserve, California, USA - CZODoug1_16fungal (Illumina Assembly) | ecosystem: Environmental > Terrestrial > Soil > Vadose zone... | reverse complement strand
TCAAGCTTTGGCCGGGAGCCGATGCACCTGCAGAGCGTGCAGCCTGCGGCTGTCGGCGCGAAGCACCTGCACGCGCAGGCCGTCGATGGTGATCGACTCTCCGCGCCGCGGAAGGCGCCCGAAGCGGTTCAGGACGAGCCCCCCCACCGTGTCGAAATCGGAGTCGGAGTACTTCGTCCCGAAGACCCGGTTGAAGTCGGCGATCTCGGTCTGCGCCTTGACGCGGTAGAGCCCGCCCTGCTCGCGCACGATGTTGTCCTCGGATTCGTCGAAGTCGTATTCATCCTCGATTTCGCCGACGATCTGCTCGAGCACGTCCTCGATCGTCACGAGCCCGGCGACGCCTCCGTACTCGTCGACCACGAGCGCCATGTGATTGCGGTTCGCGCGAAACTCGCGCAGCAGCACGTTCAGGCGCTTGGATTCGGGCACGAACACCACCGGCCTGAGCATTTGGCGGACGTTGAACTCCTCCTCGCCGGCGTAGTAGCGCAGCAGATCCTTCGCGAGCAGGATGCCGATGACGTCGTCGCGGCTCTTGTCGACGACGGGGAAGCGCGAGTGTGCGGTGGCGATCACGTGCGGGATAAACTTGTCCGGGGGCTCGTTCACGTCGATCATGTCCATCTGCGAGCGCGGCACCATGATGTCGCGCACCTGCATCTCCGCGACCTGAAGCGCGCCCTCGATCATCGAAAGCGCGTCGCCGTCGAGCAGGTTGCGCTCGAACGCCGAATGCAGCTGCTTGACCAGATGCTCGAGGTCCTCGGGACCACGGGTGAGCAGCGCCGAGAGACGCTCCAGCAGCGAAGGTTTGTTCGATTCGTCCATGCCGCGTGGCCCGGCGCCGCGCTGGACGGGGCCTCGTCCAGTCATCGGGGGGCGTCGTAGGGATCAGGATAACCGAGTTTCGCGAGGAGCCTCTTTTCGAGCGTCTCCATCCGTTCGGCCTCACGCCGTCGCGCGTGGTCGTGCCCCTGCAGGTGCAGCGCCGCGTGGATGATCAGATGCGCGAAATGGGCTTCGAGAGTCTTGCCCTGCGAGCGCGCTTCGCGTGCGATGACCGGCGCGCACAGCACGATGTCGCCGTGCACCGTCCCGCGGGACAGGGCGTAGGGGAAGCTGAGCACGTTGGTCGCGCGGTCCTCGCCGCGGTAGCGGCGGTTCAGGCGCCGTGCTTCGGCGGAGCCCACGATCCTGACGGTGATCTCGGCGCGCCTGCGCAGCGCCGTGCCCGCCCACCGCCGGACCTGGCTCGGGCTGGGCGGAGGGACCGCGCGCGACCCGATCTGGAGATCGAGCTTGAGGCGCGGGTCCGGCACCGTCTACTCGTCCCCGTGGCGCTCGTAGGCGTCGACGATGCGCTGCACCAGCGGGTGCCGCACGACGTCGTCGCTTTTGAACGAGTTGAACGCGATGCCCCGCACGTCGGCCAGGATTTTCTGCACCGCCACCATCCCGCTCTTCTGCCCGCGCGCGAGATCGATCTGGGTGATGTCGCCGGTCACGACCGCCTTGGAGCCGAATCCGATGCGCGTGAGGAACATCTTCATCTGCTCAGGGGTTGTGTTCTGCGCTTCGTCGAGAATGACGAAGGAGTGGTTGAGCGTGCGTCCGCGCATGTAGGCGAGCGGCGCGAGTTCGATCGCGCCGCGCTCGAAGAGCTTGCCGGCTCGGTCGAAGCCGAGCAGGTCGTAGAGCGCGTCGTACAGGGGGCGCAGATAGGGGTCGACCTTCTGCGCCAGGTCTCCGGGGAGGAAGCCGAGGCGCTCGCCGGCTTCGACCGCGGGGCGCACGAGCACGATCCGCTTCACGGTGTCGCGCTCGAGCGCGTCGACCGCGCAAGCCACGGCGAGGTAGGTCTTTCCCGTCCCCGCGGGGCCGATCGCGAAGGTGATGTCGTACTCGAGTATGTTCTGGATGTATTGCCGCTGCCTGGGCGTCCTGCCGTGCAGGTCGGCGCGCCGGGTGAGGAGTGGCGTGTCGCTCTTCGCGTTGCCGCTGCGCGCGCGAACCTCGATGAGGCCGAGCTGGATGTCGTCGACGGTGAGGCTGCGCTTGGCCTCGCCGTAGAACTTCTGCAGGACCTCTGCGGCGCGCGCGGCCTGGGCGCCTCGCAGGGTGAATTTCTCGCCGCGCCGAGCGATGGAGACGTCCAGCGCCGTCTCGATTTGTCGCAGATTTTCGTCCAGCGGTCCGCAGAGGTTCGCGAGCCGCTGGTTGTCGACCGGGCTGAGGACGAGTTCCAGGGGGCGGGTCTTCAAGGACTAGGCCGCGACGCGGACCTTGCCGCGCAGGGAATGGGCCATCGCGGCGGTGATGGTCACGTCCACGAACTGGCCTACGAGGCGCGGCGCACCGGCAAAGCTGACCATGCGGTTGTTCGCGGTGCGGCCCGACAGCTCGGCCGCGTTCCTGCGCGAGGCCCCTTCCACCAGTATGTGCTGCCGCGTACCGACCATGGCAAGGCTGATACGGCTCGCGCTCGCCTCGATTTTTTTCTGCAAGCTGGCAAGCCTCGCGAGCTTGACCTCGTGCGGAGTGTCGTCGGAGATCTCGGCGGCGGGCGTTCCCGGGCGCCGGCTGTAAACGAAAGAACGAGTCGTCGAACTCCAGGTCGTCGACGAGCTTCAGCGTGGCTTCGAAATCGCGCTCTGTCTCGCCGGGGAAGCCGACGATGAAATCCGAAGAGACGCTGATTTCCGGGATTGCCGCGCGCAGCCTGCGGACGATCGCCTTGTACTCGAGCGTCGTGTAGCCGCGCTTCATCGCGGTGAGGACGCGGTCCGACCCGGATTGCGCCGGGAGGTGGACGTGCGGCGCGAGCTTGTCGATGCGCGCATGCGCGTCGATGAGCCGCCGGCCGAACTCCTTCGGGTGCGAGGTGGTGTAGCGGATGCGCCCGACGCCGGGAAGCTCGGCGACGTACTCGAGCAGCAGGGCGAAATCCGCGATCTCCCCGTCGGCCATCCGGCCACGGTAGGCGTTGACGTTCTGGCCGAGCAGGGTCACTTCCCTGACGCCCTGGTCGGCGAGATCGGCGATCTCGGCGAGCACGTCCTCGAAAGGACGCGACAGCTCCTCGCCCCGCGTGTAGGGCACCACGCAGAAGCTGCAATACTTGCTGCAGCCCTCCATGATGGACACGAAGGCGCTGGGCCCTTCGACGCGCGCCGGGGGAAGGTTGTCGAACTTCTCCATCTCCGGGAAGCGGATGTCCACCTGCGGACGGCCCGAGCTGCGTCGCGCATCGATCAGGTCCGGCAGCCGGTGCAGCGTCTGCGGGCCGAAGACCAGGTCGACATAGGGCGCGCGCGCCACGATCGCGTCGCCTTCCTGGCTCGCAACGCAGCCGCCCACGCCGATGAGCAGATCGGGCCGCGCCTTCTTCAGCGCCTTCACGCGCCCGAGGTCGTGAAACACCTTCTCCTGCGCCTTTTCGCGGACCGAGCAGGTGTTGAACAGGATCAGGTCGGCGTCCTCGGGCCGGTCCGTTGCTTCGAAGCCACGCTCGGCGCGCAGGATATCCGCCATCTTTTCCGAGTCGTACGCGTTCATCTGGCAGCCGAACGTGCGGATGAAAACCTTACCCGCCACGCTAGTTGCCTCCGGGGCCAGGCTTGGGCCGCGCGAGCTCGTCGGGCGTGAGCAGCCACGCGCGAAAGATCTCACCGTCGACGTTCAGCGTGTAGTCCGCCCACGCGCCGCCTTGCGGGATGGCGGTCGGGACGATGATCAGGTTCAGCTGATTGCGAATCTGCGCACCGGGCGCGAGCCGCGCCGGCCTTTGGTCGATCGCGACCGTCATCCCGTTGAGATGGCGTATGACGCCGCGGTAGGACTCCGCCGGAATCGGCGGGGTGCGGAACTGCGCCAAGGCCGGCGCAGCCAGCAGTGCCGGCAAGAGGGCGAGGTACGCGGCGAAGCGAATGACCATGCTCCTGCAGCAGCCGGAAAAGGGAAATGGTGGCGAATCAGGGACTCGAACCCCGGACCTGCGGATTATGATTCCGTCGCTCTAACCAGCTGAGCTAATTCGCCACGCAACCGGAAATTATCCTTTTTACATTAGATAGTTGTCAAGGAAGACCGCATGGCCGAGTACAATCGACGCATGGACTTCGACGTCCTCATCGTCGGCGGCGGGCTCGCCGGGGCGAGCTTGGCGGCGGCGCTCGCCGACGGCGGACGCCGCATCGCGCTGATCGAGCGCAAGGCGCCTCCGGCCCCCGCTGCCCACTGGGATTCGCGGGTCTACACGTTGACCCCGGCAAGCATCGCTTTCCTGGAGCGCATCGGCGCATGGCAACGCGTGCCGCGCGAGCGCGTGACGCCGATCTACGAAATGCAGGTATTCGGAGACGACGGCGCCTCGCGGCTCGACTTTTCCGCGTACGAGTCGGGCATGCTCGAGCTCGGGGCGACGGTCGAGTCGGGGCAGTTGCACCATGCTCTGTGGCAGGGACTCGAAAGGCAGCACAACCTCTCGCTGCTCTGCCCGGCGGTCCCCTCGGAACTCCGCCGCGTCGAGGACGGGAACGAGATTCGACTCGACCTGGGCCGAACCGCCAGGGCGAAACTGCTGGTCGGTGCCGACGGCTCCGATTCCTGGGTGCGCCAGGCCGCGGGCATGGACGCGCGCAGCACGAGCTACGAGCAACTCGGCGTCGTCGCCAACCTCGCTTGCGAAAAGCCGCACCGCGGCGCCGCCTATCAGTGGTTTCGCGCCGACGGCGTGTTGGCCTTCCTGCCGCTGCCCGACCGGCGCGTGTCGATCGTCTGGTCGACCGCGCAAGCGCACGCGCGCGAGCTGCTCGCGCTTTCTGCGGCCGCGTTCTGCGCGCGCGTCAGGGAGGCGAGCCGGGGCGCGCTCGGCGACCTGCAGCCGCTCACGCCTCCCGCCGCCTTTCCCTTGAGCCGACTGATTGCCCGCCGCATCGCGCGGGAGCGAGTCGCCCTTGTGGGGGACTCGGCGCACGTGATCCATCCTCTGGCGGGGCAGGGGGTCAATCTGGGGCTGGGCGACGCGCATAGCCTGGTCGATCTCCTCGCAACGGCGCGGGATCCGGGAGACCGGATGGTGCTGCGCCGTTTTGAGCGCTCGCGTGCCGAGGATATACTCGGGCTGAATTGGGTCACGCACGGACTGTTGCGCTTGTTCGGCTCCGATCACGCGGCGCTCAGGCGGATACGCAACCTGGGATTGAACCTCACCAACTCCAATACGGTCATAAAGACTCTTCTCGCCCGCCGCGCGACCACCGTCGGCGCCGGGCTCCAACGACGGGAACCGACATGATTCTGCGCACGTGCGTTTTCTTGCTCGTGACAGTGTTCGCGGGACAGGCGCTCGCCGATGAAGCTTCGGTCAAGCGCGGCGTCGAAGCGCGCTTCGAGGGCGTCAAGATCGAGAGCGTGGCGCGCACGCCCTACGCTGGAATCTACGAGGTCGTAGTCGGGGACTCGATCTTCTACACCGACGAGAAGGTGGGCTTCCTCTTCAAGGGGGACCTGATCGACGCGCGCAGCCAGAAGAACCTCACCGAAGAGCGAATGCAGAAGCTGTCTTCGATAAAATTCGAGGATCTGCCGCTCGACATCGCGATCAAGCAGGTGCGGGGCAACGGCAAGCGCGTGGTGGCGGTCTTCTCGGACCCCTTCTGCCCCTACTGCAAGAGCCTCGACCGCGCGCTGATGCGGGAGGACGACATCACGATCTACACCTTCCTCTTTCCCATCCTGAGGCAAGAGTCTCCCGAGAAAGCGCGCACGATCTGGTGCGCGCCCGACCGCGCCAAGGCGTACTACGATTTCATGCTGTCCGGGAAGGAACCCGCCGCCAAAGGGGGGTGCAGCGCGCCGGTCGACAAATGGCTCTCACTGGGGCAGAAGGTCGGCGTAAGGGCGACGCCCACCAGCTTCACGAGCAACGGGCAGCGCGTCATGGGCGCGCGGCCCGAAGAGCTGGTCAAGCTGATCGACGAATCCTCCGGCAAGTAGGCGGGGCTGGCGCGTCGCGTCAGGGTGTCGCAGCGCCTCAGGGGGGTGGCGGTTTCATTCCCCTGGGAAGCAGAACCCACATTCTTCCCTGCTGCCGCATGCGGCCGGCCTGCGCACCGGCTTCGGGGCCCGATCCCCAGAAGAAGTCTGCGCGCACCGGGTTGCGTATCGCACCCCCTGAGTCCTGCGCGAGCACGAGGCGATTCAGAGGCGTAGGGCTCGACGGGAAGGTGGTCGCGAGGAAGACCGGTGCGCCGAGGGGGACGTAGCGCGTATCGACGGCGATCGATCTGCCGCCGGTCAGCGGCACTCCGAACGCGCCGATCGGGCCGCTGCCGGGATCGGCGAGGGGCAGCTCGCGGAAGAACACGAAGCTCGGGTTTTGGTCGAGGAGGTCCTCGACGCGCTGCGGATTCGCAGACGCCCAGGTCTTGATCGACTGCATCGAGGTCTCGCCGAGCTTGAGCTCGCCACGGTCGACGAGGAACCGTCCGATCGACTGGAAAGGATGGCCGTTCTGGTCTGCGTACCCCACGCGAAGAGTCTCGCCCGTCGCGAGCTGGACCCGCCCGGAGCCCTGCACCTGGAGGAAGAACGCCTCGATCGGGTCGTCGACCCACAGGAGCTCCTTTCCGGCGACGGGCGCTGTTCCGCGCGCGATCTCCGCGCGTGAATAGTAGGGCACGACGCGCTTGCCTTCGACCCGCCCGCGCAGCCGCATCCCGCGCAACTCCGGGTTCGTCGTGGACAGGTCGATGGTGAGCAGGTCATCGGGCGGTGCGTACAGCGGGTACACGAAGGGGGCGGACTTGGTCCGGCTGCCACGCAGGACCGGCTCGTAGTAGCCGGTGACCATCCCGTCGAGCGCGCCGTCCGGATTCGCGAGGCGCCAGGGAACGAACTGCTCTTCGAGGAAGCGTCGCGCTTCCTCGTCAGTGGGAAAGCGGATCTCCCCCGCCTTCGCGCACACCCCGCGCCACGCGTCGCGAAAGCGCAGCGCCTGGCAAGAAGCGAGCAGGGCGGGCCACGCGGCCGCCTGCTCGCCGTCCTTCCACCCGGCGATCGCGGCGAAGTCGACGGGCTCGAGGGGATTGGCGCGCTGCGTGGTGGCGGGCGGGGTCGGGCACACCGGACACACGGGGCAGCCGGCCAGCTGGTTGCAGTCTCCGGGAGCCTGACCTGCGGGTCCGAGCGGACCGGCACAGCCCGCGGTTGCGAGTGCTGCGAGCAGGATCAGCTTGCGCATAGAGGCTATCATCGGCTTCGGAGTTTGAGGGGGCATCTCGACGTGAGTTCCGGACTATGGATCATCGTACTCGAGGCGGGGGTGGCGCTCGCCCTGCTGCTGGCTCTCGTCTGGTGGACGCTGCCGAAAAAGCCGAAGGACGCGGGCGAGGCGCGGGACGCGCGCAAGGATTCACCGCCCCGCTAGTGCAGCACGCGCGGCACCGAGAGCGTGAACTCCGGGATGCGCGCGTCGAAATGGGTGCCGTCCTCGGCGACCATCTGGTAGCTGCCCTTCATCGTTCCCACCGGGGTCGCGATGGCCGTGCCGCTGCTGTACTCGAAGCTCTCGCCGGGCTTGATGAGCGGCTGGGCTCCGACGACGCCCAGCCCGCGCACTTCCTGAACGTGGTTGCGCCCGTCGGTGATGATCCAGTGACGCGAAACGAGCTGGGCGGGGAGCGTGCCCTGGTTGCGGATCGTCATGGTGTAGGCGAACACGAAGCGGCCGGTCTCCTCGTCGGACTGCTCGGGGATGTATTGCGTCTGCGCGGAGACGGCGACCTCGTACTTTTTTTCCTCGACCATGCGGCCATTCCACACGATTTCCCGAGACCTGACAAGGGCGGGAATGTGCGCGTTTCATGCGGCGCACTGCGAATCCAAGTAGAATTTCAGGCGATGACCGCGCAACCTTTCCGCATCGCCCCCAGCATTCTGTCGGCGAATTTCGCGCGGCTCGGCGAGGAAGTCGAGGCCGTCGTCGCCGCCGGAGCGGACATGATCCACTTCGACGTGATGGACAATCACTACGTCCCGAATCTGAGCGTCGGGCCGCTGGTGTGCGAAGCGATACGGCCGTTCACCAAGAGCGTGATCGACGTCCACCTGATGGTGAGGCCCGTCGACCGGATCATCCCGGAGTTCGCGCGCGCAGGAGCCAACATCATCAGCTTTCACCCCGAGGCGAGCGAGCACGTGGATCGCACCGTCGCACTGATACACGATTCCGGCTGCAAGGCGGGGCTGGTGCTGAATCCCGCCACGCCGCTTTCTTGCGTCGACCACGTATTGCACAAGCTCGATCTCGTTCTCATCATGTCGGTGAACCCCGGATTCGGCGGGCAGCAATTCATTCCACACGCGCTCGAGAAGCTGCGGGACATGCGCAAGCGGATCGAGCGCAGCGGCCGCGAGATCATGCTCGAGGTCGACGGTGGCGTGAACGCCGGGAACATCGCCGACATCGCCCGGGCCGGGGCGGACACCTTTGTGGCGGGTTCGGCCATTTTCGGCTCGAAGGACTACCGGGCGACCATTCAGCGGATGCGTGCAGCGCTGGCCGCGCTCTAACCGATGTCCGCAAGACGCAATGCGCCCTGTGGCGGAACTGGTGTGCGGGAGCGGACGGATGAGCGATTTTCTCGAGAACATCAGGAGCATCGTCGGAGCGGCGGGGCTGATCAGTTCGGCTGAGGAGACCGCCCAGTACGCGACCGACTGGCGCAAGCGCTACCGCGGCAGCGCGTTGGCGGTGGTGAAGCCGGCTTCGACCGCAGAGGTCGCGGCGGTGCTGCGGGCTTGCAATGAATCGCGCACCGGGGTCGTGCCGCAAGGCGGGAACACGGGCTTGTGCGGTGCGGCGACCCCCGATTCGAGCGGATCGCAGATCGTCGTCAATCTCTCCCGCATGAACCGCGTTCGCGCGATCGATGCGCACAACAACACAATCACGGTGGAGGCGGGCTGCGTGCTCGGCAACCTGCAGAGGGCCGCGGTGGAGGCCGGACGCCTTTTTCCCTTGAGTCTTGCTTCCGAGGGAAGCTGCGAGATCGGCGGCAACCTGTCGACCAACGCGGGGGGCACGGGGGTGCTGCGCTATGGCAACACCCGCGAGCTCGTCCTGGGCCTGGAGGTCGTGCTTCCCTCGGGCGAGATATGGGATGGCTTGCGCGGCCTGCGTAAGGACAACACCGGCTACGATCTCAAGCAGCTCTTCGTCGGTGCGGAAGGCACGCTCGGGGTGATCACCGCGGCAGTCCTGAAGCTCTTTCCTCTTCCCAGATCCCGCGCCACCGTGGTCGCGGCCCTGCAGGACCCGGATCGCGCGCTCGATTTGCTGATGCGTACGCTCGAGGCGTGCGGTGAGCGCCTCACCGGCTTCGAGCTGTTCTCCGACTTCTGCCTTTCGCTGGTGCTCAAGCATTTTCCGGATGCGAGCGCGCCCTTCGCGAGACGGTTTCCCCAGTACGTGCTCATGGAGCTTTCCGACACCCATCCGGGCGACGCGGTTGCGAGCCTCGCTGAAGGCGTACTCAGTGCTGCGCTCGAGGACGGCGACATACTGGATGCCGCGATCGCCCAGAGCAACGCACAGGCGAAGGCGTTCTGGAAGCTCCGGGAGCTGATCTCCGACGCGCAGGCCCACGAAGGACCGAACGTCAAGCACGACGTTTCCATCCCGATCTCCGGGATTCCCGATTTCATCCGGGCGACCGACGCGGAGCTCGCGCGAGCACACCCCGGCGTCCGCATGGTGACCTTCGGCCACGTCGGCGACGGCAACGTTCACTACAACGTGTCCGCGCCGGAGGGGATAGCGCCCGACGTTTTCGTGAGGCAGGCCGCGGCAATCAACCTGATCGTGCACGACAGCGTCGCGAGATTCCGCGGGTCGATCAGCGCGGAACACGGTCTGGGGCAGTCGAAGCGGGACGAAATCCGGCGCTATAAGTCGTCGCTCGAGCTGGAGTTGATGCGAAGGATCAAGAGCGCGCTCGATCCGCACGGCATCATGAATCCGGGGAAGGTCCTGTAGCGCGGCTGGACAAGGCGCGCGGCGGTGTTATAGAGTAGCCCTCCCCAAGAAAGCCGCAATACAAAGCTGATCGTGCTCTTCGAAAACGCAGGGACTCCGGTGCAATGGCGCTGGCGTTGGTGGCGCAGCTAGCCAGCCGTCGCCCGCGCGCCGCAGGACATGCCGGCGCCGCACCCGCAGTAGCCGCAACGTTTTCGTGGAGCAGTCAGATGACTGAAGCAGAGTTTCAACGCCTCGCCGCCCAGGGGTACAACCGCGTTCCGCTCGTCGCCGAGACCTTCGCCGACCTCGACAC
>Ga0137410_10003714_pt1 | contig 10340 bp, 10 predicted proteins | sample CZODoug1_16funga_FD_108878 | JGI IMG/M metagenome (GOLD analysis project Ga0137410, IMG submission 108878) | Vadose zone soil fungal communities from Angelo Coast Range Reserve, California, USA - CZODoug1_16fungal (Illumina Assembly) | ecosystem: Environmental > Terrestrial > Soil > Vadose zone... | reverse complement strand
TTCAGGATGCGCTTGGATTCCTGGCTAAGGGGCACCTCGACCGAGGTGGAAATGCGCTCACGGATGGTGATGCGCTGTTCGATCTCTTTGCGGATGGACTCGATCGAGCCGTGGGAACGCAGAAAGCGGTTGGCTAGGGCCTTATCCTCTCGCATCAAGCCAAGCAGCAGATGTTCCGTTTCGATGTACGGGGATCCATACTGGCTGGCCTCGTACCGCGCAAAAAAAATGACGCGGCGTGCCTTCTCTGTGTAGCGTTCAAACACGGGTCACTCGATTCTCCCTCAGTGCAAAATCAGGGCTTTGGTCTATCCCCAACCGGCAGGAGCAATCCGTGCTCCAACTGCAGCACGCGATCTGCGCGCTCCGCCAGAACTGTGTTGTGCGTCGCTAGGATGGAGGTGAGCCGGTGCTCGCGATGCAATCGCTGCATCAGTTCAAAAACCGCGATTGCGTTTCGCTCGTCGAGATCTCCGGTGGGCTCGTCGGCCAACAACAGGGCCGGCTCTTGCACAAGAGCGCGAGCAATCGCCACGCGCTGTTGCTCCCCTCCGGACAATTCCCCCGCACGCTGTGTTGCCCGCGTTTCCAGACCCACTTCCCTAAGCCAGCGTGCCGAGGTTTCGAGCGCCTCACCATACCCTGTGCCACGCATCAGCAGTGGCATCGCCACATTTTCGGCCGCGGTAAAATCAGCCAAAAGGTGGTGCCGCTGCCATACAAAACCAATGGAGCGATTGCGATAATCCGCAAGTTCGCTTTCACGAAACGATTCTATTGCTTTCTGTTCGAAGTATACTGTACCGCTCGTCGGCGTGTCTAGCGCGGCCAGCAGGTGAAGCAAAGTACTTTTTCCGGCACCGGAAGGGCCAACCACGGCAATTAGTTCCCCGGCCTCGACTCGTACGTTAACACCGGATAGGACAGTGATTTCAGCCGCGCCCGCACGGTAGCTTTTCCTGAGATCGCGCGCCTCGATCAGGACTCCCGAGCGAGTTTTCGCGCCCTCACGTGCACTGGTTGCCGTTGCGGTCGCGTGTGATGGCATGTCTTCCAATTCGTTTCTCAGACGGGGCGCCGGATCACCCATTATCTAGTGGGCTCGACGCTTCACTTGAAGCGATCAGCATAAAGGTAGAGCCCATCCCTGGTAGAGCCGCTAAAGAGCAAGCCTTCCTTGGTACTACAACACCGTCAGGATCGTAAATCCGTTACTGCTAACTTAGATGCCGTTTCGCCCTGTGTGTTTGCGCTGGCGTGTGTCAATCTGAGACCGAAGGCTCAACGGGACAATCCTTTTCACATTATCGCCCTATGGGTGCCTATGGATAAATCGGCCCATTTTTGCTCTTGCCGCCTTGGGTTCCAAGTCATTGATACGGCGGCGATTGTAGCACGAGCGGGATGACCGCCTGCGGCCTCTACCCGCAGTTTTCACGTCAACAATGATTGTGTAGAATATAGGAGCAACCTGCACGCCAAATTCACCTCTGAAAGCATCGGAAAATTCGCGACCGTGCATTTCGATACATGGTGTCCAGTGCTCCAAAAAATGGCAAGCAGGAACTACTCCTGCAAAAGAATGCCAATCTCACATGTTAGGACTGAATAGGGCGGCGCGCACGACTCGCACACTTTGTGGGTCACTTGACGGAGTCTAGGATGCCTTCGGGGGTGCGAATCTGGCGGCCACGAATTCTTCAGGGGGTGTCGATTCCGGGGTTCCCCGAACGACTATCTGATGAAGTATGATCTTCAACCAACTTTCACTGGAGGACACGATGAAATACCTATGCCTTATCTATGACGACGAAAGCAAGCGGAGCACGACGCCGAAAGAGCAGTTGGACACGATGATGACGGAGTACGGCGCGTTTACCGAGGCGATCAAAAAGAGCGGACAATACATCGGCGGCGACGCTCTACAACCCACCCAGACCGCCACGACAGTGCGGATCCGCCAGGGCAAAATTTCCACCACCGACGGCCCCTTCGCAGAGACCAAGGAACAACTCGGAGGCTTCTACCTGATCAACGCAACAGACCTGAACGAAGCCATACAAGTGGCCTCTCGCATTCCCTCGGCGCGGACTGGCTCGATTGAGGTCAGGCCGATCAGGGTGTTCGACGCGCATTAGGCCTGGGGGAGACAGCCTGACCATGAGTAGCGAAGCGGACGTGCGCGTGCGCGAGCAGATCGAGGCGGTATATCGTTCGGACTCGCGCCGCGTGCTCGCCACGCTAATCCGCCTCCTCGGCGGCTTTGATTCGGCCGAGGAGGCAATGCACGATGCCTTCACCACCGCGCTCGACTCGTGGCCGAGCGACGGCGTGCCGGAGAACCCCCGCGCGTGGCTCATCTCCACCGGTCGCTTCAAGGCAATCGACCGGCTCCGGCGAGGCGCGCGGTTCAACGCGGCGCTCGCCGCAGCTGCCGAACAACTCGCGGCCAGCGCACCGCACGCTTCAGACTTCGGCGATGACAGCTTGGAGGACGACCGGCTCCGGCTCATCTTTACTTGCTGCCACCCGGCACTCTCCGCCGACGCACGCATCGCGCTCACGCTGCGGGAAGTTTGCGGCCTCGAGACCGAGGAGATCGCGCGCGCTTTCCTCATTCCCGCACCCACCCTCGCGCAACGTATCGTTCGCGCCAAGGGGAAAATCCGCGACGCGCAAATCCCTTACCAGGTCCCGTCGCGTGCCGAACTTCCCGACCGTCTCGACGCGGTGCTGCACGTCCTTTATCTAGTTTTCAATGAAGGTTACTCAGCCTCGTCTGGTGAGAGGGTCATTCGGCACGATCTTTCGGGGGAGGCGATTCGGCTGGGCCGGCTCCTGATCGAACTCCTTCCGGAACCCGAGGCGATCGGCCTCCTCGCCCTCATGTTGCTGCACGACGCGCGGCGGTCGGCGCGAACCTCACCGGCAGGAGAGTTGATTCTGCTCGACGAGCAAGATCGCTCTGTCTGGAATCGCGAGCAAATCCAGGAGGGGCTTGCGCTCGTCGAACGAGCCCTGGCTTCGAGGCGTTTCGGGCCGTACACATTGCAGGCCGCCATCGCCGCCGTCCACGCCGAAGCGCCCACTGCCGCCGCGACCGATTGGCGCCAGATTGTGGGACTCTATGAGGTCCTCCTGCGCGTGGAGCCGTCGCCTGTCGTAGAACTCAATCGGGCTGCGGCAATCGCCATGCGCGACGGTCCCGAAATCGGCCTCGCGCTCATCGATGCGATCCTCGCGCGCGGCCAGCTCACCGACTACCACCTCGCGCACTCAGCCAGGGCCGACCTCTGCCGACGCCTGGGACGCACGCCGGAAGCAATCGCTGCATACGAGCGCGCGCTCAAATTGACGACCCAAGCGCCGGAACGTCGCTTCATCGAGCGCCGCCTGGCGGAACTTGGGGCGGATTTCGATGGTCCGCCAAACTAGCACGGGAATGGGATAATATGCGGGGCGGCGAACGTCCTGCCCCAAACCAAGGCAACATCATGAAAGCCTGCTTGCTTGAGCTTCCGGCTCCTATCGGAACGAATCCTCTCAGATATATGGAAGTGCAAAGACCGGACCCCGCAACCGGACACGTTCTCATACGTGTCAGTTGTTGCGGCGTATGCCGCACGGATTTGCATGTAGTGGAAGGAGAATTGACATCTCGCAAGTCGCCGGTGATTCCAGGCCATCAAGTCGTGGGCGTCGTCGAAAAAGCCGGAGAAAGTGCGCGGCGATTTCGTGTGGGCGCCCGCGTGGGGGTCGCCTGGTTGCACCATGTGGACGGCACATGTCCGTATTGCCGCCGAGGGCAAGAGAATCTATGTGATAACCCAGGTTTTACCGGGTACAGCGAAGACGGGGGATACGCAGAGTATGTTGTCGCGCCAGAAGGTTTTGTTTACTCGATTCCGGAAGTCTTCCCCGATGAGCAAGCGGCGCCTCTGCTTTGCGCGGGAATCATCGGCTTTCGTTCGCTAAGGTTGTCTGGAATCAAATCCGGAGAGCGCCTCGGTCTTTACGGTTTTGGCGCGGCGGCGCACCTTGCGATCCAGGTGGCGCGGCATTGGAATGTGGAAGTGTATGCGTCGACGCGGGACGCGCGGCACCAGCGGCTGGCACTGGATCTCGGCGCGGCCTGGGCTGGGGAAACATTCGCGGAGCCGCCTGAAAAACTCGATGCCGCCATCATTTTTGCGCCGGCCGGTGAGATCGTTCCCGCCGCGTTGAAGGCGCTTCGAAAGGGCGGAACCCTTGTTCTGGGCGGCATCCACATGAGCCCGATTCCGCCTCTCGACTACAATCTGCTCTACCAGGAACGCGTCATTCGCAGTGTGGCGAACAATACGCGCCAGGACGGAGAGGATTTTCTGCGCATTGCGGCGGAGATTCCCATCCGCACGCGAGTACAGGTGTTTCCACTGCGCGAAGCCAATCGAACGTTGAACGCGCTGAAGAACGATGCGATCCCGGGAGCCGCAGTGCTCAAGATGGGGTCGTAGCAATCCTCGGCACTCCCCGATGTAAAATGCTCCTCTCGCATGCTGAAAGAAAAACCATTTCCCGCTGACGGTGAGTAGGTAGTTGCCGTACCCGCGAAATTATTTGGGGCAAATTTAGAAGAAAGAAGATTATGCTGTCGAGGTTGGGTCGTCTCCCGAGACCGGACAGCCTCGAAGGAAGGAAGTGCCAATGAAATATTGCGGCCACGAAGATTTCAGTCTTACCACCGATCGAGAGAATCGGGACCATTCCCCGTTAATCTCCCGTGCCTCGCGCCGGCAATTTCTGCAATCGCTGGGAGCGCTCGGGGCGAGCGCGATTCTGCCACAGGCTGCTGAATTGGCGGCGCAGACTTCTTCGCAAGCTTCGAGCGCCAAGCTAAATCGAATCGATGTCCACCACCATTTGTTTTCGCCGACTTATCTGAGTCGGTCGGGTCCGCCTCGCCTGAGTATGATCTCGGACCCTGCGCTGGGGAATTGGACGCCGACGAAGGCGCTGGATGAAATGGGAAAGACCGGCATTGCTACGGCCATGCTGTCGATACCCACCGGGGGAATTCCGTCCAATCTAGCCGGTGAGGCGGCTCGCTCCCTGGCGCGGGATAGCAATGAATATGGGGCGCAGATGGTCCGGGACTATCCGGGGCGATTTGGTTTATTTGCGGCGTTGCCGCTGCTCGAGCAGGACGCCAGCCTGCGGGAAATTGAATACGGGTATGACACGCTGAAGGCGGATGGCATTTCCTTGATGACCGATTACGGCGATAAATGGCCCGGCGACGCCGTTTTCGTGCCCGTGTTCGAGGAGTTGAATCGTCGCAAGGCCATCGTGTTCGTTCATCCGACGACGCCAAGCTGCTGCGGCAAACTTCTTCCCGGCATTCCCGCGTCATGGATCGAGTATGACTTTGACACCATGCGCGCGGTGACCAGTTTGCTCATCAATGGCACATTCACGCGGTTCCCAAATGTTCGTTTCATCTTTACGCATTCGGGTGGAACGATCCCGGTACTGGCCCGCCGCGTCGGTGAGCTGTTTCCTCCGGAACTTGCCGCCGGCGCGCCAAACGGCGTCGAAGCCGAATTGAAAAAGTTGTATTTCGATATCGCGAATGGCGCCAATCCTTCCTCTCTTGCCGCGGTGACGAAGCTCGTTCCCATTTCGCAGCTCCTGTTCGGCACGGATTTCCCCATGGTGCGCATGTCCATAACGGTGGATGGATTCAGGGATTTCAAAATCTCAGCTAGTGAAGTGGAGGCTATCAACCGGGGTAATGCGCTGCGGCTGTTTCCACGTCTGAAGAGATAGGCGCGTGAAAACATAGATTCGAAACATGGGCCGTCCTATGGAAATTCGAGGTTGGGACAAGCGCTACAGGTCGGGGCAGCGAGCGGCGGAAGACATAGACGCCGCGCCGACGGCGCTCTTGGTGGAAACCGCAGAAAGGTTGCCGCCGGGCAAGGCGCTCGACCTGGCCTGCGGATCCGGCCGCAACGCGATCTGGCTTGCTGAGCGGGGTTGGAACGTCACGGCCGTGGATGGCTCGCCGGCGGCCATCGAAATCCTTCGAAATCGAGCTTCCGAGCGCGGCATCGCGGTGAACACGAAAGTCGCGAATCTCGAAAAGTTCGAATACAAGATTGAACCTGCCAGTTGGAATCTGATCGCGATCTGCTACTACTTGCAGAGAGGTCTCTTTGATCCTGCGAAGCAAGGAGTCGTCCCGGGTGGAGTCCTGATTTCGATTGCGCACATCACGGAGCCGGGCGAAGAGCCGACGGCGCATCGCTTGAGGCCCGGCGAATTTGAGCGCTATTTCCAGGGATGGGAGATCCTCCACCGTCGCGAGGGCAAGCCGAACGATGCGGCCCATCAACGGTCCGTGGCGGAAATCGTCGCGCGACGCCCAGCCGATTCATGAGCGAGTGGCGGCGAGAGCAATTCTCTTGTCCTACTTCGTCAATTTGCCGGCGATAGCCTTCCCGACGATCTCGGTCGTGGCCTTCCCTCCGACATCGGGCGTGCGATATTCCGGTGTGGCCAGTACATCTTCAATCGCTCTTTCAATCGCGTCCGCCGCCTCACCTTCGCCAAAATGACGAAGCATCATCGCGCCGGACCAGATTTGTCCGATCGGATTGGCGATTCCCTTTCCGGCGATGTCCGGAGCCGACCCGTGGACCGGTTCGAACATCGAAGGGTACCTGCGTTCTGGATTCAAGTTGGCGGACGGAGCAATGCCGATGGAACCGGCAACGGCCGGGCCGAGATCGGAAAGAATGTCGCCAAAGAGATTCGATCCCACGACCACGTCAAACCAGTCGGGATGGCGGACAAAATGAGCGGTCAGAATGTCGATGTGATATTGATCGGTCCGCACGTCCGGAAATTCTTTGCTGATGACGCTGAATCTTTCATCCCAGAACGGCATCGTATGAATGATCCCGTTGGACTTCGTGGCGGACGTCACGTGTAATTTGCGTTTCCGGGCGAGTTCAAACGCATATCGTAGGATCCGATCCACTCCGCGCCGTGTGAAGATGGTCTGCTGCATGGCCATCTCTTCCTCGGAGTCGCGGAAGATTCTGCCTCCTACATCCGAGTACTCACCTTCGTTGTTTTCACGGACGACGCAAAAATCAATCTGCCCCGGCTCAACATTTCTGAGCGGAGATTGGATTCCCTTCAGCAAACGCACCGGGCGCAAATTCACGTACTGCTGAAAACTGCGCCGAATCGGAATCAGGAGCCCCCAAAGGGAAATGTGATCGGCGACGCCGGGATAGCCGACTGCGCCGAGAAAGATCGCGTCGAAGGGGCGAAGCTGCTCGAGCCCGTCGTCGGGCATCATTTTCCCTGTTTTGAGGTAGGTCTCGCAGCTCCAATCGAAATTCTTGCACGAGAATTTCAGCTCGAAACGGCGTCCAGCCGCTTCGAGCACGCGCAATCCTTCCGGTACCACTTCTTTTCCGATGCCATCCCCCGGGATGACCGCAATTTTGAAAATTTTCATCTGAATATGGGCCCTGCTCCTTTTCCCTGGTAATTGATTCCTATTCGATCTTTCCAATCCTAGCTTTCCAGAGCTCCCACGGCCGCGAGAGCGAGGCCTTGGAATCGGTTTGCGCATCAGCCTTGGCCGCTTCTTCGGGCGTCAGGAAATTGATTGGGCCGAGCTTCGTGGCTTCCGCCTGAAGCCGCGCGTTGACCTCCGTGTAAATCGCGCGATGCACTACTTGCTGGATCGAATCGCCCACCGCAACCGAACCATGGCCGCGCATCAGCACGACGGCCCTGTCGCCGAGCGACTTGGCGAGAGCGTCGCCCAGCTTGTTGTTGGTGATCAGCATATTGGTCATGCCCGCTGCATCGCGAATCTCGAAGACGGGCGCGCCGGAGCCAAGAAATGCGCTCATGTGATAGATGGGTCGCAGGATCGTTCCGGTCACGCCAAACGGAATGACCGCGGGCGAGTGGCTATGTACGATCGCCATCACATCCGGCCGCGCGCGGTAAATCGCCGCGTGGATGAACCGCTCGAGGTACACGCCACGGCCGCGCGCGTCGATTGGCTCGCCATTCCTATCGAACTCGAGAATATCGCTGGTAGTGACAAGCGCCGGCGCGACGCTGCGCGCCAAAAGGAATCGGTTTGGGTCCTTGTCGTGGCGAACGCTCACGTGGCCGAAGGCGTCAACCACGCCTTGGTCGGACAAGATGCGGTTGGCGTAGACGAGGTCTTCGATGAGTTTTGGATCAGGAGCGCTGGGGGCCGAGGCGGGGGCTTGTGGCGCGCGGGTAAATGCGGGGAGAACTACGGCAACGCACAGCGCGGCAATCGCGGCCAGTTTAAATTTAGACATGCGGGTTTCTCCTCGCGATAAGACGGCCTCATGGCCTGCGGCACTTGCGCAACGCCACACGACCGAGCGTGAATTGTATCAAGAGAGAGGCATTTAACCAGAATCTATCTCTCATGTGCCGATGTTTCAGAGCCGGGTGCGGTCCTGAACGCGGGGTTGGAGCCCGCCGGAATGATGAGGAAGAAATTTCCAAGGTGGCCGGGAAGTGCTCTCTTCCGCCAGTACAATCCCCCAACCTTGATTTCTCACAACGGATGGAACAACACCTCTGCTTTCGTCGTATCTTGCGCAGAGAGCTTGGGTTGGTGGCGCCGGCCTATTCGCGCTCGATCGTCGCTTTGGAAGAGGGCACGTCGACGCGCATCAGGCGGCGGCCGGCGTCCAGGTAGAGCAGAATTTCCAGGTCCGGAGAACTGACGCGCAAGGTTTCGTATTTCGTGCTCTCGACCTGTTGCGGGCCGATCGATTCCACCGCTATGCTTCCCGGCGTCATGTCTTGAGGAATCAGGACAGGAAAGATCTGCTTGCCGCCAGCCTTCCAATCATATAGTTGGGCGAGCACGGCATATTGGTAGTAGAGATTGTTGTCGAGCACCGCGATGCGAGGAGACGGGAACGTGAAATCCTGCAGGAAGGGTGATTTGCCGCCAAGATCGATCGCGCTTTTCGCTGTGCCATTCACGAAATCCACGGCGCCGGAGCCCTTTTTCTGGGTCTCCGCAGTCCAATCGTAGTGAATGGGTGCGCCGTCCGGGCCCAGCGTAAGCTGGCCTGTCGCTTTGATGTCCCCGCCGCCCGGCGCATGCGCTGTTGTCGAGCCGCGCGCCATCCACGTTCCGCCCGACGATGAAATTTCAAATTCCTCTTTGCCCACTACCTGACCCGCGAGTGTGATGCGGAATTTCCCCTTGTCGGGCGCGAGCCCTGTCGTTGGGGCTGCCGCCTGCGCATCTTTATTATTTTTTTGTGGGAAAACGCGCGGCAGCGGTGCCGCCCCGAGGGCGGTGAATCCGGCCGCAAAACACAAAACGAATCCCAGTGTGACAAGTTTCTTCACGGATTTCCGATTGTGACTCATACCAGCGGGTGCCCCGGCGTGGTCCCATTCGCGGGCACGCGTGCCGAACGGTCAAAGATGCCGAGCGCCAGAATTTGCTCGACCACGCGGCTGGACTCGCCGCCGCTCTCGATGCGATAGTCCGCCTGCCGGTAATACGGAAGGCGCTCTTCGTACAGTCTACGAAAACTAGCCTCGTCCCGGAAGAGTGGCCTGTCTCCCATCAGTACACATCGCTGCAATAGGAGTTCGATTGCGCAATCGAGCCACACAACGGCGATCCCAGCACGCTGCGGAGAATCAACATTGTGGAGCAGAGAAGCGTTGCGAGGCTGGGCAAACGTGCCGCCTCCGAGCGCGAGAACCACGCGCGCGTCCCGTTCCGATGCCCAGCCAAGCGCGTGTGAAAGACATTCATGTTCGATGTCGCGAAAAACCGGTTCGCCCTTTTGGTCGAAGATTTGCGAAATCGGCAATCCGGTGTGCCGTTCGATTTCGGTGTCAAGGTCGACAAAGTGCCAGGCGAGCTGGGCGGCCAGCAGGCGCCCCACGGTGCTCTTACCCGAGCCCATGAAACCGGTCAGGCAGACTATACGGCATTCCGGGACAGGCCCGGTCACAGACTTCTTCGATTGGGAATAATCCGGCAAGCGATTCCGAGTTCGTTAGTCACGCTTCAGAATCTTGATTGTACCACTAAAGGAAGACAGTTCGACCTTGGCGTGCCCTTCATTCATGGTGCCAAAGAGGCTTTGTCCATATTTCGACGCGGGGTGGTGACTACCATGCGTGTCCGGCTTGAAGGACGCCTGGTTGATGACATTGCCTTTGAGCGAAGTCGCATTCACATCGAACGAATCGGTGCCGGTAAAGTGGACTTCGATCGTGCCGCTGAAATTCTTCATGATATAAACGCCGCG
>Ga0137410_10003713_pt1 | contig 10341 bp, 9 predicted proteins | sample CZODoug1_16funga_FD_108878 | JGI IMG/M metagenome (GOLD analysis project Ga0137410, IMG submission 108878) | Vadose zone soil fungal communities from Angelo Coast Range Reserve, California, USA - CZODoug1_16fungal (Illumina Assembly) | ecosystem: Environmental > Terrestrial > Soil > Vadose zone... | reverse complement strand
GTTGCTGAACGCCGGTATCTTTCCCGCGAGCCGCAGGATCGCCGACCTGCCGACCGACGAATGGCGCAAGGCGATGACGGTGAATGTCGATGCGAACCTCTCGCTGCTGCGCGCCTGCCATCCGCTCCTGAAGCTGGCGCCGCGCGGTGGCCGGGTGGTGGTGATCGGCTCGAAGAACGTCCCGGCACCCGGCCCGGGCGCGTCCGCCTATTCGGCGTCGAAGGCCGCGCTGAACCAGCTCGCGCGCATCGCGGCCCTCGAATGGGGCGTGGACGGCATCCGCATCAACACGCTGCATCCCAACGCGGTATTCGACACGGGCCTGTGGACCGAGGAGGTCCTCGCGCAGCGCGCTAAGCAATACGACATGACGGTGGAGGCGTACAAGACCAACAACGTGCTGCGCACTGAAGTGCGGAGCCTCGACGTCGCCGAGCTCGCGGCCGAAATGTGCGGGCCCCTCTTCGCCAAGACCACCGGCGCTCAAGTGCCGGTCGACGGCGGCAATGAGCGCGTCATCTGAGGCGACGGCGGTCGAGACGTTGCGCTGGCGGGACGGGCGCCTCGAGCTGATCGACCAGCGCCTGCTGCCGGGCCGGCTCGAGTACGTGAGCTGCACGAGCGCGGCCGAGGTGGCCGTGGCCATACGCGCGATGGTGGTGCGCGGCGCTCCCGCGATCGGCTGCGCTGCAGCGTTCGCCATCGCGCTGGAGGCGCAGCGCGAAAAACATCGCGCTCCCTCGCAATTTACGGATGCAATGGAGGTCGCCTTCAGGACGCTGGCCGAGAGCCGGCCGACTGCGGTCAATCTTTCCTGGGCGCTCGAGCGCATGCGCTCGGTGCTCGGCGCACAGGCAGTGGACCCGGAGGCCGCGGCGAAGAAACTCGCCGAGGCAGCGCTTGCGCTGTTTCACGCCGATCTCGAGACCAACCGCGCCATCGGCCGGGCCGGGGCCGCCCTGGTACCCGACGGCGCGCGCATCCTGACCCACTGCAATACGGGCGCCCTGGCCACGGCCGGTCACGGGACGGCACTCGGGGTGGTGCGCTCGGCGCGCGACGCCGGCAAGCGCATCTCGGTGATTGCGAGCGAGACACGGCCCTATCTCCAGGGTGCACGCCTCACCGCCTGGGAGCTGGCGCAGGAAAAGATTCCGGTCACGCTCATCACCGACAGCGCCGCCGGCCATCTCCTCAGCCGCGGCGCGGTGGACCTGGTGATCGTGGGAGCGGACCGCATCGCGGCCAATGGCGACGTCGCGAACAAGATCGGGACCTATACCATCGCAGTACTGGCGGAGCGGCACGGCGTTCCGTTCTACGTCGCCGCTCCCCTATCCACTATCGATACCTCGATCGCCGACGGCTCCTCGATCCCCATCGAGGAGCGCGGTGCGGGGGAAATCACGGGTTTCGCAGGCGTACGCTGGGCGCCCGAAGGCATCGCCGTTGCCAACCCCGCCTTCGACGTCACGCCCGCTTCGCTGGTGAGCGCCCTGGTCACCGAACAAGGTGTGGTCGAGCGGCCGGACACAGCGAAGATCCGGGCGATCTTCGGCCGATGAGGACACGGACCGTCTCGGCGCTGGTTCCGGCGCTCCTGATCTTCCTTTCGGGCTGCGCGAGCCCGTACTTTCGCGACGCCGGAGCGCCGCCGCTTCAGGCGCCGCGCTACTCGCTCGCCGGCCTCCCGCAGCCGGAGTATTGGACCGGGGTCGTATTCAACGGTGCGAAGATCGGTTTTTCCCATACCCGTGTCGCGCCTGCCGGCGGCGATTTGTATGAGCTGCAGGGAGAGGCCGTACTCAGGTTCCGCCTCCTCGGCTACGAGAAGCGCGTGCAGGTGCGCTCGCTCGACATGGTCGATGAGAATGCGCATCTGGTGCGCTTCAGCTACCACTACCTGCTCGATGACACCGAGCAGGAGGTGAGCGGCGAGGTGCGCGAGGGCAGGCTACGCTACCGGGTCTCGACCGCGGGCCGGCCTTCGGAACAGAAGGAGGAAACCCTCTCCGGGAATCTCTATCCTTCGGGGGCGCTCGGCCTGCTTCCCGTGCTCGAAGGCCTTCGCGTCGGCAAGGAATTCCAGTGGCAGGTCTTCAACGGCGAGACGCAGGGCATCGATCGCGCGCGGCAGCGCATCCTCGCGTACGAGGCGAGCGACTTGTTTTCCGGAAATGCGTTCAAAGTCCAGACCGACATGCTTGGATTGCACAGCACGACCTGGATCGACGAGCGCGGTCTGCCGGTCCTGGAGCTGGGGCTGAACGGGGTCATCGTCTCTGCGCTCGAGGAGGAACGCACCGCGAAGAGGTACCTCACGAGCGCGGCGCTCAACAAGGATGAAGTGATCGTGAGCTGGAGCCTGATCAAGTCGCCGTTGCCCCTTCCGGACCCGCGCCGGGCGCGCTATTTGAAATTTACCCTGTTTGCCCCAAGCCCGACTCGCATCCCCCTGTCCGATTCGCGCCAGCGCTGCGACGGGTCTGCGCTCGATAGGGTCTGCGAAATCGATGCGGAGAGCGATAGCGCGGGCGACGCCACGGGCCCGGAGGCGCTGCTGCCCTCGAGCAGCGTGCAGAGTCGCGACCCCATGATTCGCAAACTCGCGCAGTCGATCGCCGGGCAGCGCACGTCTGCTGCCGACAAAGTCGACGCGGTTCTCGCCTGGCTCGATCGGAACATATCCAAGGAGGCCGTCGATACTTTCTCGGCGCTGGATGTGCTCGATGCCAAACGCGGGGAATGTCAGGGCCACGCCTATCTTTACGCAGCCCTGATGCGCGCCCTGGATGTGCCGACGCGTGTGGTGAACGGACTGGTCTACTCGTCCGAGTACCAGGGATTTCTCTACCACACCTGGGCGGAGAGCCTGGTCGACTCCGGCTGGCGCGCGGTCGATCCGACGTTCAACCAGAGTCGGGCCGACGCGACACACATTGCGCTGGTGCGCGGCGAGACCCTGAGCGACCTCACACCGCTGGTCGATTGGGTAGGGAACACCCGCATCCGCGTGCTCGAAGCGCGCTAGCGGCGCGCCTTTCGCCCGCGGCTCCCCGCTACACCAGCTTGACGTTTTTCAGCGGCAGGCTGCGCACCGGCTTCCCGGTCGCCGCGAAGATCGCGTTCATCACAGACGGCGCCACCACGCAGATCGTCGGCTCGCCTACCCCACCCCAGAAGTCATACGACGGCACCAGCACCGTTTCGACTTTCGGCATCTCGGCAAGGCGCAGGATCTGGTACTTGTCGAAATTCAACTCCACCATGCGCCCGCGTTCCACCGACATCTCGCCGTAGAACGCCGCGCTCAGACCGTACGCGGCCGAGCCTTCGACCTGCGCCGCGACCTGGTCGGGATTGACCACGTGGCCGCAGTTGACCCCGAGGACCATGCGATGCACCTTGACCTTGCCCTCGGGGCTCACCGAGACCTCAGCGACCGCCGCCGAGTAGCTGCCGTAGCCCATGAACTGCGCGATACCGCGATGCACGCCCGCAGGCAGCGGCTTGCCCCAGCCCGCCTTCTCCGCGACGGCGTTCAGCACGCCCAGATGCTTGGGATAGTCCTGCATCATCGAGCGCCGGAACTCGAGGGAGTCGGCACCGGCGGCCCGCGCCACTTCCTCGATGAAGCATTCGAGGTACACGCCGTTCTGGTTCGTGTTGACGCCGCGCCAGGGACCGACCTGCATGTGCGTGTTGCGCATCGCGTACTCGATCCTCAGGTTCGGCACGCTGTAGCCGAATTGCGCATCCCCGGGCTCCTTCCACAGGCCTTGAAGCTGCCGGGTATCCTTGCCCTCCTTGATCGCACCCGGGTTGAGCAACGCGTTGATCGACTGTCCGGAGACGCGGATGTGCATACCTACGAGCTTGCCGCTCTCATCCAGGCCTGCGCTCATCTTGCATTGGGAGATCGGCCGGTAGAAGTCGTGCGCCTGATCTTCTTCGCGGCTCCAGATAAGCTTGACCGGGACGCCCGGGAATTGCTTGGCGATAGCGACGGCCTGCCGCGTGTAATCCTGCGTACCGCCGCGCCGGCCGAACCCGCCGCCGAGATCGAGCTTGTGGACCTCGCCGTTGGCGAGCGGAACACCCGCCTCTTCGCACGCTGCGGCAAGCGAGCCCTCCGCGCTCTGCGTCGCGGTCCACACCTCGACCTTGTCCGCAGTGACCACGGCCGTGCAGTTCATCGGCTCCATGGTCGCGTGGGACAGGAAAGGCGTGCTGTAGACCGCGTCGACCTTCTTCGCCGCGGCCGCGATCACCTTGAGCGCGTCGCCGTTGTTGGTGTCGGCAAAGGCGTCGTCCGCAGTCAGGCCTTCCTTCAGCCGCTCGGCGATGGTGGCGCTCGATTGCGAGGCGTTGGCGCCCTCGTCCCAGACGATGGGCAGCGCTTCGAGCGCGGTCTTCGCTCTCCACCAGGTGTCGGCGACCACGGCGACCGCGTTGTCGTGCACCTTGACCACGCCCTTCACCCCGGGCATCTGCGAGACCTTGGCTTCGTCGTAGCTTGAGAGCTTGCCGCCGTGTACCGGCGAGGCTTTCACCGCGGCGAGCAGCATGCCGCGCAGCTTCACGTCGATTGCGTACACCTTGCTGCCGTTCAGCTTGTCGGCGGTGTCCAGCCGCTTCATCGGCTTGCCGGCGATTTTCCAGTCTTTCGGGTCCTTGAGCTTGATGCTCTTCGGATCGGGCGGGGTCAGCTTGGCAGCGGCCAAGGCGACCTTGCCGTAAGTGGTCTTGCGGCCCGAGGCGGAATGCGTAATCACGCCGTCGGAGACGCCGAGCTCGCCGACCGGCACCTTCCATTGGTCGGCCGCCGCCTGCAAGAGCATGATGCGGGCGGCCGCGCCTCCGCGGCGCACATAGTCCTGAGAGGTGCGGATGCCGCGGCTTCCGCCGGTCGCCATCTCGCCCCAAACGCGCTTGTGCGCGAGGTTTTGGCCGGGAAAAACGTGCTCCGTGGCGATTTTCTTCCAATCGCACTCGAGCTCCTCGGCGACGAGCTGGGCGAGACCGGTGAGCGTCCCCTGCCCCATCTCGGAGCGCGCGATGCGCACGACGCAGGTATCGTCCGGCCGGACGACGACCCAGGCGTTGATTTCGGTGCCCGAGGCGCCCTGCGCCGCGGCCTCGCCGATGCCGAAAGGCAGCGGAATGCCGAGCGCCAGCCCGCCCCCGGCCGCGGCTGAGCCGACGATGAATTTGCGACGGGAAAGATTCGTGGTGATCGTCTTCATGGTCGCCTCCGCCTCAGGCTTTCTTGGTCATGTCGGCAGCCATGTGCACGGCCGCCCGGATGCGCTGATAGGTGCCGCAACGGCAGATGTTGGTCATCGCCGCATCGATGTCTGCATCGGTCGGCTGCGGTTTCTTCTTCAGGAGCGCCGCGGCGGCCATGATCTGCCCGGACTGGCAATAGCCGCATTGCGGCACGTCGATCGCCGCCCACGCTTTTTGAACGGGATGCGAGCTGTTGCGCGACAGGCCCTCGATGGTGAGGATCTTGTCGGTGGGCTTGATCGAGCTGACGGGGACGGAGCAGGAGCGCACCACTTCGCCGTTCAGGTGCACGGAACAGGCGCCACACTGCGCGACGCCGCAGCCGTATTTCGTGCCGGTGAGGCCGATCTGCTCGCGTATGACCCACAACAGCGGCGTGCCGGCTTCCACCTGCACGTCGCGCGTTCTGCCGTTGATATTGAGCTTTGCCATTTTGTTCTCCCCCTAAGACACCTCTGGTGGGCAATTCTATACACGAAACCCGGCCGGTGCGCCGCCCCCGGTCATCTCGAAACCGCATTGGCGCCGGCGTCGCCCACCGCGAGGTACAACCCCCGGGGAAACAGGACGCTCGCCAGATTGTTGGACGGACCCGCGGACGCGGACAACCAAGTGAGCCCGTTGTCGCTGTAGGCCACCGCGCCGCCCTGCCCGACCGCGAGGAAGCGCGTGGCGGTCGCGCCCCCGATTGTGACGCTGCGCAGAACCTGGGTCAGAGGAGGTGTGATCGTGATCTGGTTCCAGGTGGCGCCATCGTTACTCGCCACGACGGTTCCTGCATCGCCGACCGCGATATATTGGTTCGTCAGCAGCGGGTTGGGGTTGAACACGGCGGCGCGGAGCGTGCTCGTGGTATTCGATACCAGCGGAGGATCCACGCTGCTCCCGTCGCGACTTCTCAGCAAGGTCCCACCGGAGCCGGTCACGACGAAGGATGTGTTGAGGACGGACACGCTGGTCAGGTCGCTCGTTGTTCCCGACGTCAAAGGAGTCCAGGACGTCGCCAGGTTCGTGGTCGCGAATATCGCCCCCCCGTTGCCCACGGCTATGTAGGTCGCGACTCCAGCGGCAAATCCGAAGCTGAGGCCGTTCATGCCGCTCACGCCGGTCGCCGAAATCCGACTGTTGGCGGTCCACGTGAGCCCGTCGAGGCTCGATATGATCGAGCCGTCCGTACCCAGCGCGACGAAGGTTCCGTTGTAAATCACCGAGCTCAGGTCTGCCACGAACCCGGCGGGAAGGGTGGCCGGTACCCACGCGGTCACCCCCTCCGGATTGGGATTGGTGCTGGGGTAGTTGAAGTCGCCCGCGAAGATCGTTGCGGCGTCGCCGACGGCAACGAAACGGGCGCCGCTGAATGCAATCGACTTCAAATTCTGCGGCGGCGCAGGGAGCGGTATTCCGGTGGTCCAGCTACCCGTGAACCCTGCAAGCCTCGGCCTCTGGACAACCGGAACGGAGTTCGGGCCGGCCGCGCTGCCGTCTTGGGTCGCGTTCATGACGAACGCGTAATCAATCCCGTTGACAAGGTTGACGACCAGACGAGGCGATACGGCGCCGCGGATCGCGATGGATTCGGGGGTGTCAACGGCGACTGTGCCGCCCGGCTCGTAGAAGATCCAGTAGGTCAGGTCGGGAAGCGTGTCCCAGTGGACGACGACCAACCCGTCTCCGGGGTCAGCCTGCACCCCGGTCGGCGCGTCGCCGGGCGGATGCGTCTTGGTGTAGCAGGCCGAAAGGGCGAACAGCGCCGCGATAGCGAGAATCAGGAGACGCACTCGGAGAATGCCCAGGGTCGAAACGATGGGAACTATAGTGGAAGGTTGCCGCGGCAAGTGTAACAGAGGGTATCTACCTGCGGCCGTCGTACCACGGGAAACAGGCGTCGCGGTCGCGCAGCGAACGGCCGGCGGAGAACGCCATCTTCAGAAGAAAAGCCAGGTGCTCGCCGAAGCCGTAGAGGCGCATCTTGCGGCCGCTGGTCACGAGCGGATTTTGGTGCAGGATCACCACCGTGCGCCTCCTGGAACGGGCCAGGCGCTTGAATCGCCCGAAGAGATCGATCTCCTCCGCCGCATAGAGCGTCTGACTGAAACCGCCGATTTCTCGAAACGCGCCGGTGTCGCAAAAGATAAAGGAACCCGCACCCCATTTGCGCAGCCGGCTGAGCGCATTCCAGAAACGGACGAACAACCATCCGTAGAAACGATCGGTTTCGAGCGCTACCGTGCTCCCGCCCGCAAGGCAGCGTCCGCCTTCGATCTCCGCGGCCACGTCGCCGAAAAGCCGTACGCTCGGCTGCGAGTCCGCATCGACGAACACCAGCCAATCGCCGCTCGCGTGCGCGGCGCCGGTGTTGCGCGCACGCGCGATCTGATTGAAGGGCTCGAAGACGACCGTCGCACCTTCTGCGCGGGCAATTTCCGCAGTACGGTCGGTGGAGTTGTTGTCGCACACGATCAGCTCGGACGCCCAGCCGCGCGCGTCGAACGCGGCCGTCGCCGCCTGGATGCTTTGGAGCGTGGCGGCGAGCAGCCGCTCTTCGTTGAACGCCGGAACGACGACGGAGATTTTCATCCCTCGGAAGCACCAGGTGGCCGCGACCTGTGCCCTCGCCGCATTCCGCGAAACGAAAGTGCGAACGCCAGCGCGCAGGAGAAAGGCACGGGCAGCAGCGAAACAAAGTAGCGTTGAAAGCCCCACCAGGGAAATTCGCCGTTATACGAGATCGGCCTGCGGGCCCACAAAGCGAAAATCAACGCCAGCCAGGCGACGCCGATGACGGCCGCGGTCCCGGTTGAAATGCGCACGGGCGCCGCGAAGGCCGTGCAACTCATGATCAGCACCGGCGGCAGCACGTAGATCAGGGAACCCCCCACTGCTCCTTCGATTGCCTCCAGCGGGTGGCTCAAAAACCAGCCCGGGCTGTTGGCGATCGCGAGCAGCGTCAGGGCCGCGACGCCCCCCAGCCAGCCGATGAGACCCGGGAGAACGATGGCGACGACGCGGTCCTTCATGGACTCCGGGCTATCCGGCTATTCCGACGGCCGTTCCAGCCGGCACCCGGTCGAACAACTCCACGATGTCGTGGTTTCGCATGCGGATGCAACCGATCGAGCCGGGCTCGCCCATCGGCACGGAGTCGGGGCTGCCGTGGATGTAGATATACCGCCTCATCGTATCGACGTCGCCGAGACGGTTCTTCCCCACCTCGCACCCCGACAGCCACAGAATCCGCGTGAGAATCCAGTCGCGCCCCGGGAAACGCTCGCCGAGCTCGCGTGTCCAGGTCTCCCCGGTCGGCCGGCGCCCCCTGAAAACCGTGTTGAACGGTTGTCCGGCGCCGATTTTCGCGCGGACGACATGCGCACCGCGCGGCGTGCAAAAGCTCCCTTCGAGCTCGCCGGCGCCGTTGCGTGAAGTGGAAACGGAATAGCGCCGGAGCTCCCTACCGTCCTCCGAAAGAAGTTTCAGGCTCTGATCCGGGATCGAGATGTCAATTCTCGGCATTGCGCCGCGCCGCGAAGAATTCCGAGAGCAGCCGCCCCGCCTCGACCGCGAGAACGCCGGCCGTCACTGCCGTGTGGTGATTGAGCTTTCTTTCAGAAAACAGGTCGACCACGCTGCCGCAGGCGCCGCTCTTCGGATCGGAGGCCCCATAGACGAGCCTCGCGATGCGCGCGTGCATGATTGCTCCGGCGCACATCGCGCAAGGCTCGAGTGTCACGTAGAGCGAGCAGTTCTCTAGGCGGTAATTGTCGAGCGCCGACGAGGCTTCGCGCAGAGCCCGGACTTCCGCATGCGCGCTGGGGTCCTTGTTCGAAATCGGCGCGTTGTAGCCACGGCCGACGACTTTTCCGTCCTTCACCACGAGCGCTCCGACGGGCACCTCGCCCCGCTCTGCGGCACGCGCCGCGAGGCGCAGGGCCTCGCGCATCCTCGCAGCGTCGAAATCGGCGTTCATTACTCCCACTCGATCGTGGCAGGCGGCTTGCCGGAGACGTCGTACACCACGCGGTTGATCCCGCGCACTTCGTTGATGATGCGGCCGGAGACCTTCCCGAGGATCTCGTGCGGCAACGGGGCCCATTGAGCGGTCATGAAGTCGGTCGTCTGCACCGCGCGCAGGGCGACCACGTATTCGTAGGTGCGCCCGTCGCCCATCACGCCGACCGATTTCACCGGCAGAAATACCGCGAACGCCTGCGCAACCTTGTCGTACCAGCCCGCCACACGCAGTTCCTCGATGAAAATCGCGTCGGCCCGGCGCAGCAGGTCGGCAAACTCGCGCTTGACCTCGCCGAGGATGCGCACGCCCAGTCCCGGCCCGGGGAACGGATGGCGGAACACCATCTCTCGAGGCAGGCCGAGCGCGAGGCCGAGCTCGCGCACTTCATCCTTGAAGAGCTCGCGCAACGGTTCGAGAAGCTTCAGATGCAGCGTCTCCGGCAGCCCGCCGACGTTGTGGTGCGATTTGATGGTATGGGCCTTCTTGGTCTTCGCGCCCGCCGACTCGATCACATCGGGATAGATGGTGCCCTGCGCGAGCCACTTCACCTTCGGGAACTTAGTCGCCTCCGCCTGGAACACCTCGACGAATTCACGGCCGATGATCTTGCGCTTGGATTCGGGGTCGGTGACGCCCGCAAGGGCGGCCAGAAAGCGCGTGGCAGCGTCGACCAGATCCACCTTCACGCCGAGGTGCCGGGAGAAGGTGTCCATCACCTGGCTGGCCTCGTTCAGGCGAAGCAGCCCTGTGTCCACGAAGACGCAAGTCAGCTGCGCGCCGATCGCGCGATGAATCAGCGCCGCGGCCACCGCGGAATCCACGCCGCCAGAAAGTCCCAGCAGCACTTCCTCGCCGCCGATTTCTCGGCGGATCTCCTCGACCGCCTCGGCCAGGTAGTCGGGCATGTTCCAGCCGTTGCCGCAACCGCAGATCTTGTGCACGAAGCGATCGAGTATCGCGCCGCCCTGGCGGGTGTGCGTGACCTCGGGATGGAACTGCACGCCGTAGAAACGGCGCGCCTCGTCGGCCATGCCGGCGATCGG
>Ga0137410_10003712_pt1 | contig 10342 bp, 6 predicted proteins | sample CZODoug1_16funga_FD_108878 | JGI IMG/M metagenome (GOLD analysis project Ga0137410, IMG submission 108878) | Vadose zone soil fungal communities from Angelo Coast Range Reserve, California, USA - CZODoug1_16fungal (Illumina Assembly) | ecosystem: Environmental > Terrestrial > Soil > Vadose zone... | reverse complement strand
TTCGCCGCCGCGACGCTGATGCCGACCATGGCGCGCGCGGCAGCAGTCACGCCGCCGGCGTCGCTCGCGCAAGTGCCGCAGTTCCTGCAGTTCCCGCCGCCGCCGAATGTCTTCCTCACGGTGGACAACTCCGGTTCGATGGTGCTCGAGGTCCTGCCGGATCCCACCGACGCCTCCCTTCCGGTGCGCATGTTCCCGATGCCCTTGCGGTCACCCTACGCCTCCGCGGGTGACGGCCAACCGGACAACAACCTGACTGGTGCGAACTTCCGCTTCGTCGGATTCAGCCACCACATCAACGTTGCGCATTTCCGCTCCGCCGCGCAGAACCTCATCTATTACGATCCGCGCATCCGCTATGTCCCGTGGTCTATCGCTGATGCGGTGGGCACGTTTAGCAAGGACGCCAACGCCGGTGCCGTCGCGCTCTACAACCCGGTTTTCCCGGCGCGTGGCGGGCTCGACCTCACCGCAACCGCGATCACCCTCGGCAACTACACAGTGCTGGAGGACACGCTCAAATCCGGCAGTGGCACGTACACCGCGCGCCTTGACTCGAACGACGCTGCTTCAGCCACGGTACCGTTCGCGCTCTATTACGTGTTCGACACGTCGCGTGCCGGCTGCAACACGACGTCGCCGACCGCGAGTACCAACGACATCAATTGTTACGCTCGCGTCGAGGTCAAGCCGAGCGTAGGCGCGTACGTAATTCCGGCCGGCAATCAGCGCGGCGTCAACGAGACCGGATGCTCGATCACCGGCGGCGTGACCACCTGCAACTATGCGGCTGAGTTGCAGAACTTCGCAAACTGGTTCCAGTACTACCGGTCACGCACCTTGCTTGCGCGCGGCGCGATGAGCAATTCGGTCGCCGGCCTGGGCGCCGGCTTCCGGATCGGCCTCGGTCTGATCAACGCTACCGCCAACAGCAGCGGTCCGGCCGACGGCTACAACTCGACGACTGTGCGGCTCGGCGTGCGCGACTTCACCGGCGTCAACCGCAAGCCGTTTTTCGACCTTTTGCAGAACCACGATGTGGCAGGCAACACGCCGTCCGGCACGGCGTTGATGGAGGTCGGGAATTACTTCGACTGGAAGGACGCCAGCAATAATCCGGTTACGACAGGTCCCTTCTCGAACGATCCAGGTGCCGGCCTGGCGCAATTCGCATCCTGTCGCCAGAGCTATCACGTCTACTCGACTGACGGCTACTGGAACGAGAACGCCGGCGCGTTGTTTGGCGGTGGCGGGGTGGCTGCTCCCGCCAGGAACGCCGACAATTCTCAGGCGCCGGCTCAGATCTGCCGCCCCGGCGGGGTTGCCCCGCCGGGGCAACCCCTCTGTTATCAATACAACCCGGGTGACACCGGCGCGCCGACTGGCGCATTCGGTGCCGCCGCTCCGAACAACCTGGGCAATCCAAACAATCGGCGCTTCGTCAGCAGCGAGTCCAACTCGCTGGCCGATATCGCGATGTACTTCTGGTACCGCGATCTACAGCCCAATCTCATCAACAACGTAACGCCGAGCACGGCAAATCCGGCGTTCTGGCAAAACCTGTCGGTAATCGCCGTTGCCCTGGCATTTACGGGTACGGTGACCGGGCAAGGAGACACCTTCCTGCAGGCGCTGGACAACGGGTCGGCAACCTGGCCAACCGGGCTTACCCCGAACGGCGCTGATCCCAAGACGGCGGACGATCTCTGGCACGCGGCGGTCAACAGCCGCGGCCGGCTCTTGACCGCCGGCAATCCGCAGCAGCTGACGTCACAACTGGGGGCAGCGCTGGCGGAGGTTCGCGCGCGCGCGGCGATCGGCTCGGCCGCCGCATCGAGTACCGCGTTCCTTCAGGCTGGCAACGGCATCTTCACGACCGAGATCGCGCAGGGCACCTGGAGCGGCAACCTGTATCGCCGCGAGATCGATCCGGCAACCAAACAGTTCAGGACTACTGACTCCGGCGGCGCCGCACTGCCGCTCGATGCCAACGGCGTGCCCTACATGTGGCGCGCGTCGGACCTGGTGACGCAAGGCGCACCCGCAGCGCGCAAGATATTCACCATGGTGACGGGCAGCAGCCCCCGCGACAACCTGGTGCAGTTTCTTCCGAACGCGGGCACCACCGGCGTCGACACGTTCCAGATGGCAGATCTTCAAGGGCCGTCCGGCCAGACGGCAGACGACGTGATCAACTACCTGCGCGGCGACCGTTCCAAGGAGCTGACCGCTGTACCAGCCGGGCCACTGCGCGATCGCCCCCGCCAACAGGCCGGCGTTCCGGGGAGCTTGAACAACGTCTTCGGTACCTTTGCCGATTCGTCGCCGGCTTATGTGCGCGACGACGATTTCAACTATGACTTCCTGCCCACGGGTACGCCGGGACGAGACACTTACCTTGCCTACTTGCGCGCCAACCAGGGCAACGGCACCACCGCCGGGCGCACTGGTACGGTATGGAGCAGTTCGAACGAAGGCATGTTGCACGTGTTCCACGGCGCCACCGGCGCGGAGTTGTTCGCCTATGTACCGCGCGCGTCGATCCCCAATCTTTCGCAGCTGGTAGAGCCGAGTTACCAGCACCGCTTCATGGTGGACGGCGTGCCGGCTTTGGGCGATGCGTTCATCTCTCCGCCCGGTGGTGGAGCCGCCGGCTGGCGCACCCTCGTTGTCTCGTCCCTTGGCGCCGGCGGCCGCGGGGTGTTTGCCGTCGATGCGACGGACCCGGCCACGCTTGCGGCGACCAGTGTCTACTGGGAGGTCGGCCAGAGTTCGCTTACGGCGTCGGACTTCGATTTGCTCGGATACTCGTTTGGCCCGGCATTCATCGCGCGTGTCAAGGACGCCGCGGCGCCAAGCGGCGGCCGCTGGGTGGCGGTGTTCGGCAATGGTCCGGAGAGCAACCTCAAGCGCGCCGCGTTGTTCGTCGTTGATCTTCAGACCGGTTCGACGATCAAGGTGCTCGATACAGGCAACGGTGATTCGACCAATCCGAACGGTCTCACCACGCCGGCGCCGCTTTACGACTCGACTCGGCAATTGATCGGCGTTTACGCCGGCGACCTGCGCGGCAACGTGTGGAAGTTCGACCTGAGCGGAACTGGCCCGTCATCATGGAACGTCGCGTTCAGTTCGAACCCGTTGTTCACCACGCTCAGCCCGAGCAACGTCGGGCCGGCCGCAACACGTGGTGTTGCGCAGCCGATTTTCGCCAAACCCCTGCTTCGGATGCATCCGGACGGCGGCGTGATGGTGCTGTTTGGAACCGGCAAGCTAATTTCGCCGGGCGATCGTGAAAGCGAAGACGTGCAAACGTTCTACGGGATCTGGGACAAGCCGGCTGAAACCACAGGCATGACCGGAAACTTCCGCACCAACGGCGCGTTGCTTCAGCAGGCGATCACCAGCAAGGGTGGCACGCCCCTTATGTACTTCATGACCAACTTCAATGTGGTCTACGCTTCTGGCCAACGCGGGTGGTTCTTCGATATGGGCGTTACGTACAACTCGACGGGTACCGCCGTCGACACCAGCACCGCCACCCAGGTCACCCCGCGCGAGCGGATGGTGTTATCGCCGATGGCATTTGGCCAGAACATGCTGGCGCAATCGTTCGTGCCCTCAGTCGACTCGTGCGATCTAGGCGGTGTGTCGTTCCTTTATCGCCTGACCTTCCTCAACGGGGGCTTCGTCAGCACGGGCAGCTTCGGCAATCCAAACTCGGGGGCGATCGCGCAGCCCGGAGCGTTCGGCTTCCTGGCGCTGATCAATCCCAATTCGTCGGGACAGAATTCGCGTGACGGTACGGTGTTCACGATCGATACCGGCGGCGGCGTAACGGCCACTTCCGTCGATCTTGGCGGTCCTGGAGCGTTCCGCACCTGGCGCCAACTGCTCGACTAGGGTCGAATCGATGAAGGCACCACAAGCAACCCGCGGGTTCACGCTGATCGAAGTGATGGTGACGATCGCGATCATCGGCATCCTTGCTTCGATCGCGATCCCCGCTTACACGGCGTACATACAGCGTGCCAACCGGTCTGATGTCCGCACCACGCTGCTCGAGGCAGCCACGTTCCTGCAACGCAGTTTCGGCCAGAACAATGCTTATCCGGCCGCATTGCCGGTGCCCTATCAACAATCACCCGCAAACGGAGCGGTGAAGTACACCATTGCCATTGCAAATCCTGGCGGCGCCGCGACTTTCCTGCTGACCGCCACACGCACCGGCACGATGAGCACCGACGAATGCGGCGACTTCACTCTGGGGCAGGACGGCGTGCGCAACATCGCCAACCAGGCTGCAGGCCGCACCGCGGCCGACTGCTGGGGTCGCTGAAACACCTTTCGCGACGCGGCGTCCCGAAGCCGCTTTTTTGATCATCCGAATAGCCGCGCTCGTCGCGGCTTTTCTTTTGGCCATACCGCGTAAAGGTATCAAGTCCGCGCGTCGTAATGCTTGGTTGAGGCATTCGACATGCGATCCCCACACCTTCCCGCGCAAGCGCGCGGTTCATCTCTGGTTGAGACCCTGGTCGCGACGGCACTGGGACTTCTGGTCCTGGTTCTGTCGACCAACTCGGTGCTTGCAGTCGTCGTCAGTGAATCCCACTCGGGCACCGCGAAGGCACTCTCGAAAAGCCTGGAATTCGCCCGCGCTGAAGCTGCACAACACCGCAGTCCGGTCGCCATCTGTGGTCTTGATGCGCGCGACGCAAACGTGTCTTCCGGTCCGGTCCGCTGCGCGCAACCCGGCACGGCGTGGCAAGCCGGCTGGATCGTGTTCGGCGACACGAATCTAAACGGTGAACTCGATGATGGCGAGGTGGTGCTGCAAGTAAGCCGCGGCACTCAACTGGGGGTTCGTCCCGAAAGCGATGGCTCGACTTCCGCGCCGATCACCTTTCGACCGGTTGGCACGCTTGCTCACGCAACAGCGCGCCGCCTGTTGGTCGGTTCCGACCCTCAAGCAGCGCCGACGCAGGCGGTATGCGTAGCGATCGACGGCTACACGCGCGTGCTTGCCGTGAACGCGGCGTGCCAATGAATAGCGGGCACGTGACGACTTAATTCCGCCGATCGGTCTAGCGCGACCGTTCGCCGTCAATCGTTGTGGCCGCTTATCGGGCGATAGCGGCCAACGACTCTTTCCTAACTTAAGGCCTTGCGCTCCCCGGTCGATGCACCGGTCGGAGCGGTTGTTTTTTTCTGGGCGGAGGGTTTGTGGAAGCAGCGAACGTGTCAGCACGAAGCCGGGACGGCAAGTCCGGCTCGCGAGGTTTCTCGCTGATCGAGTTGCTGGTGGTGATGGCCATCGCCGCGGTGCTGCTCGGCATCGGCGTGCCGAACATGCAGCAATACGTCGTCAGCAGCCGTCTCTCCACCGCCGCCAACGAGTTCTTCACAGCGCTCAACCTCGCACGTAGCGAGGCGGTGCGCCGCGGCGCGCAGGTGACCCTGCTCACCAACGGCGCCGCCAACTCGCGCGATTGGACCTCGGGCTGGACGATGTTCGTCGACGCCAACAGCGACGGAGCGCTCGGCGCCGGCGAGGAAGTGCTGCGCGTTGGCGCCGCCCAGGACGCGCCGATGACGATCTTCGGCAGCGCGAACTTCGGTACGTCGGTCTCATTCGACTCGACCGGCCGCCTCACCAGCGGCGGGGGCAGTTTCGTGATCTGTCACGGCACCGCGTTGGTCGCCGACGGAATCGCGCGCTCGCGCGCATTGATCCTGAACAGCGCCGGCCGCGCGCGCATCGCCTTCGATTCCAACGGCGACAAGATTCCTGAGACCGATACCGGTGCGGTCCCCAGCTGCACCAATTCATGAACAGCAAGGAATTGCATATGTCTCGAGCCTCCTGCCTGCCGCGCTCGCACGAGCGTGGCCTTTCGCTGATCGAAGTCCTGGTCGCGATCGTGATCATCAGCCTCGGACTGCTCGGCATGGCCGGCCTGCAGGCGGCGAGCCTGCGCACCAGCCAGAGCGCGTTCTACCGTGCCCAGGCGGCGCAGTTTGCCAACGACATGGCCGAGCGCATGCGCGCCAATCTCGGCGACGCGCGCAACTACACGCTGGCGATGACCGATACCGCACCTGCCGGGGCGTCGGTGCGCGACCGCGATCGCGCCGACTGGCTCGCGCGAATTGCAACGTTGCCGGCCGGCGACGGTTCGATCGCGGTCGACCTGGCCAGCAACACCGTGACGATCGCCGTGCAGTGGGACGACTCGCGCGCCGGTGGCGCCACCAATGCCAACTACACCCTGGTAACGCGGCTATGGAACAACTGACCCGTTTGCAACCCGCCCTGTCTGACCGCCAGCGCGGGCTCTCGCTGGTGGAGCTGATGATCAGCATCACGATCGGCCTTATCGTGATGGGCGCGCTCACCTACATCTTTGTCGGGTCACGCAGCGCGTACCGTAGCAACGAGAACCTGGCGCGCGTGCAGGAGACCGGCCGCTTTGCGTTGGACTACATCGGCCAGGACCTGCGCATGGTGAGCTTTGCCGGCTGCCACTCGCGCAACCTCACGGCCGCGAACACGCTGATGATCGCGCGCCCCGCAGTGACGTACACCGGTGTCGGCGACGGCCTGCGCGGTTTCGAAGATGCCGCCGGCTGGACCAATCCAAGCACCATCACGCGCGTGCGCGGCGACGTGCTGAGCGTGCGGCGCGCTTCCGGCGCCGGCGTGGAGATCTCCGCCAACACCAATGTCGCCGCCGGCACCGTCACGCTGAAAAACAACTGCCCGCGCCTGCGCAAGAGTGACCTCGTGGTGCTCGCCAGTTGCGAGCGTGCGGTGGTCTTTCGCATCACCAACACGCCGGCGACGACCTGCGATGGCACGGTCGGTGCAGTGACGCTCGAACACCTGGGCACCGGCGCGGGCAGCGATGGTTCGCAAGGCAACGGCAACAACGGCGTCGTCAGCGGCACCACCTCGTATCAGATCACCGATTCGCTGCACGTCGACACGCGTGCGGTGGTGTATCGCTTCGATGACATCTCGTACTTCATCGGCGCGAACCCCGTGGGACGGCCCGGCCTCTATAGCACGTCGTCCAACGGCGGCACCGAAGAACTGGTGGAAAACGTCGAGGACATCGACATCTACTACGGCGTCGACACGAGCGTTCCGGCCGACGGCATTGCCGACTCGTATGTGCGCGCCGACGCGGTGGCCGACTGGTCGCAAGTCGTGTCGGTACGCATCTCCCTGCTGGTGGTCGGGCAGGACCCAGCAACCACGACCGGCACGCAGAGTTATGTGCTGCGCGATACCAACAACGACGGCACGCTCGACCGGCAGAACGCCACTGATTCGCGCCTGCGCCAGGTCTTTACCTCGACGATCGCCTTGCGAAATCGCGTGCTGTAAGGGGCTTTGAGATGTTCATCAAACACGGCAAACGATCGGACCAGCGTGGCGCAGTGCTGGTGGTTGGAATGATCTTTCTCGCGATGCTCACCCTGATGGGCGTGGCCGCGTACTCGGTGGCCACCCAGGAAGAAAAGATGGCCGGCAACTCGCGTGATCGCATGCGCGCATTCGAAGCGGCCGAAGCCTCGCTGCGCGACTGCGAGTCGGTACTGGGCAGCCTGGCTGGTCTGCCGAGTTTCAACGGCACCGGCGGCATGTACACCGCACCGGCGGTCACCGCAGCGCCGATGTTCGAGACCGTCGACTGGAAGACGGATTCCAACGTACGCGTTCTTGCAACCGCGATGACCGATGTCTCGAGGCAGCCGCGTTGCATCGTCGAAGAATTGCTGGTCCTCGAAGCCAAACCGGTGGACGGCGCGTTGAGCGGCCCGCAGCAGCGCGCTGAAGAGCGCGTTTATCGCGTCAGCGCGAGCGGCTACGGCGCCAACGCCACCACTGCGGCGCTGGTGCAGTCGACCTATCGCCGGCAGTAGCAGTCATGTTCCTGGAGAAATCGATGTCTTCCGTACTTCGACGTGGTACCGCACTGGTGTGTAGCGTTGCGGCCCTGGCGCTCACAGTCGTCGCGCTCAGCGCCCAGGCAACCACGCTGGCCGAGACGCCGCCCTTCCTGCCGAGCCCGCTGGCACCGAACATCGTGCTCACGCTCGACGATTCCGGCTCGATGCGCTGGGCCTACGCGCCGGAAGACATGTGCGACATCGAACTGAACTCATCGACGCGCGGCGCACGCCGTACCAAGTCTGCCGACTTCAATTCGCTGTACTACGATCCGAAGGTCCGTTATGACCCGGCGGTGACCGCGAACGGCACTGCGCTCACGACGAGTTTCACCGCGGCCTACATCAACGGCCTGTACACATCGCACGGTACGGTCAACCTGTCGACCGGCTATCGCGTCACCTGGGCATACGACCCGTCCAGCGACAGCAGCAGCACGGTCAGCGTCGCTTGCGGCAACATCACGCCGGGCAATATGCGTGCGCGCAACAACAGCACCGACTATCCCGGCGACGAAACCAACGCCGTCCCCGCCTACTACTACGTCTACGATTCGGTTTCCACGGCATGTTCGTCGCCCGCGACGACCAACGACGCCTGTTATCGGCGTGTTGTTGTCTCGAGTTCGTCAGGCCCGGCGGTTGCGGACCTCAACAACGACGGCGTCATCAATTCGTCCGATGCCGACGAGCGGCAGAACTTCGCCAACTGGTATTCGTTCTATCGCACCCGCAATCTGCTGACCGCGACCTCGGCATCGCGCGCGATGGCGCAGTTGCCATCGAGCGTGCGTTTTGCATGGCAGTCGCTCAACACCTGCAACACGTTCGGCACCTCGTGCACGGGTTGGGGCGGTTCTGCGCAAAACAACAAGATCCGCCGGTTTGCCGATATTGCCGGTTCGAACCCGGCGACCACCGTCAACCACCGCTCCGCCTTCTACAACTGGCTCTATCGGTTCCCGGCCAACAATGGCACGCCGCTGCGTACGGCCGCAAACAAGGCGGGTCAATATTTCACTACCAGCGGCAACAACAGTCCGTATGGCGTTGACCCCAATCAGACCTCGACGGTAAGCGGCACTGAATACGCATGCCGCCCCAACTTCCACATTCTCATGACCGATGGCTTGTGGAACGACACCACCGGTACCTTCTGTACCGGCTCGACCTGCAATAACGCCGACGGCACCGGTGGCCTGTTGCCTGGCGGAACGCTGCCCGATGGCACCACCTACGACACAAGCTCTTCGCTGACACGGATCTATCGCGACAGTTCGAGCGACACGCTGGCCGACGTTGCGTTCCACTATTGGGCGACCGACCTGCGCGCCGACGCCGCGATGCCCAACAAGTTGATCCCTTACTTCGCCGATCGCACTGGAACCACCGCGCAGCAATACTGGAATCCGAAGAACGACCCGGCGACCTGGCAGCACCTGGTGACGTTCACGGTCGGCCTTGGCCTGAGCAAGACGCTGACCACGCCGGGCCTCGAGTGGGGCGGCAGCACCTACGCCGGCGCCGCGTACACCAATCTGCTTGCCGGTACCAATACGTGGCCGGCGGCGTCGGCCAACACCACGCCGGGAAACGTGTACGACCTGTGGCACGCGGCCATCAACAGCCGCGGCCAGGCCTTCGCGGCGGACAACCCGGCGCAGCTTGCGACCGCGTTGAAGACGGCGCTCAATCGCATTCTCGAGCGCACGTCGGCGTCGGCGGCGCTGGCCACCAATTCGACACGACTGTCGACCGACACGCTGCTGTTCCAGGCGCGTTTTGACAGTACCGACTGGTCCGGCCAACTGCGCGCGTTCCGCCTCAACACGGACGGTTCGCTTGGTTCGATGCTGTGGCAATCGACCGACGCGGGCAAGATCCCCGTCCACAACGCCCGCTATATCTACACATGGAGCGGCAGCAGCGGCATCAATTTCACGCAGGCTGACCTGACGGCCGCGAGCCTGTGGTCGTACGTCAGCCAGACACCGAGCACGACTCCGCCGCTCGCTGACGATGATCTGTTGAAGTACTTGCGTGGCGACGCGACGCGCGAGGTCAAGAACCTCGGCGGGTCGTACCGCAGCCGCTCCAGTGCACTCGGTGACATCATCAACTCCGACCCGCTCTACGTCGGCGCGGAAAACTTCGGCTATACATCGTTGCCGGAAGGGTCGCGCACCGGCAGCACGCCGTACAACGACTTCGTCACGACCAAAAGCTCGCGCCGCAAGATGCTGTACGTCGGCGCCAACGACGGCATGCTGCACGGTTTCGATGCAATGACCGGCGACGAGAAGTTCGCCTACGTCCCCAATGCCGTGTTGCCCAAGCTCCGCGGCCTCTCGTCGACGATCTATGCGCACACCTACACCACTGACGG
>Ga0137410_10003705_pt1 | contig 10347 bp, 6 predicted proteins | sample CZODoug1_16funga_FD_108878 | JGI IMG/M metagenome (GOLD analysis project Ga0137410, IMG submission 108878) | Vadose zone soil fungal communities from Angelo Coast Range Reserve, California, USA - CZODoug1_16fungal (Illumina Assembly) | ecosystem: Environmental > Terrestrial > Soil > Vadose zone... | reverse complement strand
GTACCGTCAGTCGCCGTCCTGCGGTCGAAACCCCACCTCGCCAAGGCCCGTAAGACGTGCCAGTATGAAGCCTATCCGCAGCAGGGAGCGGCCGTGAGCGCATTCTGGGACACCTGGCGCAAGGAAATCATTCGCGGGTCGGCGTTGTTTTGCGCCGTGCTCGCGATCGGTCTTTTCGTGCACTATGCCGCCGGACGTGTGCGTAACGGTGTGATGAACGAGCTCCCGATGGCGCTGCGCGACTTGCGGAGTGAGTTCGGTCGGGGCGACGGTGGCCCAGGTCGCTTGACCGGGGCCACTTGGACTTACCGATCCAAGCTCCCCGCGAAACAGTGGGTGTGGATCCGGAACACACGGGGTTCCGTGACGGTGGAGCCGGCCAAGGGTGATTCGCTGCAGGTTTCCGCCGTGAAGACCTACCGGTCGTCGGACACCGGGAGCGTACGCCTGGTCGCCGTGCCCTACCAGGGCGGCGTTGCCGTCTGCGCGCTGTGGGGCAGCGACAGCGCGTGCGCCCCCGGGCATCAGGACATCGAGCTGCGAGGCAGGCGCCACAACGACGTGGCTGTGGACTTTACCGTGCGACTGCCGCGCACCGCCGGTCTGGGTGCTATGACGATGGTGGGGGACGTGCATGTGACGGGGGCGCGTGGCCCCCTGGTGATCCACACCGTAAGCGGCGACATCGATGTGGCGACTGCGAAGGGCCCCGTGAAGGCTGAGTCGATGAACGGCGACGTGCGAATCCGTGTGGAGTCGTTCGGTGACACCGGTGGCGTGTCCGCCCGCACCATCAACGGCTCGTTGACCGCCGAGCTCCCGGCGCAACTCGACGCGCAAGTGGAAGCGAACACGGTGAACGGCTCCATTACCACAGACTATCCGTTGACGGTGAACGGCCAGTTCACGGGCCGCCATGTGAAGGGAACGCTCGGGCGGGGCGGGCGCGACGTCCACCTCGAAACCGTGAACGGCTCGATCAAGATGAAGAGAGCAGTCTAGCCACGGCGTCCGGGAAGGTGCGGACGTCGATGGGCTTGGAGAGGTAACCGTCGAAGCCAGCTGCCAGCGCTTTCTCCCGGTCGCCCGGCATTGCGTGGGCCGTGAGGGCGACCACCTTCCAGGGGTGGTCGCCCTCGATGCGTTTCACATCCCCTAACACGCTGTATCCGTCGCGTCCAGGCAGCTGGATGTCGAGCAGCACGAGAGCGGGGGGCGGCTGCTCCGCCAGCAGTGTAGCGACCAGCGGCTCGCCCGACATGAGGCCGATGACGCGGTGGCCCTTCATGGTCAGCAGAGCAGTGATGAGCTTCAGGTTGTCGGGCTGATCCTCCACGACCACGATCGTTGCCATCAGGCGTGCTCCGGCCGGCTCTCGGCGCGCCGCAGGGTGAACCAGAAGGTGCTGCCCGTGCCAAGCTCCGAGTCCACGCCGATGGTGCCGCCGTGCAGCTCCACGAGTCGCTTGGAGAGCGCGAGCCCCAGGCCTGTTCCTTCGTAGCGGCGGCTCTCGCTCGCGTCGAGCTGCACGAATTCCTGAAACAGTTTGCGCTGGTCCGCGGGGGCGATCCCGATGCCCGTATCGGTCACGGCGACGCGCACGCGCGCCGTGTCTTCGAGCCGCGCGCTCAGCGTGACGCGGCCGCCATCGGTAGAGAACTTGATGGCGTTGGACAGCAGGTTGAGCAGCACCTGGCGAAGGCGACCCCGGTCGGCCGTCACGACGAGGTGATCCGGCAGCGGCTCGATCACGAGCGTGTGCCGCCGGGCCTCGAGCTGCGCGCGGACGGTGTCCGCGGCGTCCCGGAACAGCGCGCCCATCTCCAGCGGCTCGAGCCGCAGCTCCATCCGGCCGGCCGCGATCTTCGAGAGGTCGAGCAGCTCATTGATCAGCTCGAGCAGGTGGCGGCCGTTGCGCGCGATCGTCTCGAGGTAGTCGCGCTGCGTCTCGGTGAGAGGGCTCTCTGGCGCCGCCATCGTCAGGAGCAGGTCGCTGAACCCGATTACGCTGTTGAGGGGTGTGCGCAGCTCGTGCGACACATTCGCGAGGAACTGGTCCTTGAGCTTACCCGCCTGGTCGAGCTCGGCGTTCAGGCGCGACAGCTCGCGGTGCTGCTCCTCCAGCTCGGCGTTCTGCGACTCGAGGCGCTGCGCGGCGCGGCGTACCTCCACCGCCAGGCGACGCGTATGCTGATGTGCCGATTCGCGCTCGCAGGCGATGGCCAGGTTGGGCGCCGCGTGCTCGAGCGCTACGCGTGCGTCGGCGGACAGCTCCCCCGGCACGGTCGCGACCAGCAGCCCCACCAGTCGACCCTGGGAGCGCAGGGGCGCAAGCGCGAGCCCTCCGCCGGCATCGGCGTCCGCGGTGGCGAGGTGTAGCTGCGTCCGTACAGGTCCGGCTGCGGTGCCTGCATAGTAGATGACGGTGACCGCGTCACCCACCAGCTGGCGCACGACGTCGCGCGCCAGGGGTCGGGCCGTGGCGCGGCGCACGGCCGTCGGCCCCCATTCGTTGGTGTCGTATTGCGGCTGGTAGAGCGCCAGCGCGGCCGCGTCGATGGCGCCCGCGATCACGTCGAGCGCGGGGCCGAAGCTGCCCCCGGCGCTGGCCTCGCGCGGCGGCGCGTTCAGTGCCGTCAGCAGGCGCCCAACCTGGTCCTGCATCCGCTCGCGCCAGGCGAGCGCCGCCGCCATCTGATTCACGCCGTGCGCGATCCTGCCGAACTCCTCGGGCTGGTTCTCGTCGAGGCGTTCGTCGTAGTGGCCCGCCGCCACTCGCTGGAGCGCGCCCACGACGTGGGCGAACGGGGTCGCGAGGCGGCGGCGGTTGTACCACAGGCCCACGCCGAGTGCCACGAGCACGATCACGAAGATGACCGTCGTCTGCGCCGCCGCTTGGATCGCGTTGTCGCCGACTTCGGCGGCAAGCTCCCGCATGGCCGCGATGGGCGGCTGCAGCGCGGGGAGAGGCGCGATCCGGGCCAGCTGCTCGAGCCGCTGGCTGAGGTCGATCATGTCGGCCTGGGTGCGTCGGGCGCTCCGCCAAATGGCGATCTGGTCGGCAACGCCGGCGATCGCGATGACGAGGAACGCCGCGGCGAACAAGCGGCTGATGCTCGGAACGGGCGAAGGGCGAACCGGCGCTGGATCGGTCATGCGAGCGCTACAAATAGGGGAATGGCGGGCGGCAGGACAAGAGCGGCGGGGGCGCCGCCACGCTGGCGTGGGGCTGTGGCGCGCTGTAAGCTAGCCCCCACATCCCGTGCCCGATCTGCTCGACTCCCTTCGTGAGGCTCTCGCTGACCGCTACGCGGTCGAGCGTGAGCTCGGTCGGGGGGGCATGGCGACGGTGTTCCTCGCGCAGGACCTGAAGCACCATCGGTCGGTCGCGATCAAGGTGCTCCACGCGGAGCTCACCGCGGAGCTCGGCGCCGAGCGGTTCCTGCGCGAGATCGAGATCGCCGCGCGGCTGCAGCATCCCCACATCCTGCCCCTCTACGACTCCGGGGCGGCGGCCGGGTTCCTCTATTACGTGATGCCCTACGTCGAGGGGGAGTCCCTGCGCGACCGCTTGACGCGCGAGAAGCAGCTCCCGCAGGAGGATGCGCTCCGCATCGCCACCGAGGTGGCGGGGGCGCTGGCGTACGCACACAGCCGCGGAGTCGTACATCGGGACATCAAGCCCGAGAACATCATGCTCTCGGGCGGCACGGCCGTAGTGACGGACTTCGGCATCGCGCGCGCCGTGAGCGCGGCGGGAGACGAGCACCACCTCACGCAGACCGGGACCATCATCGGCACGCCGGCGTACATGAGCCCCGAGCAGTCCGCGGGAGCGAGTGAGATCGACGGCCGCAGCGACGAATACGGCCTGGCGTGCGTCGTGTACGAGATGCTGGTGGGCGAGCCGCCCTTCACGGGGCCCACCGCGCAGGCCATCATCGCGCGGCACTCGCTGGACATGGTCTCGCCGCCGTCGATCGTGCGCGCCACCATCCCCGATGCGGTGGAGGGAGCGATTCTGCGCGCGCTCTCGAAGGTACCGGCCGACCGCTATCCGACCACCGCCCTGTTCGCGGAAGCGCTGAACACGCCGTCCGCCGCGACGGGGGCGTATCGCCGGGCGACGCTCGAGCGTGCAATTAAGCGGCCGCGCCCCGCGCTCTGGCGGATCGCCCCGGTGGCTGCGGTCGTGGCGGCACTCGCCGGATACCTCGCGATTCGGTCGGCGCGCGCCGGACGCGGGAGCGCCGTGGGCGGGCTCGACCCCCGGCACGTAGCCGTCCTCTACTTCGAGGACCTGAGCGCGGGAAAGAAGCTGGGATACCTCGCAGATGGCCTAACGGAGGCGCTGATCGACGCCCTGAGCCAGGTGCCCGCCCTCACGATCATCTCGAAGAACGGCGTCGCGTCGTATCGCACTCCTGACGTGGCGCCGGACAGCCTGGCCCGCGCCCTGAGCGTGGGCACCATCGTCCGCGGCGACGTCGAAGAGACCGGCAATCGCTACCACGTGGCCGTGCGGCTGATCGACGGAGCGAGCGGGGCGGACTACGAGAGGGCGAGCTTCGAGCAGCCGGCGGGTAACCTCCTCGCGATGCGTGACAGTCTGGCCAGCAAGGTCGCCGAGTTCCTGCGGCTGCGACTTGGGGAGGAAGTACGGCTTCGCGAAGAGCGGGCGGGTACCCGGAGCGTGGCGGCGTGGTCGCTGCTCCAGCGGGGGGAGAAGGAGAGGAAGGACGCCGACGCGAGCCTCGTGGCGGACCACGTGGACGAGGCGTTCGCCGGATTTGGGCGGGCGGACTCGCTGCTCAAGGAGGCGGAGGCCGCCGACCCGCGTTGGGTGGAGCCGATCGTACAACGCGCACGGGTGACATATGCCCGGTCGCGAGGCGTGCGCGATTCTCGTGAGATCGACAAAGTGCTGCAACTGGCGCTGCGACACGCTGAGCGCGCGTTCCAGATGGAGCCGCAAAACCCTGACGTGCTGGAGATCCGGGGCACCATCCGCTTCGTACGCTACGTGCGTGGACTCGAACCGGATGCCAGGGCGGCCGAGCGCCTTCTGGCCTCGGCGAAAAGCGACCTCGAGGAAGCCACCCGGCTCAACCCGAATCAGGTTGATGCATGGAGGGCGTTGTCGCGCCTCTATTACGACGAAGAGGATCTCGTGGCAGCGAACCGGGCTGCTCGAGCTGCCTACGAGGGCGACGCGTACCTGACTGGCGCGGACGCGATTCTGGATCGTCTGTACGCCACCTCCTATGACCTCGAGCTGTTCCAACCGGCCATCGATTGGTGCGAGAAGGGCCACCGTCGATTCCCGAATGATCCCCGGTTCGTCGAGTGTCAGCTCATGCTCCTATTGAGCAAGGCACGAGACCCAGATGTCGCTGAGGCGTGGCGGCTTGCGGATGAGACGGTCCAGCTGAGTCCAGAGGGGAATCGAGCGTTCCAACGGCTATACGAGCGGGTGTGGGTCGCCGCGGTGTTGGGGCGGGCGGGACTCAAAGACAGCGCCCGGCGAGTGCTCGAGCGCTCGCGTAGCACTCCGGAGATCGATCCGGAGCGCGAGGTGCTGGGGTCCCAGGCGGCTGCCTACACGATGCTCGGCGACAAAGATCAAGCGGTACGACTCCTGAGTGAGTACCTGGTCGCCAACCCGCGGCATCGCGAGGGGTTTCGGAAGAACGTCCATTGGTGGTGGCGGGGACTGCAGGACGATCCGAGATTCAAGGCGCTCATCGGAGCGCGGTAGACTAGTCGCATCTGTCACACTTCTGCTACAACAATTGATTGCCAGGCGGCCGGACCGGCGATGTACGGACGGGGTTCTCCCGCCTAATCCCAGGCGCCACCTCGGTCCGAATCTTGCCCGTCGCATGGCCCAAGAGCTTCGGCGTGCGGCTGTCTCGCCCCGACAGGAGCCGTTCCCATGAAACGCTGGGTATTCGTGGTCATTGCCACCGCCGCCATCTCTGGATGCACGGAGAGGCAGGCCCTGCAGTCCCCCGCGATCGGGCGTCCCGTCGCGCTGATTCTCGACGGCGCCCACAATGGCGACCCGAGTTTCTTCTTCCTCCCGCCCCTGGTTGCCAACCCGATCAACGATCCGCACTTCATTGCCACGGCGTTCGACGGTACGCTCTCGCCGACGGTCGAGGTGTGCCGGCTCACGGGAGACCCGAGGAACCCCCCGGCCGGAGGGGTGTTGTGCACGGGCGCGGTGGTATTCGGGCCCGTCAACGCGACCCTCGACGCGACCAACCAGCAGTATCAGGTCAACTGGGACACAAAGGCCCCTCCCGGGCTCGACGCCACGCAGTTCTATCGGATCCGGGTGCGCGGGGCTGCGGGCAAGAGCGTTCTCGGGTTGCTCGACGTCGACCCCGTAGATCAGGGCATGAAGAATCTCAGAACCGGGGACGTCGTGCAGTTTCAGGATGGCCGGACGCTGCCGATCAAGTTCCGGATCCAGCAGGGCGAGCAGTGCACCCTCAATCCGGACTGCGTCACGCAGACCGTGGGCTCGGGCGGCGCAACAATCGTCACGAGCGAAGCAGACGGCGGAGTCACCGGGGCGGGAGTCAAGATTCTCTCCGGCGCGCTGAATCCGGGCGAGGAGATCACGGTGACGATCTCCAAGCTGACTAACCAACCGTGCTTACCGAGCTTCGACCCCCCGCAGTTCGAGGGCTGCTACCGCTTCACTTCCAACCCGCCACTCAGCGCGCGCCCTGGCGGAGGGTTCAACCCGGGCTTCGAAGCCATCCTCGCGATCTGCGTGGAGCTGCCAATCACGATCACGCAGGCGCAAGAAGACCAGTTGCAGCTTTACGCATTCGACGGAGTGCAGGGCACGCGGGTTCTTCCCAATGCTCCTGCCGGCTTCCTGCCGTGCGAGCCCCACCGGTTCGGTCTCGGCCCTGCGTCCGTGTGGCGCGGGATGCTCGACCACTTGGCCGCGCTCGCCCTGCCGCAGCCGGCCTACGCCTCCATGGTCCACCTGGGCGTCGGTGGCCGCAGCTGCTGCTTCAGCGATGTCACCTGGGGGCTACCAGCCCTGGACGGGGTCTCTGCCGGGAATGGCCAGACAGCAGTGTCGGGGACGGCAGTTCCAATACCGCCCGCGGTGCTCGTGACCGACGGAACTGCAGCCAACTCCCCCGTCGCCGGGGCCACGGTGCACTTCCGCATCGCTTCGGAAGGTGGAGGTAGCGTAACACCGACGCAGGTCGTGACGGGCGCAGACGGTATCGCGCGTGTCACTTCCTGGGTAGTCGGCCAAGGGACGAACCGGCTGGAAGCGTTTGCGACGGGCATCGGCCCCGCGCCCACGTTTCCGATCACATCGGGCTTCCTGACGGAGGGCGTCGTGCCGTTCACAGCGAGTGGAGTAACCATTTCGACCACGGTGACGGATCCAGTGGGTGACGCTGGTACAGGGAATCCGGATCTTGTGAGCGGAATGGCCTCGGCAGGCAACGGTAATCTCACTCTTTCCGTGCAGTTCGCACCCGGAACGTTTGATCCGGCGACGACGCACGCCCTCTTCAATCTGGACATCGATGAGAACCCGGCGACGGGCTTCCAGGGCATCGACAACGGAGGCAGGGACGTCGGCGTGTTGGGCGTCGAGTATCTCGTTTTCCTGGGCTCGGCTTCGGAGGGCGGCAACGCGACGATCATGCGCTTTAATGGCGAGGGCTTCAGCACGATCGGCACGGCGCCCGTCAGCTTCTCGATAAACGGCATGGATGTCGTGATCCCCCTCTCGCTTCTGGGGAACGACGACGGCCAAGTGACGTTCCGCGTCGAAGTCCAGACGCAGACGAGCCCATCCCCGGCGTACACCGGCGTACTGGACTGGATGCCGGATTTCACACTGCCGCCCGGCCGTCTCGAATTTCCTCCACCGCCCAGTCCGTAGCCCGCGCGTCGAACTGAACAGGGGGCGGCCGTAACCCGGCCGCCCCTTCTCGTTTACGAGCTTCGGTGTTACGGCTAGCTTCAACCCGGTGCGCCCTACCTCCCTCGGCGTCATCGGCCTCGGCGCGATCGGCGGCTCGCTCGCCCTTCAGGCAAAGCGGGCCGGCATCGCGACGGTGCTCGGCTGGTCGCCCGAGCCCGCGGAGCGGGTGGCCGCGGCGCGCCAGGGCGCGCTCGACGACGCGCCGCCCCGCGCGGCGGACGTGGCGCGCGCGGTCGAGCTGCTCGTGCTGGCCGCTCCACCGGCCGCCAACCTCGAGCTGCTCGGCGCCCTCAAGCCACATGTCGGCGCGGGCGCGCTGATCACCGATGTCGCGTCGGTAAAGCGGGCGATCGTCGCCAAGGCGGAAGCCCTTGGGATCGGAAGCCGCTTTGCCGGCGGCCACCCCCTGGCCGGCACCCATGCACACGGTTTCGCCGCCGCGCGGGTCGATCTGTTCAAGGGCGCGACCGTGTACATCACCGCCACGCGCGACGGGGACGGCGCGGCGCGCGAGGTCTCGCACTTTTGGGAGAGCGTGCTGGACGCTCATCCGGTGCGCATCGACGCGGCTCAGCACGACCACCAGCTGGCGCTCACGAGCCATCTGCCGCAGGCCATGGCATCGCTGCTCGCTAACGTCTTCGCCCTCGCCGCGCCCGCGGGCGCGACGTTCGGGCCCGGTGCGCGTGATACCACCCGCCTCGCGTCGAGCGAGCCGGGGCTCTGGTCCGAGATCCTGCTCATGAACCGGGACGAAATACTTCCGGTGCTCCGCGCCCTCGAGGAGCCATTGGGCGAGCTCGAGCGCGCCCTCGAGACGGGGAACGCCCCGGCCCTGACCGCGTGGCTCAGCCGCGCGGCCCAGTGGCGCCGGCAGGCGGAAGCGTGAAGGTACGAGGCGTCGTCCGGCCGCCGGGCGACAAGAGCATCTCACACCGCGCCGTGATGCTGGCGGGGCTCGCTCGCGGCACGAGCCAGCTCGAAGGCCTGCTGACCGGCGCCGACGTCAAGAGCACCGCACGAGTCCTGCGGCAGCTGGGAGCGGACATCTCGTCCATCCGCGACGGCTCCACCGTGACGGTCCAGGCCTCCCGCATCTCGCGACCCGCGTCTCGCCTGAACTGCGGGAATTCCGGCACGACGGCGCGGCTCATGCTCGGCATCCTCGCGGGTCAGCGCTTCGCGGCGACGCTCACAGGAGACGCCTCATTGCGCCGCCGCCCAATGCGGCGGGTCACGGAGCCGCTGCGCGCCATGGGGGCGGAAATCCAGGAACGGGGCGGAGACGCGCTGCCACTCACCATCCGGGGCGGCCGGCTCCGCCCGCTTACTTACACGACGCCAGTCGCGAGCGCGCAGATCAAGAGCGCCCTGCTGTTCGCGGGACTCACAGGGAGGGTCGCGGTCACGATTCGCGAGCCGTATCGCTCACGCGATCACACCGAGCGACTGTTCGTGCACCTCGGATTGGGGCTGCACGAGCGCCAGGGCGCGATCGTATACGAGCCATCGGCTCGTCCCGACATTTCCTCCTTCCGCCTTGCTGTCCCGGGCGACGCCTCGTCGGCGGCGTTCCTAGTCGCGGCCGCCGTGCTCGCCGAAGGCGGCGAGCTGGTGATCGAGAATGTCGGCGTCAACCCGACCCGCACGGGATTCCTGGTAGTCCTCGAGCGTATGGGCGCGCGGGTGGAGCGGGTGAACCTGCGGGACCAGGGCGGCGAGCCGGTGGCCGATCTCGTGGCTCGCCCGGCGGCGCTGCGCGGGACGGAAGTGAGCGCGGCGGAGGTGCCGACGCTGGTGGACGAGGTGCCCGTGCTCGCCGTCCTGGCGAGCCGGGCCGCCGTGGGGAGCGAGACGGTGTTCCGCGAGGTGGGCGAGCTTCGGGTGAAGGAAAGCAACCGGCTCGAGCTCATCGCGGCCAACCTGCGGGCGGTGGGCGCGGAGGCGGAGGCGCGCGGCAATGACCTGTTCGTGTGCGGCACGAAGCGACCCCCGCGCGGCCGGATCGACACGGCGCGCGATCATCGCTTGGCCATGGCGTTCGCGGTGCTCGGGACCGTGCCGGGGGCGGACGTCCGGCTGTCGGAACGGCGCTCGGTGGCCATCAGTTATCCCCGGTTCTTCCACGACCTGCGGAGCCTTCAGGAGACGTGACCCTCCGAGTGATCGCGATCGACGGCCCGGCCGCGTCAGGAAAGAGCTCGACGGCGTCGCTGGTCGCACGCCGGCTGGGATGGGCGCACCTCGACTCGGGGGCGCTGTACCGGGCGATTACGCTGGCGGTGCTCGACAACATCGGGGAGCGGGGAGCCGGGAGCGGTTCCCCCTGGTCCGCCCAACAGATCGTAGCGCTCGCCGAAGGCTTACCGGTGCGG
>Ga0137410_10003699_pt1 | contig 10353 bp, 7 predicted proteins | sample CZODoug1_16funga_FD_108878 | JGI IMG/M metagenome (GOLD analysis project Ga0137410, IMG submission 108878) | Vadose zone soil fungal communities from Angelo Coast Range Reserve, California, USA - CZODoug1_16fungal (Illumina Assembly) | ecosystem: Environmental > Terrestrial > Soil > Vadose zone... | reverse complement strand
CCGAGCACTCCGTCGACGCATCTCGGACGAGGTCTTTCGCCGCATGTGGCAAGACCATCTACTTACAGTTGGGGCCGGTGCGCACGCGGCCGCTTGACATAGGAGCAACTCATCGGCGGGTCGGCTTCGCCGACGCGCCTGCTCCCATTCCGGGGATTGGATTTTCTAAATTCGCTTCTCCAGGCGGCGTCTGGAGGCTTCAGGATCGCGGGTTAGACGGCCTGGCGGAGCCAGGCCTACCGGCCACGCAGCTCTAGAGGTCCTTCGTCTCAGTCGGCACTTTTCCTCTCACCGCTTCGAAAACCGACTTCGCGATTCCCGCTGCGTCGAGGCCGTTGTCCCGGAGGATGTCAGAGGCCTTGCCCTGCGGCAGGAACTGATCCGGCAGCGCGAGCATCCTCACCCTTCCAGCCAGCCCGTGCGGGGCGAGCGCCTCGAGCACCGCGCCGCCAAACCCGCCCGTGCCGACGTTGTCCTCAACCGTGACGACCACCGGGTGGCTGCGCGCCCAGTCGGCGATACGCGGATCGACGGGTTTGATCCACCGCGCGTTGACGACGGCGCAGGAGACACTTTGCATCTCAAGGCGAGCGGCCGCCTCCTTCGCGATCTCCACCATGCGACCCGCGGCAAAGATCACGGCGTCCGAACCTTTGCGCAATTCCTCCCACCGTCCGATGGGCAAAGGTTCGACCGGGAGGTCCGGGGTCGCCGGCACAGGGCCCTTCGGGTAGCGGATCGCGACAGGGCCGTCTGTAGCGAGCGCCGTCTCCAGCAGCGCGCACAGCTCCGTTGCGTCGGCGGGAGCCGCCACCTTCAGGTTGGGGATGAGGCGCAGATAGGAAAGATCAAAAATTCCGTGGTGCGATGAGCCGTCGGGACCTGTCACGCCCGCCCGGTCGATCACGAACACGACCGGCAGCTTGTGCAGTGCGACGTCCATGATCGTCTGGTCGAACGCGCGGGCAAGGAAGGTCGAATAGATGCAGACGACCGGGTGCATGCCGGCCATCGCGAGCCCGGCCGCGAACGTGACCGCGTGCTGCTCGCAGATGCCAACGTCGAAAAAGCGGTCGGGGAATTCCTTCGCGAAGTTCAAAAGACCTGTTGACGACGCCATCGCCGCCGTGATCGCGCATACCTCCGGCCTTCTTGCGGCAGCGGTCATCAGGGCCTCGCCGAAGACGTCCGTGTAGGTGAGCTCGGTCGATCGGGGCCGCCCGGTCAATGGGTCGAAAGCCGACACACCGTGCAGCTTGTCGATCTCGTCGTCGACCGCCGGGCCGTATCCGTGTCCTTTCTCCGTCACGACATGGACGACCACCGGCTCGCGCAGCCTCTTCGCGCGAGAGAGCACCTCTTCCAGCGCGGGCTCGTCGTGGCCGTCGACCAGGCCCGCGTACTTGATGCCAAGGCTCTCGAAGATCGTCGAAGGTTGCAGCAGCTGCTTGAGACCTTCCTTCACGCGATACGCCGCCTGGTCGGCGGTTGAGCCGACGAGCGGCAGGTCTCGGAGCAAGCGCGAGATGTCGTCTTTGATGCGCTCGTAACGCGGATCAACCCTCAGCTGCGAGAGATGGCGGGCCAGGCCGCCGACCGTGGGCGCGTACGAGCGGCCGTTGTCGTTGATCACGATCACGAGATTGGGCGGCTGCAGGTGCGCGATCTGGTTGAGCGCCTCGTACGCCATGCCCCCGGTCAACGCACCGTCACCGATGACGGCGATGACGTGGCCGTCGATTCGCTTGCGCAGCCTGGCCTCGGCGATGCCGAGGGCGTAGCTGAGCGAAGTGGATGCGTGGCTGTTCTCAACCAGGTCGTGATTGGATTCTTGGCGCGAGGGATATCCCGAGAGGCCGCCTGCCTGCCGCAGGCCGGAAAAATCCTTTGCCCTGCCCGTCACGATCTTGTGGACGTAAGCCTGGTGACCGGTGTCCCAGACGATCGCGTCCTTCGGGCTGTCGAACACTCTGTGCAGGGCGAAGGTCAGCTCGACTACGCCAAGGTTCGGCGACAGGTGCCCGCCGGTTTTCGACGTCTGGTCGACCAGGAACGCCCGCACCTCCTCAGCCAGCTGAGAGAGATGCGCCTGGTCAAGCGCGCGCAGGTCTGCGGGGGAGTTGATGGTCTCCAGGATGCCCATGGGTCTGTTAACGCTCTGCGCCCGACATGAGTTCCGCGAGAGCGATGCAGAGCCGGGTCCCGGCCCCGCTCGGGCCCCGGAGCACAGTCGTCAGCTCCACGTTCGTGTTCCAGCTCGATGATGCGATGTCCAGGTGCGTCCACGGCTTGCCGCCGGCGAACTCGCCGATGAACATGCCTCCCAGTATGGTCCCCGCCTCGCCGTATTCCGCATTGCGCAGGTCCGCGATCTGGCTGCGAAGCAGGATCCGATAGTCGGCGAAGATCGGCAGCCGCCAGACTCGATCTCCCGCGTCGGCTGCGGCTTGCTCGACCAGTTCCCAGAACTTGTCGTCGTTGCTCACCGCCGCAGTGGCCGCATGGCCGATCGCGATCTTTGCGGCGCCTGTCAGCGTTGCCAGGTCCATGAGGTGAGTGGCGCCGTTGCGCAAAGCGTGAGTCAGCGCGTCGGCGAGGATGAGCCTGCCTTCGGCATCTGTGTTGACGATCTCGACCGTCTTGCCGTCGGCGCTGACCACCACGTCACCCGGTCGCTGCGCCGAAGGCCCAGGCATGTTCTCCGTCGCGGCGATGACCGCCATCACGTCGAGCGGCACCTTGCGAGACGCGATCACGTCGACGGCCGACAGCACCGCCGCCGCGCCCGCCATGTCTCCTTTCATCTGGCTCATGTTCTCGGCGGGTTTGATGGAGATGCCGCCGGAGTCGAACGTGACCCCCTTGCCGATGAGAGCCAGGACCGGCGCGCCGGCCTGAGCTTGAGCGCCCGGGTGCTTCGAGCCGCGATACCTCAACCGGACAAGTCGCGGCGGGTTGGCCGACCCGGAGGCCACTCCGAGGATCAGGTTGTAGCCTCCCGCGCGCAGCTCCTTTGGACCAAGGACCTCGACCTCGAGCTCGTGCCGCTGCGCGATGCGCTGCGCCTCTTGTGCCAGCGCGTCTGGAGTCAGCTCGTTCGGCGGGGCGTTCTGCCACTCGCGTGTACGGTTGGTCGCCTCGCCGTTCTCCTGAGCAGCGACCACCTCGTGCTCACGTCCGAGGCCAAAACCGGTGAGCACGAGCTCTTCGATCTCGCGGCGCTCCGGCTGCGCCCCCGTCTGCCGCGAACGCCGTTCGAACGTGCCCATGACGCAGCCTTCGACCACCGCTTTCAACGAGTCCATTCCAAGTGGTGGTTCCGCGCGCACGAGTCCGATGCGCTTGTATCCGTACGTGCGCGAGGCGCGGATCAGCTCGTGGTGGGCCGATCGCAATCGCTGCCCGTCGAGGTCTCGCATCGCTCCAACGCCGTAGAGGATCACGCGGCGAGGTCCCGACTTGACGCTGGTCGGCACGGGCAAGACTTCATGGATGCGCCCGCGGAACTCCGCGCTCGCGATCATCTCGGACAGCACGCCGCCGAGTGCGCGGTCCAGGTCGAGCGCGCCGCCTGACAGGCGCTGCCCGGTGGCGACGGCGACGGCCAGGGCGTCCACAGGAAGCTCGGCGGGCGGCGTCGAGACCAGGCTTACCTTCACGAGCGCTTAAGCGTAACGGTGCGGATCGGCGAGGTGCTCCGCGACCAGCTCCAGGACGTGCGCCACTCTCAGGTTCATTCCGCGGCGCCGTGCAGCCGCTTCGATGTGCATCAGGCAGCCCGGGTTGTCGGAAGCCACCACCGTGCACCCCGTCTTGGCGATGGCGTCCAGCTTCCACTGGGCCAGGCGTCCGGCGACCTTCGGCCACTCCACGCTGAAGGTGCCGCCGAATCCACAGCAGTTGGCGATGTCCGGGATGTCGACCACCTCATAGCCGGCGAGCTCGAGCAATCGCCTCGGCTCGCTCTTGAGCCCGAGCTGGCGCTGGCTCTGGCACGAGTCGTGGTATGCGACTTTCAGGCTCATGGGCTCGGCGTTGACGAGGTCGGGGTTGGCGTGCACGAGGTCGAGCACGAAACGCGTCGAGTCGCGCATGCGCGAGGTCAGGTCGGCGCGCACCTCGGCGCCCCAATCCGGCGCGTCGATGGTGAACGCGCCGAAGCACGATGCAGAGGGCGTGACGATCAAACCCTTGGAATTCCCAAGACTCTCGGCCAGGGTGGTATGGAGGGCGGCCCCGCCGTTGAAGTCGCCGGCGTTGGCGGCGATCAGCCCACAGCACCACTGACCCTTGGGAAAACCAACGTTGAAGCCTGCCGCGGTCGCGATCCGCTCCAGCGCAACCGCCGCCTGAGGCTGCACGCGGTCGACCATGCAGGAGGCGAAGATGGTCAGCGGCTCTCCGTCGACGTTGCTCGGCATCGCCTGGTCGCGATACGGGACGCTGGCGAGCCTGGGCGCACCGGGGACGAGCCCGCTGAAAGGCGCTGCTGCGCGCAGCACGCGGTCGGCCAGCTCGGGCCGTTTCCACAACCCGAGCACCGCCTTCTTGCGCAGCGACTTCCGGCCCTTCTTGCGGTGCTCGAGGATCTGGCGCGGCAGCGGGATGCCGACCGGGCAGATCTCCTGGCACGCGTTGCACTGCGTGCAAAGCGTGTTGGGCAGGTCGGATGCGTAGAGGCCGTGGTGGAAGGGTGTGAGGACGAGGCCGATGGGTCCGTTGTAGATGTGGCCGAACTGGTGGCCGCTGACCGCCATGAACGGTGGGCATGCATTTGAGCACGCGCCGCAGCGGATGCACGTCAGCGCGTCGCTGAAGATCGGGTCGCTGCGCATCGCTTCGCGGCCGTTGTCGAGGATCACGCAGTGCATCTCGCGCGGCCCGTGGACGCCGATGGTCAGCGATTGCTCGATGTCCCCTGATCGCGACGGGCCGGTGATCCAGTTCACGTAGCTGGACATCACCTGGCCGGTGCCGCTGCGTGGCAGCATGCGGAGCACGGCCACGGCGTCGTCTAGCGTGGCGACCAGCTTGTCGATGCCGAAGAGCGCGATGTGCACCGGCGGAAGCGTGGTCGTCAGGTCGGCGTTGCCCTCGTTGGTGACCAGGACGATGGTCCCGGTCTCGGCGATCGCCATGTTGGCGCCGCTGATGCCGACGGTGGCCTCGATGAACTTCTGTCGCAGCGAAACCCGAGCGTGGTGCTGGATGGCTTCGACCGTAGGCTCCGTGCCGAAGACGTTGGCGGCGTCCTCTTTCGTCAGATGAATCGCAGGTGCGATCAGGTGCGATGGATGCGTGTGCGTCAATTGCACCATCCGCTCACCAAGGTCGGTCTCGACCACCTCCATGCCGAGCGCTTCAAGGTGGGGGTTGAGCTCGATCTCCTCGGTGGCCATCGATTTGACCTTGGTCACGACCATGCGTCCGGTGTTCGTTCGCGTGCTGCCCGCGTTCCAGCAGATCTGGGCGATGATGTCGCGCGCCTGGGCGGCGTCCCTGGCGAAGTGGACCTTGCCGCCGACCGCCTCGAGCTTCGTCGTGAACTGTTCGACGAGCTCAGGCAAGCGCTCGAGGTTGGCCCTCCGGCGCTGCTTCAGGTCGGCGCGGCCCTTCTCGAAGTCGAAGCTTTCGAATGCCTTGTCGCGCCGAGACCGGAGCCCGGTGAGGGCGTGGATCAATGCTCGCTGCAGCTCAGGATCATCAAGCGCCTTGTTGACCCGGTGGGAGAAGTGGCGCCTGGATTCAGTCACGCGTGGCGGATGCTTGCTTCAACGCTTCGACAACCTCTTGTGGGGTCGACACCGGCGCCAAGCATATGGTTCCGAAGCACACCACCGCACGCTGATCGCCATCGGTGTCGATCACGGCGTAAGGGTGGGCGAGAGAAGCGGCGCGCGCGAGCTCAGGGTTGCGCGTGGTCACCTTGATCTGGTGATGCACCCGGTCGAGAGCCCGCGCAAACACGGCCGCCATCAATCCGTACTGCCGCGGCAGGGCGGCCACGGATTCGAGGGCCCGTCGAGCCTGGTGCAGGTAGGTCGTGGTCGGATCGCCGGCCAGGATGTTCAGCTCGGCGAGCGCCATCGCGGCAATCGAGTTTTCGACCAGGGGCTTGATCGGCTCGGCCAGGCGGCCGAGCTCGTCGCCCGCGGCGTGGTCGAAGTAGCCGCCGAGGTTCGGATCGCCATACCGTTCCTCGAGGTGGGCAGCCAGGTCCATCGCGGCCGGAAGCCACTGGTCGCCGAGTCCGGCCTGGTGAGCGCGCACCGCCGCCCACAGGCTCCAGACCTGGTCGGGTAGCAGTCCGCCAACGTCTGCGGAATGCTTCATGCCTTCGCCGCGCCGGTAGGCGTCTTTGAAAAGGCGCCCGAGAAGCCTGCCCGCATGCTCACGGAGAGCCGGGCGGTCGAGGTGCCGGGCGGCGTCGAGGTAAGCGACCGCCAGCGCGGCGTTCCACGAGGTGTAGACGCGCCGGTCGACATATGGGGCCGTCCTCTGCGCGCGCTCGCCTGAGTCCATCGAGTAGTAGTGCTCGTCTGCGTCCTGGCTGCCGGCGTACAGGCCGGTCTTCGGGTCGCGCAGCACACGGTCGAGGTAGCCGGTGGTGGTGTCGAGCGCCGAGCCCAGGCCCGCCAGGGCGAGCGAGCTCACCAGCCCCGCGTGATCCTCGAGCATCTTCTCGAAATGGGGGACGCTCCAGTCCTGTGTCGTCGAGTAGCGGAAGAAGCCGCCTTCGACGTGGTCGTACGTGCCGCCTCCGGCCATGCGCTCGAGCGTGTTGATCGCCATCTGTCGCAGCGATGGGTCGGACCGAACGCTGGACTGCTCGAGCAGGAGGAGGATCGCGTCGGTGTGTGGGAACTTGGGTGCATTGCCGAAGCCGCCGTATTCGGGATCGTAGGCATTCGTGACCGCCTCGAGGATTGAATCCACGATCCCCTCGTCGAGCGACCCGGCGCTGCGCGCGACGCCCGAGGCGGCGCGCTTGCGCGCTTCCAGGGCGCGGCTTGCGATCTCCGGCTGGTTGACCTTGTAGTAGCTCGCGATGCGGGTGAGGGCGTCAGCCATCTGGTCGGGCGGCAGGTATGTGGCTCCGGTGAGGATGTCGCCGGAGGCGCTGAGGAAGGCCGTCGTCGGCCAGCCGCCCATGTTGTACCGCTGGTTGATGTCGGGGCGAACGTCGTTGTCGACGCGGACCGGCACGTATTCGCGATTGATTAGGTCGATCACCCCGGCATGCGAATACGTCGTCTCGTCCATGACGTGGCACCAGTGGCACCACACGGCCGAGATCGAGAGGAGGATGGGTCGCCCGCTTTGCCTGGCCGCTTCAAATGCGGTCGCGGACCAGGGCTGCCAGTTGATCTCGCCGGCCCGGTTGGGTCGCGGCGAAAAGTGAAACTCGTCCGCCGCTTCTGGCACACGACAAGGTTACGCGGGTGAAACAATGGCACTTGTGATCTCGACCAGCGCGGTTGACGCGTACATCGAGAAGAACTCGAAGCGCTTCGTCGACGAGCTGAAGGAGCTGTGCTCCTTCCCGAGCATCTCGAATCACGGGAAAGCAGCGGTGGAGCCGGCTCGCGACTGGATCGCCGACCGCCTCTCCCGTTTCACCGACCGGGTGGAGACGCTCGACGCGGGAGGCATGCCCGCGCTCTACGCGGAGGTCCCTGGCGCCGGCCGCCGCAAGCTGCTGCTCTACCAGCACTACGACGTCCAGCCGGTTGACCCGATCGACCTGTGGGACTCGCCTCCATTCGAGCCGGCGGAGAAGGACGGGCGGATCACCGCCCGCGGCGTCGCCGACGACAAGGCGGACGTCATGGCACGCATCCACGCCCTCGAGGCGTTGAAGGGGCTCGGCGAAGTGCCGGTCACTCTGCGCTTTCTCGTCGAAGGTGAGGAGGAGATCGGATCCAAGACGTTCGAGAAGATCGCGCACGAGCACGCGAGCAAGCTCTCCGCGGATGGCTGCCTGTGGGAATCGGGCGCGTCCTTTGACGATGCCGGACGGCCCACGCTGCAGTTCGGATGTCGCGGGCTGCTTTACGTGCAGCTTCGCGTGAAGATGCTCGCGTTCGACCAGCATTCGGGATTCGCGTCCATCTATCCGTCGGCGGCGACGTACCTCATCGGAGCGCTCGCGAGCCTGCGCGACCAGGAGATGAACATCAAGCTCGACGGCTTCTACGACAAGGTCGTCGCGCCGACCGAGGCCGATCGCCGGATGATGGCGAGAATCGACCCCGAGGTCGACAAGCGCAAGCAGCTGGTGGGCTTCGAGCGCCTCGTCCGCGATCCCAAACCGGGCGAGGTGATCGAGCAGCTGCTCTTCACTCCGACGTGCAACGTCGCCGGGGTCACGACCGGATACCAGGGCCCGGGCTCAAAAACCGTCCTTCCGGCCGAGGCGACGGCGAAGCTGGACTTCCGGCTCATCCCCAACCAGGACCCGGCCGACGTCCTTTCTCAGCTGCGCCGGCACCTCGACACGCATGGCTTCGAAAAGGTGGAGGTCGTATGGAGCGATGGCGAGAAGCCGGCGCGCTCAGACCCCGATTCAGCCATCGGCAAGACCACGATCGAGTGCGTCCGCGAGCTGCATGGCGAGCCGGTCCTGTGGCCGTTCATGCCGGCCACCGGACCAATGCACCCGGTCGTCTCCGACCTGGGCATCCCGACCGTGCTCCCGGTCGGCGTCGGCCGCCCGGACAACCGGATCCACGCGCCCAACGAGAACATCCACGCGGCGGATTACATCAACACCGTCCGGCTGATGTGCCGGATCTGGGAACGCTTCGGAGCCGGCTAGTGGTGCCTCTGGGAATCAGCTGGACAAGACGCGGCCCCGGCGGCCGGTGCCAAGGAGCCGACGAGCACGCGAGGGAGTGCATTGCGCGGATGCCTGACCGAGCGCGCACAGGAGGCGACGCCGGCATCAGCGAAGCCCGGCCGACTGGGCCGATGGATTGGCCAGCGCCTTCCCGGAGGCGCCACTAAGGTGCAAAAGCTCACCGACAAGCTCTTCACCGACAAGTTCAACGAGGACACCGGGAAGCCGCACATCGAGGTCGTCGACCAGACCGTCTGCGCCACCAGGTGCACCGGCAAGTACTGCAATCACTTCTGCCCGGCGGGCGTCTACGAATGGAACGAGGAACAGAAGAAGAACCTGGTCAGCTTCGGCAACTGCATCGAGTGCGGCGCCTGCTCCATCGGCTGCCCCTTCGACAACATCTCCTGCCACGCCCCCCGGGGCGGGTACGGCGTCCAGTTCAAGCACGGGTAGCCCGGCGGAATAGGAACTGCTCCCAGCCCAATTCAAATCAATGCAGTGAGCGAATACGACGTGGTCATCGTGGGAGGGGGTCCAGCCGGGCTGGCGGCCGCCCTCTACACCGCCCGGATGGACCTGAAGACGGTGGTGGTCGACCGCGGCCCCCTCGGGGGCCAGCTGCTGAACACCGAGCTCATCGAGGACTACCCCGGCTTTGAGTCAATCCTCGGCTCGGAGCTCGCCACCAAGATGGGCGAGCACGCGCGCCGTTTCGGCGTCGAGGTGCGCGACTTCGAGCCCGTCAAGGAGATCGACGTCGAGGGCAAGACCAAGGTGGTCCGCCTGGAGTCGGGCGAGGAGATCCGCGCCCCGGCCCTGATCATGGCCGCCGGCGGGCTTCCGCGCTACCTGCACGTCCCAGGCGAGAAGGAGTTCTGGGGCAGGGGCGTCAGCTACTGCGCCGTCTGCGATGGCGCCTTCTTCAAGGGCGAGGAGCTGGCCGTCATCGGCGGCGGCGACGCAGCCGTGGAGGAGGGCGAGTTTCTGACGCGCTACGCCTCGAAGGTCTACATCATTCACCGGCGCAGCTCGCTTCGCGCGCAACCCATCCTGATCGACCGGGCCAATGCCAACCCGAAGATCGAGTTCATCTATGACGCGCACGTGAAAGAGATCGCGGGCGATGAGAGCAAGGTGCATCTCGTGCGCTACGAGCAGCGTGGACAGACCAAGGAGCTTGCCGTCGGAGGCGTCTTCATCTTCATCGGGTTCGTGCCGAACTCGGGCCTGTTCAAGGTGCACGTGAACCACGACGAAGCGGGCTACATCGTCACCGACCGCAACATGCAGACGTCGATCGACGGAATCTGGGCGGTAGGCGACGTGCGCGCGCAGCTGACGAAGCAGATCGCCACAGCAGTGGGTGACGGCACGACTGCGGCCGTCGCCGCGGCAGGGTATGTAACCTCGCTGAAGGACGTCGCCCGAGCTTAGTCCTAGTTGCTGATCACGTCGACCCAGACCAGGCCGGGAGGCAGGGTCATCACCTGGCCGCTGTCGAAGGTGAAAGT
>Ga0137410_10003692_pt1 | contig 10359 bp, 7 predicted proteins | sample CZODoug1_16funga_FD_108878 | JGI IMG/M metagenome (GOLD analysis project Ga0137410, IMG submission 108878) | Vadose zone soil fungal communities from Angelo Coast Range Reserve, California, USA - CZODoug1_16fungal (Illumina Assembly) | ecosystem: Environmental > Terrestrial > Soil > Vadose zone... | reverse complement strand
GTCGCTCACCGTTTCGGCGTCGGCGCCTCCCCAGGTGCGCACCGGATTGCTCACGGCGAAACCGGAGGGCAGCTGCGGCGCGCCGTTGATCGCGCTTTCACCCACGTTGCCGGCCGCTCCCTGACAGAATTGGTAGCTCGCAAACGCGCTCGCCCCGAGCGGCAGACGGCGGCCGCGCAGCCCGTCGCCGAACCCCAGCACACCCGCTTCGGGATCGAGCTCGAAGACGTTGACGCGGTCCGGATCGCTGGGCGGCGGCGACACTCCCGGCGCGACGCGCGGATCGGTCACCGCAACTTCGGGCGACGCCGCGGCGAGATCGTCGATCTCCTTCCACGACAGCGGCGCGTCCGTACCCGCGCGCGTCACCACTTCGACCGAACCGCGCAACACCGGCGCCCGCGACAACTGCCGCACTTGATCCGGCGTCCCATCCCCGCTCACCAGCGGTTCCGCGATCACCCGTTCGCTTTGAAGGACCGGAACGACATTGATGCCCGCCCACTTGATACGGGCTTGCGCCGAGGCATTCGATCGAATTCGCAGCCAGGTCAGGAGCTTGTCGGCGAGGGCGGAATCCTCGAGCGTCGGCGGCATGTCGCCGACACCCGCTTCGAGCGGGTCGACGCCGCTCCACATCTTCAGCTGCGCAGCTTCGGGCAGCGCGAGTTGCACCACGCCAGGACCCGTTAGCAAGTCGATTTCGGTATGCGGCTCGAGTTGGAGATAGGTCGGCGCCGGCCGACCGTTCGCATCGCGCGGCAGGCGTTCGCCGTCGGCAATGCGCGGGAGAATGCGCGGGACCTCGAACACCAGCAGGTCGCGCGGCTGCGAACCTCCGCCCGGCGTCAAGGTGGCCGATATCGCATCCAGTGCCGGAACGACACCCAGCGTCAACGTGCGGCCGCCCAGTTCGTCGCGCAGAGACTTCCACGGATCGCCCGTGGTTGCGGCAACGTCGTTCTTGCGCGCCAGCAGGGCGATCCACAGGGACCTATCGACCGTGTCCTTGTTGAGGTCGACCTGGTCGACCACGGCCGGATCGAGCGTCACCGTCTCGTACAGCTTGACGTCTTTGGGAAACTGCGTGCCATACGATGCGTACAGCAGGCGGTAATAGTCGAGCAACTCCGTGGGCGCAACGAACGAACGCTTGAAAAAGACCCGCGCCTCGACCGGCAACACGTCCAGCCCAAGCTGCGTGCGGAACGACACCGCCTGCGCGCGCACCTCGAGGTCCGCGGGCAAGGTCTGCGTATTCGGAGCACCGCGCTCGTTGTTGATCGACACCAGACCCTGCGCCGCCGACGCCGGCGCCAGCGGCATGCGCAGCAATTTCAGGAACGCGTTGTGGTTGCGTTCCGGAATCAGGTTGGCGCGATACAGCAGGCTCTCGGTCAGGAACGAAAACAACTGCACCAGCGTCACGCCGGGATCGCTTTGGGTGAAATTGGTCCACTCCGGCGTGTGTACGCGGGCGCGAGCCAGCGTGTCGTCGACCAGCTGCTGGAACCGGCGATCGTCGATGACTGGGGAGGGAAGCGGCATGAGGTTTCGATTCTTTCAATCGACCGCGAGCGGAACGTTCAAGCTGATGCGCTCGCGCCCGTCGGTGGCGATCAGGCGGTAGGTGATCGTCGCCAGCGCCGACTCGGCGTCGGTCTGGTCCGCGGCGACGTCGACCGATTCAACCTCGACGCGCTGTTCCCAGAGCGTCAGCGCGGTGGTGATCGCATCCTGTATGCGGGTGTGCGTCGCGGCGTTGTTCGGCTCGAACAGGAACCTCCCCAGCCCCGCGCCGAAGTCCGGAACGCCCAGGCGCTCGCCCGATTCGGTCTTCAGGATCAGCGCGATCGATTCGCGGATGTTGGTCTCGCCCTCCGACCAGACGAAGCGGCCGTCGGCGCCCACGCGCGGCGGGAAGGAGAAGCTGCGGCCGAATACGCTCGCCATCGTCAGTCCTTCTTGCCTTTCAGCCCCGGCACCGGGAAGCAGATGATGAAGTACGGCAACCAGCGGAAGATCAGATCGAGCAGCGTGACGATGATGGTCAGCAGGATCAGCGCGCAGATCGTGATGATCGGGATCGACAGCGAGCAGATCATGCCGATGTTAAAGCCGCCGCTGGTGCACGGGCCCGTGCTGCCCGTGGGCAGGTCCTTGTGAAACGGCCAGGGCAGCACGGCGAGCACGAGATCTATGAGGCCGAGCCCCTTGGCGCGCTGAATCTGCCCGCACAGCATGTCGGAGATGACGAACGCGGTGTTCTTGTTGAACTTCCTCAAGCCAGCCGGGCTCGTGTCGAGCGGCAGCGAGATGCGGATCGGCCGCGCGGGTGCGTCGGGATCGAAAAAGTTGGCAAGCTGGAATCGTTGTGTCGGCGCGCTCAGCGTCGGCGGATGCAGCGGACCGCAATCGCGCCGCGTGTAGGCGAACCGCACGACGAACCAGCCGGCGTCGCCGGCCGTCGCGCGCACAGCCCTGGCGACTTGAAGCCCGAAGGGCAGCGGCGGTGCATCGCTTTCCGCGTTCGCCTCGAGCGAGCGCACGACCTTTGCCACCAGGAGATCGACTTTCGCGGCCGCGTCCTCGGCCTGCTTCTGCGGAGGGCTGAGCAGCGTCCCTTGATCGGTTTCGACCTCGTCCGGGGCCGGCGGGTTTGCCGTCGGCGGGCTTGCGAACGGATTGAAAGGCGTGATGACGGGAGAGCCGAAGGGAACCTCGGTGCGTTCGAGGCCGCCGAGCACGTAGTGAAAGTTCGGCCAATCCGGACTCGAAGCTTGTGTCTCGTTGTAGAGGTTTTCGGCGCGCTCCAATCCCGCGCGCGCGCCGACGATTCGTTTGAGCGCCGAGGCAAGCGAGGAGGCCGGCTGCTTCAGCAAAGTATCCGAGGGCGGCTGCAGCAGTCCTGTCTTCAGGCCGTCGGACATCTTGGCGGCCGCGAGCCAGTTGTAGAGATCCTTGCGGAGTTGCGGCAGGGACGTGGCGCCGGCGCCGTCGTTCTTGATCACGTTCCACACATCGGGCAAGTAGGTCGTCAGGTAGTCGGCGAAGTCGAGCAGGATCAGCCACGACGCCATTTGGCACTGCAAGTTGAAATCGAAAACGCGTCTTCTCTTGTCCGCGGGGGATTCGCTACCCGAGAACGCGCTCGAGGAGGCGCTGTTCACGGAATCGCTCGTCTTGTAACTCGACCGGATCAGACTCTTCCACGGCTCGCCGACGTCGAGCTTCAATTGCATGAGCCGCGCCGTCGTGGCCGGCACCGGCGCCGGAGCGACCGGAGGCAGGACCGATTGCCGCTGACCGGCGGCAAATGTCGCCGTCGCGGTGAAATCGACGGCGGCGCTCAAGTACTCTTCGCGCCGCCCCACCGGCACCAACCCGCTCCACAGCGTTCGTGCGCGCTGCGCGTCGTCGCGATAGACGAGCGGAAAAACAGGCAGAAACTCTTCTCCCGGCGCGAGCTCCGCCCGTTCGTTGGCCACGCGCTGCCAGCGCGCACCGTTCGCGTCCTTGATGTAGGCGAACTCGCGCAAGTCCGCGGGATCGGTGCTCTTCGGCGTCTGCGGGAGCAGGCGGCGCAGGACGAAATTCACCTGCTCCGCGCCGCCGGGGACCACGGCGCGTTCGGGCAAGCCGGGCAGGCCGCACACGAAGCTTGCGCCAACGAGGTAGTAGCGCTGGTGCGCGGGCTGGTACAGCTTCAGCGGAAGGGTGCGGGCCAGTGCCTGCTCCTGCACGAGCGCCTCCGAGGTCACCGCGGCGACCGGGGTTTTGGGCCTCTTCGCGGCGCCCAGGCGCAGCGCGCTTTGCGTCAAGCGCGGCACCGGGACGCGTTCGATCAGGTCAGGGCCGTCCTGGATCGGTTTGCGCCAGGTTTCCGGCCGCGCGAGCAGGCGATCGAGCTGCGCAGGATCGCGCGCGAGCATGCCGATGATCTGGTCCATGAATTCGTCGCTCGCAAAACGCAGGATCGCGGGTCGCGCCTGATCGTCTGCGCTCGCGGCCGCCGCCACAGTCGCGCCGAAACGCGCCCACAAGGGCTGCGGCGATTGCCACCGGAGAGGATGCGCGCTCATGGGGTCCCCCGGCTCACCAGATATTGCCCGCGCCGGGCGTGTAGGACGCGCTGATGATGCTGTTGCAGATCACCGTGTCGGCCTGCACCACCCCGGAGAAGCGCGACATGCCCGCGTCGACGGTCACGAGACCCGCCGAGACCGCGACCTGGCTCGCGTTGACCGTGACTTTCGCCGAAGCGGTGACCGTGACGCCGGCGCTTTCGAGCTTGACGGAGTTGCCGTTGCTGTCGACGACTTCCACCGCGCCGGGCCCGTCCTTGAGCGTGATCTTCTGTCCGCCCGGCGTCTCGAGCACCAGTTGTTCCTGGCCGTTCTGATCGTCGAGCGTGACTTTCACGCCGTTGCGCGAGCGCAGCACTTTCTTGTAGTTGTTGCCGGCGCCGTCCATCGATTCGGGCGCCTTGTCGCGGCCGTTCCACAGGCCGCCGACGACGTACAGCCGTCGCGGATCGCCGTGCTCGCACGCGATCAACACTTCGTCGTTGACGTCGGGTATGAACCAGCTCCCGCGGTTGTTGCCGCCGAACATCGTCGCCAATCTCGCCCACGCTTCGTAGCGCGCGCCCTTCGCGTCCGGCGACCACGGCAGCGCCACCTTCACGCGGCCCTGGTTGTCGGGGTCTTTGATGTCGACCACCAGAGCGGGCGAGACGCCGTACCAGCGCCCGCCCCACCCGGTGGGTATCCGCTCGCCGAGTTGCCGCTCGAACTCGGGCAGATCGATGAGGTTCATTGCGCTCCTGCCCGCCCGATCGACGGCCGGTCGCACTGGAACTCCGTGCGCAGTCCGGTCTTTGCGTCGAACCGGTGCCGCACCCCGGTGACCGTGTACTCGCCCTCGAACAGGGGACCGATGCCGTCGAGCTTCACTTTGGCGCCGACGCGCAGGTCGGGTGTGGTTTCGGCCACGCCGCGGCCCACGACAAAACGCCGCGCCAGATGGCGGAAGCTCGCCTCGGCGAGAACGCGCGCTTCGGCGCCCGTGGTCGGCAAACCGTGCGCCAGCGTGTCGGCGCGCTCGCCGAACGCGCTCTGCAGAGTCTGAGCGCCGCTCGCGCCGCCCTTGAGCTCGGCCCGTATCGCCGTCTCGGTCGCTTCGTGTTTCGCCGCCTCTTTGTCGCCGACGTTCCAGCCCGCCGCGACGAGCTTGGTGCGTTGATGCGCGAGGTCTGCGCTGACGTGGAACTCGCGCAGCTTGCCGGCCCACGCGAGCTCGACGGTGCCCCCGTTGCGCCGTGCGCGCTGCGCCGCCTTGAGACTGCTCCTTTCGACCCAGACTTGCGCGTCTTCACGACGCGCGAGATCGCGGACGAACGCGAGATCGCTCTGGTTGACTTGTGCCAGCAGCTTGTAAGTGCCCCCGCTGAGATCGATCTGCGGCTGCAGCCCGTGATCGCCGGCGATACTGCGGATCACGTCGGCCACCGACTTGTCATCGAACGACCGCGTGCGCCGGGTCATGCGCAAATCCTGCAGGCGGTCTTCCGCGCATATGCCGACCTGAGGCGGACCGCCGTCGGGAAACGCGGCCGCGATGGCGCTGATGCGGCCGTCGAACAGCGCTCCGTCGGCGAGCTTGACCGCGAAGCTCTTGCCGAACTCGAGCTTGCTGCGATCGAAGTGCTGGAAGCCCCCGTGCTCGGCGCCGCCCCAATTCCCGAAAGTCGCTTCGCAGCGGTACAAGCCATCGCACGACTCGACGATCAGCAGTGCCAGCAGCGCGCTGGTGAGCGTTGCATCGCGTTGCCCTTCGATCTCGATCGATGGGCGTGCGCCGGTGACTGGTGAATTCGAACCGTCGGGCATCGTCGGTAAATCCTCTAGGATCCGAGCTTCAGTGCGCCCATGCACGCAGCGCGTGAATCTCGAGCGCGCCAAGCGCCGGCCAAAGGTCGATCGCCTCGATTTGTTGTGCTCCCACGCCTTCGGCCGGCGGCATCCCGTCGCCGGGCGCGCGCTGCTGCGGCGCCTGCTCGACCGCTTCGAATTCGTTGATGACGACTGACACTGGAGTCTCCTCTTACCCGATCGAAATCGATCCGCTCGCCGCGCCCCCGAGCGAGGCGTTCAGACCCCGGCCCGAGGAGACGCCCGCCCCGACACCGAGCGACGTACTCCCGCCGCCGATGCCCGCCCCGACTGTCACAGCCGCGTTCAAGTCGACCAGCTGGCCCGGCGACATGCGCAGCGGGTCTTCGATCTTGTTCGCCGCGGCGATCGATTGCCAGCTGTCCTTGCCGTTCTGGCCGGCCATGTTCTGCAGCGACTGCCCTTGTTTCGCGACCTTCAACGGTGTGTGACCCGGTTGCAGCGGGATCTTGGCGGCGGCTTTGAACTTCATTTCGAGAATCTTCTGCCGCGACATCGTCACGCTAACGCTCGCGCGCAAGGGTTTTCCCTCGGGCGAGAAGAACTCGAGCGTCTCCTCCATGCTCTCGATCATGCCGTTGAAAATGAACGAGCCCCAGACGAAGCGCACGCCCGGCGGCGCCTTCTTTTTCGGATCCTGGTCGGCGGTCTGCGGCGTCATGAAGTACACGACCTTTTGGGTCAACCGCCGCACGTCGTCGACCGCGTCCTTCTCCATCGCGTTCACGTCGAACCACAACTGCAGCGCGAGCTTCATCGTGCCTTCGCCCACGAATTGCCGGCCGCCGGTGCCGCTCGACCGGTCGCCGCCCTTGGGTTGGACGATCTCGTTGGCGAAGCTGACCTTCAGCGATTCGGGGTTGAATTGCACCTCGACCTTCCGGCCCCCGCTCTTTTCCTTGGCGAATGTCTGATCGAGCTCGATCAGTTGCGCTTTTAGGAGTCCGGGCATCGTCATTTCCTAGGTTTTTCCGGGAGCGCGAGCTGCAGGGTTTCGTACGCGATTTGCAGCTCTTCGATCGCGATTTGACCGTCCTTGGCGTTCAACTGCGGCGCCTTGATCTTGACCGGCACGCACCGCGACATCTGGAATCGGGCGCGCTCTGTCCTTCCGTCGGGTGCGAGCAAGACCACTTCGGCGCCCGCGCGCAGGCGCGGGTTGTGCGCGCTGTCATCGAACCACTTCCACAGATCGAAGTTTTCCGTCATGCCGCGCTTGAGCGTCAGCTGCCCGTACCCGACCGCCCCGTTCAAGCGGATCTGCCGATCGTTGGCGCCGCCCTCGCGGATGGTCTTGACTTCGAGACTCATCTCGAGCCCGTCGCACTCGGCGAACGCGGCATTCACCAGCGGATTGCCCTCTTCCCCGCGGTAGATTTCGACGGCGAAGCTGAAGCTGGTGAACGGATACACGGGATCGGCCATCGCTATAGCTCCTCGGCCACCGTGAGCCGCTCGCCGCTTTGTGCGAGGAGCACCGACAGGAAGCGCATCGGCACCGACGGCGCGACGCGCAATTCGACTATGAACCGTCCCGCGTCGGCGTCGCGCGGCGTGTTGATCGTGTCGTCGGTGACCACGCGAAACGACTGCGCCGCAGTGGCGCCGGCGAATGCGCCTCGCCCGAACAGATCGGCGAGCAACTGTGTGAAACTGCGTTGAACCGCTCGGCGCAACTGCGCACTGTTGGGTTCGAACGCGTAGCTGATGCCGCGCCGCAGCGCCAGGCGCCGCAACAGGATCAACAAACGGCGTACGTTGATTGGACGCAGATCGACCTCGTCCTCCCGGGCCAAGGTATCGGCCGACAGCGTTAAGAAGCCGCGTGCGTCGTCGCGCACGACATTGACCTGTGCATCCTGCAGCGACTGCCAGTCGGCGGCGTACAGGGTCGGCGTGAGCGCTACGGCGTCCTTGAATGAATCGTTGGCGGGCGCGATCCACGCGCCGCGCTCCGACGCCCGCGCGGCGAGTATGCCGGTGGCGAATCCGTCCGGCGGGACGACGCGTAGTACGCCTGTGCGGGCGCCGTCGCCGCGACCGACGTCCGGCGATGCCGTCGGCGTGCGGGACGCGACCCACGGGTGATACAGGGCGCCGTACGAGAGAGAGCGCGCTTCGCCGAGCGAAAATGCGCCGGAATCTCCCGCCGAGGGCGATTGCACCGCGCGCAGGCGCTGCGCGTAGCGCAGGGTCTCGGGGGCGCGGTAGTGGCGCGGCAGCGCGAGGGCGACGAGCAATTCGCCGCTGGCCGCGGCCAGCCGCAACGCCGCGCGATGCACACTCAGCAGTCGAGCCTCGCCCGACGGCGCGAGCGCGCCTGCCACGACGCCGGGCGCGGCGAACTCGTGCGAAGGAAGCGCGATCCATTCGTCGTCGCGGACGACCACGACCACCGGGTTCGACCCGACGCTGCGGTCATCACCTATCTCCGCGAAGACCTGGTAGTAATAGTTGCCCTCGCGCTGCGCGCCTAGTACGCGCTCGACCCCGGCGCCGCGATACACCTCGCGGGCGCCGCCGAAATCCGCTTGTTGCGCCTCGTTCAAGACATAGGTCGCGCCCGGCTCCGAATCGGTCCAGTTGAGCCGGTAGCCGCCGGGGGGCACCGGGGAGTGAGGTCCGAACAGCGTCGGCGCGACGAGGATGCGCGTTGTGCAGTCGAGAAACACGCCGAAGTCGGGTTCAAACGGCGTATGGGAGGCTGCCGATCTTGTATCGACGGCTTGGACGTCGGCGCCGCACAGCTCGGACCAATCCGCAGCGCAGGGTTTCGTGTCGCAATCGCCGGTCGCCGACTCTTCGGGCTGCACGGACGGCTGCGCGCATGCTCCCCGATGATGGGACCAATGCGGCGGGCGCGGATCGGACTTGGGCGCGGGCTCATCGGCCACGGGCACCTCGCGAGGCTTCCATCCGACGTGCACTGCGTCCGGGATCGCGAGCAGGCTCGCTTCGTTGAACAGCCCGCCGCGTCCGATCGACAGCGCGCCGTGAATCCCGAAAAGCCCGCGCGGAGAATCGCGCAGGAATTGAATATTGTTTGCATGGTCGATCAAGGTTTCGACGCTGGTCGTCGCCAGTTCCGGATCCAGGAACAACTCCGGATCGAACCGTGCCAACCCATCCCGCTCCAGGGCGGTGGTCGCGCGCTGTGGCAGCGCTCCGGCCGAGGCACCGAACTGCGGTTCGACTCCCAGCGGAATCCAGGCGAGCGCCGCCGCACCCTCGTCGGAGGCCAGCGGGAAGCGCGGTCCCACAGGGGGCGTTACGGGTGCCGATCCGTCGGCAGCGGCGTCGTCGCGCGGCGCGTAGTACTCGGCGTCGGTCGTCTGCTGCCACCAGGCTGCCGGGTGCTGGTGCGCCAGCCCGATGCCGCTCAGCCGAAAATCACGCTTAGCTGCCTCCACCACCCGCAAGTCGAGCGTGAGCACGCCGGCCTGTGTGATCGAGTCGACGGACATCGGCAGGGTCGCGCCCAACTCCCGCCACGCCGGGCCCTCGGCCGAGGCGTCGATCCACGACGCGTGCGTCGCCGAGGGACTGGCGTTCGAAGTCAGCTGGCGCGCGATCGAGTCCATGCGCAGCCACACGGTCTCGCCGCCGCCCGCCCAGCGAACCCACGCGCCCGGCGCGAGCGTGGACGGCATCGGCTCACCGAACGTCAAACGCAGAGTCCTGCCTTGCGCCTCGGGTGCGGGGCCCAGCGTCGCCGACACGGGCTCGAATCCCGGAACCGCGGCGACCGAGGGCGACGAAGGTGCCGGAGGCGACGAAGCCGCATCCAGCCGTTCGAACGCGGCGCGGACCGTCAGGTCGACAACGTAAGGTCCGTCCGCGTCCGAATCCGTCGTGCGCACCGCATCGACGACGGCGTAGGCCGAGACCGTTTCAGGGTCGCCGAGCTCGAGCACGTCACCCGCGCGCAGGCGCACACGCGCACCGAACCGGTAGCGCGCGGCCGCCGGCAACGCGATCGGCGTGAGCGCGCTAACGCCGATGCTTTGCTTCACCAGTGCGCAGGACACGTTCAGCTCGTCCGACCATGAGCCCTCGCAGCGCGCAACCGCGATCGCGGCCCCGACCTCGCCTCCATCGGACCCGATCTGAAGTACGCCGGGAATCGCGAAGCGGTTCGCCATCGCCACGCCGGTCGGCAGCGGCACCAGCACCGCGGCCGCGACACCGCGCGATAGCGCCTCTCCGGCAAGCGTGCGCGCCACGCGGATCACCCAGCAGCGCCGCCCGCCGTTGGAGAAGAATGCGCGAACGGCGGCGCCCAGGTGTGCGAGAACGCGCTCCCCACGCTCCGTGTCCCAGGCGAGCGGCGCGTCGGGGCCGAACACGTCGGCGTACTGCGCAACGCTTTCGATCGCTACCGTGACGGGTATCGGGCCGGTCGACG
>Ga0137410_10003684_pt1 | contig 10379 bp, 11 predicted proteins | sample CZODoug1_16funga_FD_108878 | JGI IMG/M metagenome (GOLD analysis project Ga0137410, IMG submission 108878) | Vadose zone soil fungal communities from Angelo Coast Range Reserve, California, USA - CZODoug1_16fungal (Illumina Assembly) | ecosystem: Environmental > Terrestrial > Soil > Vadose zone... | reverse complement strand
GCCGCTGAAAGACCCCGAAGAGCTTGCCTACATACTGCATCTCGAAGCCTGCTCCGTTGTCGCGGACAAAGATCACGCGCTGGTCGTTCTGCCTCGTCTGTCCCACCTGAATCACGGCTCGCTCCCGCTTCCCCGTGTACTTCACGGCATTCGAGAGCAGATTCACGAATACCTGTTTCATCAATCCCGCATCGCATTCCGCCCTGAACAAGCCCCCGATCTTCCATTCCACTTCCCGCCCGGAACACTCCGGCGCAAGATCTTCGACCACCTGCCGCAAAATGGAATCCAGCGGTGTGTCCTGAACCGCGAGTTCCTGGCGTCCGACCTTTGACAAACTCAAGAGATCATCCACCAGCCGCCCCATCTTCCGCGCTCCCTCCTCAACTTTCTCCAGGTAGCGTCGCGCTTCACTATCCAGTTGTGCCCCGTGGTCTTGAAGGAGGACGTTGGAATATCCGGCGATTTGCCTCAGCGGAGCCCGCAGGTCATGCGCTACGGAGTAGGAGAAGCTCTCCAGTTCGCTATTGGCATCGGACAGCTCTGCTGTCCGGTGTTCCAGGTGTTCGTTGACATGCTTTAACTCCTGCTCCGCCAGATCGCGCTTGCTCGCTTCCTGGCGGATGACCAGGCCCGCCACTACTAAGATAAGAATGGCCAATGCGTTTCCCAGTGCAATGACGGCCTTCATCTTCCGGGTGCCGAGCGCCGCCGTCTCCAGCCGGATCTTTAACAACTGCTCTTCGGTGGACCGCATCTGTCCGATCCGCTCTCGGATATCAGTCATCAACTCTTCGCTGTTTCCTTTGGCTACCGCTTCCGCCCCGGCCAGCAACCCAGTTCGCCTCCGAATCTCTATCCGCTCGGCCAGCAACGTGAGCCTCGCGTCGACCACCGGCTCCAGACTCTTGATCGCATCCTGCTGCCTGGGATTGTCGGCAGTGAGCTTCCGGACTTGTTCCATATCCCGGTGGACCTGATCGATACCAACCCGGCAGGGTTCCAGATACTTTTCTTCTCCAGTAAGTACGAATCCTCGCTGGCCCGTTTCAGCCTGGGTGACGTCGATGAGCACCGCCTGAAGCCTCTCGAGGACAAGATGGGTATGCGTGACCCATCCCCGGTCTTCCTCGTCCCGCACCGTGCTCCGGTAGGAGAGCACTCCGATGGACAGGAGGATCGCCAGGGCGCACGTGGCGAATGCTTTGCTGGAGAAGGTCATGGTCCGCCGAAGGGGCGCGTCCTAAAGGGTTCATCGGCCAAACGCCGACCACCCTTTAGCCCGCCCAGCAAAGATTTTGTGATTGCCAATACGAGGGCTGCGTTGCGTCTCCACCAAGGTGCCGGGAAGGCGCGGCCAGAGAAATCCACAGCCTCATTGTGACATCTGACCTTGCGCCCACCACCGAATTTGCGTAATCATGGTCGAGGCCGTGACGGTCGGGTGAACCCACATCGTCGCGACCCTAAGTCCTACGTTTCAAAGAGCTTAGTATCTAACTTCTTTGATATCTTGATATTGCGGAGAATTTCCTTCTTCTAACTCAATGATTCCAGAGATTTTGCAAAAAAGGGGGGAGGGGGCAGCGCCCAATTTTGGTACAAAAAATACCCGCCACGCACGGCGGATTCTCTCTCCAGTAGCTGGCCGAGAATTTATTTTCGCGTGAAATCCACAACCGAAAGAGGCAACCCAAGACTAAGCCCGTCTCTCCAGCCACTCCGCCAGCCGGCAGCCATCTTCCTCCAGCAGAAAGCTTCCCGCGCCGAAACACTCCCCGAAGATGCGATGCGATTCCTGGTCGCGCCCCGCCCGTGAGATCCATTGTTTCCCCACTTCATACTGCGAGGCGGTAAACCACTTTTGCGGCAACACCTCCACCAGCCCCGCCTGCAAATAAAGAACAAAAAGCGCGAATGCCGGATCGTCACTGGACATCGCCTTGTAACTGGTGGGCACGATCAACTCATCAACCATTGCCAGTTCCGGCGGCACATTGATCTTGTGCATGCCCGGCCCCAGCGTGAGCGGCACTTCAAAGTCCGCGACCGGCGGGGTTTTGGCGTAGATGCGATCGGACGATTGCTTGAACCATCCTGCAATCTCAGCCAGGTCAAACGCCTTGAGCTGATCCGGATCGAAACAGACAACGCGAATCGAGCGTCCCTCCGGACACCATATGCCAAGATATTGCGGCGAAACCACAAACGGCCGGCAGTAAGTGTTCAGCGCCAGCCGCGGCTTTTCCGGTTCCCGCTCAAGCGCCAGCGAGACCACATACGCCACGGGCCCCTGGTCGCCATGATGCGTCCAAACGAAACGCTGTTGAGAAAGCGATCGGAATGGCGGAAACGTTTTCCAGTACCACGGCGCAGGACCAACGGTGCGCTCAAGTTGTTGCCGGATACTGGATAGATTCGGAGTGGGCATGGGAGAAATCGAGTAATTGTGTGATTGAGTGAGTGTGTGATTGAGTAAGTGTGCGATTGAACGGCTTGGGTGTCTAAATTACAAAGATACCCCAAAGACCAAATTACTCAATGCGGCTTGCTCAATCGGCTGGCACGCCCGCGACCTTCACATTCGCGCGGATGAACTTCACGATGTCGTCCATAGCCGTTCCCGGCTGGAAGATCGCAGCCACACCAAGCTTCTTGAGGGCATCGATATCCTGATCGGGAATGATCCCGCCCACCAGCACCAGAACGTCGTCCATCTTGTTCTGCTTGAGCAGATCCATCACCCGCGGAACGATGGCATTGTGTGCGCCGGAAAGAATCGACAGCCCAATTACCTGCACATCTTCTTGCAGCGCCGCGCTGACAATCATCTCCGGCGTCTGCCGCAACCCGGTGTAAATAACCTCCATGCCGGCGTCGCGCAAGGCGCGCGCAATCACTTTGGCGCCACGGTCGTGCCCGTCGAGACCGGGTTTGGCCACGAGCACGCGAATCTTGAGATCAGCCATCGCCATTCATTTAACCACAGCGGCGAGAGAGGTGCACAGTGACGCGATGCCTGTATTCTTTGCAGCTTTAAAGAGTCTTGGTGTCCATACTCTTCCACAAATACCAGCATGCCACACTGCGGTAGGGCTCCCAGCGCTTTGCAATCTTCTCCATCTGCTCTGGAGAAGGCAGCTTGATTTTTTTCTTGCGGCCTTTCTTTGCTGCCCCAGACTTCTTCGCTGCCGAGAGTCTCTCTGCAGTCTTTGGCCGCTGCGCGTCGAGATAGTGGTTGTACATTGCCATGCGAACGCCGAAATCGCCCGTAGGCAGCACGTTCTCGCGCTTGAGCGTGAACATCAGGAACATCTGTGCAGTCCATACGCCGATGCCCTTTACCTGGGTCAGATGCTCGATCACTTCCGCGTCCGGCAACTCGGGCAGGCGCGCGAAATCGAGCAGTCCACTCGACGTCTTCGCCGCCAGGTCTTTCAGATACGCCGTCTTTTGCTTGGACAATCCCGCGCCCCGCATCTGTTCGTCGCTTAGCTTGAGGATGCCTTCCGGTGTGAGCGGCTCACCGGTCAGCGCGGCAAAGCGCTTGAAGATCGTTTCCGCGGCCTTGCCATTCAGTTGCTGGTAAACGATGGCTTCAGCCAGGCTGTGAAACTCCGGTGGCCCAAACTGCATGCGGAACGGCCCAATGCGCTCGATGATCGCCCGCATGACCGGGTCCGACTTTCTAAGATGAGTAATCGCTCTTCGCATGACTGATTATTTTTATCACAAAACATCTTGGGGCGAATAAAACACGAATCATATGTGAAATGACTATGGTATAATGACCATGATCAAGAGGAATTGTTCCGATGAAGAAGATGGCAGCGGGAGCGTTCAAAGTCCATTGTCTGTCTGTCATGGATGAAGTCCAGTCCAAGCGCGAATCTGTGCTGATCACCAAGCGTGGCAAGCCGGTGGCGAAACTTGTACCTGTCGAGAAAGAAACAGACGACTTCTTCAATTTTATGAAGGGCAAGGGAACCATCGTTGGCGACATCGTCTCTCCCGCGCTCACTCCCGAAGAATGGGGCGATCTCTATTGATCCTACTCGACACGAGTGTTGTCCTCTGGGTGGCCTTCGACTCCGCCCGGCTGTCAAAAAAAGCCAAAGAGGCCCTTCAAGAAGCGCGGCGGATCGGCGAGGGCTTGGCCATCTCAGATATGACACTGCTGGAATTGGCCATGCTCGCCGGTAAGAAGCGCATCCCCCTCGATGTAAGCGTGGAGTCTTTTTTGTCCGAAGTGGAAACCAGGTTTTCGGTACTGGCGATGAATGCGCAAATCTGCGCTTGCGCGTTCGCCTTACCACGGACATATTTCAAAGATCGTGCCGACAGGATCATCACCGCTACCGCTTTAGCCACAGGCCTCACCTTGATCACCGCAGACCGCGAAATCCGCAAGTCGGGCGTCGTCCCCACTATCTGGTGATGCCCGCGCCCGTTTGTTTCTCGCGCGCTCATCCTGGAATCTCCATATTGGCAGGGCCACTGACTTTCTCTTTCCCCACGAATCTGCTTAAATCGAATCAGGACGCAACCTGCACCCGACGCTTGGGTTCGTACAAATCGTGGTCGACATTCATTCCCACATCCTTCCGGAAGTAGACGACGGATCAAAATCCTGGGAGACCTCCGTCGCCATGTGCCGCATGGCTGCCGCCGATGGCATCACACATCAAGTCGCCACACCTCACGCCAACGACCGCTACCACTACGACCGCGAGTATCTTCAAGGACTGGTAGCCCACTTGCAGGGGCTCGTCGGCGATGCGATCAAGATTAGCCTGGGCTGCGACTTCCATCTCTCGTATGACAATTTGCAGGATGTGCTGGCCAACCCTGCCCGCTACGCCATCGAAGGCTCGCACTACATGCTGGTCGAGCTGAGTAATTACAGCGTGCCGCAGCAAACGACTGACTGTTTCATGCAGCTCGGCGACCGCGGCATCACCGCCGTCATTACCCATCCCGAACGTAATCCGATTCTGCGCGAGAGCTTGCAGCGCGTGGTGGAATGGGCCGAGCAGGGATGCGTCATCCAGGTGACCGGTTCTGCGCTCACCGGTTTTTGGGGAGATCGCACGCGCCGCGCAGCCCACTGGCTGCTGGAGCACGATGCCGTGCATGTGCTGGCCACAGACGCGCACGACACGGAGAAGCGCGTTCCGGTGCTCTCTACGTCCCGTGATGCCGCAGCTGAAATTTGTGGCGACGATGTAGCGGAAGCCCTGGTCGAGGGCAACCCCCAAGCGATCATTCAATCGCAACCGCTGCCTTATTTCCCGCGTCCGGTGTTGGGCAGCTACAGGAAGACGCAAGGCGGCTAGAAGGTATCTCCTCACTGATTGTCAGGATGGTTACTGCGGGCTTGAGGGATCGTGCTCAGGAGTCTTAGCGGGCGTCGACTCAGCGGGCGCAGCGGGGGTCGCTCCCGGATCGGCGCTGTGCGAAACCGGAGTCGAAGAACTGGAACGCGGCGGAAATGGTCCCGTTGTCATCGCGCTCTCTGGATTCAGCAGATGGTCGTGGCTCGGTCCCAGTCCAAGGCTGATGAGCGCGCGTGAATCCGGCACCGTCTTCGATTGCCAGCCATGGTCGGCTTGATAACGCCGCATGGCGTCTTCGCTGGCCTGGTTCCACGTTCCGGCCGCTTGCCCGCTCAGGTAGTGTTCGCGAATCAGGGCGTCCTGAATCTCGCGTACCCGCTCGGTGTCGATCTTCTGCTGGCCCCGCGCCGTCCTTCTCTTGCTGGTTTTCCGAGAGGAAACGGACTTCGATTTAATGCTGTGGGCCGCAGCGGCCGTGGATTTTGATTTCGCCGCTACCGCAGGATGCGACGCGCGGTCAGCTTTCGATTTGGCTGCTGTACTAGAATGTTTCTTCCGTGATGATGTCTTCGCCTTCGGTGTAGAGGCGCCGCTCTTTGTGGCAACCGCGGCCGTTTGTGCGAGCGCGCCGGATCCAGAAATGATGGCGCAGATCAGGACCGAAGCGCAACGGGCGCCCAGCCATCTTCGCACTGCGCGATGCTTCCCTGGTTCTTCCAAAGACAAATCCTCAACCTTGCGCCGGCCGAAAATACTCTCGCTCAAAAAAGCAAAGCCCAACTGAAACCGGCATTGTAATCATCCTCCATTCAAAGAGGCAATGCCAGTTCCCGCTGGGCTATTACAGGTTACGGAAGTGTCCCGGCCATGAAGATGGTTCCATCCTGACGCGACGAACCACGCGGGCGAACCAGGAATACCACATCCTGGCCGCTCTTCAGGCTCGACTCGATCTTGGCGAACTCTTCTTCGTTGTTCACTGGCTGCTTATTTACCTCCAGGATCACGTCGCCGCGGCCCAGATTGATGTCCTCGGCAAATGAGCCAGGTTTCACGTCCTGCACGATCACGCCTTTGCCCGCCGCAATGTCCAGCCGGTCGGCCATCTCCGGGGTCAGCTTGCGCACCGTGACGCCGAATTTGCTCTGCTTCTGCGTGCTCTCGTCGTTGCCGCTGTCATCTTCATTCAAGCGCGCCGCAAACAGCTTGGCGCGATCGGCAACGGTCACCGTCGTCTCCTGCTGCTTGCCGTTTCGTATGAAGCCGACCGCCACTTTCGCTCCCGGCTTGCGCGAGGCAATATCTGCCACCAGTTCCGATCCCTTGGATACTTTGTGGCCGTCGATCGTATTGATGGTGTCGCCCACCTTCAGCCCAGCCTGATCCGCGGGACTGCCGGCCACCACGCTCGATACCGTGACTCCTGAGCCCGCGCCGTAAACCCGCGTGATGGCAGGGTTCTCCACGGCATCGAACATGATGCCGATGGAACCGCGCGCCACCCGGTGATCCGGCCCAATCAACTGGTTATAAACCTGTACCACGGTATTGGAAGGCAGCGAGAAACCCACGCCTGCGTAGGCGTTGGTCTCGCTCAGAATCGCGGTGTTGATGCCGATCACTTCGCCGTTCATGTTGACTAGCGGCCCGCCCGAATTCCCCGGGTTAATCGCGGCATCGGTCTGAATGAATGTTTGGAACTGCCGGCCGGGCACGATGTCCCGGCCCTTGGCGGAAACAATCCCGGCCGTTACCGTTCCCACCTGCCCGAACGGACTGCCGATGGCCAGCACCCAGTCGCCGACCTCCATGCCGTCGGAGTTCCCCAGTTTCGCCGAAGGCACAGAGCGATCCAAGGTGATCTTGATCACAGCCAGATCGGTTTCCTGATCTTCCCCAATTACCTTCGCATCGTGCTGGACACCGGGCGGATCGTCCTGGAGGCGCACCCGAATGCGGTCCGCCTTTTCTACAACGTGCCGGTTGGTGAGGATATAGCCTTTGGGATCGACGATCACGCCCGAACCCAGCGAACGCTCGCGAATCGAGCCGTCACCGCCAAGAGGATTGCCCTGACCACCTGGCCCGCCAAAGAAACGGTTGAAGAAGTCATCCATCCCCCCGCCGCCACCGTTGTCCTGGTCATCGGGACTCTGTCCGCCTCGGCGCCGGCGCGGATTCTTGATGGTCGATTCCGTGTTGATGTTGACCACACTCGGCCCCAACTGCTTGGCGATCTGCGAAAACGCATTCGAAAGTTGCTGCGGGGCCGGCACCGACAGCGGAGTCGCGTCGGAGGACTTCTGCCCCTCCTTGCCCTTCACGCCGTATGAAACTACGGTACCGATCAGAATCCCGAGCGCCAGCGTAGCTACAATGCTGAACGAATAAACCCATCGATGCGTCTTCAAACGCACCCAAAATGCCTGCGAATCCATATGCCTACATCCCTCCGAGAACTGTTTGAACCCTTTATTATACCCGTTGCAAAGCCTCAGGCCCCACTTCCCAGGCTCGTTAGCAGTACGAGATCACAGCAAGCGATCACGGTCTGTTAGACGCACGAACGTGCCATTTCGTTTTATGCGCGAACCAGTTGTAGCGCGTGGGAACGAATCCTTTGCCCCATGCCGTTAGCCGAGCAGTTGCAGTGAATACACGCGCGTCTTCCTTGAAAGGGGAACTATGCCTCGCGTATGTTATTCTTCACCCTTCGAGCGATGAGAGGAGGCTCATATGCGCCGACTCAAGTATTTCTGGCTGGGAGTAGGGATCGTTCTCCTTCCGTCACTTCTCCATGCCGGACAGATTTTCGGGTCCATAAGTTCGTCCGGGAAGGCACTGGTCAACGCCACCATCGAGATCACCTGCGGTGGGGCCGTCACCAAAGGGGCGACCACGGGTGATGGTTCTTACCGAATCAATGTGCCCCAACAGGGACAATGCACCCTGGCCCTGCCCCAGTATGGCGCCTCGACCATCGTGGTTTCCTACCCTAACCCGTCACAGTACGACTTTCTGTTGGTGGGCAAACAGCTCCAAAGAAGGTAATGATGGCCGAGGACGACAGCACTCCAGCGGAGACCAAAGCTGAACTGGATCCTGGCTCCGCGAGGGCATCCAAAGACCGGCATCCGAGTTGGCTGGAGTTCGTTAAGGTGGTGGCCTTACCGTTGGTGACACTGATTCTGGGGTGGGTGTTCAACGCATCCATCAACGCGCGCCAGGCGAAGGAAAACAAAGTCCGCTTGTATACCGAAATGATGGGACGGCGCGAAGAGTCAGACAGTGCTCTGCGGAAAGATATGTTCAACTCCATTCTGGGCACCTTTATGAGCAAGGACCCGAAACTAAAGCCCGACGAGCAGCTCGACCAGCAGGTACTCAACCTGGAACTGTTGGCCTACAATTTTCACGAGTCGCTGGACTTGGGTCCGCTATTCAAGCACGTGCGGCGTCTCATTCCCGATCAGCAGAAGGGGCAGTACGCGGACATGCGCAGCCGGCTGGAGAAGGTGGCGTACGAAGTGATCGGGCGCGAACTCACTGTGATTTCCGACAGTGGCATGGTAGAAGGAGCTGATGTTTCCTTCGTAATGAAGCCCGAGTTCCAGGCCGACACACGTTTTGGCGTACACAGCGTTGCCGATCCCAACGCCCCACAGGGAATGGGTGCCTCGCGGGTGTGCCTGTCCATGGACTCCACTGATGGCGGCAAGCACTACCGTCAGTTCAAGGTGGAAATTAACATGTACGATCCGCTATCGCGCGAAGTGCAAGTACGGATGTATGTTTCCAAGATCCTGGACCCGGCTGAGTGCCGGCGCTACGACCTCGATGTGGTCGAACAACGGGAAATCGACACCACCTTCTGGGTCGGACTGTTCGATTTCCCGATGATTGACAACACCCATCTCACTCACAGCGAACGTTGCGCCGTTTCGCTTACCCAAATGACAGACTACGACTTGAACCTCGCTCTGGCGTACTTCCCGGCATCACGCGCCAGCCTAAAAGACAAGCCATACTACGACGATCTGATGCACGACATGGTAAATGAGCACCTCTCGGGGCAGGCTGAACACTGATTTTGGAACCGATTTTGGGAGAGGAACATTACGAAATTCAAGACTCGAATTCCGACCCTGATACTATGCTTCGCCCTGGCGCAGGTCGCAGTCGCGGCTCCTGTTCCCCAGGACGAACCGGGCAAGCCCGGGACCAGCCCTGCCAGGAAACCAGACGACAAGAAAGCTAAGATCAGTGTCCACGTCATTGTCTCCGTTGAAGGCAAGGACACCCTGCCTTCCGGGTCGAAGATCGATTTGATGGGCAACGATCCGGCCTGCGAGGACGTGCAGCGGTTAAAGCACAGCATTGGGGCGGACGGGGCAACCTTTGCCGATCTTCCAATTTGTAAAGTCAAACTTAAGATCTACATTACGGGCGTCGACACCAAAACCGCTTTCGTGGACCTGGCAGACTACAAGGACCCGCTGCGGATTCTGGTCAAGTCCAACGGACCACCAGTCGTCAGCTGGTAGCGCCGTCCCGAAGTTGTCTCCGTGCCCAGGGCGGCCGCGCAAGCCCTTGTCACTTCACTTCCCAAACTGTCTTCCCACCTACCACGGTCCGCAGCACCTTGGTCGCCAGCACTTTCTCCGCAGACGCTGCCGTCACGTCGCGGTCAAGCACCACAAAATCCGCCAGCATCCCGGGCACCAGCTTGCCCTTTTCTTTTTCCTCGAATCCGGCCAGGGCCGAACCTGTTGTGTACGCCGCGATGGCCTGATCCATGGTCAGCTTCTGCTCGAGGTAGTACTCCTGCTTGCCGTTCTCGCTCTTGCGCGTGACGGCTGCGTAGAGGCCCCGAAACGGGCTGACAGACTCCACGGGATAGTCAGTGCCAAAGGCCAAGGTCACACCCTTGTTCAGCAGCGCAGCCCAGGCGTAAGACGTCGCGGCCCGCTTCGGCCCCAGTCGGTCCTGCGCCCAGCGCATGTCAGTGAGCAGATGACCGGGCTGCATGGAAGCGATCACCTT